>Ga0068859_100002946_pt1 | contig 17265 bp, 11 predicted proteins | sample KBSSwiS22_FD_66585 | JGI IMG/M metagenome (GOLD analysis project Ga0068859, IMG submission 66585) | Switchgrass rhizosphere microbial communities from Kellogg Biological Station, Michigan, USA - KBS Switchgrass S2-2 | ecosystem: Host-associated > Plants > Roots > Rhizosphere > Soil ...
GAAACACCGGTGATCATGGTACTTGAAATCCCTTTTTTATTGTTGTATTACATTATACTGGAAGGAATATTCAATACCACTGCAGGTAAATGCGCTACAGGAACCACTATTACCAATGCCAATGGAGAGCGCCCCGGTTTTGGACAAATTGTTGGCAGAACTTTTTGCCGTCTTATTCCCTTTGAAGCATTTAGTTTTTTTGCGGCAGGCGCAAGAGGTTGGCACGATTCTATATCCAACACTTATGTGGTGAAGAGTGTAAACAAAGAAGATGCTGATATGGATGAAATTATCTTTGATGCAGAACTCACAAACCCACAACCATGAAGGCAGTAATTCAAAGAGTAACTAATGCCAGTGTAACTATTGATGGTAAAATTAAAGCTGCTATTCAACAAGGGTTATTAGTATTGATTGGCATTGAAGATGCGGATACCATAGAAGACATTGAATGGCTGAGTAATAAAATAGTTAACCTGCGCATTTTTGATGATGAGAATAAAGTACCTAATATTTCAGTTAACGATATTGGTGGTGATATTTTATTAGTGAGTCAATTTACGTTACATGCTGCAACAAAAAAAGGCAATCGTCCTTCTTACATTAAAGCGAGTAAACCTGATGTTGCCATTCCTTTGTATGAGAAAATGATTGTGCAGTTGGAAAATGATTTAGGGAAGAAAATATTTACGGGTGAGTTTGGTGCGGATATGAAAGTAGCTTTGTTAAATGATGGGCCAGTAACAATTATCATTGACACCAAAAATAAAGAGTGATGGGCTGAAGTCCTTTTATTATACTTGCATTGCCCCGGGCTTAAGCCCGGGGCAATGCATCAACTCGTTACAGGGCTTTTCAATGAATTCTTTGGATAGCCATTAAACAATGTAATTATGAATGACATTACGATCAAACAAGCGCAACAACAAGTTGACCAATGGATAAAAACCGTTGGTGTAAAATATTTTAATGAACTTACCAATCTTGGCATATTAATGGAAGAGGTTGGAGAGTTATCTAGATTGATGGTACGCCAATATGGCGAGCAATCTTTTAAGGAAAGTGATAAAGGAAAAGACCTGGGCGATGAAATGGCCGACGTATTATGGGTGTTGATTTGTTTAGCCAATCAAACAGGCGTTGATTTAACAACAGCATTGCAAGAGAATTTTGAAAAGAAGAATTTAAGAGATGGGGAAAGACATCAAAATAATAAAAAATTACGATGAACACATGAAATTTTCGATAAAAGATATTTGGACCATCATCAAACAATCCTTTAGCGATTTTATCGACAATAAAGTTTTTAAACTTAGTGCCGCCCTGGCATTCTACACCATTTTTTCCCTGCCTGCCATGCTGATCATTATGATCTCCGTAAGCGATATTTTTTATGGCCGGGCAGCTATTGAAGGAACCTTATACCACCAGATCGCTGATTTTGTTGGCACTGAAGCGGCAATACAAATTCAGCAAACTATCCGTAGTGCAGCTTTATCGCAAAGCAGCAATTTTGCCACCACCATTGGCGTTGTTACCTTATTGTTTGGCGCTACCAGTGTATTTACTGAAATACAGGACTCTATCAATCTTATCTGGAAATTAAAAGCCAAACCACGTAAGGGAAAAGGGTTTTTAAAATTAATTCTTAACCGCCTGCTTTCTTTTTCCTTTGTAATAAGCCTGGGATTTTTATTGCTGGTTTCTTTACTGATCAATGGGGCAATGGATGCATTGATCAATCACCTTACAAAAACGTTTCCGCAATTAACAGTAATATTGGTGTATGCACTTAATCTTATACTCACTTTTAGTATTACGGCTTTATTATTTGCCATGATATTTAAAGTGCTTCCCGATGCCCGTATTAAATGGAAACATGTAAGAGTAGGTGCTTTTACCACTGCCCTATTATTTATGGCGGGCAAATTTTTAATTGGGTATTATTTAGGGCATAGCAAACTCTCCAGCGTTTATGGCACAGCTGGTTCTGTTATTGTAATGTTGCTTTGGGTATATTATTCTGCTATGATATTATATTTTGGGGCTGTGTTTACCCATGTGTATACCGTGCATACCGGCTCACGCATTTTTCCGAATGATTATGCAGTATGGATACAGCAGATAGAAGTGGAATCTGTAAAATCTATTCAGCAGCAGCCGGAAGAAAAGGCGGTTATTCCAACTCCTGATGTGCCGCCAGCGGTATGAACTATCACGTAAATTGCTGTATCAAAATCCCTGTTATGTCTTTTATACGATCTTTCTCCATCAATACCACAAAACAAAACCCTTTCCCATTCAATATACCTGCTGTACAGTTTGCAAAAGATATCACACTTAACACCGTAACCATTTTTGTGGGTGATAACGGAAGCGGAAAATCTTCTTTACTGGAAGCTCTCGCTTACAAAATAAACCTGCCATTAATTGGTGGTTTTATAAAAGCCAACAACAGAACAGGCTTTGAGGCGGCTGAACTTTTACAACCATATTTAAATATTGACTGGAAAAGACAAACCAGTAAAGGGTTTTTTTTCAGGGCAGAAGATTTTAGCGATTTTATCAATTCGGTAGAAAGAGATAAAAATAAAATTGCCAACGATCTAAGAGAACTAAAGGGAGTTGTTGATGACAGCATTATTGAAAAAATGAGTGAAAGCATGAACTTCAGCTTGTATGAAATGAGGAGGAATTATGGTGACAATATGCAGGCTTTCTCTCACGGAGAAGCCTATCTGAAAATATTGCAGACAAGAATTGGCGACAAAGGTGTTTTTTTACTGGATGAACCGGAAGCTGCGCTTTCACCATTAAAACAATTGTCACTCATTTCCCTGGTTACAGAGATCGTAAAACACAAGAACGCACAATTTATCATTGCCACTCACTCTCCTATTTTGATGGGTATTCCCGGTGCTTTGCTTTATGAAATTCAGGAAGATTCCATGAAGCAGGTTGAATATAAAGAGACTGATCATTACAGGATCACTAAAACTTTTTTAGATAACCCGGACTATTATTTGAGGCATTTGTAAATGTTTTGTGTAGTAACACACCTGGAGGCCTGCTCCTGCTAAACCCCGTCAGCGGTTGAAAACCCTGACGGCGGTTGGTGAGAAAAGATGCACCCCTCTAATTAAACCGCCGACGGGGCTTAAAGCCGCCGTCGGGGTTTTGTTAGCGTCTTTAATCTACGCTACGGTAAAAGCTCAATAAAGCTTAAACAGTACAAGTGAGTGACACAACAATGCTGCCCATAGCTGCTGTTTTTGCCCGGCTCATAAAAATTGCGCAGCTAATTTTTATGAGCCGCCAATCAATGTTTATATTTGCACCCTTATGGCAAACGAAACGAACAATTTTCAGGAACTTATAGCACATTGTAAGGAATACGGTTATATTTTTCAGAGCAGCGAAATTTATGATGGCCTTGCGGCGGTGTATGACTATGGCCAAAACGGCGCACAGTTAAAAAAGAACATTCGTGATTACTGGTGGAAAAGCATGACGCAACTGCACGATAACATTGTGGGTATTGATGCGGCTATCTTTATGCACCCCACCACCTGGAAGGCTAGCGGTCACGTGGATAATTTCAGCGACCCGATGATTGATAATAAAGACAGCAACAAACGCTACAGGGTTGATCATTTGATTGAAGGTTTTGCTGATGAATTGAAGGCAGCAGGCAAAGAACAGGAAGCGGAAAAGGTGTTGGCAAATATGGATGCCTTGCTTGCAAAAGACGATTATGCAGGACTTAAAAAATTAATTGAGGACAATAAGATAAAATGTGCGGTTAGCAAAACCAGCAACTGGACAGATGTGCGCCAGTTTAACCTGATGTTCTCTACAGAATTTGGTGCGGTGTCTTCCGACAATCCTGATGATAATAAAGTGTACCTGCGTCCCGAAACTGCACAGGGTATTTTTGTGAATTTTTTAAATGTGCAAAAAACCGGCCGTATGAAAATTCCGTTTGGTATTGCACAAACGGGTAAGGCTTTCCGTAATGAAATTGTAGCCAGGCAATTTATTTTTAGGATGAGAGAGTTTGAACAAATGGAAATGCAGTTCTTTATTCGCCCCGGCACACAAGTAGAATGGTATAACTATTGGAAAAAAGAAAGAAAAGCATGGCATGAGAGTTTGGGCATACCTGCAGCTAAATTGCGTTTTCATGATCATGTAAAGTTGGCTTTTTATGCTGATGCTGCGCTGGATATTGAATTTGAATTTCCTTTTGGTTGGAAAGAGTTAGAAGGTATTCACAGCAGAACCAATCATGATTTAAGTAAACACCAGGAGTACAGCAAAAAGAAAATGCAGTATTTTGATAATGATATTGATCCTGTAACGGGCAAAGCTTATGGCAATTATATTCCTTATGTTTTGGAAACTTCGGTTGGCCTTGACCGTTTGTTTTTAACCATTATGAGTTTGGCTTATGCTGAAGAAAAATGGACCAAAGAGGATGGTACTGAAGATAGCCGGGTGGTATTGCGCATTCCTGCAAAGATCGCTCCTACTAAATTAGCCATTCTGCCATTGGTTAAAAAAGATGGCTTGCCTGAAATTGCAAGAGACCTGATGGATGATTGCAAAGGTAGTTTCATGTGTTTTTATGAAGAGAAGGATGCGATTGGTAAACGCTACCGCCGTATGGATGCGATTGGTACACCGTTTTGTGTAACCATCGATCATCAAACTAAAGAAGATAATACGGTTACGATACGTTATAGGGATACGATGGCGCAGGAAAGGATTGCATTGAGTGAGGTGAAGAAGTTGGTGCTGGAAAAAATTAACTAATTATTTTAAATGCAATTAATAACTTGGGAGTATGAGAATGCTCCCTTTTTTTATTTTGTCCGTTGTCATTATTTCTTGTTCATTAAAAACTAATAAGGATAAAAATACAACCCAATCCATTACTGATACTATAATCCCTGCAGCGGACACGGCTAAAAAGCTATCGTCGCTTTATGACTCAATTTCTGATTCGATAAATATAAAACACCAAAGAGATAGTTTTTACGCTATTAAGCCTGCATACCTGTTTACAACTACAGGGGAAAATGCAGGCTTTGATAAATTAATAGCTGCTGCTATTGATACCGGTGCTGCCAAAATTATTAAAAGCAATTTCACCACTTCCACCACATACAAATACAGTAAGGATAGTTTGCTGCTATCGCAAACATCTCTTTATTCAAATGGCAGTTATAACATCCGGTGGGTTGATGAAGATATTGAAAGCTATAAAGGTTTTCATACAAAAAAAATATTTATTAACGGTAAGCCGTTGCGCTGGGGAATAAATATTGATACCACTCTTACAGGCAGCGATATCAGTTATTATATTGTGTTGACACCTGAAGATTTTCGGTTGATAAAGTTTAAACAAAAAACTTTTCTTTATCTGCAAGGTGAGATGGAGAATTGTAATGGCAATGGTTGTGGTGTAAGTTTTCATTTGTTATTTGACCCAGAATTAAACAAAGCAATTGCCTTACAGCAATACCGAATAGAACAATTGTACCTGGGCAAATGCAGTACATATGATCAATTAGGATTTCTTGTGTTTGACGATTATAATTACAATGACTTTTACAAACATTTTGAAGTGAGTGCTAAGGCATATGTATTTTCAAAAAACGGAAAGGTTGTACCCGCCAGGGATGGTAAAGGCAAACAATTTTATTTTGATGGGTATAGTATTGATGACCCCGATAGCATCAGTATTCTTAAGGCAAATTTCCCATTGCATTAATATGTTCGCCAAAACCCGGAGTTATAACTTACACTCCAAACTGTTGCAGATGATGATCTAAATGTTTCCAGGTGCCTTTGCTCCATTCTTCTTTACTAAGCTTCCCAAAAAAAGGATGTGGTTCGCCAGACATGATGCTTTCTGAAAAACTATTGACCATATCAATTAAATTTTGTTTTTCCTTTTCAAATGCCTGCGGGTTGGCGATGATAAATGATTTATCTGTTGGCAGGCTGCGTTTAAAAGGTACTTCATTGTACAATTGTTTTTTAAACAATGGCCCGATAAGGCTAAGAAAAAAATTCCTTTTTAACTGGTGCTTGCCTGTTGCCACACCCAGCGGCATCTGGCAATGGGCCAGCATTTGCGCTACATTCATCTTACCCCATTGCGCCTGGCTTTGCGGAGTTAAAATATTTATCCTGTTGATGATATCCTGCTTAACATTGCTATCAAATAAATTTTTTACTTCCATAATTTTTTATTCTTTTAAATATTAACCATACAATTCCTGGTGAATCATTTTTCTGTCGTAGCCCAATTCTGTGATCGTTAGTTTAGCCTCGTCAATCATATTCTTCCAACCGCATAAATAAAAATGTGCCGGTGGCAATGTATCACCTTCTTTTTTTGACAGCAATATTTCTTTGTACACCTGGTGTACATAACCCGTTGCACCATCCCACGCTTCCCTTGATAAAACTGGTATGTAATGAATACCGGGGTTAGCTGCTGCAAGCTCTTTTAATTCTTCGTAATACAACAGGTTTTCTTTTTTGCGGGTGCCAAAGATGAGGTATACATTTTTATGCGGAATATTATGCATGGCAATACCATGCAACATGCTTCTGAAAGGTGCAATGCCGGTACCAGTGCAGATCAAATAATAATCCGTATCTAAATTATCAGGTAAAATAAAAACCCCTACCGGCCCACGGAACAAAATTTCAGATCCTACTTTTACTTCATTAAATAAATAAGTTGTACCGGCGCCTTCATCCAACAGTACAATCACCAATTCAAATACATTACTACCATCGGGCCAGCTGGCAATGGAGTAACTGCGCCAGCGTTTATTTTTCTTTTCATGTATGGGCAGGTCCAGCGTTACAAACTGGCCGGGTTTAAAGTCCAGCTTATCTAATTCAGGTACCTCCATCCAGAACCTCCTGGTATTATCGGTTTCATTTTCAATCTTTATCACTTTGGCAATACGCCACGGTTCAATAGCCATATCGTTAATTTTTTTGGAAGATACAAATAAACTAAATAAAACTGTTTTGCTGTCACTTTAAAATTAAAGGGCAATTTTATTGCTACTACCAGGTATGCCTGCTTACACAGAAGCCCGGAATTAAAACCGCAAATTTTTCATTGGGAAATGTACCAACTTACTGCACAATTATTTTGTTGATGTACACCGATTGTTCAGTGATTATTTTTAACTGGTACAAACCTTTTGCCACGCCTTTTAAAGTTAATACATTGGTATTACCTTTCAATACAAATTGCTGCACCAGTTTTCCTGCCGCATCAAACAGTTGTGCTGCAGTACAATTTACTGCTGTGGTAATTGTAATGGCAGCATTGGTTACAGGATTTGGAAATACAAGAATATCATTTCCTGCAATGGCAAAATTAACTTTCCTGGTGGGTGAATAACTAAAGGTATTATTCCTGTCCACCATCTTTAAACGGTAATAATTTATTCCTGCAAATGGATGTGTGTCTGTAAAATCATACCTGCTGCTGCCGTTACTGTTATTGGCAGTAACAGTACCAATTGCAGTATAGTCGCTGCCGTTGCTGCTTCTTTCCACAATATAGGATGCCGCATTAATTTCATTTTCGGCTATCCATTGCAGGTAGGCATTCATATTCTGCCGCATAGCATCAAAGGAAAGCAGGTGAACGGGCAAAGGCTGGTTAGCCGCTGCTCCGCCGTTATTGATCCAGAATTCGCTGAAGCTGTTCACATAAAACTCTGCATAATATCCGGTATCATAAGGAATGATATCCACATTAGCCGGCAATTTAAACTGGAAGAACCCGCCGATATCATTGGCAAGATTACCATCTTCATTACTGGTAACGGGGTCGCTGTATTGTGTAACACCTGCAACATAAGGGTCACTGATGGTGGTACATGCACCGCAACCTGTTGCATTCATCAGTGCCTTTGCTTCAGCATCGGTAAAATAAAAACGCACGGCAACATCCAGCCCGGAAACCTGGTTAGTTGGTTTAAGTACAATATTCCTATCTAAATAATATTGATTGTTGGGGCTGTATCTTTCTGGTATTGCCGGGTTAAAATACACATAAGCATTGGTAAGCCCCAGGTTATTGCCATTAGGATTTATTGAAGCAACTCTTTTGCCACCCGATTCAAAATCTATCCAGTTATTGCCGCCAGAAATCGTTTGTGGTATACCGGTAGTTATATTTGGCCCGGTATAAATGTTGGCCTTTTCAAAAATGTGTATGTCATCAACTGCCACACCTTCCAAATCCAGTCCTCCATCACTTGACAGTACAAACCTGAAACGCACGTTGGCCGCATTCACAGGCACATCAATACTAGCCACATGCCATTTGGTTTGCGATAACCGCCATTGTGGTGGTGCAGCAACATCATACCAGTTAGTACCAGTGCCTGAAGTACCTAAACGGTTCCAGGTAACACCACCATCGGCAGAATACTCCACCCAGGTAAAATCGTAATCAGTTTCCACATTAAAAATATGGCTGAAGGATAATACCGGCTGTGTAAGTCCGCTCAGGTCAAAGCAGGGCGAATACAGGTAGGAGAATTCATTATCGTTATAAGTTCCGGTTAAATTAGTAACCCATGCTTTTGTTCCGTTGGGCGCTTTATTAATGATTGTTTTAGCAGGCGTTCCCCATTGCCAGCTGCTGTTATTACCTTTCGTGTACCAGCCACCGTTATCGGCTTCAAATCCTTCAAGATACGGTTGTGCTGCAGTAACTGGTATAAGTGCACTGGTATGAAATGCATAATTGAGAATACTATCATTGTTACTGTAGGTATCAGTTGCTGCAGTTATCCAAAAATCAAAAGTATAATCTGTGTTTACAGTAAGATTTGCCGGTGTGGCAAAAGTAAATATAGTGGTTGAATTAGGCGTTATTACAGGAATAACATCGTTAACTGCAGCACCTCCATTAATACGGTAGCTTGCAGGTACATTGTTAAATGTTGTACTGCTGTAATTTTTGATGGTAATTGAAACTGCCTGGGTGCCGGTGGCATTGCAGCCATTAGCTACCGGCGAAGCTACAGACTGGATCGCCACATCATTAAATGCTTCCAGTAATTTTACATCATCAAAAGTGTAGCCATCATCCTGGTCTACCAAAGGATTAGGAACATTGGCAGAAGTGTTACCTTCCTGCCCGAACTTAACCTGAAAACTTGAAGTGATAGTTTGTGCAGGCAACACGGTATCCAGCACATCATTCACATTGATGATACCATTTTTCCATTGCCCCAATGCGGCCTGGTTGCTCACCAGATTATAGGCATACACCCACGGACTGGTATCGCTGCCTCTTATCCATACTTTATTATCCGGGTTGTTATCTTGCCCGTGATTTTTATAATTAAATTCCAGGCGCAACTGGTTACCTGAATTATATGCAGCAGCATTATAAGTCATCAACAAACTATCAGTGCTTAATACGCCGTAGGGGATTTGATCCAGTGTAATGGCCCTGTTGCCATTTAATGCAAAGCCAGTGTTCACAAAAGTTCTGCCTCTGCCCCTTGTACTGTTGGTTTTAAAATCAACACGGTCATCACCATCCAGTCCCATTACATTACTCGTATATTCATTAACGGTAGTTGTTTCAAAACCATCGGTCAGTGGTAGCGTTACCGGAGCGTTGGCCAGGTTCTTTATAGTTACAGTTGTGGTATCATCCAGCACCTGGGTATCTCCTGTTCTTTTAACCCATGCTTTAATAATGTAAGTACCCGTTGCTGAAAAATCAAAAGTTGTGGCAAAACTATGTGTGTAGGTACCAAGAGAAGGAACAATTACACCGGCAGCTTCAGTAAATATAGTGCCGCCATTAACCTGGTAGCTCAAATCATACGTACCTGAAGAAGCTAGGTCATCTAAATTTTTTATAGTTAATTTAATAATCTCCGAAGCTCCTAATGCAGAAGATGTAAACTGCCTTCCGGTTACTGGCGCATCAACTGATACTGCTTTAAAATCATTATCGAAGTTTGATAATGTACAAACTCCTGTTGATGGCAGTGCACTTACGGATATAGAACGTCGTCCGTGAACTGCACCATTGTTTGCCCTTACGCCAAACCAATAAGTGGTGGCAGCATTAAGGCCCTGTACTAAATAAGAAGTTGAAGTGGTTGTTGCAATCACTTCCATACTGTCCCCTTTCAATTGCATGATATCATAACCCGTTGCACCGGTAATAGCGCTCCAGTTCAGCATGGTAAATCCTTCGCATGGAATACTGGCAGTAACCACAGGCTGACCAATCACCATAAAATTGAAATCACTCTGATCGGTATATACACTACTGTTACGGCTAACCTTTATTAAATAATCATTTGTAACCGCTATAGGAACTGTCCAGTTTACGGAACGGGCTGTAGCTGCAATAGTGGTACTTATGTTGGTCCATGCAACGCCATTATTGGTAGAATAAGCTGCCGTAAAAGTATTGGCGTCATCTCCGTATGCAGTCCAGCGTATTTTCTCTGCCTGCCCCGGCACCAATGTTTCGCCACCAAAAGGATATTCCACCGTAACGCCATTCATATCCATTTGATAAGTAAGTATGTACTCCTGTGGTCCTGACGGTATTGAAAATGCATTTACATTCATCAGGTAATTGCCGGGCACAGGGTCATTGATCACTACTTGTTCAATATTATTTTTATGATCAGCACCTTCAACTGCCGGGCTATCTACTTTGGAAGGCGTGGCATCTAAAATTAAAGGAAGGTGTGTAACAATTACCGGGTTATCCGTAACAGTTAGGTCTAAATCATTTACGAGTGTTGTAGCTGCGGCAACAGCAGCTGGTGCATCTGCCCAATACAGCATTACCTTTAAATGGCTTACGCCTGCAGGAACCGTTATGGGAAAAGATGTATTGGGAGTTGAACTAATAATGTACTGGTTAGCTTCCATTGCTTCAACAGCTTTCCTTGCATTCAGCATACCAAAACCATAAGTATAATCTGGCCCCACTCTGCCAAGTTCATCTGCAGTGTTGCACATCAGCGCTTTTAGTAATGCTGCTTTAGGGTTAACGCCGCCATGCAGTTGCCGGTATCTTTCATTAAGCAAAGCGGTGGCGCCGGTAATTACAGGTGCAGCCATGCTGGTACCGGATGCAGTACCATATCCATTGTTGGGATAGGTAGAAAAGGTAGAACTGCCATTAGTTACTATTTCCGGTTTAATTCTTCCATCTTGTACAGGGCCGCGGCTGCTGCCAGCATTTATCGTGTATGCGGCGCCGTTTAAATTACCCACCGTAATTACATTTTTAGCACATTGCCACCCGGATTTTATCGTACCAAATGAAGTTGCATAAGGCGAGCAGGTAAAACTGCCGTCATTACCTGCAGCAAATACATGCAGCACTTCATCGTAACTTTTCATCTGGGCATCAATGTAATTGCTGGTAATATCGTAAGCCCCTTCGCCAGCACAACCATTACCTGCAGTGGTATACGAGTTATTAGTGGCAATCAGATTGTTGTCGGTAACATAAACGGGCGTATTGGTAATAACATCATTAAACCATTGGCTGATGATGGTTGATTTTGGCGCCATGCCATGATACATCGGGTTTATAATTCCTGCGCCTGCTGCAGTGCCTGAAGTATGTGTGCCGTGTAGTTGCGGAACATTATAAACACGGTTGATCAACCGGCCGGTAAAATCCATATGCGTGGAGATATCTGCGTTATCTCCCATGGCAATAGTAACATTTTTACCCTGCAGGTTTCTTCCCACAGAAGATTGTATGCTGCTAAAGGCATGCATGGCAATATCATTATAATTTATCGGCGTTGCAGTAAGCTGTTGCAAACTGATGTAATTAACAAAGGGTAGTGACGCAATTGCATTGATTACAATTGAAGAGGCCGGGTTGATAAAAACTACATTTGCAGGATCAATCTTGTTATATACAACAAAGGCTCCGGTTTTTTTAATTTCTTCTTCCACCAATTTTTTATTTACAGCAGTATTAAAACTAACCGCCACCAGTTTATTATCTGCTTTAGAAGTGCTGTTGCTAAAACCGGGTACCAGGGGATCAATTTTATAGATAGCCGGGAGCGTATTGATTGAAACAATTTTATACCCGGCTGCTGCGGTAAAATCAAAATTTGCCGGTATGGCCGCCAGGTAAGCATTTCCCGGGATATAATCTCCCAGCTTTATCCCCGCATTTTGTAACTGCTGTTTTGTTTGTAAAGAAGGTAATTCGGTAAATTGTATAAGCGCAAAATATTGATTGCCATATAATGAAGACTGCAGATCGGGCTGCTTAAAGCTTTTATTGCTGATGGTATTGCCCGTAACAAAATTTCCCCTGGCAAATAAAACTGGCTTATTGACTTCCTGCGCCTTACCCATTAGCGAGCAGAAGAGGCTGGCCATAATAAGCAGTATTGAAAGGTGTATTTTCATCAATTTTAAAGAATTGGATTTTGCCGGGTTCTGTTTTCGGCTCTTTAGCCTAAAGTTATAGATAATAATAACGCTTTAGCGGACTTTCTATTGCAAATTACAGTAGTGATGGTAAGTTTTTTACTTAATCGTATATTTGCCGCCGCATGAATTTGGAAGTGTTGTTGAAAGAATATGCTAATGACCCCCGCTGTTTTAAAATAGTGGATGGCATCACATTGTCCAAACCGCAGCGTTTACACTTATCCGGCTTGCATGGCAGTGCTTCTCAATTCATTATCAGCGCTGTTTTTAACCATCCTTCCGCCAGCCAGCTTAACCACCTGATCATTTTACGGGATGCAGAGGAAGCCGCTTATTTCCATAACACTTTAGAAAACCTGACCGGTGCTTTAAACCTGTTTTACTTTCCGTCTTCTTTTAAAAATAAAAAGAATTACAGCCTGCTTAACCCGAGCCATGTAATGCTGAGAACGGAAGCCTTAACCAGGTTGGCTGCCGGCACCAATAAGAATATCATCATCACTTATCCTGAAGCATTATTTGAAAAAGTGGTATTATCAAAAACATTGTCTGAAAATATTATTTCCATCAAACAGGGAGACACACTTGACGTGAATGGCATTTTAGGAAAGTTTGTTGATTACGGTTTTGACAGAACAGATTTTGTGTATGAACCAGGACAGTTTGCTGTACGTGGTGGCATCCTGGATATTTATTCATTCGGTAATGAAAAACCTTACCGTATTGAATTGTTTGGCAACGAGGTGGACAGCATCAGGATATTCGACCCCGAATCGCAATTGAGTGAACGAAAGTTATTACAGGTCAACATCATCCCCAATGTAGATATTTTACAAAACGAAGCTGGTGAGAAAATTTCTTTCCTTGAATTTTTACCCGAGAATGCGGTGGTGTGGAGTGAAGACTGGAATTTTATTAAAGAGAAGGTTGAACAACAGGAAGAAGATTTTGAAATCTGGAATTCGGAATTTGGCAATAGTGTAAAAGCTATTGAGTCAGAAGACACTTTAAGCAGGAAAGATTTTACTGAAAATGATATTGTAACAGCAGCAGCGCTTGAAGGACAAATACAATCAAGGCATATAATAGAATTTGGCAGCAAAGCATATTTCCAAAATAATGCTCAATACCTGCCCGTCCGGCAGGCGGGTTCAACATTCAATGTTCAATATTCAATAAAAGAGCAGCCTGCTTTCAATCGCCAGTTTGAAATTTTAATACGGAATTTAAAAGAGTACGAAGCAAAGAAATACAATATCTACCTGTTTGCTGAAAACCCAAAGCAACTGGAACGGTTACACGTAATATTTAATGATCTCAAGGCGCAGATCAATGTAATTCCTGTTCCTACTTCTATTCACGAAGGTTTTATTGATGATGACCTGAAAGCAGTTTGCTATACCGATCACCAGGTATTTCAACGTTATCATAAATACAAAGTAAAGCAGGCATTCAGTAAGAACAAAGCGCTTACTTTAAAAACATTACGTGAATTACAACCGGGTGATTATGTAACGCATATCGATCACGGCGTGGGTGTGTACAGTGGTTTACAAAAAATTGAAGCCAATGGAAAATTGCAGGAAGCAGTGCGAATTCAGTATAAAGATGGCGACCTGTTGTACGTAAATATTTCATCGCTGCATAAAATAAGTAAGTACAGTGGTAAGGAAGGCAGCATACCAAAAATGAATAAACTGGGTAGTGATGTGTGGAGTAAATTAAAAGATAAAACCAAGAAGCAGGTAAAAGATATTGCTACCGACCTGATAAAATTGTACGCTCAAAGAAAAAGCCAGGAAGGTTTTGCATTTAGCCCGGATAATTATATGCAAACTGAACTGGAAGCCAGTTTTATTTATGAAGATACGCCTGACCAGGGTAAAGCTACAGAAGATGTAAAACGTGATATGGAACGGCCATCGCCAATGGACAGGTTGGTTTGCGGTGATGTGGGTTTTGGTAAAACTGAAATTGCTATTCGTGCTGCGTTTAAAAGTTGCTGCGATGGTAAACAAGCTGCAGTACTGGTGCCTACAACTATTTTAGCCTATCAGCATTATAAAACTTTTGGAGAACGGTTAAAAGATTTTCCGGTAACTGTAGATTTTATCAACCGTTTTAAATCTTCCAAAGAAAAAAAAGAAACGCTGCAAAAATTATCGGAAGGAAAAATCGACATTATCATCGGCACACATGCTTTGCTTAGTAAAGATGTAAAGTTTAAAGACCTTGGTGTAATGATCATTGATGAAGAACAAAAATTTGGTGTGGCAGCTAAAGAAAAATTAAAACAGCTAAGGGCAACGGTTGATTCGCTTACACTAACGGCAACGCCTATTCCAAGAACGTTGCAATTTAGTTTGATGGGTGCAAGAGATCTGAGCATCATCAATACGCCTCCGCCCAACCGTCAGCCCATACAAACTGAAGTGATGGTGTTTAATGAAGATGCCATCCGTGATATTATTTATTATGAAACTGAAAGAGGTGGGCAGGTTTTCTTTATTCATAACCGTGTTAATGGTCTTGCTGAAATGAAAGGATTGATACAGGGCCTTTGTCCTGACCTGAGCATTGCCTTTGCTCACGGGCAGATGGATGGTGATGAATTGGAAGATACCATCCTCGATTTTATGGATAAGAAATATGATGTGCTGGTATGTACCAATATTGTGGAGAGTGGTGTGGATATTCCTAATGTAAACACCATCATCGTAAATAATGCACACCAGTTTGGTTTAAGTGATCTGCACCAGTTGAGAGGACGTGTAGGCAGAAGTAATAAAAAAGCATTTTGTTATTTACTGGCGCCGCCAATGAGTACATTACCTCCTGATAGCAGGAAACGTTTATCTACATTGGAACAATACAGCGACCTGGGCAGTGGCTTTCAAATTGCCATGAGAGACCTTGACATTCGTGGCGCCGGCAATATGCTGGGTGGTGAGCAAAGTGGTTTTATTGCAGAGATCGGTTTTGAAATGTACCAGAAGATTTTAGATGAAGCTATTCGTGAATTAAAGCGAACACAATTCAAAGAACTATACAAAGAAGAAATTCAGCAGCAGGATGATTTTGTAAGTGATTGCAGTATTGATACCGATCTGGAAATTCTTATCCCCGATAGTTATGTAGAAAGTATTACGGAGAGATTAAGTTTATACAGCCGCCTGGATAATTGTGAAAATGAAAAAGACCTGCAGGATTTTCATAGGGAAATGACGGACCGCTTCGGCCCCATACCTCCGCAGGTGGAAGATCTGTTTACCACCGTTCGTTGCAGAAAATTAGCTGTGGAACTGGGTTTTGAAAAAATGTTTTTAAAAGATGAAAACCTGAAATGTTTCTTTGTAAGCAATCCTGATTCACCATATTTTACAAGTGCTACCTTTAATGGGATCTTACAATTTTTACAAAGAGGCACTAATAAAGCCAAACTAAAACAAGTGGGGAAAAATGGTATCCTCATTGTACAGGACATAAAATCGATGAGTGATATGTTTGAGTTCTTAAGCCGCATGATGAAAAGCATCCAGCCCTGATAAACTTTAACAGCACATTTTAATTTTCGGTATTAGCTTTAAAGGATCGTTGTATTGCTAAACCAAAGTAATTCCTTATGCTTTATTCTTTACCCCGTTTTTTACAACATTGCTGTTCAAAATATTTTAAAGTGCTTGTGGCTCTGCCTGCATTGTTCTTTCTATTTTCATCATGCAGCCCCGGCAGGTTTGGATTAAATAAAAAAGAAGCCGATTTTGTTACTAAGTCTGACAAACGCCAAACTGTCCAGTTATTTCATGATAAGAAAGCAATTAAAAACTCAACACATAAAGGTGTGTATTATGTAAAGATCACGGAAGATAATATTTGCCTGCTTGACACCAATACTATCAGGGCAAAGGCACTTTCCATTGCAGCGAAAGTAAATTCCTTTATGAACTACAAAGAACAGTATGAATTTATTGATGTGGAATTTAATGGCTCCGTAAAAGATGGCAAAGCTACATCGCTTGGTGATCAACCCGGTTGCTATTATACCTTACGCATACCAATGAATAATCTTTCTATTGCGGTATTCAGGAACAGTGTCAATACATACGATAATGCAAGTTCCTTCAGGCGATAGCCAAAAGCATTATTGTTCATTTATTTAATTGCATTAAGCGACCTCTTCTTTATTAGCTGCGTGGTAAGCAGACCTAATCCTATCCCTATTACCAATGCTATAAAATATACATAGAAATTCTATGTATCCAAATTTATTTTTAACTTTTAAAAATAACCCAGTCAATTCCTCCTTACATTTGTCCTCATCTATTTTTACTTGCTATAACTCATCAGCATGACTAAAAAACAATACGGCCTACTTTCGCTTCCTGTAATTGTTGCTGCTCTCGGATTTTTTGTTGACATTTTTGACCTGCTTTTATTTGGCGTGGTGCGTATCAGCAGTTTTAAGGATTTGGGCTTACCGCATGACCAGGCATTAGCAAAAGGAGAATTAACGTTAAGCATTCAGCTGATCGGCATGGTGGTGGGTGGAATAATCTGGGGCATTATAGGAGATAAATACGGCAGGTTAAAAGTGTTATTCGGTTCTATACTGTTATATTCCATTGCCAATATTGCCAATGGTTTTGTGCATGATGTTAACTGGTATATTGTTATTCGTTTTATTGCCGGTGTTGGGCTTGCGGGGGAACTGGGTGCTGGCATTACATTAACTTCAGAAATTCTACCTAAAGAAAAAAGAGG
>Ga0068859_100002952_pt1 | contig 17252 bp, 13 predicted proteins | sample KBSSwiS22_FD_66585 | JGI IMG/M metagenome (GOLD analysis project Ga0068859, IMG submission 66585) | Switchgrass rhizosphere microbial communities from Kellogg Biological Station, Michigan, USA - KBS Switchgrass S2-2 | ecosystem: Host-associated > Plants > Roots > Rhizosphere > Soil ...
CAGCAGCATTCCACCGACCGCCGCCACCACCGGAGCGAAGACCGCCAGCAGCGCACGCTTGGGCACCTGAAGGTGCGTCGAGACCATCTGTAGGGAGAGGCTGGCGGTCGCCAGGGTCGCTAGGGCCACCGCGATGGCCACCGCCTCGACGCCGAGATGGACCGTGGCCGCCACGCCGCCGATCGTCAGGACGCTACCCACGATGGACGCGCGCAACTGGAGCTCCGGGCGGCCGGCGCCCATCAGGATCGCCGAGAACACGAAGGCCATGGAGAACCCGAAGCCGGCGAGGCTCAGCCACTGCAGGCAGACGATGAGCCCCCGCCATTCCGGGCCGAGGACGATCGGGATGGCCAGCGGGGCCAGCATCGCGAGACCCGCGAAGATCGGGGCCAACGCAACGGAGGCGCAGCGCACCGCCACCAGCGTCGTGCGGATCATCTCGGCCGCCGCGTTGGTTTCCGCCTGGTGCGCGATCCGCGAGAAGACGAACAGGTAGAGCGGCCCGGAGATTACGAAGTCCGGCACGCGGATGATCTGGTAGGCCATCGCATAATAACCGAGCGGCAGGGCGCCCAGGACGCCGCCCACGATGATGTTGTCGATGTTGCGTGTGGCGAAGTCGCCCAGCATCGAGCCCAGCGAGTGGCCCCCGAACCGGATCAGGTCGAGCACCTCCCGCGGCTTGCAGACCAGCTTCACCCGCACGCGGGATCCGATGTGGACCCACGCCAGCTTGCAGGCCCAGAAGGCCAGTTGCTGGGCCACGATGCTCCAGGCGCCCAATCCGTGCAGGGCGGCGGCCAGCGCGACGCTTGAGCTCACGACGGTGGAGACCACGTCCCCTCCGGCGAAGACGGCGAAGCGTCCGGTCCTGATGATGCGTGCGTTGCCCACGGCGGTGAGACCGCACATCACCACCACCGGCGACAGGGCGATGATGAGCAGCGGCAGTTGCGGATGGCCGAGGATCATGGCGATCGGCCAGGCGAGCAGACAGAAGAGCAGTGCCAGCGCCAGGCCGATGCCGCCGGTGAGCCAGAAGACCGTGGACTCGACCTCGGCGCTAGGATCCCGCTTGCGAGCCAGGGCGTTGCTGAGCCCGACGTCAGTCAGGACGTTGCAGAATAGGATGAAGGGCACGGCCAACGCGACGAGCCCGTACTCACGGGGGCCGATCAGGCGCGCCAGCACAGGAAGGATGCCAAGCTGGACGGCGTACTTCACGACGTTGGAGACGCTGACGGCGATCGTGCCGAACGCCTCGGCGCGCGATCGCCGCCCGAGCTCGGTTCCCTTGGCCCCGCTTTTCACGGGCGCGCCAGATTCCTGGACGAGTCCGTCCGCCACCGCACTGTTCGCATTAGGATCCAAAGCGATAGGCGCGGATATAGTCGATGGTGAGCGTGGCCGGCAGGCGGGTGGTTGAGTCCGGAGCGCCCGCCCAGTGCCCCCCCACGGCTAAATTGGCCAGTAGATACATCGGCCTATGCATGTCCTTTGGAGTGGGCTGCCGCGCAACCTCGTGGCCGTCGATATACCAGATCACATTTTCCGCGTCCCAGCTTGCCGCGAAGACATGAAAGCCTGGTGTAGGCGTACGCGCCTCGACGGACGGCGGGCTCGCGACGGTGCTGTGGAGGGTCAGGAAGACCCGCGTCGGGTCCCCCAGCGATTCCAGGATATCGATTTCAGGCGGCCAGCTCAAATCCGAGGGCAGCATCCAGAAGGCGGGCCACAGGCCCTTTCCCTTCGGCAGCAGCGCCCGCATCTCGAAATAGCCGTACTGCTGCTGGAACGACGGCTGGGTGGTGATCAGGCCCGACGTGTACCGGTAGCCGCCCAGGCGGCCGCGCAGCTCCGGCGGCGTGCGATTGGCGGAGATCTCCAGCACCCCGTCGTGCGTGCGGAAGGGATCGATCGGAAACGGTCCATCGGCGTGCGGCATGCCCGGATCGACGTAGTATTGCAGTTCCCCGTTCGATTTCAGGGTGCGCTGGTCGATCTCGTCGCCCCGGGCGGCGCCGAACGTCGTGCGCCAGACCCCCATGTGGGTCTGCTCGTCGTAGGGGCGGAACCTATCGAAGTCCTCGAAGAAGGTGAGGACCAGCTTGCGGCCGTCAGGCGCCTTGTCCAGCGGACGGCCGGCCTCGGCCGAACCCGCCGGATGGGCGGCGACGATCGTCGCGAAGACGATCGCCACGACCGCAGCCAAGGTTGAAACTCGCATCCACGCCGCCGCAAGGCTGTCGATCAACGCGCCTCGCACATCATCGTCCGCTTACCGCGCCGTGATGTAGTAGTCGTTGTAGTAGCGGAAATAGTCGCTGCTATCGCCGTATCCATAACGGGCCTGCTGCTTGACGTTCACGCGGCTGAGGACGCAGCCCACCACGTTGGCGCCGCACTCGTGGAGGATCTCCACCGCCGAGCGCGCGGCGCGCACCGGGGTCTTGTTCCAGCGCACCAGCATCAGCACGCGCTCCGCCTTGGCCGCAAGGATGCGGGCGTCGGCCACGCCGAGCACCGGCGGCGTGTCGAGGATCACGTAGTCGAACGCTTCGCAGAGCGCGTTGAGCAGCACGTCCACCTGCGGGCGGCTGAACAGATCCTGCGGGATCCGGTCCGCCGCGGCGACGGGCAGGATCCAGGCGCCGCTGGGCTTGTCGAGCACCAGGGAGGCGTCGAGAGTCTTGGTGCCTTCGATCACTTCGGTCAGGCCGCTGTCGGCGTCGCCGAGCGTGCGCGTCACGCCGCGCAGACGCAGGTCGCAGTCCACAAGCACGACCCGGGCCCCGCCGAGCGCCAAGGTGCGCGCCAGGCAGACCGAGCTCATGCTCTTGCCTTCCTTCGGCACCGCCGAGGTGATCGCGAGCAGCTTCACCGGACCGGTGCGGCTCGACAGCCTCAGGTAGGCCGACAGGTTGCGGAACGCTTCGGCGAAGCTGGACAACGGTTGCTGGACGATGAAGTCCGCGGGCGACGACGGACGCTTGCGGCCCTTCGGCAGGCTGGATTCGAGGTCGGGGAAGACGCCGGCGAAGGGCAGGCCGAGTTCGTTCTCGACATCGTAGCGGCTGCGCAGGACGCGACTCCACAGTTCGGCCAGCAACATGGCCGCCCCGCCCGCCATCAGGGCGACGAAGGCGATCACCAGCGCACCGATCCGCTTCTTCGGCGCCGACGGCTTCAGGGGCAGGCTTGCGGGCGACGTCACGGTGGCGTCGGCCTGTTGCAGGCTGCCTTCGGCGGCGACCTGCTTGGCGCGGTTGAGGTAGGCCTCATAGACCTGCTTCGCCGCATCGGCGCGCTGACGCAGCGCCACCAGGCCCACTTCGGCGCGGTTGTTGGTGATCAGGTTGCCCTTGGCCTGGCCGCGGCTGCCGAGCAGCGAGCCCTCGCGTTCGGCGGCCGCCAGGGAGTCGGCGCGCAGGCTGGACAGGATGCGGTTCAGTTCCCGCTGGATCTGGGCCTGGATGTCGTCGAGCTCGGCCTGGGTGCGCTTCACCTCCGGGTAGTCCGGCTTGAAGTCTTCCCTGAGCTGGGCAAGCTTGGTGCTCTTCTCGGCCTCGCGCGTCCGCAGCTCGCGGATGGTCTCCGAGCCCAAGGCCTGCCCGACGTCGGCGCCGCCGCTGCCGCGGCGCACCTGGTCGAGGGCCGCCTGGTAGCGGGCCGACTTTTCGGCGGTCTCCGCCTTGGCGCTGGCGATCTGTTGATTGAGCGTCGAGACTTCCTGCTCGGCCATGGACTGGCCTTCGGTGCTGAACAGGCCGTTGGCGTTCTTGTATTCCTGAACCTTGGCCTCGGCCGCCTCGGCGTCCCGGCGCATGGCTTCAAGCTGCGTCCCGATCTCCCGGTTCGCATGCGTGATGATGGCGATCTTCTCGTCGAGCTGACGGTCGATGTAGGCGGTCATCACCGCGTTGGCGACCGTCGCCGCCTTGCGGGGCGACGCCGACGTGGCGGACACCTGGACGACATAGGTCAGGCCGACGCGGCGAACCTTCACCCGTTCCAGCAACCGGTCGGCGACGTCGGCGAGGGTGCGGTCGTCGGGCGGGCCGATCCGCGCCTTGGCCTTGATGCCGAACATGCCCGGGGCGACCTTCGGGTTGAATTCGGGGTCGTCGTAGAGCTTCAGGCGACGCACGACGGCTTCGGCCAGGGCGTGCGAACGCAGGACCTCGACCTGGGTGTCGACGGCGCTCATGTCCGGCGGACCGCCGTTCTGCGAATTCTCGCGCGTGGCGGCGTTCTCACGGTGCGGATCGACCAGCAGCGAGCCCGTCGCCGTGAACACCGGCGTCATCTGCAAGAGGACCGCGATGCCCACGACCATGATCGCGGCGGCGACGGCCAGGCCCAGGCGGGCGCGTTGGAGGAGGACGCCCAGAATGGCGCGCAGGTCGATGGTGGCCGGCTCGAGTGGCTCGAACTGCGGCTCCTGCGGCGCAGGAAGTTCGCGAGCGATCGGAATGAGGCTGTTCATGGCGATCCTCTGTGGACTCCCATACCCGTTGCGGCAGCGAGAGTTAAGATCAATGAAAAATCCTGGCGGGGGGAAATTCCCTCACAACGTCCGGCGTCGCCGTCGGACCGTTGCCCGCCATTTGGTGAGAACTTGTGATCGCTGATCAGTATGGTCGCAGCCATGTGATCAACGGGAAGGCGTTGCTGAAGTCGCGCACGAAGCTGCGGACCCCAGATGAGTCGACGACCACGATGTCGTCGGCGTGAACTTCGGGGTCCGGCGCCTTGCCGGAACGAATGTCCTGCAGATTGTAGACCGTGGCGACCCGGGTCCCGGTGTCCGAGCCCCGGAAGACCACGACCCGCTTCAGGTTGGCGACATGCGTGTCCGGGCCGCGCGCCAGGGCGACGGCCTGCATGAGGCTGGTGGGGCCGGCCAGCGGGTAGACGCCAGGCTGGTTGACCGCGCCGTCCACGGTGACGCGATGGGTCGTCATCTCCTTGACGGTCACCGTCACAAGCGCGTTCTTCATGTAGCTCTTCTCGAGCTGCGCCTTCAGGCTGTCCGACAGCTCGTTGGCCGTCCTTCCGATGACGGAGACCTTGCCGACCAGCGGGAGCATGATGTTGCCGCCGGTGTCCACCTGGACGGTCCGGGTCAGGTCGGGAACCTGGAAGACGGTTATGTCGAGCGTGTCGTTGGGGCCGATCTTGTAATCGACCGTCGGCGTCGCCGCCGGGATGGGAACCGACATCGCCGGTTCGGCCTTACGTTTATCGCCCGCCTGCGTCTGCGACGCGAGCAACAGAGAGGTCGCTGCGGTCAGTACCAGGAAACGGCCAAACTTCATCGTCGTACACCCCGGTTGACGGCCGATCGCCCCGAGGGCGGAAGGCCGTTGCGTCCCATCGTTTCAACTCGGGAGCCCTCTGCACGTTCCATGCCTGCCGGCGACGGCGTAGGGCCCCCCGCGGCGCGAACCCGTCGCGCCAGCCTTGAGAATTCGACGCTCAGAACCATGCCGCGATCTTACCCCCGCCGCGCACAAGCGTTAAGGGCGCCGGCATGACTCGGCGCAAGGATCGCGCTTTGGCGCAATTTTGCTGGCCGTTGTGTGCCAGTTCGGGACTTTGGCGTGCTAAACACACTTTGCCGCACTCGATCCGCAATCTGGAGCCGCCCGCCTCGCCCTTAACCACGGGGACGGCGAAAAGGTTCAGTCGAGATGGACGTCCTGCGTGGTTCGCTCGCGCACCCGCGCCTCCGGGACGACGCTGAGCGCGGCGCGGGTCGGCGACCTCGGCGCGCATTCGACCGGTTCGGCGACAAGGTCCGCGGGCTGCTCCAGGCGCCGCGCCGCGCGAATCGAGTCCGCCCAGCGCGGAACGCTCTTCACCAGCCGTGACAGCAAGATGGGGAGGAGCCCCGCGACGGCGGCGAGGATCGCCGAAGGCCACCAGCCCAGCAATCCGCCGATCCACCAGCCGAGCTGGTTCACGCACAGGATCCACCCGAACGCGAACACGCCGATCGCGACGAACACGCCGACCCAGCTCGCCAGTCGTGGGGCGACGGGACGCGGTTCGGCGCGATACTCGATCCGCTCGGGCAGCGACATGGACCCTCTGTGACCCGACTCGACATGCGCGCCCAGACGCCAAAAACCGCCTGAACCGCGGCTGAACGCATAATGGGCAGGGGCTCCGCGACGGCCGTGACCGCTTACGCTCGCACCCTGCTGTCTGGGGATAGGACGCTCGCTTGAACGAACGTCAACGCAATACGCCCCTAGCGCGAGCCCGCGGCCACAGCCAGGCGGTCGGTGCGCGTTTCGCCGGCGTGAAGTGCGCCCGGACGGTTCTGCGCCAGGGCGAGTGCGGCCTGCACGAATCCGCGATGGCAAGCCGGAGACGAAAAGTGCTTCCTGGCGACGTCGAGGGCGACATCGCCCAGCCTGCGGCGCAGGACTTCGTCATCGAGCAGGGCCACGCAGGCTTCGATGAACGGCTCCGGCTCGTCGGCCACCAGCACCGCCTCCTCGACGATCTCCTCGACCCCGGCCACGGTCACGGTGGTGGCGACCACCGCCTTGCCCATGCCCAGCGCCTCGATGAGCTTCACCTTCAGGCCGGAGCCCAGAATTAGCGGAGAGACCACAACGGCGCATTTGCGGTAGACCGCCGCCAGGTCCGGCACGACCCCCAGCAGGCTCACGCCGGGGGCCTTCGTGGTCAGCGAGTTGCGCACGCCGCCCACCACCCAGAACTCCGCGTCCGGCCGCCGGCGGCGGATCTCGGGCCAGCAGTTCTGGATGAACCAGTCGGCGCCATGCACATTGGCCGCGGTGTCGCTGCCCACGAACAGCAGGATCGGCCGTTCGCCCGGCGAGGGCTGTCGCTCGACCTTGGCCGGCATCGGGGTGACGATCACGGGCGTGTCCGGCAGGCTGGCGCGGACCAGGCCCGCCTCCTCCGCCTGGATCGCGAGGATCACGTCGGCCTGGCTCAGAAGCTTCATCTCTTCCGACTGCGCGATCTGGCTGTGCGCGCTCTCCTCGAGTCCCGCCTTGGCGAAGTCGGAGCGCCGGCGCCAGAACAGGTCGTGCATCACCACCAGCGCGCCGACGGAGGGCTGCAAGGCGTAGGGCAGCGCCGGGGTCTGGTAGCAGTAGTCCGCGATCAGCAGGCTCGACGAGATCACCTGCTGGCCCAGGAACAGGAAATCGGCGATCTCCCACGGGGCGCTGACCGAATAGGGCGCCTTTCGCGTCTGCAGGAGCGGAGCCCTCACCCCCAGCCGCGCCGCCACCCGCTCCACGGCGACCCGTACGGCCGCCAGGAACGGCGCGACGCTGGCGCGCACCATCAGGTCGCCGATCCGGACGCAGCCCCGGATCTGAATTCGCTCGAAGACCCTCATTTCCGCGCGGAGCCTCAACGCGGGCCAGCGCCCCATGCTGACCGGCGACGGGCTGATCAGGTGCAGCCGGAAGCCCACGGCCTGCAGGCTGCTCGCCAGGCTGAGCAGATAGGCGGAACTGCCGTTGTTGGAGCCGCTGATGCGCTGGCGGGTGATGATCGTCACCAGGTCTTTCGCCGCCGCCTTGGGCGGCTTGTCGAGGTGCGCTCGGCGGCGGACCCGCGCGGCCAGCGCCTCGACGATCACGCGCTTGAAGAGCCGGATGGCCGTCCAACTGGTGGTCACCGCCTTCAGGAACGCCGCAAATCGCCGCGCCTTGAGCGCCTCGGCCGCGGCGATGCAGGCCGAGACATGCCTGAGCGACGCCTCCCGGCGGGCCATCATCTTCAGCACCAGCGCGTCGGCAGGCGGAAAATCCCGACGGAACGCGGCGTCCGCACGCGCCATCTGGCCGATGTCGTCCAACGTCAGCCGATGCGACGTCGAGCCCGGGTACTTGCGGTAGAAATAGAGCGGCCGCGGATTGATCCAGAGCGAGGCGCCGGACGCCTGGAGCCGCACCAGGAAGTCGTAGTCCTCGCCGATCCGAAGCTCTTCGTCGTAGCGGACGCCGCTGGCCTGAAGGGTCTCCCGGCGGATGACCGGCTTCAGGAAGCCCAGGGCGTCGCCCTTCGCGGCCAGGACGTTGCACTTCACCATTTCGGCGACGCTGACCCGCCGCGCCGGCGCATCCTTGAGCAGCAGCCGAGGATTGCGGCGTGCGGCCTCGTCGAAGATCACCTGATTGTCCGCGACGATGTCGGCCAGGTGATCCCGAGCGAAGCACAGCAGGCGTTCCAGGCGCTCGGGATGCATGTAGTCGTCACCGTCAAGCACGGCGATCCAGCGCCCGCGGGCGGCCGCGAGCGCGGCGTTCCGCGCGGCGCCCGCGCCGCTCGGACCGGCCAGTTTCAGAATCCGGATCCGCTGGTCGACGCGCGCGTGCGCCTCCAGGCGCGCGAGGGTGCTGTCGGTCGAGCCGTCTTCCGCGACCACCAGTTCGAGGTCGCGCAGCGTCTGCCGGCGCACGGACCGCACCGCGTCGTCGATGAACGCCTCGACGTTGCGGCAGGCCATGATGACCGTGACCTCGGGCGTCGTTTCGGCGTCGGGGGCGGTGGATGACATGCGGTGCACTTCGAGACGATAAGCTAAGACGAAAGGCTTAGCCCGAAAAGATTAACGTCTCCAATGATTGCGGCGCTGAAACAGCGCGCAATCCCGCGGACGGCGAGAGAACGTCGCCGCGACGAAACGGTTGCCTGGGTCAGCGACGGACGAACCTTCCGCGGTCGAAATGCAGCGCCCGGCCCTTCACCCCGTCCCCGACCGCCGCGCAGGGCGGCGCAAGGGCGACCGTCGGCGCCTCCAGCTGCCCGCGAACCCGTAGCAGGACACGGGTTTGCATGGATTTCGTGAGGTTTGACTTCGGCCTTTCAGGCGCCTCCCGCCGTACCTCCAGGGCGTCCCCAGCGCATTGGCGTCGACGGCGATCCCGTCGGGCCCGAGCCCTTCGCCGAGGGTGGCGGCCAGCCCCGCCAGGTCAATTTTCTCCCGCCGCGGAGCAAGCCCGCGGGTTACGCGCCACCGCAGGGTTTGGTTAACGAATTTGTCGCCGCCGCTCAGGATCCTTCGCCCAGGAAGGAGATGTGCGCCGAGACCACGCGCCAGCCGTCCGCCATCTTCACCCAGGTCTGGCTCTGGCGGGCGGGACACGGCGCGCCCTCGCGCTGGAACTCGGTATTTGCCGTGGCGAACTCGCGTCCGAACGTGGTGATCACCGTGTTGGAGAGCGTCCGCTGCGGCGAGCCCCCGACCCGGCCCTGGCGGAAGGCCTGGATGGCCTCGATGCCGTAGAGGTTCTGGCCGGGGCCGAAGCGGATCGTGAGCGGGCTCGACCAGAAAAGCGCGTCCAGAGCCTGCAGGTCGTTGGCCATCAGCGCGGCTTCGTAGGCCGCGAAGGCCGCCCGCACCTCGTCCAGCACGGCGGGCTCGTTGATCGTCATGGGTCCACCACAGGGCTTGCGGCCAGGCCCGCCGCCTCCAGGCGGGCGGCGGCCTCGAAGGCGAGATCCTCCCGCCAGGGCGGGGCGATGAGTTGCACGCCGATCGGCAGATCGCCGCCGGCGCGGATCGGAACGGTCACCACCGGCAGGCCGATGGCGCTGATGGGCTGGCTCATCCCGCCCAGGTTCGGACGCGTCGGCATCTCGACGCCGCCCAGCACGATGGTCGCCTGGCCGAGCTTGGGCGCCGGTAGGGGCGTCGCGGGCGCAATCAGCACGTCGAAGCGGGCGAAGGCGGCCAGCGCCTGGTCGTAGAACCGCCGGCGCAGGCGCTGGGCCTGCGCCAGCGCGTCGGCCGGCAACAGGCTCCCGGCCAGCAACCGTCCCCGCACGGCGGGATCGAAATCGCCCGGTCGCGTGCGCAGGTTGGCGCGATGCAGGTTCGCCCCCGAGGCTGCGGTGATCAGGAAGGCCGCCGAACGGGCCGCCTCGGCGTCGGACAGGTCCACCGTCATGCGCGCGTCGAGCGCTTCCGCCGCCGCGGCGGTCGCGGCCAGCGCCTGCGGCCCCGCCAGCGCCTGGAACCATCCGCCCAGCACCCCTGCCCTCAGGGGAGCGGCCGAGCGGCCCACACGCGGCGACACCGGCTCCGCCGCGCGCTCGGCGCAGGCGGGATCGCGGGCGTCGTGGCCCTGCAGGGTGTCGTAGACCAGCGCCAGGTCGCCGACGCTGCGGGCGAAGGGCCCCAGGTGGTCCAGGTCGAAGACGAAGGGAAACGTCCCGGTGCGCGGCAGGCGGCCGAAGGTCGGTTTCAGCCCGAAGATCCCGCAGAACGACGACGGAACCCGGATCGAGCCGTTGGTGTCGGACCCCAGCGAAAAGGCCCCCAGTCCCGCGGCGACCGCCGCCGCCGACCCCCCGGACGAGCCCCCGGCGCTGCGGTCCAGATCGATGGGGTTGTGGACGTTTCCGTGATGGGCGTTCTCCGTGGTGAAGCCATAGGCGTACTCGTCCATCACCTGGACGCCCAGCAACACCGCCCCTGCCGCCCGCAGCCGCCGCACCAGCACGGCGTCGGCGCGGGCCGGCGCGGCCTCCAGGCCGATTTTCGACCCAGCCACAGTCGGCAGGCCGGCCACGTCGAACAGGTCCTTCACGCCGTAGGGGACGCCGGCCAGCGGCCCCGGATCGCGGCCCTCGGCCAGGGCGGCGTCGACGGCCGCCGCCTCGGCCAGGGCGCGGTCGGCCAGGACCACGCGAAAGGCGTTGAGCCGGCCGTTCAAGGCCTCGATGCGGCCGAGCGCGGCCCGCGCCACGTCGACCGCGGCGACACGGCGCTCGCGGACCGCCGCGGCGATCTCCAGCGCGAATCCCGGACTCATGGGCGGAACAGCGCCGCAGGCTCCAGGTCGGGACCGAGGTCGGCGGCGCGCACCCGCTCCAGGTGCGGCGCCATCAGCCGCCAGGCGGCGGCCGCCTCGGCCAGGTGCTGCTCAGGGATCGGAACTTCGTACAACGCGGCCAGCGCCCGCACCGCGGCCTCGGACTCCTCGGGTGACATGCCTGCTCCATCGGCGACCTCAGGCCGGCTCGGGCGTCTCGCCCACGCCGGTCTCGATGATCGGAGCATGTTCTGCGGTGGGCGCAAGCCCCTCGCGCTTGGCGCACACCGCCAGGAAGATCGCGGCGATCGCATAGCTGATGGCCACGGTGGGCATCTTCATGACCCCGATCGCCTCGCTATGGATCAGGCCGAAGAAGGTCAGCACCGCCCCGGCCAGGGCGAAGCAGGCCGCCTGGTAGTATTTGCGGTCGATGATCAGCACCGCGACCGACCCCATGACGATGCCGGCCAGGGTCGCGCCGGAGCCCAGCACCGTCAGGCCCTGGTACAGCACCCCGTTCTGGCCGAGCTTGTCCAAGCCGACCGCGCTGGCGTTGGTGCCCGCCGCGCCCAGGGCGCTGTCGATCTGCACCTTGCCCCAGGCGGCGATCTGCGGAACCAGCGCCAGCACGATGGCCGGGGCGTGCTTGTGCGGCGTCTCCTGGAAGGCCTGCGCCCCGATCAGCATGCCGATGTAGAGCAGGATCGGCAGCAGGGCGACCGAGGGGATGATGGCCATCAGCAGGGCCACGATCCCCAGCCAGGTCAGCACCAGCATCAGGATGCCGGTGGCGGCCGAATAGCCGGTGCGTCCGCCCATCGCCTTCCAGCCGGGATGGCCGATGTAGACCGCGTTGATGAAGGGGTTGCCCATCACGCATCCGATCAGGCTCACCACGCCGTCGGCGGTGAGCACCTGGGTCGTGGGGAAGTGATCCCCGGCGGCTGAGGCGCTCTCCACATTGTCCATGGCCTCGACGAGATCATAGATGCCGAACGGAATGGCGGTGACGAGGATCACCCCGATGTACTTGAAGCCGCCGATCAGCTCGGGAATGGCCGGGGTCGGGATGTGGAGGCCGAAGGTGGAGAAGGCGCCCGTCAGTTGCTCCACGCCGACGCCGCCCAGCGGGTAGCCCGCCAGGCCCGAGATCCAGGCGATCAGCGCGCCGACGCCGATCGCCACCGCGCCGCCGGGGATTCCGAACGGATAGCGCATGCCGCCGAACCAGCTCACCAGGATGATGGTCAGGCAGGTGACGCCGATGATCGGCGTCAGGAAGATCTGCGCGCCGGGGCTCATGGAGATGAAGGTGAGCGAGATGCCGGCGAGCGAACCCAACAAGGCCGCCCGCGGGGTGATCTTGCGGATGTAGGGGGCCACGAAACCACCGATCATCAGCACGAAGCTCTGGACGAACACCCAGGTCAGGCCCGCGCCCCAGGCCTGCAGCGGGTCCTTGGTCTGCTGCAGGATCGGCATCATCACCACGAAGGTGACGACGAACATGTGCGGCACGCTGATCCCCGAGGGCAAGGCGCACACGTCGGTGCGCCCGGACTTCGCCGCCATCCGGCGGGCCAGCCAGGCGTAGTACATCGTCGACAGGAACATCATCAGGCCGGTGGCCGGCAGGATGCGCCCGAAGACCACCTCCTCGGGCATCTGCAGCACGAACCGCAAAAGCCCTGTCAGGACCAGGACGTTGACCAGGATGTTGGTGCCGAACCCGAACAGGGCGTTCCAGTCGCCGCTGGTCCAGTAGGGCGCGCGCGTCGTGGCGGCGGGCGCGGTTGCGGATGCTGTGCTCATGACGCGGCTCTCCTTTGGCACATGGACGAAGCTTCAAGGGCGGCGATGAGCGCGCCGGACGCGCCCACCCAGCCGACCACGCCGGACTGCGCCTGGATCATGCGCAGCGCCTGTTCGTGGAATTCGGGGAAGTAGGATCCCGTGCAGTCGGAGACGACGAGGCAATCGAAGCCCCGGTCGTTGCCCTCCCGCGCGGTGGTGTTGACGCAGACCTCGGTGGTCACGCCGGTGACGATGAGCTGGGTGATCCCCTGGTTGCGCAGGATCAGCTCCAGGTCGGTGGCGTAGAACGCCCCCTTCCCCGGCTTGTCGATCACCGGCTCTCCGGGGATCGGCGCCAGTTCGGGAATGATGTCGTGCCCCGGTTCGCCCTGGACCAGGATGCGCCCCATGGGCCCGGCGTCGCCGATGGTCAGCGGCCCCCGCCCGCGGCGCTTCTTGGCCGCGGGCAGGTCGCTCAGGTCGGGTCGGTGCCCCTCGCGGGTGTGGATGACGAAGAGGCCGGCGGCCCGGGCCGCCGCCAGCAGGCGCTTGAGCGGCGCCACGACGCCGGCCAGCTGGCCGACGTCGTTGCCCAGCATCGCCCCGAAGCCCCCCGGCTCCAGGAAATCGCGCTGCATGTCGATGATCACCAGCGCGGCCCGGTCCTGGTCGAGCGGAAAGGGATATGGCGCAGCGGGAACCTCGGCCATGGCGGCCTCCATTTGCTTGCGGCGACGCTAGAACCCGAACCCGATCCCCACCTGGAAGAGATGCACGTCGCGGTCTGTTTCACCGCGATTGAGTATGGACTGGGCAAGAACGAGGTTGTCGTTGATCAGGTGGTAGTACTGGTAGCCGGCGTAGACCGACCAATGGCCGGCGGAGTCGGGCAGCTTGAGCGGCAGCGAGGCCTTGAGGCCGGTCGAGAAGACCCCGACGTTCTTGTCGCCGCCCCAGAAGCTCTTCGGGCCGACGGTGACCCAGGTGGGCGCGCTGAGCACGACCGGGTCGAGGCTGACGGTCGGGACCGCGCCGATCTCCACGTCGTAGGTGTCGCCGCGCTTTCCGGTGACGACGGTGGAGTCCCCGTCCAGCGAATAGAACAGCTTTACGTAGGGATTGATGGTCACCGGCTTCAGGCCGTCGCTGTAGGACAGGCTGAACTCCACGTTCTTCTCGGTCTCGAAGGCGCTCTGTCCGCTGATGAACTCGACGTACTGGACGCCGGCCTTCCACTTGTCGCCGAACTTGGCGTCGACGCCGACGAACCAGTCGTACTCGTTCAGCGTCCGGGTGTTCGGCGCTTCGTGCCCGGGGTTGAAGTCCACCCAGCTGCCGACCACGACCGAGACGTCGGTGACTGCGGAGGACGGGTCCTGCGGAAAGTCCATGACCAGGCCGCCAAGCGCCTGGATCGTCGTGCCGTCCGAGGTGACGTGCAGCCCCCGCGGGGTGATGTAGTCATTCTTGACCGACAGGTCGCCGAACCCGTGCAGGCTCATTTCGCCCGCCCACGCCGGCCCCGCCAGCAACGCCCCTGCCACGCCGGCAAGCCCCAATGCACGCCACATCGCCATCGCCCCCTCATCGGTGAATTGACCGTCCGGGGCGCCCCTCGACGCGGCCGGACCACCAGGCAATTTCTGCATGCACGTTCGCGGCGACGCACAAAATTGTATGCAAATCGTGAATGAAGGTGGATTATGCGCACAAGTCGGTCAGACAATGCGCAACATGTACACAATCGACGCTTGGGGCCGGCGACCGGGAGGTGTTAAGGAAGGCTCATGGCCAAGACGGACCGTGTGAATCGCGTGGGCAAGCTCGCACAGCAGATCGAGGCCCTGATCCTAGCCGGGGAATTGGCGCCCGGCATGCGTTTGGACGAACAGGCCCTGGCCCAGCGCTTCGAGGTGTCGCGCACGCCGGTCCGTGAGGCGCTGCGGCACCTGGCCAGCACCGGCCTGATCGAGCTGCGGCCCAACCGCGGCGCGTTCGTCAAGACGGTGACGCCGGAGGAGCTGGAGGAGATGTTCGTCGCCATGGCCGAGCTGGAGGCGACCTGCGCGCGCCTGGCGGCCATGAGCATGACGCCGGTGGAGCGCCGCGGCCTCCAGCGCCTGCACGAGCGCATGGGCGAGATGGCGATGCAGAACCTGGTGCAGGACTTCGTGGCCGCCAACGAGACCTTCCACACCATGGTCTACGCCGGCGCGCACAACACCTTCCTGGAAGAGGCGACGCTGACGCTGCGCCGGCGCGTGGCGGCCTACCGGCGCGCGCAGTTCCGCACCGCCGGACGCCTCGCGCGCTCGCACGCCGAGCACGACGCGGTGGTCAAGGCCATCGTCTCGGCCGAGCCGGCCCGCGCGCACGCGGCCATGCTGCACCACGTGGACCTGGTGGAGGCGTCATTCGAGAAGCTGCTGGCCAGTTCCGGCCACGCCCCGAAGCCGGCCTCGGTCTGACGGCGAAAAAACGCCGCCGGCGGACAGGGCCGCCGACGGCGCTTTCAGGTCAGGTTAGCGTCAGGCGCCTTGCAGGCCCACGATGGCGACGGCGCTGACATTCAGGTTCGGCGCGCCGCCGAGGTTGTGCGACAGCGCCAGCGACGGCGGCTCCTTGCGCTGGCGTTCGCCGGCGCGACCGAGGAGCTGCAGGTAGTTCTCGTAGATCATCCGCAGGCCCGAGGCGCCGATGGGGTGGCCGAAGCACTTCAACCCGCCGTCGATCTGACAGGGGATCTCGCCGTCGGCGTCGAACTTGCCGGCCAGCACGTCCCTGTAGGCCTGGCCCTCGTCGCTGAGCGACAGGTCTTCCATGGTCACCAGCTCGGTGATCGAGAAGCAGTCGTGCACCTCGGTCAGCGAGATCTGCGCCCGCGGATCGGTGACGCCGGCTTCCTGGTAGGCCTTGGCCGCCGCGATGCGGGTGGTGTGGAAGTAGCTGCCGTCCCAGCCGGAACCCTGGATCTCCCAGCCGTTGGAGGCGGAGACCTGCAGCGCCTTGACGGTCACCAGGTCGGACTTGCCCAGGGCCTTGGCGATCTCGGGCGTGCAGACGATGGCGCAGGCCGCGCCGTCCGACACGCCGCAGCAGTCGAACAGGCCGAGCGGCTCGGCGATCATCGGGGCGTTCAGCGCCTGGTCCTCGGTGATCGCCTTGCGCAGGTGCGCCTTGGGGTTCTTGGCGCCGTTAGCGTGGCTCTTGACCGAGACGTGGGCCATGGCGCGCTTCAGGTCGTTGGGCGACACGCCGTGCTTGGCGCGATAGGCCGCGGCGAGCTGGGCGAAGTTGCCCGGCGCCGAGCCCGCGGCGCCGATCATGTCGTAGGTCGTGCCCTTGGTCCGCACCGGAAGGCCGCCGTAGCCGGTGTCCTTCAGCTTCTCGACGCCCATCGCCAGCGCGATGTCGCAGGCGCCGGAGGCGACGGCGTAGACCGCGCCTCGGAAGGCCTCGGTGCCCGAGGCGCAGTAGTTCTCGACCTTGGTCACCGCGATGTTGGGCAGCCGCAGCGCCATCGACAGCGGGATGCCGCTGGGGCCCACGTTGACGGCGTCGAAGGCGACGCTGAACCACGCCGCGCCGATTTGCGAGACGTCGATGCCGGAGTCCTTGAGGCACTCCTCGAACGCCTCGACCATGAGGTTGTCGGCGTCCGCGTCCCACCGCTCGCCGAAGCGCGCGCAGCCCATGCCGAGGATCGCGACCCGGTCCTTAATGCCGCTGGCCATGCTTCGTCTCCTTGCTATTCGGCCGCCAGGGCCGACGTGGCCGCAGCGCGGTAGTCGGGCACGGCTTTCCAGAAGTATTTAGTGAAGTCCCGCATTTCGTCCACGGCCTTGATCCGGAACATCATGCGCATCGAGGCGCCCACCACCACGTCGTCGGCGTCGACATCGGCGAATTCGCAGAACAGTCGCCCGCCTTCGTCGAACTCGATGGCGCCGTAATAGAGCGGCGGGTCCATGCTGTAGGTCAGCCGGTCGGCGGTGTAGGTCAGGATGGCCGCCTTGCGGTCGGCCAGCGGATAGTCTTCCTGGGTTCCGACCGCCCGGTCGTTCTGGGCGACGCTGACGTCGGTCTTGGGAAACTGCACCGTGCCGGTCTTCGAGCACTTGCCGCCCACCAGGCCGAACACCGCCTTGCGGCTGCGGTAGAGAGCGGTCATGGCGGTCTTCTGGTCGGCCTCTGCGCGCATGCCCTTTTCGATCGGCAGCAGGCCGTTCCACGCCAGGTACTTGAAGTAGTTCGGCTCCGCCTTCCTGCGGGCGAGCCAGCCGGCCACGCCCAGGCCATTGCGCGCGGGCTTGCCCGTGGCGCGGAAGACCAGCACGTCGCAGCCGCTGCCGAAGCCCACCACGACCAGGGTCTGGCCGGCCTTGGCGCTGTCCAGCGCGTGGGCGAGCAGCATCAGCGGCTGGGCGCAGCCCACGTCGCCGAGCACCTCGGCCAGCGGCTCCATCACCGCCTCGGGCTTCACGCCGCAGGCCTTGGCCACCGCGTCGTTCACGCCCTTGAGCGGCGCGGCCATGATGAAGCGGTCGACGGCGTCGGCGGAGACGCCCACCTTCGCCAGCGCCGCCTTGATCGCCGCCGGCGCGATCTTCGAATAGCCCTCGTCGCGGATCCAGCGCT
>Ga0068859_100002953_pt1 | contig 17252 bp, 16 predicted proteins | sample KBSSwiS22_FD_66585 | JGI IMG/M metagenome (GOLD analysis project Ga0068859, IMG submission 66585) | Switchgrass rhizosphere microbial communities from Kellogg Biological Station, Michigan, USA - KBS Switchgrass S2-2 | ecosystem: Host-associated > Plants > Roots > Rhizosphere > Soil ...
AGCGGCGGTACGTCGTCGAAGAGTTGTCGGCGTAGGTGGGCCTCTCGCGCTTGGGGTTCAGGTCGAGCAGTCGCGGCCGCTGGTTCTCCACGATCACCCGGTCCTGCAGGAAGATCGTCTGCTCGAAGTCGAGCAATTGTGCGTCGGACGAGCCGGCGTCGACGAGCCATTCGACCGGTTGGGCCCGGCACAGGTCCGGCTCGATCGGGGTGATGAACAGCGCGATCACATCGAGGCGGGACGGGGCCTGCGGCGGCACCCGATAGAGCATGACGAGGAACGGCGACGGGACGCGGTAAGTGATGTCGGCCAATGCACCCGCCGTCCCCGCCGTGACCTGCGGCTGGAAGAAACGGCAATTGGTCGCCCACACCTCGTCCACCTCGGCGCGGATCTCCGACTCGTACCGGGCGACCTCCGCGTGCGCCTCGGTGCCGAGAATGTCCGCGTGCACAAAGGGAAAGTGCGCCATGTCCAGGAAGTTCTCGACGAGCCTCGGGGCGCTGGCCTGCAGCGTGATCCAGCCGCAGGCGACGTAGCGGCGGTCCGACTCGAGCGACTCGGCGATGTCGAAGATCTCTCCCGCCGGAGTACCCAGTGACGTCCAGAGGAAGCCGTACTTGTGCCGGACGGGCAGGTCCCGCCCGTCTGCGGTCCTGACGGTGTCGCGGGTGGCGAGCAGGTCCGTCCCGAGCAGGCGCAGCGGCAACGGCGATTCGTTCACCGCGAACTCGTTCTCGATCGGGTACCAGTCGTTCAGGACCACCGGATCAGTGCACGTCATCGGATGCTCTCTTCGCTCGGTGGGTTCGGCAAGCTCACTCAACGCCCTTGATCAGGTCGGCCGCGCGCTCGGCCACGGCCAGGACGGGCGCGGTGGTGTTGCAGGACGGCAGGTCGGGGAAGACCGAGGCATCCACGACCCGCAGCCCTTCGACGCCGTGGACGCGCAGCGAGGGGTCGACGACCGATCCGATCGCGCACGTCCCGCCCAGGTGGAAGAACGTCGACAGCGCGAGCCTGACGAACTCCTCCTTCCCCGCACGGGACAGCCGCCCGGCGGGCGAGGCGGGTCCGGAGGTCAGCGCCCGGTAGGCGGAGGTCTCGCCGAGGTCCAGGATCGTGTCGATCGAGGCGACGAGCGCCTCGAGATCCGCGGGGTCGCCGAGGTAGTTCGGGTCGATGACCAGCGGCGCGAACGGGTCCGCGGAGGTCAACGACACAGCGCCGGCCGAGGCCGAGCGCATCAGGCCGGGCGAGACCGCGAAATAGCCGGCGTCGGAGAGTCCGTAGCGCTCGACGACGGACGCTTCCGCGTGCCTGCCCTGCACCACGAACGCATGCAGGTCGGGCAGGTCCGCACCGGGCGAGCGCCAGTTGAGGATCGCTCCCCCGCCGTTGTCCCTTACCGGGCCGAGGGATTCTCGCGCGACGAAGTTGACCCCCATCAACAGTGGGTGGTCACGCAGGTTCGCACCGACACCGGGCAGGTCGACCCGCACGTCAACGCCCAGAGCACGCAGCGTGTCCGCCGGGCCGATGCCGGACAGTTGCAGGATTCGGGGTGACTCCAGTGCGCCGAGCGCCAGGATCACCTCGCGCTCGGCGAGCGCGGTCACCGAGTCGCCCTCCACCAGGTGACGCACCCCGATGGCCTGAGTGCCGTCGAACTCGAGGCCGACGACGTGGGAGTCGCACACGACCGTCAGGTTGGGACGGGGCCGGACCGGCGCCAGATAGCCGACCGCGGCGCTGCAGCGTCTGCCGTCGCGCACCATCAACTGGGCGAGCCCGGCGCCCTCGTTGCTCTTGCCGTTGAGGTCGTCGACGACCGGGAAGCCGAGCGATGCCGAGGCCTCGATCAGCGCGGTCGCGATCGGGTGCGGGTCGGCCGGTCGCTCGACGCGGATCGGCCCACCGGAGCCGCGCAGGTCGGACGCCCCTGCCTCGAAGTCCTCCAGGCGGCGGAAATAAGGCAGCAGGTCGTCCCAACCCCACCCGGTCGCGCCGCCGGCCGCCCACGCGTCGTAGTCGGACGGATGGCCGCGGTAGTAGAGCATCGCGTTGGTCGCACTGGAGCCGCCGATGACGCGTCCGCGTGGGATGCCGACAACGCGCCCGCCGAGCGCCGGCGACGCTGCGAACGAGTGGTTCCAGTCCAGCCGGCCCCGTCCCAGCCCGACCCAGGCCGACGGATCGGCGATCGGGCCGTCCGTCTCGTCCGGCCCGGCTTCGATGAGGAGCACGGAGACGGACGGGTCCTCCGAGAGCCGCGCTGCCAGCACGCACCCGGCCGTCCCGCCGCCGGCAATCACGTAGTCGTAGGACGACATCGTCAGTTCTTCACGCTCGGGGCCATGATCTGGATGCCCTCGGTCGCCTCGACATGGCGGACGAAGATGTACTTGTCCTCGCGCCCGTCCGACGCCTTGCGCTTGATGTCCGGCGGTTGCTCGGTGGCGTCGACCTTCGCCACGACGAGGTACGGCCGCTGCGCCACCAGACCGAGGCGGCAGTGCTCGTCGAACTCCTCCAGTGTCCGCACCGTGAAGGAGTCCCCGACGCCGGCGCCGCGCGCGATCGCGGCAAGATCGACCCGTCCGGCGGCGGTGTGCGTGGGCTTGCCGCCTGCCGACAGGTAGGTCCCATTGTCCCAGACGACGACGAGCAGGTTCGGCGGCTGTTCGTTCGCCAGCGTCGCGAGGATGCCCAGGTTGAACAGCAGTCCCCCGTCGGTGTCCAGCGAGATGATCCGCCGGTGTGGCAGGCCCACGGCCAGCCCGAAGGCCTCCGGAGTGACGCAGCCCAGCTGCTGCTGGAACAGCGAGGCCTCGCGCATGTGCGGCGCGGCGTTGTACCACTCGTCGACCGAGCTGCCGAGGGACAGGATCACCAGCTCGTCCAGCAGCATCGGTGCCAGCAGCCGCATGCAGTCCAGTCGCTTCATCACCGCACCACCGATCCGCCCAGCACGACCGCCGAGTGGTAGTACGACGCGTACGACAGCCCGTACGCGTCGAGGATCGCCTGCTCGATCTCGTCCTCCTGCCGGACGATCCGGTACGGCGTCCGCAGCGCGTCGAGCAGTGGCTCCATCGTGATGCCGTGCGGGATCGCCCACCAGTTGTTCTCGCCGAGCTCGCCGCGGTAACTCATGATCATCACCACCGGGATGCCGGCACCGAGGCCCATCCGCGCCAGCGGCTCGACCGCCGCGCGCAGCCCCGAGTTCTCCATCACGAGCACGGCCCGCTTGCCGGAGAGGAAGACACCTCCGCAGATCGCCGCACCCTCGCCCTCGTTCGTCACCGGGATCGTCCGGATGTCCGGGTCGGCGTCCAGCGCCGGGTAGAGCGGCTTGAGCAGTGAATCGGGCAGGTAGCACGCGACGCTGACGCCGGCCCGTTTCAGGCCGGCGATCACGTGCCGGACCGCGCTTTCTTCCACGGTGCTCCAATCAGAGGGGATCGAGGATGCCGGGCATGGCGACGGACGGGGCGAGCAGGCGGACGTCCCGGCACCAGGCCCGTACCGCCGGGAACTCGCCCGGCTCCAGCCCGAGGTCGCGGACGAGCGCGGCCGCGGGGTACAACGCGAGGTCGGCGATCGTCGGACCGGTGTCCGAGATCCAACGGTGCCCGCGCAGGCGCCGCGCGGTGAGGTGGTCGTCCAGGACGAGCAGCGCGCGCCGGGCCGCCGCGAGCTGCGCCTGCGTCATACCCGGCCCGGTCAGGCCGGCGTCGCGGGCCGCATGGACGGCCCGCAGCTGCGTGGCCGCGTAATCCAGCCAAGGCTCGGCGGCGCAGACATGCGTGTCGGGCCAGAGCCCCGCCGTCGGCGCGAGCTCGGTCGCGATCCGGCGCAGGACCGGGACGAGGCCGCTGGTGGCGCGCTCGTCGGCGACCAGGATCGGCAGGCGGCGCTCCCTGCTCAGCGCGAGGTACCTGCGCGACTCCGCGTCGACGGCCGGGAAGACGTCGACCGGCTCCTGCCGGTAGTCGAGCCCGGCGATGCCGAGTGTCAGGCGGACGGCGAAGCAGTCCAGGTCGATGGTGGCGGCGTACAGGAGGATCAACCGATCACCATCCAGAACGAGTCGCGGATCTCGCCGGCCTGCTCGGCAAGCCGCACCAGATCGTCGGCGGCGGCGCCGACAGGGGCGAGGACGTGCAGCGCCGTGAAGGTGTCGTCCATCGTCTGCACGAGGGCCGTTGCGTCCCAATCCGCGATGGCGTCCAGCACCGCGTCGGCCGGGGCATGGATCGTCACGGTGCGCACGGGGTCGAGGTCGCCCAGCTCCGGAAGCTCGTCCTCGGGCTCACCGCCGGTCCAGATCACCCCGGATGCCTCGGTCGCAAAGTAGCGCTCGACGGCGACGGACCCGGGCGGATCGAGTTCGGGATGCGCGGGGATGAACGTGCACCGGCCGGCGGCGTCGTACCGCCAGCCGTGGTACGGGCAGGTGAGGTTGCCATCGCGCAGGAAGCCGAGGGACAGCCGCATGCCGCGGTGCGGGCAGCGATCGTCCCAGACGTGCACGACGCCGGAGGGTGCGCGCCAGATCGCCAGGTCCCGCCCGTCCAGCCGTGTGCCGATCACGACCCCGCTCGGGACGTCGTGCGACAGCGCCACAGGTCGCCAGCTCATCGGATGCTCCCCTCTACGCCGGTGCGGCGGTGACGGCCCTCGCACCCGTCACGCAGAAGGGGGTCCTCCTCCGCAGGGGAGCTGCGGATCGTTCACCGGCTGAACTACCACCGCCGGACGGACTCAGAACAGGATGGCCGACTCATGTTTCAGACAGGAAAACCCTGCTGACGTAGCGTGAGGCCATGCGGGTCGGACGGGCGGTTCTCGGTCTCGCGGTCGCTGCTGGAGTCGCGGGCTGCACCAGCAGTGGCACCGAGCCGACACCCCCGGAACCGTCGACGAGGTCGACCTCGGCGGCCCCGGTGACCGTGACCCCGTCGTCGCCTCCGGAGTCGTCGTCCGCGCCATCCTCATCCCCGCCCCCTGTGTCGTTCGTGCTGCCGGGCGGGACGCCGCAGTCGCTGATCACCGGACTGGACGTCCCTTGGTCGGTGATCACGGTCGGGGGGCGGACCTTGATCAGCGAACGCGAGTCCGGACGGATCCTGGAGGTCACCGGCGGCACCACCCGCGAGGTGACGACCGTCCCCGGGGTGGAGGCCGCCGGCGAGGGCGGCCTGCTCGGGCTGACGGTCGACGGGCGCGATGCCTGGCTCTATGCGTACGAGTCGACGGCGGAGGGCAACCGGGTCGTCCGCAGCAAGATCACCGTCGCGCAGGGCTCGGTGCGGCTCGGCGGTTTCGACGCGGTCCTGACCGGCATCCCGTCGTTCACGAACCACAACGGCGGACGCATCCACTTCGGGCCGGACGGCATGCTCTACATCTCGACCGGCGACGGCGGCGATTCGTCACGCTCGCAGGACCTGACGAGCCTGGGCGGCAAGATCCTGCGCGTCACGCCGGAGGGCAAGGTGCCGGAGGGCAACCCGTTTCCGGGCAGTCCGGTGTGGTCGTACGGGCACCGCAACGTGCAGGGCTTCGGCTGGGCGGCGGACGGCACGATGTTCGCCAGCGAGTTCGGCCAGAGCACCTGGGACGAGCTGAACATCATCGAGCCCGGCAAGAACTACGGCTGGCCGACAGTCGAGGGCAGGGCCGGCGATCCCCGCTTCGTCGACCCGGTCCAGCAGTGGCCCACGGACCAGGCGAGCCCGAGCGGTCTGGCCGTCATCGGGGGGACGGTCTTCATGGCGAACCTGCGCGGTGAGCGACTCCGGGCGATCCCGGTCAGCGACCCGTACGACCCGGCCGACACCAAGGAGTTCTACCTCGGTGAGTACGGACGGCTCCGCGACGTGGCCGAGTCGCCCGACGGCGGCCTCTGGATCCTGACCAACAACACCGACGGCCGCGGCGACCCCAAGCCCGGCGACGACCGCCTCCTGCAGGTCCCGCTCAGCTGAAATGCACCACCTAGGGCCGCCAACACACGCCACCCGCATGCGCCCAGGACCCAAAGTCGGGGCCACGGAACGACGAGGGCCGCCGAACCTTGCGGATCGGCGGCCCTCGTTCGGCTGAAGAATCAGCCCTTGCGCTTGGTGATCTCCTCGGCGAGGGCCGGCGCGACGGTGAACAGGTCACCGATGACGCCGAAGTCGGCGAGCTCGAAGATCGGCGCCTCCGGGTCCTTGTTGATCGCGACGATCGTCTTGGAGGTCTGCATGCCGGCGCGGTGCTGGATGGCACCGGAGATGCCGACCGCCACGTACAGCTGCGGCGACACGGTGACACCGGTCTGACCGACCTGCATGGTGTGCGGGGCCCAGCCGGCATCGACGACCGCACGCGAGGCACCGACGGCCGCACCGAGTGAGTCGGCCAGCTTCTCGACGATGCTCAGGTTGTCGGCGTTGCCGATACCGCGACCGGCCGAGACGATGACCGACGCGTCCGACAGGGCCGGGCGGGAGCCCTTCTCCTCGGCGACCGAGTCGATGACCTTGGCCTTCTTGGCGGCCTCGGAGATCTCGAACGAGACCGGCACCTCGGTGCCGGCGCCGGCGGCTGCCACGGGCGCGACGGAGTTCGGACGGACGGTGATGAACGCGGTGCCCTTGGCGACCTTGGCCTGCACGGTGATGGCGCCACCGAAGATCTGCTGCGTGGCTCCCTCGGCCGAGACGCCGACCGCATCGGTCAGGATGCCGCCGTCGACCTTGAGCGCGGTACGGGCCGCGATCTCCTTGTTCTCCGAGGTCGAGCTGACCAGGACGGCCGCCGCGGACGCCGCGGCGACGACAGCCGCGAGCGCGTCCGCTTTAGCGGGCGCACCGTAGGTGGCCAGCTCGTCCGACTCGGCGACGTAGACCTTCTCGGCGCCGGCCTCGGCCAGCGCGCCCTTGACGGCCGCGGCGGTGCCCGGGGCACCGATCACGACAGCCGACGCCGAGCCCAGCGAGCGGGCTGCGGTGAGCAGCTCCGTGGTGACCTTCTTGATCCCGCCATTGGCGGCATCGACCAGAACCAGAACCTCTGCCATGTCTATATCTCCTCTAGTCCCTGGTTCTCAGATCAGCTTCTTGCCGGCGAGGTAGTCGGCGATCTGCGTGGCGCCGTCACCCTCGTCCTTGACCGTCTGACCGGCGGCACGCGGCGGGGCGTTCTCGAAGGAGACCACCTGCGAGTACGCGTTCGCCAGGCCGACGGTGCCGGCATCCACACCGAGGTCGGCGAGGGCCTTGACGTCGACCGGCTTGCTCTTGGCGGCCATGATGCCCTTGAAGGACGGGTAGCGCGGCTCGTTGATCTTCTCGACCACCGAGATGATCGCCGGGGTCTCGGCCTGGATCTTGTCGAAGCCGGTCTCGGTGACCCGCTCGATGGTGAGGGTCGTGCCGTCCAGTTCGACCTTGCGGGCCTGCGTCAGCTGCGCCACGCCCAGGGCCTCGGCGAGCAGGGCCGGGACGATCGCGGCACGCGAGTCGGTGGCCTCCGAGCCCGCGACCACGACGTCCCACTCGACCGAGTCGAGCGCGGCAGCGATGACCTTCGCGGTCTGGATCGCGTCCGAGCCGTGGATGGCCTCGTCCGAGACGTGGATGGCCTTGTCGGCGCCCATCGACAGGGCCTTGCGAATGGACTCGGTCGCGCGCTCCGGGCCGACGGAGAGGATGGTGACCTCGCCCCCGTGGGCCTCCTTGAGCTGCAGACCGGTCTCGATCGCGAACTCGTCGATGTAGTTGATGACCGGGTCGGCCGCTGCGCGGTCGACGGTGTTGTCGGCTGGGTTGAGCTTGCGCTCGGCTTCGGTGTCAGGCACCTGCTTGACCAGCACCACGATGTTCGGCATGCGTTCGCTGACCTTCCAGTGATCTCGGGTTCGGCGCACGTCGTGCAGCCGAGCATTACGGCCCCGCTATGTTACCCGCGGGTAATAACGGTAACGCCGAGGTTACAAGAGGGCGTCCCTGCCTGCAGCATGGCATGAGCCACACCACAAACAAAAGCTATACCCCGGCGATGTGATCGACCCGCGGACCCCGCACCGTCGACAGCGTCAGACCCAACCCGATCGTGAGCAGGACGACGGCGCCGAGCAGGGCGGCACCGGACCAGTCCGCCGAGGCGTCGTCGGCGCCATCCAGGAACACCGCGCCGTAGCCCGGGCAGTCGACCCCGATCGGCCCGCCGACCGGCGCGACGAACCGACCGAAGGCATTGGTGGCCTTGCTGTCGCCCGGTTCGGGGGTGAACTCGAGCGAACTCCGCTGCCCGTCCGGCGTGAGGTACTCGCAGGCCATTACCTGCGGATCCTGGCCGAGATCCGACAGGGCCCGGATCCCACCGGGCACGGACAGGAAGTACTCCTTGCCCTGTGTGACGCTCGAATACTGGGGCGGGACGGAGCTGCCGCCGTAGCTGTGCTCCTGCGAGCCGTGCGTGAGGGCCGCCAGTCCGGCCAGGACGAGCCCGAGCAGCACCGTCACGATGCCGGCGACCGCGGCGGTCACCTGGCTGCGTCGCGTGCTCACCGGAGCAGGCTATCGATCCGCTCGGCGTAGAGGCGATCGAGGTCGGACGTCATTGCACAAGTATCGCTGTCAGATCCATCGCGGTGTGCACAATGGCCCGCGGGGCGGCTGACGCGAGTTCGCCGGGCATCGCGTAGCCCCACGTGACCGCGACGGTCTCGATCCCGTGGACCCGGGCGCCGACCACGTCGTGCGACCGGTCCCCGACCATCAGGATCTCGTCGGCGCTCGGGTTGCCGAGCCGGGCCAGCACGTCCTCGATCACCAGGGCCTTGGTCTGCCGCGAGCCGTCCAGGGCGTCGCCGCCGATGACCTCGAAGTGCACGTGGACGCCTAAGTGCTCGACGATGGGCACCGCGTAGTTCTCCGGCTTGCTGGTGGCGATCGCCAGCCGCGTGCCGCGGGCGGTGAGTTCGGCCAGCGTGTCGGCGACGCCGTCGAAGACGAGGGTGTCGTACATGGACTCCTGGTAGTGACCGCGATACGCCTGGATCACGTCCGCCAGCGGCACATTGCCGATCAGCGGCGGCAGCGACTCGTAGAACGGCGGGCCCAGGACGTGTCGCTCTGTCTCCGGGTCCATCGGCGGCAGGCCGGTCACCTGGAAGGCATGGCGCAGCGCGGCCAGGATGCCCGGGGCTGAGTCCGAGACCGTCCCGTCCAGGTCGAACAGGACGACTGGGACGGCCATGACTACTTGAAGACCGCCTTGCCGGGGCCGTTCTCCAGGAAGGAGGCGATACCGATCGTCCGGTCCTCGGTGGCGAACAGCGACGCGAACAGGTGCGACTCGAGCTTCAGGCCGGCATCGAGCGCGCCGTCCAGCCCGCCGTCGATGGCGGCCTTGGCCGCAGCCAGTGCGAGGGACGGGCCGGCGGCGAACTTCTTCGCCATGGCGAGCGCGGTGTCGTACACGTGCTCCTTGGGGACGACGACGTCGACGAGTCCGATCTCGTGCGCTTCGGCGGCGTCGATGAAGCGGCCGGTGAAGATCAGGTCCTTGGCCTTGGCAGGACCGACGAGCCGCGGCAGGCGCTGAGTGCCGCCGGCGCCGGGGATGATTCCGAGCAGGATCTCGGGCTGGCCCCACTTGGCGTTGTCGGCGCTGACCCGGAAGTCGGCGGCCAGGGCGAGTTCGCAGCCGCCGCCGAGTGCGAAGCCGGTGACCGCGGCGATGACGGGCTTCGGGATGGCGGCGACGGCGTCGAGTGAGGAGCGCAGCCGGCCGATGTCGCGCACCATGTCGGCATGCGACATGGGGGCGAACTCCTTGACGTCCGCGCCGGCGGCGAAGACCTTCTCACCACCGAAGATCACGACGGCCCGGACGTCCTTGTCCGCCGTCAACCGCACGGCTGCGCCGCGAAGGCCCTCCTGCACCTCGGCGTTGATCGCGTTCATCGGCGGCCGGTTCAGCCGGACCGTCGCGACGCCGTCGGCAACCTCGACACCCAGCACATCAGTCATGACCGCCACCCTAGTGGCTGCCTACGTCGACCCCATCGCTACGGCCGTGGTCAGACGGCGTGGGCGAACCAGCGGCCGTCGCGGCGGTCGAGCTGTAGCGGCAGGCCGAACGCGGTCGACAGATTGGCCGAGGTCATGACGTCCCGGGCGAGGCCCGCAACGACAACACGTCCCTCGCGCAACAGCAGCACGTGGCTGATGCCGAGCGGCAGTTCCTCCGGGTGGTGGGTGACCAGGACGGACGCCGGCGCATCGGGGTCTGCGTTGAACTTCGTGAGGCGACGGATCAGGTCCTCCCGTCCGCCCAGGTCCATGCCGGCGGCGGGCTCGTCGAGCAGCAGCAGTTCGGGGTCGGTCATCAGGGCGCGCGCGATCTGGACGCGCTTGCGCTCGCCCTCGGACAGGGTGCCGTAGATCCGGTCGCCGAACTCGGCCACGCCCAGGCGTTCGAGCAGCCGGGACGCGCGGCGCACGTCCAGCCGCCCGTACGCCTCGCGCCAGCGCCCCATCACGGCGTAGCCGGCGCTGACGACCAGGTCGGTCACGCGCTCGCCGTTCGGGATGCGCTGGGCGATCGCTGCGCTCGCGATACCGATGCGCGGGCGCAGTTCGAAGACATCGGTCTTGCCCAGCCGCTCGCCCAGCACGTACGCGTCGCCGCTGGTGGGATGCAGGGTGGTCGCGGCGATCTGCAACAGGGTGGTCTTGCCGGCCCCGTTCGGGCCCAGGACGGCCCAGCGCTCGTCCTGCTCCACCACCCAGTCGACCGAGTCCAGCAGCAGCTTGCTGCCCCGGCGCACGGTGACCCCCGAGAACTGGATCACGGCATCCGGATTCACATCGACCACAAGTCCTATCCAACCGCATCGGTAGTCTCCCCTGGATGCTGCCCGAGGAGTTGAACGCCGCGATGGCCGCTCGGCTGGACCGCGCCTGGCCGGGCAGCCCCTTTCCGCTGGGCGCGCACTGGGACGGCGACGGGACGAACTTCGCGATCTGGTCCACGACGGCGACCGGGGTCGATGTCTGCCTCTTCGAGGCGGACGGCACCGAGACCTGCATCCCGCTGGACGAGTCGACCTACCACGTCTGGCACGGCTACCTGCCCGGCATCGGTACCGGCCAGCGCTACGGCTACCGGATCCACGGCCCGTACGACCCGTCCCGCGGCCTGTTCCACAACCCGCACAAGCTGCTGGTCGACCCGTACGCCCGCGCGATCGAGGGGACGTTCACCGAACACGAGGCGTGCTACCCGGACAACTCGCTCGACTCCGCGCCGTACGTTCCGCGCTGCCTGATCATCCACGACGCCTACCCATGGGGCGACGACCACCGCCCGCGCGTGCCGTGGGAGGAGACGGTCATCTACGAGCTGCACGTCCGCGGCTTCACGATGACGCACCCCGGCATCCCGGAGGAGCTGCGCGGGACGTACGCCGGGCTGGCCCACCCCGCCGCCATCGAGCACCTGAAGTCCCTGGGCGTGACGGCCGTCGAACTGCTGCCGATCCACCACTTCGTCAGCGAGCCGCAGTTGCAGCGGCGCGGCATGCAGAACTACTGGGGCTACAACACGCTCGGCTTCTTCGCCCCGCACCAGGCGTACGCCTCGCGCCGCGACAACCAGGTGCGTGAGTTCAAGTCGATGGTGCGCGCGCTGCACAGCGCCGGCATCGAGGTCATCCTGGACGTGGTCTACAACCACACCGCCGAGGGCGGGACGGACGGGCCGATGCTCGAGTTCCAGGGCATCGACAACCACGGGTATTACCGGCACGACTACGACGACGCCGGCAAGTACCTGGACTACACCGGCTGCGGCAACACCTTCGACTCGCGGCTGGCCTTCCCGCTGCAGCTGATCATGGACTCGCTGCGCTACTGGGTCACCGAGATGCATGTCGACGGGTTCCGCTTCGACCTCGCCTCGGCGCTGGCCCGCTCGCTGCACGATGTGGACAAGCTGTCGTCGTTCTTCGACACCATTCACCAGGATCCCGTGATCTCGCAGGCGAAACTCATCGCCGAGCCGTGGGACATCGGCGACGGCGGCTACCAGGTGGGCGAGTTCCCCCCGCTCTGGACGGAATGGAACGGCAAGTACCGCGACACCGTCCGCTCCTTCTGGTCGATCGGGTCCGGCGGGGTGCGGGACCTCGCTTACCGCCTCACCGGCAGCTCCGACCTGTACGGCGACGACGGGCGGCTGCCGATCGCGTCGATCAACTTCGTCACCGCGCACGACGGTTTCACGATGCGCGACCTGGTCTCGTACGAGAAGAAGCACAACGAACTCAACGGCGAGGACAACCGCGACGGGACGGACGACAACCGCGCATACAACTGCGGCGTCGAGGGCGAGACGACTGATCCGGACGTCCGGACGCTGCGGCTGAGGCAGGCGCGCAACCTGCTCACCACCCTGCTGCTGTCGACCGGTGCTCCGATGCTGGTGGCGGGCGACGAGCGGTGGCGCACGCAGGGCGGCAACAACAACGCGTACTGCCAGGACAACGAGATCTCCTGGCTGGACTGGGCGTCCTCGTCCGAGTCGGAGGATCTGCACGCGCTCGTCCGGCGCCTGCTCGCCCTGCGGCGCTCCTCCCCCGTCCTGCGCCAGCCCGCCTTCTTCGAGGGACGTGCCGTCGGCGACACCGGCTGCAAGGACCTGGCCTGGTTCCACCCCGCCGGGCACGAGCTCACCTGGGACGACTGGCACGACGACTCGCTGCGCACGATCGGGATGTACCTGGACGGGCGCGGGCTGCGGCACCGCGACCGGCGCGGCCGGGTGATCATCGACGACTCGTACCTGCTCGTCCTGCACTCGGCCGACGCGCCGTGCGACTTCACCCTGCCTGGCCCGCCCTGGAGCGCGTCCTACACGCTGGTCGTCGACACCGTGTGCGCTGGCGGCGAGCCGTCCCGCGACGAACCCCTGGACGGGGGCACCACCCTGCCGCTGCTGCCCCGCTCGTCCGCCCTGCTCCGCGTCAACCGCTGAACGGCGACGCTGTCGGCTGCTCGCGGGTGCTGAGGACGACGCCGAGCAGGATGCCGCCCCCGACCCCTGCGGCGTAGCCGCAGACCGTCAGCGGGCTGGTCAGATCCTGGAGCACCTGCGCGAGCGCGGTGACCTGGAGCAGGGAGCCGGCAACGCCGAGCCCGGCGGGCAATCCCTTGCGGCCGCGGGTGGTGAGGATCGTGCGCCACTGCCACAGCGTCACCTCGGCAAGAACGAGCAGCATGATGACGGCCGGGCGGAGCAGGTCAGGCACGGCGGCGGCCCTCCCGGCGGATCTTGCGCCGGCGGCGAAGCCTCGCGATGCGCTCGTCGACGATGAGCTGGCTCAAGTACGGGTTGAGAATCATGCCGACCAGCGTCGGCTTCCGACGCGTCCGGCACATCGGTGGTTGCGCCCTACCTTTGCGCCCAGGCACGCGCCCCCGAAGATGGGGAACTCCTCCCGATGTTCAGCGCGTCCGGCAAGCGGATGGTTGACCTCGCCTGGCAGGCACAGGGCCCGCCGGACACGACGAAGGAGACAGCCATGCAGCGGTTCATCATCGAGCGGGAGATCCCCGGCGCCGGCGCGCTGAGCGAGGCCGACCTGGCGGATATCGCCAAGACGTCGAACGAAGCGGTCGCCTCGCTGGGCGTCCCGTACACCTGGGTGAACAGCTACGTCGCCGGCGACAAGATCTACTGCGTGCACGAGGCCGAGGACGCCGAGACGATCCTCGAGCACGCCCGTCGCGGCGGCTTCCCGGCCAACACGGTCAGCGTCGTCGCGAACGAGTTCGGGCCGCACTCGGCCGCGCGGTGATCCGGGGGCGGGGTGCCGAGCGGGAATCGCTCGGCACCCCGGCGACATCGTCGTACGCTGCGCCCGTGGAGCAAGTTGACCTCGTGGAGCGGCACCACGAGCTGGGGGTGCTGCACGACGCAGCAGCTGCCGCGCGTGACGGGCAGGGCCGCGCCGTTGCGCTGGCGGGCGACGCGGGTGCGGGGAAGTCCGTCCTGCTCGATGTGGCGGGACTGGACGGGCTGCGCGTGCTGCGGAGTGGCTGCGACCCGCTCTGGACGCCCCGTCCGCTCGGCCCGTTCCGCGACCTGGACGTTCGGGTCGCCGACGCCCCGCTCGCGCAGGTCTGCGAGGAGCTCTACGACGGGCTGCGGGACGTGCCCACCGCACTGGTGATCGAGGACCTGCACTGGATCGACGCCGCATCGGCAGACGTGCTGCGGTTCCTCGTCCGGCGCATCGACTCCTTGCCGCTGGCACTGCTCGTCAGCTACCGGGACCACGAGATCGGTCCCGGCCACTCGGCACGGCCGTTGCTCGGTGAGGTGGCGCGGTCCGAGCACGCCGTCACCGTCCCGCTCGCCGGGCTCTCGGCTGACGGAGTCCGTGCTCTCGTGAACGGCACCGGTCTGGACCCGGCCGCCGTGCACAGACTGACCGGGGGCAACCCGTTCTTCGTCGCCGAGATCGTGAAGGACCCGGAACGCCCGCTGCCGACCTCGATCCGTGACGCCGTCCTGGCCCGCGCCGCCGAGGTGACCCCCGAGGACTTCGAGGTTCTACAACTGATCGCGACCGCGCCGGATGGGCTGGACGACCGCGCACTACCCGCCCTCGCCGTGGACCTGCCGACGCTGCGCCGGCTGGGCGCGACCGGGCTGCTCCGCCGGGCCCGCGGCGGCCTCGCGTTCCGCCATGAACTGGCCAGACAGGCCGTCGAGTCCACCGTCCCGCCCGGCGGCGCGCACAGCCTGCACGGCCGCGTCCTCGCGGCGCTGGAGATGCTCGATCCACGCGAGCCCGCCGTGCTGACCCACCACGCCGTCGGCGCGCGGGACTCCCGCCGTGCGGCCGAGTACGCCCAGCTCGCGGCGGACGAGGCTGCCAGGGCAGGTGCGCACACCGAGGCGGCCTCGTTCTACGAGATCGCGCTGGAACACCTGGACGGCGCAGGCCCGAGCCAGAAGGCCGACCTGCTGCAGCGGCTCAGCTTCGAGCAGTACATGACCAGCCGCCTCGCGCGCGCCGTCGACAACGTGAAGGCGACCTTCCCGCTCTGGACGAGCGCGGGCGACCCGGCCGGCCTCGCCGCGGCCCACGAGAGGTGCGCGGTCTACGAGTACTACGGGGCGCGGCGGCGCGAGGCCGTCGGCCATCTGGAGCGGGCCGTCGACATCGCCGCTGGTGCCGACGCCGGGACCGAACACGCCGTCGCGGCGGCACGGGCGACGCGGGCCTACCTGGCACACATGCAGAACGACGTCGACCGAGCCCTGAACTGGGCGGCGGACGCCGAGCGCATGGCCGCCGAGCTCGGCGCGGAGTCGCTCGCACTGCGCAGCCGGCTCGTGCAATCGCTCGTCCGCCTCGGCGGCGGTGCCGCGGAGGCACGCGCCGAGGCCATCGAGCATATCGAGGCCGCGAGCGCGAACGCCTGGGACGAGCTCGCCTCCACCGGCTACTCCCAGCTGGCCAGCCTGGATGTGGAGCATCGGCGCCTGCGTGCCGCCGAGCACGTGCTGGAGGAGAGCCTGCCGTTCACCGACCGGCGGGACATCCCGATCTGTCGCCACTGGCAGATGGGCGTGCGGGCACGGCTGCGCTTCGCGGAGGGACGCTGGCAGGCGGCGGTGGAGGACGCCGAGCACGTCCTCGGCATCGACGGCATGCCGCTTGCCCGGCTGTGGCCGCACTTGGTGAGCGGGCTCGTCCCGCTGCGCACTGGTACCGAGCAGACCGGCGAGCCGCTCGAAGAGGCATGGACGTTGGCGCGCCGGCTGGACGAGCCGCTACGGATGCTGCCCGTCCTCGCTGCCTTTGCCGAACGAAGCTGGATGACCGGCGTCGAGGACACCCAGGTGAGCGCCTACGCGGTGCACGAACTCGTGACGGTCGCCGGCACGACGGGAACCGAGTGGGCGGTCGGCGATCTGGCGAGCTGGCTGGTCCGCCTCGGTCTGCTCGCCGAGCCACCCATCGAAGTCGCCGAACCCTTCCGACTGGCGTTCGCCGGGCTGCACGCCGATGCCGCACAGTGGTGGCAGCGCGCGGGCGATCCGTTCCAGGCCGCGCTCGCCCTCGCCGACGGCAAGGACTCCCGCGCGGTGGACCTGCTCGACCAGATCGGGGCCTACGCGACCGCCGACCGGGTTCGCGTTCAGCTACGGCGGGACGGGGTGGCCGCCGTGCCCGTCCGCGGGCGTGCCGCCACCCGCTCGAACCCGGGCGGGCTGACAAACCGGCAGCTGGACGTGGCCCGGCTCGTCGCCCGTGGCCTGACCAACGCCGAGCTCGCCGCGCGGCTGTACATCTCGCCCAAGACGGCCGACCACCACGTCTCGGCGGTGCTCGCCAAGCTCGGACTGTCCAGCCGCCGCGCGATCGTCGTCCGCGCCGACGAGCTCGGCCTCGGCTGAGGCCGACGGTCATGGCCGCCAGCGATGGCGCGCCGTTTCATATTCGATTTCCCTAGTAATAAAGTAGGCATTACATACAAATCCGGGGCAGGTACATGAGCGCAGCCTGATCCTTCGAGACCCGTCAGATCCATGCGGGCCAGACGCCCGACGGTCGCCGCCGCGCTTCCCGTCCTCCGAACTGGCCCTGACCCGCGAGGACCTCGCGGCCAGCCCGGGCTGGGACGAGCGGGACGTCGAGGCGAAGCTGCGCGGCATCCGGCAGGTGAATCCGGCCGCGGCCGCCAATCCGCTGGTGACCTACCGGCACGTCCCGGGGACCGGCCACTCGCCGCACCGGGACGATCCCGCAGCGACGCGTGCGGTGCTGCTCGACTGGCTGGGCTAGGCGCCGGCCTCGACGGAGCGGACCTCGAGGCCGCCCGGCTCCAGCGTGATCGCGATCGAGAAGCCGTCCACGGACAGGTCGAGCTGGTACTTGCCGGGCATGCGGGCGCTGATCCGCGCGGAGGTCAGTTCCTTGCCCTGGAACTGGGCGAGCACCTTGTTCACGTCGGCGGTCTCCTGCGAGAGCGCCTTGCCGCCGGGCGTGCGCCGGAAGATCGACAGCAGGTGCCGTTCGGTCTCGGCCTTGCCGATCTCGCGGGCCTTGCCGGTCTCCAGTGCCAGGACCAGGACGCGCTCCAGCGCGGGCAGCAGGTCGTACTCGACCTCACCGTCGACGGCCTGGGCGGCGAGTTCGCGGTAGATCAGACCCCGGTCAGCAGGAACGG
>Ga0068859_100002955_pt1 | contig 17241 bp, 18 predicted proteins | sample KBSSwiS22_FD_66585 | JGI IMG/M metagenome (GOLD analysis project Ga0068859, IMG submission 66585) | Switchgrass rhizosphere microbial communities from Kellogg Biological Station, Michigan, USA - KBS Switchgrass S2-2 | ecosystem: Host-associated > Plants > Roots > Rhizosphere > Soil ...
GTAATGGGCCAGCTGCGGGCTGGCAGGTTTTTCTCGTTCAACGACTTGTGACATTCGAAATGGGCTCCGCGCTACATCAATTGCGGTTCGGCTTCGAGCCAGCCGTAACCTTTTTCCTCGAGGTGAACCGCCAGCTCCTTGCCGCCGGAGCGGACGATGCGCCCGTCCTGCAGGACGTGCACGAAATCGGGCACGATGTAGTTCAGCAGGCGCTGGTAGTGGGTGACGACAATAATGGCGCGCTCCGGGGAGCGCATCGCGTTCACGCCTTCGGCAACCGCCTTCAGCGCATCGATGTCGAGTCCGGAGTCGGTCTCGTCGAGGACCGCCAGCTTCGGTTCGAGCACGGCCATCTGAAAGATCTCATTGCGCTTCTTTTCGCCGCCCGAGAAACCCTCGTTGACCGGGCGATTCAGCAGCGTCGGATCGAGGTGAAGAATGTTGGCCTTCTCCCGCACGAGCGCCATGAATTCCATCGCGTCGAGCTCCGGCAGGCCGTGATGCTTTCTCTTGGCGTTGATGGCGGCCTTCAGGAAATACGCGTTATTGACGCCGGGGATCTCAACCGGGTACTGGAATGCCATGAAGACCCCCTCGCGTGCGCGATCTTCCGGCGCCATCTCGAGGAGATCTTTGCCCGTGTAGGTGATCGACCCGCCGACGACTTCGATTTCCGGATGTCCAGCGATGGCACGCGCGAGCGTGCTCTTGCCGGATCCGTTCGGACCCATGATGGCGTGCACCTCGCCGATACCGACCTTGAGATTGATGCCCCGGAGGATGTCTTTCGTGCCGGCGCGAACTTGCAGATCCTTGATATCTAACATTCTGTATCCTTTGATCCGACGAATTTATCCAACGGAGCCTTCGAGGCTCACGCTGAGAAGCTTCTGAGCCTCGACGGCGAATTCCATCGGCAGCTCGCGGAAGACCTCTTTACAAAAACCATTCACGATCAGGTTCACCGCGTCCTCGGCGGAAAGGCCGCGCTGGCGAAGATAAAAAATCTGGTCTTCACCGATCTTCGAGGTGGACGCTTCGTGCTCCACCTTGGCAGTGGCGTTTCCGATCTCGAGATAGGGGAACGTGTGCGCACCGCATTTGTCCCCGATCAGCAGAGAATCGCACTGCGAGTAGTTGCGGGCGCCGATCGCCTTCTTCGCGATGCGTACCTGGCCCCGATACGTATTCTGGCCTCTGCCCGCGGAGATGCCCTTCGACACGATCGTGCTTCTGGTGTTCTTTCCCAGGTGAACCATCTTCGTTCCGGTGTCGGCCTGCTGCATGTTGTTCGTCGTGGCAACCGAATAGAACTCGCCGACCGAGTTGTCGCCCTGAAGAATGCAGCTCGGATACTTCCACGTGATCGCCGAACCCGTTTCCACCTGCGTCCAGGTGATCTTCGAGTTCACGCCGATGCAGGCGCCACGCTTGGTCACGAAATTGTAGATGCCGCCCTTGCCGTCCTTGTCGCCCGGATACCAGTTCTGAATTGTCGAATACTTGATCGTTGCGTTATCGAGCGCCACGAGCTCGACCACCGCGGCATGCAGCTGATGTTCGTCGCGCATCGGCGCGGTGCAGCCTTCGAGATAGCTCACGTACGCGCCTTCTTCGGCCACGATCAGCGTGCGTTCGAACTGCCCGGATCCCTTCGCATTGATGCGGAAATACGTGGACAGCTCCATCGGGCAGCGAACGCCTTTCGGGATGTACGCGAACGACCCGTCGGAGAACACGGCTGAATTGAGCGCCGCGAAAAAATTATCCGTATGGGGGACCACCGAGCCGAGGTATTTCTTCACCAGGTCGGGATGGTTGTGCACGGCTTCGGAGAACGAGCAGAAGATGATGCCGACTTCCGCCAGCTGTTTCTTGAACGTGGTGGCGACAGAGACGCTGTCGAAGACCGCGTCGACCGCAACGCCCGAAAACAGTTTCTGCTCCTCGATCGGGATCCCGAGCTTGTCGAACGTCTTCCGAATCTCCGGATCAACCTCGTCGAGGCTCTTGAGGCTCGGTTTCTGTTTCGGCGCCGAGTAATAGATGATGTCCTGGTAGTCGATCGGCTCGTACTTCACGTTCTGCCACGTCGGCTCCTTCATCTTCTGCCAGACGCGGAACGCCTTCAGCCGCCACTCGAGCAGCCATTCGGGCTCCTTCTTCTTGGCGGAAATCATCCGAACGATGTCTTCGTTCAGCCCCTTTGGCAGCTCTTCGGCTTCGACGTCGGTGACGAATCCGTACTTGTATTCGCGTGTTGCGAGTTCTTCAATGGTGTCGGTGGATGTAGACATAAGCCTCTGTTAGGCGTTGAACGACAGCCCGCAGCCGCACGTGCTCTTAGCGTTGGGATTGCTGAACATGAAGCCGCGGCTCATGAGGCTCGTGTCGTAATCGAGCTCGGTGCCTTGCAGCAGTGTGTAGCTTTTGGGATCGACGAAAATCTGCGCGCCGTCCGGGCCGGTAAAGATCTGGTCGGTTGGGCGGGCGACTCTCTCCCACGCGAAAATGTACTCATAGCCCGAGCAGCCCCCGGCCTTGATGCCAATGCGCAGCCCGCCCGTCTCGAGGCCGTTTTTGGCGAGCATTTTGTGTATCTGGTTGGCGGCGTTCTGGCTGATTTGGATCATGCTAAACAGTTTCGGTAAGTCCGACCTATTTGGTCCTAGATTAGCACCCATGCAGGTTTCGGTCAAGATTGGGCCGGAATTCGGCTTTTTGCGGTATACTCCTCCCTCGATGACTGGGCGCACCAAAAAAACCACCTTGGCGACTCGAAAGCGGGTTCCGACGACCGGAACTTGCAGAGTCGGCGATGTGTGCGCGCTCGGCACGTAAAACAGTAGTAACACCGAGCCTCAGCAAACCCGCCGACCTAGCAGCCGGCGGGTTTTTTTTTGCCCGCGAGCTGCTGCGGGGGCCAGGGCGCGGTCGGACGCGAGACTATTCAATAATGGAGGACGCAGTGGTATCCCGGAGACTGGACGTCGGCATTCTTGGCGCAACCGGCATGGTGGGACAGCAGTTCATCATGCAGCTTGCCAATCACCCCTGGTTCCGTATTGCCTGGCTTGGCGCGAGCGAGCGCTCCGAAGGCAAGAAGTATCGCGATCTTGCCTGGCGGCTTTCGTCGCCCCGCCCCGCGGAAGTCGACGACATGATCGTCGAAGGCGCGGTGCCAGGCCGCGCGCCGCGGATTATGTTCTCGGGCCTCGACTCCAAAGTGGCGGGCGACATCGAACGCGAGTTTGCGTCCGCCGGTCACTTTGTCGTCAGCAACGCGCGAAATTACCGGATGGAGCAGTTCGTCCCCCTGCTCGTGCCCGAAGTGAATCCCGATCATCTGAAGCTGATTCCGCTGCAGCAGCAGGCAAAGGGATGGAAGGGCGCGATCGTCACCAACCCGAACTGCGCCACCGTGCCGCTGGTGATGGCGCTGGCTGCCGCTCGGCAATTCGAGCCGGCCCGCGTCACGATCTCCACCATGCAGGCCGTCTCGGGTGCCGGGTATCCCGGCGTTGCTTCGCTCGACATCCTCGGCAATCTCGTCCCCTTCATCGACGGCGAGGAGGAAAAAATTCAGACCGAGTCGCTCAAGATCATGGGAACGCTGGAAACCGATCGCGTGGTGCCACATCCCATGGTCGTCAGCGCCCAGACCACGCGCGTGCCGGTCATCAATGGACACACCGAAACCATCAGCGTCCAATTCAACAAGAAACCATCGCTCGACGAGCTGACCGCCGCATTCCGAGGTTTTACGGGGAAGCCGCAGCAGCTGGGGTGCCCCTCTGCGCCCAGGCAGCCGCTGCAGGTGATGACCGAGCTGAACCGTCCGCAGCCTCGGCTGGATGTGGAACGCGATGGCGGCATGGCCGTGTTCATCGGGCGCGTAAGGCCTTGCCCTGTTCTCGACTACAAATTCGTGGCGCTGGGGCACAATACGGTCCGCGGCGCGGCGGGCGCCGCCGTGCTGAACGCCGAGTTGATGCTCGCGGAGAAGCTCTTCGATTGACCATGCGCCTTTTACTCGTAGGCTACGGCCGCATGGGGAAGATCGTCGAGCGGTTGGCTCCCGATTACGGGTTCGAAGTCGTGGGCCGTCTCGACGATACCAACAACATCGGCGGCGTGGGCATCCCGTCGGCGCCGGACGCCGACGTGGCCGTCGAGTTTTCGGTGCCGTCCGCGGTGGCGGAGAATCTGCCGAAGCTTGCCGCACGAAAAATGAACGTGGTGATCGGAACCACCGGCTGGCACGAGCACGAACAGAGCATGAAGAAGATCGTTGCCGATGCCGGTATCGGTGTCGTGGCGGCGGCGAATTTCTCGCTCGGTGTGGCGCTGTTCCAGAATCTGGCGGAGCAGGCGGCCAAACTCTTCGCGCCATATCCGGAGTATGGCGCGTGGATACACGAGATTCACCATTCGGCGAAGAAAGACGCGCCGTCGGGCACCGCCATAACTTTGCAGCGCGGGATGCTCGAGGCCGGTTACAGACACAACATCGACATGGCGTCGAACCGCGCCGGGTCGGTGCCCGGCACACACACGGTCGGTTTCGATGGACCGTTTGAAACGATCACGATGACCCACACCAACCGCGATCGCGCCGCGTTTGCGCAAGGCGCGCTGCAGGCGGCAAAGTGGGTGCGCGGCAAGCGCGGCTGGTTTACCATCCGCGACGTACTGGGACTGGACTGAGACTCCAGGCTTCAGGCTCCAGGCTCCCGGCCTTGTCCACTGGCCCGAAGCCCGGAGCCCGTAGCCCGAAGCCACCGAGGTACATATATGAGACAACCATTCACCGGTGTTGGAACCGCGATCGTCACACCGTTCACCAAGGCCGGCGCGCTCGACGAACCAGGCGTTCGGAGGCTGGCCCGGCGTCAGATCGACGAAGGGGTTCACTTCCTCGTCCCGTGTGGAACCACAGGGGAGAGCCCGACGCTTTCGGAGGAGGAGCGAACTCGCGTCGTCGAAATCTGTGTCGAAGAGGCGAGGGGCAAGGTACCGGTGCTTGCGGGCGCAGGTGGGTACGACACTAAAGAGGTGATTCATGCGGCTCGCGTCATGGAGCGAGCCGGCGCAACGGGCCTGCTGTCGGTGACGCCGTATTACAACAAGCCGACGCCCGAGGGTCTCGTTCAGCACTACAAAGCGATTGCGGAAAGCACTTCGTTGCCAATCATCGTGTACAACGTACCAGGACGTACGGGTTGCAACGTCGATGTCGCAACGCTGGTGAAGCTCTCCGCCATCCCGAACATCGTCGGCGTGAAGGAAGCGTCGGGCAACATTCAACAAATGTGCGAGATTTGCCGTGCGGTTCCTCCCGAGTTCCTTGTGTTGTCCGGAGACGATGCGATTACGCTTCCCTTGATGGCCGTGGGCGGCCGCGGCGTGATTTCCGTCGCGTCGAACGAGGTGCCGCGTGAAATGGCGGAGATGGTCGAGGCCGCCGAGCGCGGCGATTTTGCGGCGGCTAGAAAGATCCACACGGCTCTGTTGCCGCTGATGGTCATCAATTTCGTCGAATCGAACCCGGGTCCGGTGAAAGTCGCCATGGCCGCGATGGGACTCCTCGAAGAGGTTTACCGCCTCCCGATGGTGCCTCCGCGCCAGGATTCGCGCACAAAGATTCTGAATGTGCTCAGCGAGCGGGGCTTGCTGAAGTCGGCAGGCAAGGTGAGCGCGTGAGCGATTCGGCGACCGGCGAGCTCGCAGCAGACATCGAACGGTTGTTTCAGCAAGGCGCCTCGGCGGACAAAGCAGAGAGCCGTTCTGTCTTTGCTCAGCTTCGCGACGCCCTGTCGACCGGCCGCGTGCGCTCGGCCGAGCCCGATTCAAAGACACCCACCGGCTGGCGCGTCAACACCTGGGTGAAAAAGGGGATTCTGGTCGGGTTCAGGTGCGGCGATCTGGTCGACGTCTCGATTGATGGCGGCCGCTGGTTCTTTGGCGACAAGGACACGCTGCCCTTGAAGAAGATGTCGACCGCCATGGGCGTCCGCGTGGTGCCGGGCGGTTCGTCGATCCGCGACGGCGCCTATGTCGGCAAGGGCGTCATCTGCGTGCCGCCGATGTACATCAACATCGGCGCGTATGTGGGCGAATCGAGCCTGATCGATTCACACGCGCTCGTCGGGTCTTGTGCGCAGGTCGGTGCACGCGTTCACGTAAGCGCCGGCGCTCAAATTGGCGGCGTCATCGAGCCGGTCGGCGCGATTCCCGTCATCATCGAAGACGAAGTGCTTGTCGGCGGCAACACCGGCATCTACGAAGGGGTCGTCATCAAGACCCGCGCGGTGATCGGGGCGGGAACGATTCTTACAGGCTCGACGCCTATCTACGACCTGCCAAAGGGACGCATCATCAGAGCGGAAGCCGACTCGCCGTTGATGGTTCCAGAAGGGGCCGTCGTGGTGCCGGGCGCGCGGGCGGTGACGCAAGGCATGGGCCCTCAGTGGGGCCTCAGCCTGTCGACTCCGGTGATCGTGAAGTACCGAGACGAAAAGACTGACGCGCGGACGAGTTTGGAAGAGTGGGTGAGGTGAGGTTGCATCGTCGATCGTCGATCGTCCAGCGTCTATCGTCCAGCGTCGACCGGCGAGGCGGGAGCGAGGTTCGACGTTGGATCTAGCGGACGTCGTTTCCGTCACTCGCGGGCTCGTAGATATCGATTCGACAACCGGCCGCGAAGGCGATGCGGTGGGGTGGCTCGCGACGCTGCTCAGGGGCGCCGGCTACGAAGTCGTCGAACAGACCGTCGAAGGGAACCGGCGAAATATCTACGCCGCGTTCGGCAAAGCCGAGGTCGTGATGTCGACTCACCTCGACTGCGTGCCGCCGTTTTTCCCGAGCCGGCTGGAAGGCGACGCGATCTACGGTCGGGGATCCTGCGACGCGAAGGGCGCTGCCGCATCTCAAGTCGCCGCGGCCGAAAAGTTGAGGCGCGAGGGCGTCACCAACGTCGGGCTGCTGTTCGTCGTCGGGGAAGAGCGCGGCAGTGATGGTGCCCACCTGGCGCAGCAGCTCGCATCCGGCTCGAAGTACTTAATCAACGGAGAGCCGACCGATAATCGGCTGGGTATCGCCACTCGGGGCGTGCTTCGGATTAACTTTCAGGCAACGGGCCGCGCCGCGCATTCATCGTTCCCGGAGCTTGGCGAATCGGCCATCGAAAAGCTCGTCGATGCGATTGTGGCGCTGCGGAAGATCGAGCTGCCGAACGATCCGCTGATGGGACGGACGCATTACTCGGTCGGGGTGGTCAGTGGCGGCGTGGCGCCGAACGTGATTCCGGCAGAGGCAGAGGCGGAGATCTGCTTCAGGACGGTTGCCGACGTGCCTGGCCTTCGACAATCACTTACGGCGCTGAAGAATCTTGTGAAGGTTGAGGAAGTGCTCGAGGTGCCGCCGGTGACGATGCCGAGCGTGCCTGGATTCGACACCGCAACTTTTCCTTACACCACCGACATCCCGTTTCTCTCGAAGTGGGGAACGCCGCTGCTCTATGGCCCGGGATCGATTCACGTCGCCCACACCGGCAACGAGCACGTGAAAATCGCCGACTTGCATCGGGCCGTCGACGACTACGCGCGGCTGGCAAAGTACCTGCTCGCGCAATAAACGCCGCAATTACAATTACAGCCGATCGGAGCCGGCCGACTTCAGGACCGTGATCGCCTGCAATCGCAGCGACGCCGATCGACTCTGTCCTACCGACCAGCCGATGACGCCGCAAATCAGCGCCGAGGTCCCTGCGCTGAGCAGTTGCGTTGCTCCCGCCTCTCCACCCAGCAGCATGCCGAGCATTGTTCCCCCGACCGTCCAAACGCCGAAATGAATATGCGCAATCGAAGCGGCGTCTTTATTCAGCTTGGCGGCGTATTCGTGAATAGCAGCGTGAGTCGCGTCCGTCATGTTTGTTGTATCGGCTGGAAAGGCGCCGGGGCGAGCCCCGTTGTTACGCATAACTGCGCGGCATGGCACGGTGCCTATCCATACGCGATTCAGATATCATTCCGCGCAGATGGACCTGCGCCAGCTCGAAATCGTTCAGGCAATCGCCGAAACCGGCTCGTTCACCGGCGCGGGGAGAAAACTCCGGGTGTCGCAGTCGGCGATCAGCCGGCAGATCTCACTGCTCGAGGAAGAGCTGAACGAAAACATCTTCCTGCGCGTCGGACGCCGGATCCGCATTACGCCGGCCGGCGATGCCCTGATCAAACTCAGTCATCGCGTGTTCGGCGACATCAAGGAAACCGTCACGGTGATCGGCGACAGCCAGCAGGTGCTGGGCGGCACGCTGCGGCTTGCCGGCGGGATGACGGTGTGTATGTATGTATTTCCGGCGCTGCTTCAGGAGTATCGCCGGCAACACTCGGGCGTCGAAGTGAAGTTGATTACCGGCACGTCGCAGCGCCTGCTGCACGAGATCCGCACCGGCGCGGCGGATCTCGGCTTCATTACTCTGCCCGTCAGCGAGCCCGAGCTCGTGACGGTGCCGGCGATGGAAGAGGAGATGCTGCTGGTGGCGCATCCGTCCCATCCGCTCGCGAAGAAGAAAAAAATTGTCCCCCAGGACCTCGCGCAGGAACCGTTCGTGCTCTTCGAGGTCGCGTCGAATTCGCGCCGCATCGTCGACTCGTTTTTCATGAGGGAGCACATCGAGCCGCGCATCGTCATGGAGACCGAAAACGTCGAGATTCTCAAAGCGCTCGTGCGCTCGGAAATGGGCGTGACGATCATCCCGTATCAAGCGGTCGCGCGCGAAGTCCGCAGCGGGCAGCTGTTCTGCGCCCGGATCTTCGGCGCTCCGCTCGTGCGTCACACGGGGTGGGTTTTCCAGCGGACGAATAAGGTGCCGCGGATGGTCGATGAGATGTTCAAAGCCTACGACCGCATCCTCCCGCGTCTCAATTTGAGTCCCAAGGGCCGTTTTCCGCATCTAAAGACCGAGGGGTAGTCCGGATTAGGTATCATGATTTCACCAGTGGAACAGCAACTCGTATCCGGGCTGGCGCTGCAAGCCGAACCGATGCCGGCTCAAGACGTTGTTCGCCTTGTGCGCGATCGCTTCGGCCGCAAGGTGGCGTTGTCGTCGAGTTTCGGCGCCGAAGACATGGTGCTCATCGACATGCTGATGAAGGTGGATCCGAAGGCCCGCATCGTGACGCTCGACACCGGCCGGCTGCCGCAGGAAACCTACAACGTGATGGACGCCACACGCGCCAGGTATGGCGCGACGATCGAAGTGTTTTTTCCGCAGGCCGAGGCGGTCGAGTCGATGGTGGCCGAGCACGGCGTCAACCTCTTTTATCACTCAATCGAGAACCGGAAGCTGTGCTGCGGTGTCCGCAAGATGGAGCCGCTCCGGCGCGCGCTGTCGGGGCTTGATGCGTGGATTACCGGCCTTCGCCGTGAGCAATCGGTGACGCGCACGGCCGTGCACAAAATCGACTGGGATGAGTCGAACAAGCTCGTCAAAGTGAATCCGCTGGCAGACTGGACCTACGACGACGTGTGGAAATATATCCGCGAGAACAACGTGCCGTACAACGCGCTGCACGATCGCGGATATCCGAGCATTGGCTGCGGGCCCTGCACCCGTGCCGTTCAGCCGGGGGAGCACGAGCGCGCGGGCCGCTGGTGGTGGGAGCATCCCGATACAAAGGAATGCGGCCTGCACGTTGCGACAAAAATGGTGGACAGCCAATAATTCATGGCGCCAGAAGTTCTCACGCTGGCCGGTATTACGCTCGTCGCCGCCACCATCAACGGCGCCCTCGGTTATGGGTTTTCATCCATCACCGTTCCGCTGGCGCTGTTCTTCTTCACCAATCGCGTGCTGAATCCGGCACTGGTGTTGCTGGAAGTCGTGCTCAACGCGAATGTGTTGTTTGTCAACCGCGCGAAGCTGAAAACCGTGTGGCGGCGCGTGATGCCGATGATCATCGGACTCGTTCCAGGGGTGATCGCCGGCACCTGGTTGTTGATGTGGGTGAATCCAGCCTGGATGAAGCTGTGGACCTACCTCGTCGTGCTGCCGTTGATTCTGATTCAGGCGGGCGGATTCAGGCGGCCGATTAAAGCCGAAGGCAAGGCAAATCTTGCGTTCGGCGGCGGTGTCGGCGTGCTGTATTCCGTAACGACAATCTCCGGACCGCCGCTGGCGCTGATGCTGAACAATCAAGGATTCGTGAAGCAGGAATTCCGCGCCGGACTCAGCGTCGTGCGTCTCGCCGAGTCGTCATTCACCGCCATCGCGTACTACTTTGCTGGTATCTACAGCGTTCAGAGCCTGATGCTCATCCCGTACATCTGCCCGAGCATTCTCATCGGCGTTCCACTCGGCAGCTGGATCATCGCACGCATGCCGCCCGAAACGTTCCGGCGGATTTGCATGAGCTTCGACGCCTGGATCGTCGGATTCGGCACGTCGAGCGTTCTTCGCGACCTGAAAGTGATCCCCGGTTACGCCGCGTACTTGGTTCTCCTCAGTGTCATCGCCGTCGACGCTGTTTTGTTGTACCGGTTCTTCCATACACAGCGCGTTGCCGCAGCCGCGCAGGTGGGAAGCCTGGCATGAGCTTGTTTCCCATTTTCGTCAAGCTCGAGGGGCGCCCCGTCCTGGTCGCGGGTGCAGGCACGATCGGCGAGTCGAAAATCGCCAGCCTGCTCGCTGCCGGCGCGTCGGTAACGGTCGTCGCGCCCCGTGCGACGGCGCCCATCGCCAGATGGGCGTCTGAAGGGAAAGTGCGCTGGCACGAGCGTGCCTTCGAGGCCGCGGATCTCGATGCCATGGCGCTGGTCGTCGCGGCCGTGCCGGCCGACGTGGCCGATCACGTGTACAGGGAAGCTCGATCGCGTGGCGTCCTTTGTAATTCGGTCGACGATCCTGAGCATTGTGACTTTTATTACGGCGCGGTCGTGAATCGCGGGGATCTGCAGATCGCGATTTCGACCAACGGCCAGAGCCCGGCGCTTGCGCAGAGGCTGCGGCAGGAGCTCGAGCATCAGTTCGGTCCGGAGTACGGCGACTGGCTGAAGCGTCTCGGCGATGCGCGCCGCGAGATGTTCGCCATTGAAATGGATCCGGAATTCCGCCGGGAACGGCTGCACGAGATCGCGAGCGCGAAGGCGTTCCAGCAATTTGCCTCTGACAGCCGTCAAACCCAGACACCACCCGTGGAAAAGGGCGTGGTGTACCTCATTGGCGCGGGGCCAGGCGATCCCGAGCTGCTCACATTGAAAGCGTTACGAATTCTTGGCCAGGCCGACGTGGTGCTCCACGACGACTTACTGACGCCGGAAATTCTCGAGCTGATTCCGGCGTCGGCCCGTGTGGAGTGTGTCGGTAAGCGGCATGGCGAGCGGCAGATGACGCAGGAAGAGATCAACCGGCGTCTCCGGAGCTACGCGCTGGGCGGCGAAACCGTCGTCCGCTTGAAGGGCGGCGACGGGGCGATTTTTGGCCGCGCAAGTGAAGAGATGGACGCGCTTCGTGCTGCGCAGATCCGATTCACGATTATTCCGGGCGTGACAGCGGCGAGCGGAGCCGCGGCGGCGGCCGGCGTGTCGCTGACCGATCGGCGGCTCGGATCGGCGCTGGTGTTCCTTACGGCGCAGCGGTGCAAGGGCAACCCACCGCCCAACTGGAAGGCCGTGGCCGCTCTTGGCGGAGCGGCCGCGATTTATATGCCGGGCGGGCACGAAGCCGATCTGTCGCGTCAACTCATCGAGGCCGGTCTGCCGCGAGAAACGCCGTGCGTGGTCGTGGCGAAGGCGACGCGTCCGGGCGAACAGGTGATCGAAACCACGCTAGGGGAGCTTCCGAACGTCCCGGCCTTGCCCGCGCCGGCGCTGCTGCTGGTTGCCGTACTGCCCGTGACTTCAGAGTGGGGGCATCGTCAACACAAAAATACGGGCAAATTGGCAAAGGATCATTAATAACTCTTATATATCGTTAATGAAAATTCATTTGACATTATGTACCTCCGGGCCCCAGAATACTCTTCGAACATGACGCTTCGCCCCATCCTCAGCACGTTTGTCACCGTCGTCGTTACGGTGACCGGCATCACCGCGATGCCGGTCCAGCAGCTGCGGATGTTATAGGCCGAGTGTAAAAGGATATTTACCAAAGGCCATCATCCGCGGCAGCGGATGATGGCCTTTTTTATTATGAGAATCGCATTTCAAGGCGAGCCCGGGGCATACAGCGAAGCCGCAGCGCTGCGATTCAGCTCGCACGCCGAAACGCTGCCGTGCGAGAGCTTCGAACAGGTGTTCGAGGCGGTGCAGACCGGCAAGACCACGTTCGGGATCCTTCCGATCGAAAACTCGATCGGCGGCAGCATCCATCGCAACTACGACCTGTTGCTCGAGCACGAGCTGCCGGTGGTGGCCGAGGTCCTGCTGCAGGTCTCGCACAACCTGCTGGCGTTTCCCGGCACGAAGATGGCGGACATAAAGAAGGTGTACTCGCATCCGCAGGGCCTGGCGCAATGCGAGGGGTTTCTGTCGAGTTTGAAAGGCGTCGAGATCGTGGCGACCTACGACACCGCAGGCAGCGCAAAAATGATTCGCGACCAGCAGCTGAAAGATGCGGGGGCGATCGCGTCGGCTCGTGCCGCCGAGGTGTTCGGGCTCGAGTCGCTCGCGGAGGGGATCCAGGATTACAAAGAGAACATCACCCGGTTCATTCTGATCAGCAAGACGTCGTCGGATCCTGAGAAGGCCGACAAGACGATGATCGTCTTCACGCTGCCGAACACGCCGGGTGCGCTGTTCAAGGCGCTCAGCGTGTTTGCGCTGCGAGACATCGATCTCACCAAGCTCGAATCGCGCCCGGTTCGCGGCCGGGCGTTCGAGTATCTGTTCTACGCCGATATTGCCGTGCCGCGGCAGGACCTGCAGTGCACACGCGCGCTCGTCCACCTGGCCGAGTTCGCCAAATCCATGCGCACGCTCGGGTCGTACGCGTCGTGGAAAGAAAAGAACTGAAAACCGAGAACTGAGAACTGACCAATGTCCAATCCTATGAAACCTCGCAGCGGCGCCATCACCGATGGGCCGAGCCGCGCACCCGCCCGCGCCATGCTCAAGGCTGTGGGGTTCACCGACAGCGATCTGCGGAAGCCGATTATCGGTGTCGCCAACACGTGGATTGAGATCGGCCCCTGCAACTACCACTTACGGACGCTGGCCGAGTACGTGAAGGAAGGCATCCGCGCCGCCGGCGGGACCCCGATGGAATTCAACACGGTGTCGATCTCCGACGGCATCACGATGGGCAGTCAGGGAATGAAGACCTCGCTCATCAGCCGGGATCTGATCGCCGATTCGATCGAGCTCGTTGCACGCGGCAATCTGTTCGATGGTCTTATCGCGTTGTCGGGATGCGACAAGACGATTCCCGGCACCATCATGGCGCTCGCGCGGCTCGACATCCCGGGCGTGATGCTTTACGGCGGATCGATTGCGCCGGGCGAGTTTCACGGCCGCAACGTGACGATTCAGGATGTGTTCGAGGCCGTCGGCGCGCACTCGTCCGGGAAGATGTCGGACGCCGACCTGCTGACGATGGAAAACCAGGCATGTCCGGGCGCCGGTGCGTGCGGCGGGCAGTTCACCGCGAACACGATGTCGACGGTGGGCGAGTTCCTGGGGATTTCCGCCATGGGGTCCAACGACGTGCCCGCGCTCGATCCGGAGAAGAAGCGGATTGGCAGGGAAGCGGGTGCGCTCGTCCTCGACTTGCTCAAGCGCAACGTGCGCCCGCGCCAGTTGATTACGCGCGATGCGATCGAGAACGCGATCGCGTCGGTCGCCGCAACTGGCGGCTCGACCAACGCGGTGCTGCACCTTCTTGCGATCGCACGCGAGGCGGGCGTCGAGCTGAACATCGATGACTTCGATCGCATCAGCGCGAAGGTGCCGTTGCTGGCCGATCTCAAACCGAGCGGCAGGTTTGTCGCCACCGACATGTTTCGCGCAGGCGGCGCGGCGTTGATTGCGAAACGGCTGAAGGAAGCCGGCATCCTGAAGCCGAACGCCATCACGGTAACGGGCCGGACCATCGGCGAAGAGGCCGATCGCGCGGTCGAAGCGAAAAATCAGGAAGTGATTCGCCCGCTGTCGAACCCCATGAGCCCGAACGGCGGCCTTGCCATCGTGCGCGGAAACCTTGCGCCCGAGGGTGCGGTCGTGAAGATTGCGGGCAAGAAGGTGCTCACGTTCAAAGGCACGGCGAAGGTGTTCGACAGCGAGGAGGCGGCCTTCGACGCCGTGGAGCACGGACGCATCACCGCAGGAGATGTGGTTGTGATCCGGTACGAAGGACCAAAGGGCGGTCCCGGCATGCGCGAGATGCTTGGGGTCACCGGCGCGCTCCAGGGCGCCGGCCTCGGCGAAACCGTGGCGCTGCTAACCGATGGGCGATTCTCGGGGGCGACGCACGGATTGATGGCGGGGCACGTGGCGCCGGAAGCGGCAGCAGGCGGCCCGATTGCCGCCCTGAAGAACGGGGACATCGTCATCTTTGATATTCCGAACCGCCAGTTGCGAGTCGAGGTCAGCGACAAGGAACTCTCGGATCGCTTATCGACGTGGAAAGCGCCGGCGCCGTTGTTCAAGACCGGCGTGATGGCGAAATACGCGAAGTTGGTGTCGTCCGCGTCGATGGGCGCAGTGACAAGTTGACTTCAAGATCCGGAGCGTAAGCGACGGCAGCGCGTGGGGGTGGGGCCCCACGCGAACTGAGAGAAGAGATCACTGAGCAGGAAAGCGATCGACTCAAGATCCGGAGCGTAAGCGACGGCAGCGCGTGGGGGTGGGGCCCCACGCGAACTAAAAAAAGGCACACATGAAACGAACAGGCGCGCAAATCATCTGGGAATGTCTCGTGCGGCAGGGAGTCACCGACGTGTTCGGCTATCCGGGCGGCGCGATACTCCCGGCGTACGACGCGATGCTCGACTATCCGATCCGGCACGTGCTCGTGCGGCACGAGCAGGGTGCGACGCACATGGCCGACGGCTACTCCCGCGCAAGCGGAAGGGTCGGGGTCGCCATCGCGACGTCAGGTCCGGGGGCGACGAACATGGTGACGGGCATCGCCACGGCGATGATGGACAGCTCGCCGATCGTCTGCATCACCGGACAGGTGGGCAGCAAGCTGGTCGGGTCGGACGCGTTTCAGGAGTCCGACGTCACCGGCGTCACGCTTCCGATCACTAAGCACAACTATCTGGTGACGCGCGCCGAAGATGTCGCGCCGGCGTTTCGTGAGGCGTTCGAAATCGCGTCGTCCGGCAGGCCCGGCCCGGTGCACATCGACATCACCAAAGACGCGCAGCAGTCGTCGTGCGAGTTCGATTGGGATGCGGCCGCGCCCAGGAAACCCGAATTCCGCCCCGACTGGAGCGCCGCGCCCGCAGACTTTCAGCGGGCGCTCGAGCTGATAAACACGGCCGAGCGGCCGATCATTCTCGCGGGCCACGGCATCATCCTGTCGAGCGCGATGGACATCGTCCGTGCGTTCGCCGAAAAAGCCAACATTCCTGTAACGCCGACTCTGCTCGGGATCGGCAGCTTCCCGGCCTCGCACCCATTGAACCTGGGCATGATGGGCATGCACGGGGAAGCGTGGGTCAACCAGGCGATTCAGGAGGCCGACCTCCTGCTCGCGTTCGGCATGCGCTTCGACGATCGCGTCACGGGGAACCTGAAAACCTACGCGCTGAACGCGAAAAAGATCCACATCGATATCGACGCGGCCGAGATCAACAAGAACGTCCGCGCCGACGTCGGCATCGTCGGCGACCTCAGGCAGTCGCTGGAGCAACTCATGCCCGGCGTGAAGCAGGGCGACCGCTCCAAGTGGATCGCTCGTGTCAATGAATTCAAGGGCGACGTTGCCGTCCGCGACATTCAGAACCTGCCGGACGACGGCCACCTCTATGCGGCGCACGTCATCAACGACCTCTGGCGGGCGACCGAAGGCGACGCCATCATCGTGACCGACGTCGGCCAGCATCAGATGTGGGAAGCGCAGTACTACCATCACGACAAACCGCGCTCGCTGATTACCTCGGGCGGGCTTGGCACGATGGGCTTCGCGTTGCCGGCGGCCATCGGCGCCAAGATGGCGTGCCCCGACAAGGAAGTGTGGGTGGTGGTGGGCGACGGCGGGTTCCAGATGACGATGTGTGAGCTTGCGACGATCGTGCAGGAGCACATCGACATCAACGTGGCGATCATCAACAACGGGTATCTCGGGATGGTCCGCCAGTGGCAGGAGTTCTTCTACGAGCGGCGGTATGCGGCGACTCCGCTGATCAACCCCGACTTCAAGAAACTGGCGGAAGCGTTTGGCCTGCCGGCGCAGACGGTGACCAAGCGCGGCGAAGTCATCCCCGCTGTCGAAGCTGCCCGCAAGAACCGGCAGACCGTGGTCATCGATTTCAAGGTGGAGCAGGAAGACACGGTTTACCCGATGGTGCCCGCGGGTGCGGCGCTCGACGCCATGATCCGGCGCCCGAGTCCGTCTCCGATCATCGAAACCGGCGCCGACGTACTTTAGGACGTCGACCTTTAGGACGTCGACGCAGAGGCGCTGAGACGCAGAGTTAAGGACAAGCATGTTGAATACATTTGCGGTCTACGTGGAAAACAAGCCAGGCGTGCTGACACGCGTGGCGTCGCTCTTCAGGCGCCGCGCGTTCAACATCGAGTCGCTCACGGTCGGGCACACCGACAAGCCCGGGGTTTCGCGTATGACCATCGTGGTCGATACCGACGATTTGGGTGCGCGCCGCCTCGAGGCGCACATCTATAAGCTCGTGAACGTGCTGCGCGTCGAAAACATCACTGCCAAGCCGGGCGTGTTTCGCGACCTCGCCATGATCAAGGTCGCGGCCACGGCCGAGTCGCGGACGCACATCATGCAGCTGGTCGACGTGTTCCGCGCGCGCGTCGTGGACGTGGCGCCAGACTCACTGATCATTGAAATTACCGGCACCGAGGATAAGATTGACGGTTTGCTGGAGGTGCTCAGGCCCTACGGCGTGATGGAGATGGTGCGCACGGGCCGCGTCGCGATGGCTCGCGGCGCCCGCAGCGCAGCCCCGGCCGATGCCGGCACCGGCCCGGCCGACGAAGATTCGAATGTTTTTCACTCTGTATAGGTATCTCAACAGCTCTGTGCCCTCTGTGACTCTGTGTTGAGAC
>Ga0068859_100002957_pt1 | contig 17235 bp, 10 predicted proteins | sample KBSSwiS22_FD_66585 | JGI IMG/M metagenome (GOLD analysis project Ga0068859, IMG submission 66585) | Switchgrass rhizosphere microbial communities from Kellogg Biological Station, Michigan, USA - KBS Switchgrass S2-2 | ecosystem: Host-associated > Plants > Roots > Rhizosphere > Soil ...
ATCGGTACCGATCATGTCGAGGAGGGCTTGGTCCACGCCGTCGATGAAGGCTTCGGCGGCAGATGCGTGAAGCTCCGGAACCTGGCAGCCAAGCGCAGCGAGCCGGCGCGCCACCCGTTCTGGAGTCCAGCGCAGAGAACCTGCGGCGCCGAGGACGTGCGCGAGCGGCACTGGCCTGGAGCCGAGCCAGGGGCCTTCACCATTGAGATAGGCGCTCAGGAGGAACGCGTCGTGTGGGCCGATCTCTCCAAGATCGGAGTCACCAGAACGTCTCGGATTCTCGACTGTCAGGCCAAGTCCGCGCAGGGTCGCCGCGACCTGTGCGGGTGGGACGTGACAGAACTCCGCCGCGCCGAGGACCTGCGCGTACGAGAGCGAGATTTCGGCCGGTCCGTCGGCTCCGACCGTGTCATGGTCATGAAGGGCAACGGTCAGGAAGACGCGGGCGTCGTCGTTGATCTCCTCGAGGTCTGGAACGACGAATCCGAGGCGTCGGTAACGGTGCGAGACCTCGGAGACATCGCAGCCCAGCACGCAGGCTGCCCGCAACACATGTGCGCGCGGCACGGTGCGTTCTTCCAGGTAGGGTCCATTTCGGTCAAACCAAGGGCTCAACAGCACGAGATCGACCGCGTCGACGTCGTCGACGACACTAACGGGCGCCGAGGCCGTCCGGAATCCCAGAACCTGCAGACGATCGCTGACATCCGCCGGCTGTATACCCAGCCGGGCAGCGGCCGCGAGAACATGTCCCCAGTGGACGGTTATGTCTTCCAGCCAGTAAGGCGTGTAGCCGAACCTGACGTCCAGTAGGACCGCGTCGTCGATGTCGAGATCGGCGGTGCCCACCCAGCGGTTTGGACGTAGCGGTAGCAACCCGAAACGGGTGGCTTGGTCTGAGACATCGTGCGGATCGTGCCCAAGCAGTGCCGCCGTGCCGAGGAGGGCGGCCCGACTGACACGCCGGTCATCCGGCTTTCTGAGCCGCGCGTAGGAAGGACCAAGAAGGACGTCCATCATCCTGCGTTCGTCGGCGCTCAGCCGGACGTCGGGTACCGGCGCGATCTGGAAGCCCAGCCCGGAAAGCATGGCGACGATCTCGGAAACGGGCCGGCCAGTGCGTGCGGCAGCGCGAAGAACGTGAGCTGGGTAAACATCGTCGTCAATCCACGGGGCCGACTCGCCGAGGTTGCGGCTGAGTAGGACGTTCGCGTCGGCGGATACGGGTGTGGCGTGTGCTCCGTGGGGATCGGCCACAGGCATTCCGAGATAGCGAGCGCGGTCCGCGACCTCGCCAGGATCCTTCCGCAGCCGGGAGGCGACGGCGATCACCTGCGCGATGGGGAGGTTCCCCTGCCACCGTACGATGTCGACCCAGGGAGCGGAGCCGTTGAGGTTCGAACTAATTAGGGTTGCGTCGTCCTGCGACGTCAGCAGATCGGTGACGTCGGGAGCCGCGATTCCCAGCTTTTCGAATGCGGCCGCCACGGTCTCGATGGAATGGTTGGTCTGAAAGGCCAAGGCAAGAACAGCGCCGAGAGGAAGGAAAGCGCCACTCCCGAATTCGAAAATTTCGTCGGTCCCAAGGGCGCCATCCGAGGGGATTCCGTAAATCTCCGCAACGGCCAAGCCCATGCCTCTGAGCGCCGTTGCGGCTTCGGACGGCGGGACGGCGGCTGTATCGGCGCTCACCATCAAGCTATAGCGCGATACAGGGTTGCCGTGTTCGGCCGTGCCCAAGAGGCGGATCTCGATTTGCTCGGGTGTTGTGGAGAGGCGTACAGACCGGGCCACCGGGTATCCGAGTTCTCGGAGGCGAGCTGCGGCTGACGCCGGTGCTCGGCCGGTCTTTCGCGCTATCTCGGTGACGTACGAGACCGGAAGAGGGCTCTGACTGAGCTCGTAGGTGCCGAGAGTGATGAGCTCAGCGTCGTCTTGCCCAAACCCCGCCTCGACAGCCGTCCGGACGCCCGGAGTCCTGTAGCCGAGAGCGTGCAGTCTCGAACGCAGATCGGTCGGTGTCCGCCCGGTGTGCAGGGCGCCAAGGAGAATATGGGTGAGCGAAACGCTGTCGCCGATCCAGGGTGCCGAACCAGCGAGACCAGCGCTGAGGAGAATGAGATCGTGTCGGTTCACCGTGGATCTTGCGCGTGCGGCGGGCCAGACCGGTAGACCGAGCTCGGTGCATCGGTCAAGCACGTTGTCGACCGTACGACCCAGACTGACCGCGGCCGACACGACGTGTCCGAGCGGGATGACGTCCCTCTCCAGAGGACCCCGACCGTCAAGATTCCGGCTCAGCAGTGCCTGGTCGGCGGCCGTCACTGTCAGACCTTCCAGATTGTCTGTCTGCGGGCTCGGCAGGCCCAAGACGCGGAGGCGGAAAGCGAGTTCTACCGGGGTACGGCGGAGGAGAGCGGCGGCGAACAGCAGTCGACTCCGTGACGGGAGCGTCCTCGGGTAGGAGACGTCGAGAAGCGTGGCATATGTCTCGGAGTCGCCTGGATGAGCCAGCTCTTTGCGCGCGGGTGTATTCTCGGTCGTCTTCCACTGGGCGAGGCGCCCAAATATGATTCGATCATCGATCTTTTCTAGATAAGACCAGTGACTCGCGTCGGAGTAGGACGTTGGGGAAGGGGAGAAGAGTCGCGAGTCAATTTCCATGCAGCCAACCTCGCGGATGCTCCTGGTCGCAACCCCATGCCAGGACCAGGTGACGTCGATAACGTCGACAATCTCGTCGAAGGCGACGTCGCCGGCCGTCGGAAAATCGCGCGAGAACTGATAAATCCAACCCGGTGTGAGCTCAAAGACGCTGCTCTCCAGCAAGAGTGGAATGGCGGCTATGATGAGGGAATCGAGGGCTGCTTCGTCACCCATCTCCTGGATCTGGTTCCGGTCGACGGACAGTTCCGGGGCGAGCGAGCCAGCGAGGTTAATTACGGCACCGTAGACGGGGTGCCCAGCCCACAGGCCGTCGGCGAGTATCCCGCCGATCCCGTTGCACCACCAAATCGTGCCGTCGCCATGGGTGATCTGTCGGGTCGACCGGAAGTCTGATCCGTTGAGCGGGTTCTTGCTGCCCACCGGCGTGAAGGCCGGAAGCTCACCGGGCCGCCACCGGAGGGTTGTTGCCCCCTGGGTGGCGACTGTGTCGAACTCCGCCACCCAGAGGATCCGCTGCAGGATGTCTGTGCAGGATACCTGGGCCTCTCCGGATCGTCGCGCGAGGCGGAGCCGCACGGTCGTCCCGCAGCTTTGCCCGGGGCCGAGGTTGCGGATCCGGAAGAGCGCGCCGGGTCCCGAGATGGTGACGTGCAGGTGGTCGCCAGGACGGCCGTCACGCCCCATCCGGATCGTGTCGACGACCAGCTCGTCGGCGATCATAAAGTAGCTTAGGACCCCGACGCCGAAGCGGCTATTCGGGAAAAACGGAATGGGCGGGTCGCATTGGTCCCAGTGATTCATCTCCTCGATGACCTCGGGCAGGTCGACGGACCGCCGGCCAGCTTCGGCGAAGACGTCGATGAGTTCTCGCTCGCTCATGCCGATGCCGTTGTCCTGGCATTCGATGTAACTGATGCCCGCCGCGTCGATGCCCTGGCGGAACTCGATTTTTCCGGCCCAGGAAGCCGGCCGGTCGGCTGTCCTGGACAGGTACTCCTCACGTGCGCGCCGGTAGCGGCAGGCGTCGAGCGCGTTCTGGTAGAGCTCTCGCACGGCGAGACCACGGTTGCTGTAGAGCTGCTCACCCATGAGTAGTTCCTGCACCTTGTCCTCGGCAAGCCTGAACTGGGCGCCCGCCGAGCGGTACTCCTCCGTACCGTCGTCGTCGGCGGCACGTACTCCGTCCGCCGTTGCATGCGTCGGCAACGTCGCGAGCTTGGGGATCTCGGCCGTCGACCGGTGAACCTCGGCCAGCAGCGTGTCGAGGACGCCGACATGCCGTTCGAGCGCGACCTGGACGGCTGGGTGGTGACACTGCGTGGTCAGCACCCTGGTCGAGCGGCCCTGATGATCCCAACCGGCGAGGCGAATCGTTTCGTGCAGGCTGTCGAGATCCATGGGGTCGTCGATGCCGATGTGATCGACAAGGACGTCCGACAAGGTCGTGGGCTCGATGGCCATCCGATGGCCGACGGCGAGCAAATAACCGACGAGGCGGCCACGGATTTGCTGTTCATCGGGGGGATGCCGTAGCCACGGTCACAGGGTCGCGCAGGTAGCTGATCCGGTCGTTCCGGCCCAGAAAGCCCGGCTCGGAACGAAACGCTCGGAGCACCTCCATGATCCGGTGCTCGTGGAACACCTCCGCGACCAGCGGTTCGGCGTCGATGGTCGAGAGGAGGCCGGACAGCGCCGTCGCCGGGCTGTACGACGAGGTGCGCATCGCTACCCAGCGGTGCAGCAGCCACCAGCCGATCGCGTCGCAGGAACGCGTGTCGCCGGCTGGGTCCGCCGCCGGCGATGACCCTCGTGCCGGGGGAACACTCGAAGCCGCATGGCGAATGCGTTCGGCCCGTCGGAGCAGCCGGGGAAACTGCCGCGCGAAGTCCCGGAACTCGGCCCGTTCCCCGGTCTCGACGCGGAATTCCAGATCGGTCGGTCGGACAGCGGCGGCCGTGGCGGCCAGCCGGGTCCAGTAAGCCTCGTGTAGAAACGGTGCGACGACTAGGAGCGCGATCTCCGCGGGCGACAAGAGATCGCCGTCGGCTGAGAGCTTGGTCAGGAGGAACCCGACGCGTTCGGTCATCCGCAGCGCCAGGCCTGGAACGGTCCAGGGGTCGGTGCTCATCCGGCCGACCATGCGGTCGCGGTCCAGAGCGAGCTGGTGGACCAGGTCCAGGCTCGCCGCGCGTAGGCGGTCGACGCCAGGGCCGTCGGCCACCGACTGCCAGCCGACGTGGCGGCTCGCCGCGCGGTACCAGGCATGATCGGGAATCCTCGTCCCAGCGGCCGAGGACGCGCCAGGAACCGGCCTGACCCCCGTAGGGTCGCAGAGATCGACCGTGTGAAACTCCGCCACCGGCCCCTCAGCTTGTTCCGCCCCGCCGTGGCCACGCTCCCCGTGCGGCGCCGCCTCCAGTTGGTCCCGTAGAGCGGTCTCGAGATCGGCGAGATTGGCGGCGACCTCGCCGCGGGATAGGACATGGATCAGAGATCTCGCCAGCCCGCCGTGCCCGACCGGCGCGGCGGTGCGAGCCAGGAGGTAGGCGATGTCCTTGTCGGCGACGGGCGTGTAGCTTCCCGTCGCCCAACCATCCGCTGTTACCAGGCTGGCCGTCTCCGGGGAATACGCGGAGACCGCGTCCACGAACACCAGGACGTGGGAGGAAGCGCTCCGCGTGATCGTCTTGTGAAGATCGATCGGAACGCACATTTCCGAGAAGGGCTGGTAGCCGACGACGGCATCGGTCGGCACGAGGTGGTCTTGACCGTCGAGGTGGACCGCGTTTCCGCTGAGAAACAGCAGCGAGGTCTCGCCGTCCTGGGCGTTCCGCAGGAACTCCTGAATCGCGGCCTTGATCGCGCTTGCCCCGGTGCGGGTTCGATCGTGCACCTCGACCTGGTAGCCCAACCGTTCCAAGGCTTCCGCCGCGGCGCCCAGCTCGCCCGGCAGGGATGGTCGCGAGGGAAGCCTGTCATCCTCGTAGTTCGACACCCCCAGGAACAGCGCCCGGAAAGACTCCTGTCCGGAACCGTCGATCGCTCGCGTCGGCTCCTTGACGACCTTCGCTACCGAACGAATGCCTAGCGCGTACTGCGCCGACGGCGGCTTGCCCGCTGTGGCAGGAAGCCGCTGCCTCGACGACTGCGACTGTATCGACGGTAGGGGCTGTGCCGGGAGGGGGCCGGGGAACGCGGGGGCCGAGTCCGGCTTGACGCGCTGGGTCTCCAGCCCGGGGAACATGGGTTCACGGCTGGGCTTGGCCCGGCCGACCTCTGCTGCGCGGACGGCGTTGAGGAGCCGCTCCCTCGCAGCCTGTTGGGCGACTCCGACGAGCTCGACAGCGACGCGCGAAGCGAGCAGCCCTGACGGAGTACAAGCGGCGACCTTTACCGGAAGCAGCTTGCGGTTGAGCCCGTCGTGGTCGGAGATCTGGGCGGCGTGCCATTCCTGCTGGACGGGACCGGACTCGAGATAGGACGGCGTGAGGACCGCGATGGTCCTCTTCGCGTGCCGAACGCCCTCCTGGATCGTCGCGGCGACGTTGGATCCGGCGATCCGGTCCCACGCGGGCACCAGGACCCGATAGCCGGCGTCTTCCAGTTGCCAGGCGATCCATTCGGCCCAGGCGGTGTCGTCGTCCGTATGGGAAACGAAGAAGTCCCAACCAGCGTCGCCCGCCCCGATGCGCATCCACCGATCATGGCAGACCGTAGTCGTTCCGGCGCCGAAGGCGCGAACGTGGCAAATAGTGATTTAGGTAGATGGGGGAAGGGCGGCGGGGCGAGACGGCTCAGCGGAAGCGTTGGCAGCACGGATGGCCCTCTTGCTGTTGCTGCTGGCGTCAGGCGTCGTTGTGGAGAGCTCCTGCAGAGACGGCTGGCCCGGCTACGCTGATAGGTATGAGTACGGCGCCCGACCACTACCCGGAGTTGCACGCGCTCGTCGACCAGCTCACACCCGAGCGCACCTCGGCCGCCCGGCGGGCACTGTTGCGCCTGGTAACGGCCGGTCCGGGTGACCTTGATGAGGAGCCCAACGCCCAGCTCTGGGTAGGTCCGTCCTTCATCGGTGCCTTCGACTCGGGCCGGGATGACCTGTCGGAACGGGTCGATGACGAGTTGTTCGACAGCGCGCCGGGGGTCCTAGGCCGGTGATCCTCTGGGACACCGGTCCGCTCTACGCCGCCCTCGATCGCCGAGACAGGCAACATCAGGCCAGCGCGGCTCTCATGCGGGGGACGCCGCCACCACTGCTTGTCCCCGCGCCGGTCTTGGTCGAGACCTGCTAGCACGTCACCAAGCATCTCGGCGCCCGCGCCGAGATCGAGCTGCTCAAGGCGTTCCAGCGTGGCGAGCTCAGCCTCGTCACTCCGACCACGTCCGACTTCGACCGGGCAGTCGAGCTGGTGGAGAAGTATGTCGGCTTTCCCCTCGGCATCACCGACGCCTATGTCATCGCGATCGCCGAACGCCTGGACATCCGGCAGATCGCCAGCCTCGATCACCGCCACTTCCTGGCCGTGTCACCCCGGCACTGCGCAGCATTCGAACTCCTGCCGCACTGACCGGCATCCCGCCACCCCCGTGACTGACCGCCGGCCTGCGCCATTTCTTGATCTTCTTGAGGGTGGACGGCCCGCGGAAACGTTCCTCGATCCGTCCGTTCCGAGCCGGGCCCGACCGGTCCGGAGCCGGGCCGCGACTCAGGGCGTCGCTCAGGAGGCGCGGGTGAGGATGACGACGGGGATGTCGCGGTCGGTCTTGGTCTGGTAGTCGGCGTAGGGCGGCCAGATCTCGACCATCTTCGGCCAGAGGCGGGCCTTCTCCTCGGGCGTCGCAGTGCGGGCGGTCGCCTTGAAGACGTCCGCCTTCACCTGCAGTTCGACCACGGGATTGTCGACCAGGTTGCGGTACCAGAGCGGCTGCTCCGGCGCGCCACCCTTCGACGCGACGATCAGGTAGTCGTCGCCGTCCTGGCCGAAGATTAGCGCCGTGCGCCGGGCCTGGCCGGAGCGGCGGCCGGTCGTCGTCAGCAGCAGCGTCGGCGCGCCCGGCGCGAAGGAGCCGTCGGCGCCGTGCCAGAGATAACCTTCCTCGCCGCCGCTCTCCACGTACTTCTGGATGTGCTCCGCTACCCACGCGGCCGGGCTGTCCGTCGGTGTCCTCAACTCGCTCATGCCCCCATCCTCCACCGGCCGTCCGCGCCACGGCTGGGGTACCACATGCGGCCGGCAACCGTCCGGGGCACATGGCGATCGGACGGCCGGCGGCACCTCATCAGGATGCTTGGGGGCCGTCAGGATGCCATCAGGATGCTCTACCTGATGGGGAATCTGATGAGCAGTCTGATGGTGGTCCAGCCGGGAGGGTCGGCCGGAGGTCAGCCGTGGGCGGCTTCAGCTAAGAGGTCGGCGACGTCGTCGATGTCGCCGTCTGGGATCAGCCCGACGGTGAGCCGGAGGTGGGCGCCACCGAGGGGGGCGGCCTCGAAGGGGGTGCCGGGGGCGGCACCGATGCCGCGGGCGGCGAGCGACACGAGCGCGACCTGCTCGTCCGCGACGTCCATCCACAGGTTGATGCCGTCGGCGGCCTGGGCGCGCACCCCGCGGGCCGTGAGCGCGGCCATCATCCGCTCGCGCCGACGTGCGTAGATCTCGCGGGCGCGGGCCAGCGTCCGCTCGGTGTCGTCGTCGTCGAGGAGCTCGGCGAGCACCGCCTGCAGCAGCCGGCTCGACCAGCCGGGGCCCAGCATCCGGCGACTGACCAGGCCGTTCACCACCGACTCGACGCCGCCGACGGCCGCGAGCCGCAGGTCCGGGCCGTGGCTCTTGGAGAAGCTGCGGATGTGCACGGTTGCTTCAGGCAGGTGCGCGCCGAGGCTGACCGGCGCCGCGGCGGCCACGTCGCCGACGTGATCGTCCTCGATGACCGTCACGCCGCTGCCGGCCAGCAGCTCCGCCAGCGCCCCGGCGCGCCGGGGGCTCATGCTCACGCCGGCCGGGTTGTGGGCGCGCGGCTGCAGGTAGAGCGCCACCGGCGCCGCGCCCGCCGGTCCGGTGGCGCCTGTCGAGGCGGCGGTACCTCCGGGGGAACTGGCCACTGCGCGGTAGGCAGCACCCGCGGGGGAGACGGCGCCCAACGCCGCGCGCAGCGCGTCCGGCTGGATGCCCTCGTCGTCCAGCGGCAGCGCGACGACCTCGGCGCCGACGGCCTCGAGCAGGTCGAGCAGCGGCGGGAAGCACGGGTTCTCGACCAGGACCCTGCTGCCGAAGCCGACCAGCACGCCGGTAACCCGGTCCAACGCGTCCAGCGCTCCGTCGACGACGGTCAGCGCGGCGGGCGGGAACGGCCAGCGGGCGCGCAGCGCCTTCTCGAGCGCGGGCAGCACCGGGTCATCCAGGTAGCTGGCGGTCAGGTTGCCGCCACTGGCCACCCGGGCGAGCACCGGGGCCAGGTCCGGGAGCAGGGCCACGTCCGGGGTGCCGGTGGAGTAGTCGTGGGGGAGCCGGCCCGGGCTGCGGGTGATCCGCCGGTAGCGGCGCGGCTCGGCGCTCGCGGGCGGGCCGGCGAGCACGAACGTCCCGGCGCGGCCGCGGGGCGAGATGACGCCGGCGCGGGCCAGGGTGCGCCAAGCCTGGCTGACCGTGGTCGGGCTGATGCCGAGCTCGGTGGCGAGCTCGCGGACCGTGGGCAGCCGGGTGCCGGGGGGTAGGGCGCCCGACATGACCAGCCGGCTGACGGCGCCCGCGATGCCGCGCGCGGAGCGGTCGTCGATCGCCGAGGTGATCACATCGAGCATGCGGCGGCTCCCTGTTCATAACAGTGACTGTGCTCGCAACAATGTCTGTAACAAGAAGAAACAAAGTGAGAATTGTCCGGATCAGAGTGTGACAGTAGTCTGCGGGCACCACAAACCCCCGGTGGCCACTTCTCTGCGGATCTTCAGACGGGACTCGTGGACTGGCGCGGCGGTCGGTTCGGTGGTCCTGTCGCACCGAGGCCACGGCGCCAGCCGCGGCGGACGGAGGACGAGGTCGGGGCGCGGCGGGACGGGCACGGCGGGGCGAGACGGCCGCTGGTCGGCGGCACAGCGCAGGACGCCGCTGGTGGGCGGCACGGTGCGGGAGGGAGCTCGAACGGCGATGAGCAGGGTTATCCGTGCGGCACTCGTCCAGGCGAAGTGGACGGGTGACAAGGAATCCATGATCAAGGCGCACGAGGAGTACGCGCGCGCGGCGGCCGAGCAGGGCGCCAAGGTCATGTGCTTCCAGGAGCTGTTCTACGGCCCGTACTTCTGCCAGGTGCAGGACCCGGCGTACTACGAGTACGCGGAGTCGGTGCCCGGCCCGACCGTCGAGCGGTTCCAGGCGCTCGCCGCCGAGCTCGGCATGGTGCTGGTGCTCCCCGTCTACGAGCAGGAGCAGCCCGGCGTCCTCTACAACACGGCCGCGGTCGTCGACGCCGACGGGAGGTACCTCGGCAAGTACCGCAAGACCCATATCCCGCACGTGCAGGGCTTCTGGGAGAAGTTCTACTTCCGGCCGGGAAACCTTGGCTACCCGGTGTTCGACACCGCGGTCGGCCGGGTCGGCGTCTACATCTGCTACGACCGGCACTTCCCGGAGGGCTGGCGCGCGCTCGGGCTGAACGGCGCGGAGATCGTCTTCAACCCGTCGGCGACGTCGCGCGGCCTGTCGAACTACCTGTGGAAGCTGGAGCAGCCCGCGGCCGCCGTCGCCAACGAGTACTTCATCGGTGCGATCAACCGGGTCGGCGTCGAGGACCTCGGCGACGACGACTTCTACGGCACGTCCTACTTCGTCGACCCGGAGGGCAAGTTCGTCGACGGCACGGGCGACGCCCACGAGCCCGAGCTGATGGTCCGCGACCTCGACATGGACCTGCTGACCGTGGTCCGCAACCGCTGGGCCTTCTACCGGGACCGCCGCCCCGACCAGTACGGCGACCTGACCACCCCCTGACCTCGAGGAGCTTCGATGCAGACGTGGATCACGGGTGGGACCGTCGTCGGCCCCCAGGGTGCGACTCCGATGGACGTGGTGATCGAGGGCGAGAAGGTCGTCGCCCTCGTCGCTCCCGGCGTCCTCGACTCCATCGAGCACCCCACGGTGCGGTTGTTCGACGCCACCGGGAAGTACGTCGTCCCGGGCGGGGTGGACGTCCACACTCACATGAAGCTGCCGTTCGGCGGCACGTTCGCCTCGGATGACTTCGAGTCGGGGACGAGGGCCGCCGCCTGGGGCGGTACGACGACGGTCATCGACTTCGCCGTGCAGCGCACCGGGGAGGTCGTGCAGGACGGCCTCGCGGCCTGGCACGCGCTGGCGGACGGCAACTGCGCGATCGATTACGGCTTCCACATGATCATGGGTGGGGTCGACGACGAGGCGCTGAAGGCGATGGACTACCTCGTCGAGCACGAGGGGATCACCAGCTTCAAGCTGTTCATGGCCTACCCCGGCGTCTTCTACAGCGACGACGGCCAGATCCTGCGGGCGATGCAGAAGGCGTCCGACAACGGCGCGCTGATCATGATGCACGCCGAGAACGGCATCGCGATCGACGTGCTCGCCGCGCAGGCGGTCGCCCGCGGCGAGACCGACCCGGTGTTCCACGGCATCACCCGGCCGTCGGCGCTGGAGGGCGAGGCGACGCACCGGGCGACGGTGCTCGCCCAGGTCGCCGGCAACACCCCGCTCTACTTCGTGCACATGTCGGCGTCCGAGGCGCTGGCGCACGTCTCGGCGGCCCGGACCGCCGGGCGCAACGTGTTCGCGGAGACCTGCCCGCAGTACCTCTACCTGACGCTGGAGGACCAGCTCGGCGCCCCCGGCTTCGAGGGGGCCAAGTGGGTCGCGTCGCCGCCGCTGCGCCCGCGCGACGAGCCGCACCGCGACGACCTGTGGCGCGGCCTGCGCACCGATGACCTGGCGGTCGTCTCCACCGACCACTGCCCCTTCTGTTTCAAGGACCAGAAGGAGCTCGGCCGGGGCGACTTCCGGAAGATCCCGAACGGGATCGGCACGGTGGAGCACCGGATGGACCTGGTCTACCAGGGTGTCGCCACGGGCAGGCTGTCGCTGGAACGCTGGGTCGAGACCTGCTCGACGACGCCGGCGCGGATGTTCGGCCTCTACCCGAAGAAGGGCGTGATCGCCCCGGGGTCGGACGCGGACATCGTCCTCTACGACCCGAACGTGACGACGACGATCGGCGTCGCGACCGCGCACATGAACATGGACCATTCGGCCTGGGAGGGCTTCGAGATCGCGGGCAAGGTCGACACTGTGTTCTCCCGGGGAGCGGTCGTCGTGGCCGACGGCGCGTTCCACGGCCGCGCCGGTCACGGCCAGTACCTGCGCCGCGGTCTGACCCAGTACCTGCGCTGACCCGCTCGGCTCACCATACTAAGTGAGCGCTCAGTTCTACGGCCGGTGGTGGACGGACTGGGCGGGCCGAGACGAACGGACCGGGAGAGGGGCGCGATGCGGGAAATCGGGCACTGGATCGATGGCAAGGCGGTAGCGGGCACCTCTGGCCGGTACGGGCCGGTCTGGAACCCGGCGACCGGTGAGCAGGCCGCCCAGGTGGCCCTGGCCAGCCTGGAGGAGATCAACGCGGTGGTCGCGAGCGCGAAGGCGGCGTTCCCGGCCTGGCGGCGCACCGGCCTCGGCCGGCGCGCCGAGGTGATGTTCCGCTTCCGCGAGCTGCTGTACGCGAACCGGACGGAGCTCGCGAAGCTCATCACCGCCGAGCACGGCAAGACCGTCGACGACGCCCTCGGCGAGATCGCCCGCGGCCTGGAGAACGTCGAGTTCGCCTGCGGCGCGCCGAGCCTGCTGCGCGGCGGGTTCTCCGAGCAGGTGTCGACGGGCGTCGACGTCCACGAGATCCGCCAGCCGCTCGGCGTCGTCGCGGGCATCACGCCGTTCAACTTCCCGGCGATGGTCCCGCTGTGGATGCTGTCGAACGCGCTGGTCTGCGGGAACGCGTTCATCCTCAAGCCCAGCGAGCGCGACCCGTCGGCGTCGCTGCTGCTGGCCGACCTGCTGGCCCAGGCCGGTGTGCCCGAGGGCGTGTTCACCGTCCTGCAGGGCGACAAGCTCGCCGTCGACACGCTGCTGACGCATTCGGACGTCGAGGCGGTGAGCTTCGTCGGCTCGACGCCGATCGCGCGCTACGTCTACGAGACGGGCACGGCGGCCGGCAAGCGGGTGCAGGCCCTCGGCGGCGCGAAGAACCACATGATCGTGCTGCCGGACGCGGACATCGCCGCGGCGGCCGACGCCGCCGTCTCGGCCGGCTACGGCTCGGCCGGCGAGCGCTGCATGGCGGTCTCCGTCGTCGCCGCCGTCGGCGGCTCGGCCGACCCGCTGGTCGAGGCGATCGCCGAGCGGGTGCGCAAGATCAAGGTCGGCCCGGGTGCCGACCCGGACAGCGAGATGGGCCCGGTCATCACCCGGGAGGCCCGCGACAAGATCGCCGGCTACCTCGACACCGCCACGGCAGACGGCGCCACCGTCGTCGTCGACGGCCGCGAGGACCCGGTCTACTCCGGCCCGGGCTTCTTCCTCGCACCGAGCCTGGTCGACAACGTCACGGCGACCAGCAAGGTCTACACAGACGAGATCTTCGGCCCGGTGCTCGCGGTCGTGCGCTGCGAGACCTACACCGAGGCGGTGAAGCTCGTCGAGGACAACCCGTACGGCAACGGCGTCTCGATCTTCACCCGGGACGGAGGCGCCGCCCGCCGGTTCACCTTCGACGTCCAGGCCGGCATGGTCGGTGTCAACGTGCCGATCCCCGTGCCAGTCGCCTACTACAGCTTCGGCGGCTGGAAGGCGTCGCTGTTCGGCGACCTGCACATGTACGGCCCCGACGGCATCCGCTTCTACACGAAGACCAAGGTCGTCACCACCCGCTGGCCCGACCCGGCGACCAGCTCGGTGGACCTCGGCTTCCCGCGGACGCGGTAGCACGGGCGGCAGGACGAACCACACGGCCGCCGCGCCGGACCCGGCCGGCGAAACCGGTCGGGCGGCGTGATCCGGCGCGGCGACCGTGGGTTCGGTGCATACGACAAGTGACGCATACGACAAGTGACGCAACCAGCGAGTGAAGCAAACAACGAGCGAAGCAAATAGCGAGCACAGAGCCGGGAACGGACGGAGAGGGAGAATCTGATGGAAATCGGCGTCGTGCTGCAGACGAACCCGCCGGCCTCCCGGGTGGTGGAGCTGGCCCGCCAGGCGGAGACGCTCGGCTTCTCGCACGTGTGGACGTTCGACTCCCACCTGCTCTGGGAGGAGCCGTTCGTCATCTACAGCCAGATCCTGGCCGCCACCCGCAAGGTCGTGGTCGGCCCGATGGTCACGAACCCGGCGACCCGGGACTGGACGGTCACCGCGTCACTGTTCGCGACCCTGAACGAGATGTACGGCAACCGGACGATCTGCGGCATCGGCCGCGGCGACTCCGCCGTGCGCGTCCTGAACGGCAAGCCGACCACGCTCGCCACGCTGCGGGACTGCATCGGCGTCGTCCGCGAGCTGGCGAACGGCCGCGAGGCGGAGGTGGGCGGCACGAAGCTGCGCTTCCCCTGGGGCACCGAGAGCCGGCTCGACATCTGGGTCGCCGGCTACGGCCCGAAGGCGCTGGCGCTCGCCGGCGAGGTCGGTGACGGCTTCATCCTGCAGCTCGCAGACCCCGACATCACCGCCTGGACGATCGACGCCGTGCGGACCGCCGCGGCGGCCGCCGGGCGCGACCCGGCTGCGGTGAAGATCTGCGTCGCCGCGCCCGCCTATGTCGGACCGGGCGACGACGCGTCGATGGCCCACCAGCGCGACCAATGCCGCTGGTTCGGCGGCATGGTCGGCAACCACGTCGCCGACCTGGTCGCCCGCTACGGCACCGGGTCCCCCGACGGGGGCTCGGCCGTACCGGCCGCGCTGACGGACTACATCAAGGGCCGGACCGACTACGACTACAACGAGCACGGGCGGGCGGGGAACACGCACACCACGTTCGTCCCGGACGAGATCGTCGACCGGTTCTGCCTGCTCGGCCCCGCCGAGGCGCATGTGCGCCGCCTGACGGAGCTGGCCGCGCTCGGCGTCGACCAGTTCGCCGTCTACCTCCAGCACGACGCCAAGATGGCGACGCTCGAGGCGTACGGCGAGCGGGTGATCCCGGCGATCGCCGAGACCGTCCGCGCCAAGGAGCCAGCCGAGGCCGGGACGACCGGAGCTGGGACGACCGGAGCTGGGACGAGCGACGCTGCGACGAGCGGGGCCGGGACGGGCGAGGCGCCGTGAGTCGGATCACCGTCGACCAGCCGTCGCCCGACCAGCCGTCGTCCGACCAGCCGGCGTCTCCGGCTGCCGGCGCCGATCCAGAGCCTGGGACCGGCTCTGGACCCGGTCTTGGTCTCGGTCTCGCACTCGGGACCGCATCCGCATCCGCGCCCGGGCCGGCGTCTAGGGCCGGTCTCGGGACCGGCTGGGGGGAGCGTTTGCGGCGCGCCGCGCTCGCCGTCACCGCGCTGGTGCTCGTCTGCGCGGCGTGGGAGTTCTACAAGCTGGTCGGCTCGCCGCACGGTGGCCGGATCCTCGGGGTGCCGGTGCTGCCCCGCAACGACGACACCTCGATGCCGCACATCTGGTCGGTGCTCGCCCAGCTCGGGCACAAGGAGGTCAACACCGCCGACAGCCAGACGGTCGGCGTCGCGGTGCTCAAGGGGATCTGGTTCACCCTGCGGGTGGCGCTCGCGGGACTGGTCGCCGGCGTCGTCGTCGGAGTGCTGCTCTCGGTCGTGATGGCCCGCTTCAAGGTCGTCGAGCGCGGGCTGCTGCCGTACATCATCGCCAGCCAGACGGTGCCGCTGATCGCGCTGGCCCCGCTCGTCTCCGGCTGGGGCGGCAAGTTGAAGGTCGGCTCGCTTGAGTGGCAAGGCTGGATGACGGTCTCGCTGATCGCGGCCTATCTTGCCTTCTTCCCGGTCGCGGTCGGGATGCTGCGCGGCCTGCAGTCGCCGGGCGCGAACGCCGTCGAGCTGATGCGCAGCTACGCGGCCTCCTGGTGGCAGACGCTGCTGCGCCTGCGGCTGCCGGCCGCCGTCCCGTTCCTGCTGCCGGCGCTGCGGCTGGCCGCGGCCTCCGCCGTGATCGGTGCGATCGTCGCCGAGATCTCGACGGGGACGGACGGCGGCGTCGGCCGTCTGATCATCGCCTACTCGCAGTCCGCTACCAGCGACGCGACGAAGCTCTACGACGCGGTGCTCGGCGCCGCCGTCGCCGGCCTGCTCGTCGCCGGGCTGATCTCGCTCGTCGAGCTGGCGCTCGCCCGCGGCGGCAGCGGCGCCCGTCCCGCCTCGAACGCCCAGAACGCCCAGAACGCCCAGAAGACCCAGAAGGTACGCGCATGACGTCGACCCCACCCCAGACCGACCAGGCGGCAGCCGGGCAGGCGGCGCCCGAGCAGGTGACGGCGGCGCCCGCTGACGGCGGCGGCCCCGCTCCGGCCGTTGAGGTGCGCGGAGTCGACAAGGTGTTCCCCGTAGCCGGCGGGGGCGCGACCGTCGCGCTCACCGGCATCGACCTGACCGTCGCACCGGGCGAGTTCGTCTCGCTGATCGGGCCGTCCGGCTGCGGCAAGTCGACGCTGCTGCGCCTCGTCGCCGACCTGGTCGAACCGACCCGCGGCGCGGTCCGGGTCTTCGGCGAGCCGGCGCGCGCGGCCCGTCAGTCGAAGCGGTATGGGATCGCGTTCCAGCAGGCCGGCCTGCTCGAATGGCGCACGGTCGCCGGCAACGTCGAGCTGCCGCTGCAGGTGCACGGCGTCAAGAAGAGGGAACGCCGGGAGCGGGCCCGCGAACTGCTCGAGCTCGTCGGCCTCGGCGACTTCGCCGGCCACTGGCCGGCGCAGCTGTCCGGCGGCATGCAGCAGCGCGTCGCGATCGCGCGGGCGCTCGCGGAACGGCCGCCGCTGCTGCTGCTCGACGAGCCGTTCGGCGCGCTCGACGAGATGACCCGGGAGCGGATGCAGGCGGAACTGGCCCGTATCCGGCTGGAGACGTCGACGACCGTCATCCTGGTCACCCACTCGATCCCCGAGGCGGTGTTCCTGTCCGACCGGGTCGCCGTCATGTCGCCCCGGCCGGGACGGATCACCGAGATCATCGACGTCGACGTGCCCGGCCGGGTGACCGCACCGGGGGAGAGCGGCGGCGGGGCCGGGGGCGCAGGCGTGCCGGCCGTGTCGGCCGTGCCGGCGGTCGAGGACGCGGTCGGCCAGGCCGAGGACGTCCGCGAGCAGGCCGCCTTCTTCGAGGCTGTCACGGCGGTCCGCGAGGCGCTGCGCGCCGGGGGCGGATCGTGACGACCGGGGACACGACGACCGGGGACACGACACCTGGGGACATGACTGCAGGGGTCGCGGTGGCCGGAAGCACGGTGACCGGAAGCACGGTGACCGGAGACGCGGTGACCGGAGACGCGGTGACCGGAGACGCGGTGACCGGAGACGCGGTGACCGGAGACGCGG
>Ga0068859_100002960_pt1 | contig 17232 bp, 14 predicted proteins | sample KBSSwiS22_FD_66585 | JGI IMG/M metagenome (GOLD analysis project Ga0068859, IMG submission 66585) | Switchgrass rhizosphere microbial communities from Kellogg Biological Station, Michigan, USA - KBS Switchgrass S2-2 | ecosystem: Host-associated > Plants > Roots > Rhizosphere > Soil ...
AAGACCGTCGTATTCGCGTTCGCCGCGTCGGCCGCAACCATGATCGATGCGCCGGCCGCTGCACTGGCGACAGTCCCGTTGAACGTGTTCACACTCGGGCGAGAGATGTTCCATCTGGAGCCGCTATCACCGACCGCCAGGTTCGGGTCGGTCACGGCAACCGGTCCCGAGTTCAGGTTCGTCGCAAGCAGCACCTGGTTTTGCCGCATTTTGACGAGGCCGAAACGGGCAACGCCTTGATTTTGCTTGATGGCCTGATCCAGCGCGGCGCGAGCCACGGAAATGCGCGTGACGTTTTCGAATGAGGCGTACGACGGATCGGAGTTCGGGATACCTACGATCGTCGACGTCGTGAACCTGTCTCCGTTCGAGTTGCTCGTATAGTTCAGTCCCACATATTTTCTGCGATACGTGGCCGTGCCAGCCGGCAGTCCGAGCTCTGCCTGGACCGTCGCGCTGGTGAGAGACGCCTGGTATATGAACGGGTCGTAATAGCTGCTCGATGTCTGCGGGTTGGCCGGATCGGTCGGCGCGCTGCGCTGCATGCGATGCGCGGTATCGACTGCCACGATCACATTCGGTGCGGCCAGCTTCAGAAACAACAGCGGATCGAGCTGCGCGGCCGCCGGCGAGGGCAGAGCCATCGCCGCGAGCATGCAGGCAAGAACCGTGAGACGCCGATGCGATCCGTTTCTATTCGCCATAAAAATCATCTGCCTTTAATTAATCGCGCCAGTCGCGTTGGTCAGCGTCCGCTTCGTGAGCGCTGTGCCGGGAGTCTGCACCGCGGCCTTGCGGGCGCGGCGGTTCTGTTCGTCCTGTCCGCGCTGTCCGACGTACCCGCGCTCGAGCTGCGACGAATTTGTTTTCGCGAGCGTCACTTCGAGCACTTTGCGCGTGCCCCGCGGGCCGTACGCTTCGACGTGCATCGCCAGAACGCCGCTGCCGGGATTGGTCTGGGCGTTGCCGTCTTTCGTCGGATCGTCGTCGTTCTCCGACTGGTCGTCGCCTACCCAAACAATCACGTAGACGTTCGAGTTGACGGTGCTCGTCGGCACGATCGAATTCAGCAGGCCATAGGCGTACAGGTTCCACCGTGGGTTGTTCGTCGCCCACGGCCGATCCTCTGTGCTGGTATTCATCTCCGACACCGAGCAGGTCGTGACCTTTCCGCAATTCACCACGTTGGTGGCTTCGGTGAGATTCAGCGACGTACCGTCGGGGAGCGCTCGATTGCCTGACGGCGACCCGTCGACGAACGCGGAGCGAATCGTGCCGTTCAGAATGTTGTTCCAGTCGGGCACAGTCAGCAGGTCGTCCATCACGCGCTCGACGCCGGCGTCGGCCGCGTACAGCGCTTCCTGGCCATCGCGGAAATTTCCCGCAATCATCGTCTCGGTTGAAGTCGTCAGCACGAGCGCCAGTCCGAGCGCCGAAAGCAGCAGCATCGCCATCAACGCCGTAATCAACGCCGCGCCGCGTTCGCTCTTAGTATTGGTATTCATTAGCGCCCCAGATTCAGATTGCGGGCCACCACGTCGAACTTGATTTCCTGGTCGGGAATGAACCGCTCGCCGCCCTTCGAGGTGCCGGCTCTGGTAAACAACGCTCCCGCTGCGCCTCGCAACGACTTGGCGGCCACTTGAACTCGCAGTGTGACGCGCACTTTGCGGATGCGCAGCAGATCGACGTCGTACCGATTTGGTGAGGCCGAATCGGGGCACCACGGACCGTCCGTGAGCTGCGTCTGAGTGAGCTTCACAAGCCGAGGATTAACATCGTCGAGCCAGCTCATCCTGGGCACCTGAAGGCCATTCGCCACCTGGAACGTGCAGTTTTCCCCAGCCCCCCAGTTGTCGGCCTCGTTGTCGGCGCCGAGCAACGGCGGCGCGGGCCCGTAGGTCGTAGACGGCACGAGTCCTGGCCGGAGCTGCGCGGCAGCCGGCTCGCCGTAGTATTCGAATGACATGCCGACGACGTTGTCGGCGATCGGCACGTCGGTCTGGTTGCCGTCGTACCGCATCAGCTGGTAGTTGCCGGCGACCGTGTCGGTCTTAAGCCAGTACGTGGCCATTGCGATCTGCGAAATGAACGATCCCTTCCCATACGGCTTGTTCAAGTCCTCGCCGCGATGCTGAAGATGGAGCGCGCTTTCCTGGACCTCGGTAATCGTGAACGTGTCCCACGCCCCCGTGGCGTCCATGATCATGACGGTCATGCCCTGCTTGAAACCGCAAAGCTCATCGGAGCTCGGGCATCCAGGCTGCTCGGTCACTTTGATTTCGGCCGAGGTGGTCGGCATGGGATCGTCGATCGAGGTCTGGGCAGAGGTCGGCGGGACGTACATCACCGTAATGCGATCGGTGAAGAAGCTGCCCACCGGATCTGGCGATATGTTTCCGACCCGATACGGCAGAATCGGCGCAAAGTAATTCCCGAGGGACCCCGTCATCGAGCCTGAGTACTGCCCCGCTCCGGCCATCAGCAGGTCCTTGTAAAGGATGTCGGTGCCGACACGCAGACGCTGCTGCATGTCCATCAGCTCGGGCTGGGCTTGAAACACGCCCTGAGCAGGATTCATCAACGAGAACGTCGCCGCCGTGACGGCCATCATGATGCCCACGGCGATCATCACCTCGATGATGGTGAACCCGGCGTTCCCGTGCCTGTGGCGAGGGTGAACAATCTGTGTCATTGCGCTTTCCTGGTCTTGACGGTGATGAGCCGTGCTTCTTCCGGTTGCCGGGAGACTGATCCTGCGTCGGCGGTGCCACGATCGCGCCGTCGGGTGACCAGGACTTGAAGGATGATCGTGTTGTTCGGATTGGTCGGCAGCGGCTCGACCATCCAGCGGCGGATATACGAGGTGCCCATCGGGGCCACGGTTCCTCCGCCAAGCGACACGCCGTTGGCGTTCAGATAATCGACGTACCCGTTGGTTCCCGCCCGGAGCGTGTTCGACGGCGAAGGCGCAAGCCCGGTTCCGCCCGTGGCCGCCTCGGGTGAGACCGAGGTGTCGGTGGACGTATCGGTAATCGGCAGCCCCAGCGTGTCGAAGCCGTAGGTGAGGCCGCGCAGCTGCTCCATCTTCTGCATCGCCAGAATCGTGGCGAACGAGCTGTTGCGCGCGACCAGATTGTTCTGGACGGAGATCGCAAACAGCTGAGCCAGAGACGTGAGCGCGATGGCGAGGATCGTCGTCGCCACGAGCGTCTCGATCAGCGTGAAACCGGATTGGTTATTGAACTTGTACTTTGCCAACGCCATTCACCAAAATCGTTTTGCTTTGTGTGCCTTTGACGAGCGTTACCGTGATGCCGGCCGCGACGATGGGCGGCCACGGATTTATCCCGCCGGTGTTCGTGTGCGCGCTGCCATCTGGCCAGAATTCGATCGTCGTGACGTTGCTGAACGTGACCTTCGCGTCCAGGGTCCTGAGCGGCCCATCGTTGTTCGGCCGCGTCATCGGGTTCTTGTCTGGGTTACCGGGGTACGGATACAGGTCCAGTCCACAACGGTTCGCCGCAGCGTCGGCCGCGGCCGGAACGCCCGGCGTGCCCACCAGCTCCGTGATCCGATACTGCCCCGCAGCGGGACAATCGAAACGGAACCGCATCGGTTGATTGGTCGAGACAGCGAGCAGACGAGCGGCTTGCAACTCGCGCTCCACGTCGCGCGTCGCCTGTCCCAGCTTGATGGAATCGCCCACTGTCGCGAGTAGAGGGAGGGCGATGCCCGACACAATGGCAATAAGTGCCACCGTGACGAGCAGCTCGACGAGCGAAAACCCGAATGTCGAAGTCGGTCGAGGTCTCATGTCGACCCCTTACTGAGCAATGGACCTGCCAGGTGCAGGATCGCTCCCGAATGTGTGTCCTAAAGACTTGTATATAAGGCGTTTACTGGACCTGCTGCTTAAGGGCGAGGGAGCCCGTTAACGCTGGGGTGTTCCTGTTTTGTTACCTTTAGTAACAGGTTTGGAAGCCGCGGTGGCTAGGCTGGCTGGCGGATTGAGAGGGGCAAAACCACCTGCAGACTCGCGCCGCCCGTCGGGCTTGCAGCGACCTGGATGCGCCCGTTATGAGTGACGATGATCTTTTGAACCAGCGCGAGCCCCAGTCCAGTGCCGCGGCCCTTGGTGGTGAAGAACGGCCGGAAAATGCGCTCTCGCTCCGCAGGCGGAATGCCGGGACCGTTGTCATCGACAGAGACTCGCACGTGACCTGTCTCTACGCGTCCCTCGATGGAGACGTGAGGAACAATCGCCGCGCCCGCGCACGCCTCGACAGCGTTGCGAAGCAGGTTGCTGAACGCCTGGCGCAACAGCACATCATCGCCCTCGATCTCGGGGAACTCGCCACGAACCGTAACGTCGCCTCCCTGGCTGCGTGCCTCGCTCCGTACTTCCTCAGCAACCCTTTCGGCAATCGCGCGCAGATCGACCGGCGTCAGCGTGAGCTGCGCGGGCTTCGCAAAATTCAGGAAGTTCGTCACCACTTCGCCCAGTGTCACCGTTTCCAGACGAATGGCCTCGACATGCGGCCGAAATGAGATGGGCAACGCATTCAGATCCAGAAGGCGCGCGTAGCCGTGAATCGTCGCGAGCCCGTTTCTGAATTCGTGCGCGATGCCGGCGGTCAGCTCGCCGACTTGCGCGAGGCTTTCCTTCAGGCGAAGCTGTTCTTCCATTTCAATGACCGGCGTCAAATCGGTAAACAGACAGATGACGCCGTGCGGCCGCCCTTTGCCGTCGGATAGCGGCGACACGCTGACGCCAAGATGGGTGACCGCCTGTTCCGCTGTGCCGATTTCGAGCTTCAGCCTGACGCCCGGACGGCCCGACTCGAGACATTCATCGATGACGCGCTTCAGCGGCTCGCTCCGGCGCAGGGCCTCGCGGAAATGCCCGCCGACGGCGCTGTCAGCCAGGTTCAACATTCGCCGGCCCGCCGGATTCAGGATGCGAAGCGCGCCGTCGCTGCCCACAACCAGCAGTCCCGACGTCAAGCTCTCGACGATCTCGCCGCTCAGCCGCTCGGAGGCCTCCGCTCGCGCCGACATCTCGCGCTCCTGGGCTTTCAGCTTCGTGACGGCTTCCTGCAGCGCCGCCGTGACAAACGCGGACTCCGAACCGCTCTCGGTGAGGTAGCGCCGCGAATCGCGTGCCGCAGCCGCAAACCGCAAGGCGGCAAACATCAGCACGCCGACCAGAGCGGCGACGATCGCGGTCAATCCAATGAACGCCAGAGCGTTGGGCGACATCAGCGGTAAAAGGACACGTACCAGTTCACGATGCGATCGCCCACCACACTCGCGCAGATGGCGCCAATCGCGAGAAAGCTTCCAAACGGGAGCGCGTATTTCAGGTCCCCGAGCCTGACGGCGATCATCCCGAGGCCGATCACCGAGCCGAGGAACGACGACAGCACCAGGGTGAGCAGCATCAGCTTCCATCCGAGGAACGCGCCGATCATCGCGAGCATCTTGACGTCGCCGAAACCCATGCCCTCTTCGTGCCGAAGACGGAAGTAGACCTCGCCGATCAGCCACAACGTGCCGCCGCCGAGAATGATGCCGAGCAACGAATCGAACCAGCCGGGCGGCATGAAGAAGCTGAGCGCGAATCCGAGAAGGATGCCCGGCAACGTGATCACGTCGGGGAGAATGCGGTGTTCAAGATCGATCACGAAGAGGACGATCATCGCGCAGCCGAACACAAGGCGCTGGTACAGCACCGGCGGCTCGAACATTACATACGCCGCCAGAAACAGCGCTCCGGTCAGCGCTTCAATAATCGGATACTTCACCGAGATCGGCGCCTTGCACGCTCGACACCGGCCACGCAACGCCAGATAACTGAGAACCGGAATGTTGTCGTAGGGCTTGATTGGCGCATCGCACTCGGTGCAACGCGAACTCGGCCAAACCACGGACTTTTTCAGCGGCAACCTGTAGATGCAGACATTCAGGAAGCTCCCGACGATAAGGCCCAGGGCGAGAGCAGCGAATCCTAGAATCATGGCTGGACAGGAATCGTTTCGAGAGGCAACGGGTGCAGGGGCGAATAACCCGAGACAGCAATCTCTCCCGTAGCGAAGTTCAGGGTGTACGGCGTGCCGGCCGGATCGACAGGGACGTCACCGAGTAATCCCGCCGCGATGATCTGCTCCCACGACTCGGGGCTCCGGCCCTTGCGGCGGTGGAATTCGTCTCTGATTTGCCGGAGACGGTCGATCTGGTCCAGCGCGTCGAGCTGCAGGAGCCGCTTCCTGGCCGTCTCTTTTATCCACGCGCCCTCGGACGTGCTCAGGATGTTCCGCCAAATCACGCGCGCGGTCTGGCGATCGCCGCCTTTGGCCATCATCGCTGCCGCATACGTCCGAAGCCACCACGGCGAGCCCGGCTGCTCGGAACCTCGCCGGAACCAGTCGGCGCCCTTCAGGTAATCGTGGAGATTCCAGAAATAGACGAACCCGACGTCGTGGTAGTACTCCCACTTCGCCGGCGTCGTGCGAATCCCTTTTTCCAGCAGCCGGATCGCGAGCTCGGGTTTTCCGGCGCCGCCCGGATACGGTTCGGCCAGAAATATCGCACCGAAGCGGTACGCCAACGTAAAGCGCGGATCGAGCGACGTCGTGAGATTCAGCAGCGGATACAGCAAGGCGAACCGCCCGGTGCTGTCTGGTTTCAGGCGCTCGCGTCCATAGTGCTGAAGCGCGCGGATCCAGTAAAGATCGGCCAGCACCGTCTTGTACGACAGCGCAACTCTTTCGATGACCGGCCCCGAATCGATGTACAGCACCTCGTCCGGCACGGCAGGTCCGTCTGCGTACGTCCGCTCACGCATCATCTGCAGGACAACGGCCACGCTGACCAGCAGCCCGATGCCGGCGACATACATCGAGGTCTGTCGACTGGCGGTCATTTGAAATCCCGGCGCATGAAAATGACCGTTGCCGCGGTGAGCAGTGCCGAGATGTAGACCAGCGCATACGCGGTGTTGAACAGCAGATATCCGGCGGGGACGGGGACCGCATGGACGACCTGCGCCTTCACGTCGAGGGGCGACAGATTTGGCAGCGTGTAGTACAGAGTTTTCGCGAGAAACGCCGCCGGCCGCGACGTGACGACCGCATCGAAATTTTTGAGGTCGGCGTTGAAGTGCCCGACGACGTACAACGCGAGCGTCAGCGCGGTGGCGAGCGCCGGACTCGAAAAAGTCGAAAACAGCAGCGCGATGGCCGTCACGATCATCAGCTGCAGGAAAATCATCGCAATCGCTTTCAGCAGCATGGGATCGACGGCAGGCGCCTCCCATGCGGGTAGGAAGTTGCCGCCGGCTTTCCACGCCATGTACCCGAGAACGCTGTAATACGCGACGGTCATCGCGGCCACGTTCACGGCGAGCGTCAGCACGAGGCCGAGGTATTTCCCAAGGATGAGTTCCTGGCGGCGAATGGGTTTCGACAGCAGGCTGTAGATGCTGCGCCGCTCGACCTCCTTCGACACCAGGCCGATGCCGATGAAGGTCGCGATAAACAGGCCGAAGATCGCGATAGCCGCGAGGCCGAGATCCTTGATGATCTTGACGTCCTGACCGGCCGTGAGCTCACCCAGCAGAAAGGAGACGGCCATCAGCATGATGGCGAACAGGACAAGGTTGTAGAGCACCTTGTCGCGCACCGACTCTTTGAATACGTTGATGGCGATGAACCTGACGGCGCGCACTACTGAGGCTCCTTCACACCGTCATCCATCCGCGAATGCGGCTGCTTCTGCACCTGCTCGACAAAATAATCTTCGAGCGTGTGACGTACCGGATTCAGCGACACGAGCCGCGCGCCTTCGGCAATGAGGTCGCGAAGCAGCCCGTCGGGCGGAGACTCCTGAGCGAGCTCGAGCGCAAATCGATCGTCGGCGATCGGCGTGACGCGTTGAATCCTCGACCGGTATTTTTCGAGCGCCGGACCAGCCAGATTGCCGACGACCAGCTCCCAGCCGCGTACCTGGAACGCCTGGATGTCCGACATGCGGCCCGTCGCCACCAGCCTGCCGCCGGCGAGTATCGCCACCCTGCTGCACAGCGCCTCGGCGTCGGCAAGCACGTGAGAGCTGAAGAAAACGGTGCAGCCGCGCTCGCGGAGCCGCAAGATCAAGTTGCGGACTTCGCGCCTCCCGAGGGGATCCAGGCCCGACATGGGTTCGTCGAGGAACACCACTTCGGGATCGTTCAGGATCGCCTGAGCAATGCCGACACGCTGCAGCATCCCTTTGGAGAATTTTCGCAACTGCAGACGCCGCTCCGCGCCGATGCCGACCTCGTCGAGCAGCGACGCAACGCGCCGCCTCCGCTCGGCCCTGCTGTAGCCCATCAGGCCGGCGAAGTACGTCAGCAGCTCTTCGGCCGTCAGGTAATCGTAGAAATAGGGACTCTCGGGCAGGTAGCCGATCCGGCGTTTCACGTCGACAGTGCCGGCCGGCTTGCCCAAGATTTCTGCGCGCCCGGCCGTGGGAAAGATGAGTTGCAGGAGGAGCTTCAGCGTGGTCGTCTTGCCCGCGCCGTTCGGACCAAGAAATCCGAACACCTCACCCTGTTCGACCGAAAGTGTCAGTCCATCCAACGCGCGATACGGTCGGCGCCTCCAGAACCCGATCGCGAAATCCTTGGTAAGCGCTTCAGTGGCAATCGCAAACATTCAACGCTAGTTATTATCGGCCGATCTCCAGTCAGATTACAGATGCGTGGGCACAGCATCCGTCTCTCGCGCGGCCGGAACGGAGACGGCGCGGAACCTCGGCTACTCCATCGAACGCCGAGAAAAAGAAAAGGGGATGTGTGCTTTGCGGCACGCATCCCCTTTGGTTCGCAGAGCGAACGCTCGTTACTCGTTACTTGATCGGAATCGCCGCAGCCGGAGTCGGCGCACCAGCCGAGCTGATCGCGGTGATAGCCACCGAGTGCTGGAAGACGGTCTGCGCTTCGCTCGTGCCGAAGTACCGCGTGCCCGACGTGCCGGCCGACACCGGCGCCGCTGCCGCGAAATAGTTGCCCGCGACCGCCAGTGAGGCGTTGTTGCAGACCGCTGCCGCAGTAATGGCGTTGGTGCTCGAGAAGTTGATCAGGTAGCCCGCCTTCGTGATCGTCCCGGCAACGCCGAGGTCGGGACTGATGAACGGCTGGCCGCCGCCGTTGGCCGCAAGCGGAGGTGTTCCGAGATCCACCAGCGCGGGCGCGTATCCGGTGCCGTTCGCGCAGTTGGTCATGTAGTTGATCTGCGAGCTGTTGATCGCTCGGAGCGATCCGATTGCTGACGCTTCGTTACCGGCCATGCGGGCGCGTAGAAGGCCCGGTACTGCGATAGCCGCGATGATCCCGATGATCGCCACGACGATCAGCAGTTCGATCAGTGTGAAACCTTTGGTGCTTCGAATTCTCATGCCCATTCTCCTCTGTTGACGGCGCTTAGCCATGTTACCGGTGTGGACGGCCAAGTCAGCCGTCAGGTCACCATCCACTAGAGCAACCGCCGTACCATCGATATCCAAACGCCGGCAATGGTCTTATGTAACTGATTCTAAAAGGCTTTGTCTCAACGACGATTTCCAATTATCGCAGAAAAAGTGGAATTTTTGCCAAACTTTGTCACTTTGGGAGCGCCATAAATTGTCAGTTTGACGAGTATCTCCATAATCTGGCTGGCTACCGGTGGAGCTGTGTATGAACCTGAAGATCATGGATTTTTGACGCGTTCGAGACCTGCACGGCCGTGCCAGGCGCCATAAAAAAAGAAAAAGGGGATGGGTGCCTTTGGCACTCTCCCCTTCTTTGAGTCTGGTCTGAATCTATTTTTACTTGATCGCGATGGCCGCCGCAGGCGTCGGCATGCCGGCCGAGTCGATCGCGGTAATAGCTACTGAGTGCTGGAAAACCGTCTGAGCTTCGCTGGTCGCGAAGTAGCGTGTGCCAGAGGTGCCGGCCGATATCGGCGCAGCCGCCGCGAAATAGTTACCCGCGACCGCCAGCGAAGCGTTGTTACAGACAACCGCCGCAGTGATGGGGTTACTGCTGGAAAAGTCGATGAGGTAGCCGGCCTTCGTAATCGTCCCGGCGATGCCAAGATCGGGACTGATGAACGGCTGGCCGCCGCCGCTGGCAGCAAGCGGAGGTGTCCCGAGATCCACCAGCGCGGGCGCATATCCGGTGCCGTGCGCGCAGTTTGTCATGTAGTTAATCTGCGAGCTGTTGATCGCTCGCAGGGATCCGACTGCCGACGCTTCGTTACCGGCCATGCGGGCGCGCAGAAGGCCCGGTACTGCGATAGCCGCGATGATTCCTATGATGGCCACGACGATGAGCAGCTCGATCAGTGTGAAACCCTTGGTGCTCCGAATTCTCATGCCCTTCTCCTCTTGATGACGCGCGCTCAGCCGCCGCGTTGCGGATCTCAACGGATAAGTCACCCGTCACTCACCGCGCAGTAGGGCAACAGACGTACCACTCCTGTCCGCGCGGCGTTGAGTAGGTTTATTTATATGATTCTAAAAGTCTTTAACCTTCAACGACGACTTTTGATTTCTCGGCTGGAAGCCGAATTCTTGACAAACTTTGTCACTCCGCGACCGCATAAATTGTCATGATCTGTCACTCTATAGCGATGACCCATAGTCTCTTCGGCGAGCGGTAGAGTACTCTATAAGCCCCTGAACGACCCGAAGGCAGCTCCAGCGGCACAAGACAGGCGATGTAGCGGATGCCGCGAGCCTTCCACGTGGCCCAGTCACCGGAGAAATGGTCGAAGGCGATCGATTTTCGACCCGTTCGAAGAAAAATCAGAGGCGGATTACTGGCGGCGAGTCCCTCGCGGCCATCCAGATTTGTACCGATCCAATCGATCGCCGCGTCGACTTCGCGCGCCTGCGCAACCCAGTCCACATCCGGAGGTCTCGGGAAGAGGATGTACCCGGCGTGATCGAAGAGGCCCAGCCCCACAATACTCAGGAGTCCGATACGCGCGGCCCTCGGCGCCACGACCTGAACGCCCCGGACGAAGTAGAAGAACAGGAAGGGCGTGAGTGGCAATACAAATCGAAAACTCCAGAACGGCCATACCGTGACGATCGCGAGAGCAACCGGCACGAGCATCTCCGCCGCCGTGGCCCGCTCCTGCATCGCGCGGATAAATCCCAGCAACGCGATCGCGCTCAACGCCAGCGAGATGATCATCGTCGCGCCAGCGCTGCCCATGCTTCCGGACGATAGTCCTGCTTTCCCTCCCAATGCGACGACTTCCTGTCCGCTCTCGGCCGATCCTCGAAAAAGCGTCGGCACCAGAATGCCGCCCACGTCACGAGCGAAAATGTCGACGACATTGGTCGCAACGCGTTCCGGAAGATCGGCGACCGTGGCCTGGCCCATTTCCGGAGTACCTGCCCAGCGCATCCAGAACTGATCCGCGTAGCTGTAAACGGCCGCGCCCCCATGCGCGGCGCGGTCCTGGGCGGACGGCGCGTGGGCGCGTGCGTGCACCATCCATGGCAGCACACAGATCGCCGCGACTCCTCCAAACCATACAGCTTGGCGCCAAAGTCGCTCCTTGAGCAACAGCATCACGACAGCGAGCACCAGGCCGACCGCCGCCGAACGGATGAGCACTGACGCTGCAGCAACCACACCGGCGAGCACGATGAGCCGCGTAGCCCTCCTCGATTCAGCCGAGTCAATGCTGAAATGGATGAGGACGACCGTCAGAAGCTGAGCGAATGTGAACACACACTCGGACATCACCGTGGACGTCGCGAGGAACACAAAGGCGGGTGTCATCGCAACGGCAATCGCCGCACACGCGGAGAGATCGCGCGCGAGACCACGACACCGGTGCACGTACAGATAGGTGAGCCCGCCTACGCCGCCCATGGCGAAGATCGAAATGGATTTCAGCAGCCAGATGTTGTCTGGGAACTCCGGGACAAGCCAGAACGCTGGCGAGAGAACAGCCGGAAATCCGGGCGGATAATTAGGGAGGATTGCCCCGCTCGGCGAGCTGATCAGCCGATATCCTTTGCCTTCGGCGAGCGCCTTTGCAAGCAACATGTACCAGGCATCGTCAACCATCATGCCGGCTGCGCGATCGAGTCGCAGCACATAAATAAGGAGGACCGCGACAGACGCGACACCTGCCGCCATCCCGGCGGTCGTGATGGATGGGCGCTTCGACGGCATTCGAGAGGGGTCATTCTACTGGCAATGATGGTCGTTGGGGCTGTACCCTTCTACCGAATGCCGATTGCGATCGTGCTCCTGACGTGTGCGGCCACGTTCGTGGTGTCCAGGATCTTCGGTTTTCCGGTCGTTGGTGTGGACGATGCGAATATCTTTTTCGCTTATGCGCGCAACATCGCCGCCGGGCATGGATTTGTCTTCAATGTCGGTGGTGAACGAGTCGAAGGCTTCACATCGCTTCTCTGGACGTTGATTTGTGCGTTGGTCGCGAGCGTGACCAGTCACCCGGAGCCGGTTTTACTCGGCCTCAACATCCTGCTCGTGAGCGTGACGGCAATGTGCTGCGTGCGATCAATGTCTCGGTTGTGGGCCTGTGTATTTCTGATCCTGCTTTTCTGCGACGCCCGTTTTGTGGCGTGGAACACGATCACCCTGATGGACACGGCCCTGTGGTGTTCTCTGATCGCCGCTTCGGCGGCCCTCGTGCTCGACGAACGGCTCGGCGATCGCCAAGCCGGCTGGGCGATGGCGTGCCTCACCGCGCTTGCCATCCTGGCGAGGCCCGAAGCCCTGCTGTGGATGCCCGTGGTACTGCTTTTGTTTTATGTGAGGCGGAGATCGGCCAGGGTTGTCGCGCCCGCGGGCGGCGCATATGTCGTGGCGGCTGGCCTTCTGACGATCTTCCGAGTGGCGTATTTTGGATTTCCGTTGCCGAATACGTTCTACGCCAAGGTGTCGCCGTCGGTCGGATTCAACTTGAATGAAGGAGCGAGATATCTATCTTCGTACGTGTTGTCTGGAGCGATTCCGCTTCTCTGCGTCGTCGCGATTGGCTTATCCGCGGCGCACCTTTGCTACGTGAGGTTCCGCGATACTCCAACTCTGGCCATCACGGTTCTTGCCGCGGCTGGGCTGTTGATGCCGGTCGCGATCGGCGGCGATCATTTTGGCGGGTTTCGCTTCTATCAGACGGTTTATCCAATCTTCATCCTGTCGCTTACAAACTGTCTGTCGCGCGTCTTGCCCGATTACGTTTCTGTGCCACAGGCATCGCGGGTCCGGCATGCCGTCGCGCTCTTGGGGACGGCCCTGCTGGCCGCGGCGTTCGTGATGCTCCAGATCCTCGACTGGACAAGCGTCGAAGAGCGAACGTCACTGTCGGTTGAATTCGCGATTGCGGAAGCTGGGCGCGAGCTGGGCGATCGCGCGAACCACGTGTTCGCGAATCTGCCAAATCTGCCGAGCATTGGTGCGATCACGGTGGGCGGCCTGCAGTATGCCTACGACGGAGCGGTCGTCGATCTGATGGGACTCAACAACCTCACCATGGCACACAACGGGGGCAAGCGAATCGGCTTGAAATCACACGCGGCGTTCGAGAAATCTACGTTCTACGAGCTGAAGCCGATGATGCTCATGCCTCTCGTCCAGTCCAGCTCGACCCTGCCGGACGCCGAGAAGCGAAGCAACTTCGCGGATTACGCGCTGAAGGGCTTGCTCAACGACCCGCAGTTTCAAGAGAGCTACCGCCTCGCACAGGTGACACGGCATATCCCGCCGAAAACTGTGTCCGTTGCTGGATGGTTCAGAAAGGACTTCCTCGCCAACCTCCGGCAATCCGGTTGGTTTGTCCTCACAGAAGCGGGAACCTATTAGCTCATTTCAGGTTGTATTTCTTCGCGTAGTAACGGAACGACCTGTACGGGATACCCAAAAGTTCCGCGGCTTTTACCTGCACGCCTCGTGCACGTTGCAGCGCCTGCATGATGTATTCCTTTTCCAGTCCCTCGACGTGCTCTTCCAGGTTGAAGCCCGACTCGGGCAGCAGCCCGGCAGCGGCCGGTCCCTTGGGCACGCGCTTCACGATGTGGTCCGGCAGGCTCTCGGGCAGAATCGACTGGCTCTTCTCGAGGGCGACCGCTCGCTCGACCACGTTCTCGAGCTCCCGGATATTGCCCGGCCATTCGTAGGCCGCGAGCAGATCCATCGAATCCTGCGAGACGCTGTGAATGCCTTTTCCCATCTGATCGCGGTATTTACCGAGAAAGTACTCGGCCAGCAGCGGAATGTCCTCGCCGCGCTCGCGAAGAGGCGGCAGCTGGATGGGAATGACGTTGATGCGGTAGAACAGATCTTCGCGGAATTTGCCTTCGGCGATCATCTTCGTCAGATCCTGGTTGGTCGCCGCGATCACGCGCATCGCCGCTTCCATTTCCTCGACCCCGCCGAGCCGGCGGAACTTCCGCTCCTGCAGCACGCGCAGCAGTTTCACCTGCATCATCGGCGTCATCTCGCCGATCTCGTCGAGGAACAGCGTGCCTTTGTCGGCCGATTCGATCAGTCCCTTCTTGTTGACGGCGGCCCCCGTGAACGCGCCCTTCATGTAACCGAACAGCTCCGACTCGAGCAGCGTCTCGGGCAGCGCCCCGCAGTTCAAGGCGATGAACGGCCGCTCGCGCCGAAGCGAATAAAAATGAATGGCCCGGGCGACCCATTCCTTGCCCGTGCCGGATTCACCCGTGACGAGCACGGTGCTGTCGGTGCGGGCGATCTGCTCGATGAGCTTGAAGACAGCCAGCATCTTGTCGCTGCGGCCGACAATGTTCCCGAACTGATGCGTCGTGCGGAGCGCACGCTTCAAGAGGACGTTCTCATTGCGCAGCTGCCGCTGCTCGAGGGCATTGCGAACTTTGATCTTCAGCTCGTCGATGTCGAAGGGCTTACTGAGGTAGTCGTGCGCGCCGAGCCGCATCGCCTCGATCGCGGTATCCGCCGACGCGAACGCCGTGATCATGACGCCGACGACGTCGGGATCGAGGCGCTTGGCGGCACGCAGCACGTCGACACCGCTCATGTCGGGCATCTTGATGTCAGAGATGAGCAGATCGAACCGTGCGCGCTCGAGCTGTTCGATCGCCACACGCCCGTTCTCGGCGAGCGTAACGTCATAACCTTCCCGGCGCAGCACGATCGACAACAGCTCTCGCATCGAGCGCTCGTCGTCGACGACCAGCACTCGCGGGGCGGTCGTGTCGACTGGCGCGTTTTCGAGCTCCGAGCTTCCAGTTTCCAGTTTCGAGTTTCCAGTTTCCAGTGTCATGTCGTCACCACGGCGACCGAGCGAACCGGGAGCATTGGGAGTCGCACCCTGACCGTCGTCCCTGTTCCCGGCGTCGAGCTCACCTGAATCTCGCCGTTGTAGTCGCTCACGATTCGGTGCACGATCGCCAGCCCCAGCCCCGTGCCTTTCGCGAAGCTTCCGCGGAACGGCTGAAAGATCGCATCGAGCTCTTCCACGGGGATGCCCATCCCTTCGTCTGAGACTTCCAGCACAACGCAGTCGGCACCGCCGCCGATACCGTTCTCAATCCTCGCGCCAAGGCTGAGGTGGCCGCCGTTCTTCATCGCCCGCAGGCCGTTGGTCGCCAGGTTCCAGACAATCTGTCGCACCTGGTTCTCGTCGGCGTCAAATAACACCTCAGAACCCGGCACCTGCACGTCGATGATGTGACCCTCATGCACCTCGGCGCTGTTGCGCAGGAGGAGCGCGGCATCGTTCAAGAGACGGCGCACGTCGAGCCGCGCGATTGAGAACCGCTGCGGCCGCGCGTAGGCAAGAAACGATCGGATCGTGTCGTTCAACCGTTCGGATTCCCGAAGGACGATGTCCATCAACTGGGCCTGCTCTTCGCTGAGCGGCAACTCCTGCCGCAGGATCTGAATGGAGCCGGACATCGACGCGAGAGGATTGCGGATTTCGTGCGCAATGCCCGCGGCCATTTCGCCCACCGCGGCGAGGCGCTGACGTAGACGCGCATCGCGCTCCAGGCGCTTGATGTCGGTGACGTCCTGGAACGCGAACAGCAGTCCGGCCTTGCTGCCGGGTATTTGCAGATGCGTCGCCGTGAAGCCCAGGTCGATTTGCCGGTCGTCGCCGGTCCGGTAAGCGGCTTCGATGCGCCGCCCCCTGCCCAATCCGCTGGCGTTCAGATCGGAAGCCACGTTCGGCGGCAAATCGAGCACATCTTCGATCCGCCGGCCGATCACCGACAACGCCGTGTGTCCGGTGATGGTTTCAGCGGCGCGGTTGAACGTCAGGATGCGGCCGTCCGGATCGGTCGTCGCCAACCCGCTTGCGAGACTGTCTATCACGTGCTGATTGAACGCCTGCAGGTCGGCAATCTGACTGGATGCGCGCTCCAGGCGGGCCCCGGTCCGCTGCAGTCGATCGGCCAGCGATCCGCTCAGAAGCGCAATCGAGAAGAACAGAAAGACGTTCAGCCCGGTCATGTACGCCGCAACACGGAACGGCGGAAGGACGATGCCGCCGGTGAGTGCGTGCAGGCCGAGCATTTCGGCAAGTTCGAAATACTGCGTGAGCACGATGCCGACGTACAGTAGGGCACTCAGCACCGCGATCATCATGCCGCCGCGGCGAAAATGCAGGCTGCTTGCCGCCGCGATCGGCAGAACATACAAAGCCGCGAAGTAGCTCGCGATGCCGCCGGTCACCGCGATGAAGCCCGACACGATGAATGCGTCGCACGCGAGCTGGACGTCGACGAGCCACAGGTACCGCTCTGCCCATCGCAAGGTGGCGGTCCAGATGATGTTCAGCGCGTAGGTGACGCCGATGAGGAGAAAGAGCGGCTCGACCGGAAACGAGCCCGGTGAGGTCAGCTGTACTACGACCGCGGAGCCCAGCAGCAGTGTGCTGATGCCGACACGGATGGCGATAAGCCAGAACAATTTGCGACGCAGGTCGCGTTCCGGCACGGCAGTTCCTAGGCGAGTTTGCTGATCAAATCGAAGATCGGCAGATACATCGCGATGACGATGCCGCCGACGATGCCGCCCAGGAAGGCGATCATCACCGGCTCGAGCAGCGTCAGCAACCCGGCAACCGCGGTGTCGACTTCTTCTTCATAGAAGTCGGCGATCTTCGCCAGCATGGTGTCGAGTGCGCCCGTCGTTTCGCCGACCGAAATCATCTGCGTGACCATCGGCGGGAA
>Ga0068859_100002962_pt1 | contig 17218 bp, 32 predicted proteins | sample KBSSwiS22_FD_66585 | JGI IMG/M metagenome (GOLD analysis project Ga0068859, IMG submission 66585) | Switchgrass rhizosphere microbial communities from Kellogg Biological Station, Michigan, USA - KBS Switchgrass S2-2 | ecosystem: Host-associated > Plants > Roots > Rhizosphere > Soil ...
GACTTGGCCGGACCATTGGCCGCGCCGCAAATACATCGAACCGCATGTGTCGGATTACAAATATCCGGTGACTGTCGGGCTCGGCTGTGAACTGGTCGTTGCCGAGTTGCGCCGCTTGAGCGCGAGCAACGTCGTTATCAGTTCAAACTTGCGCGCCCGGCTGGACGGCCAGCCCTACAGCGGCCAGGGCGAGCCGAAAGACCCGGCTGTCGCGGTTTACTTCACCCTCAAGGGCCGGCCGACTGTGCTGGCGTGCGACCGTTGGAAAAAACTCGGGCGCAACCTGTGGGCCATCGCCAAGCATGTCGAGGCGCTGCGCGGCCAGGAGCGATGGGGCGTCGGTTCCATCGAACAAGCCTTCGCCGGTTACTCGCAGTTGCCGGGGCCTGGCCAAACTGGCGGCCTGCAATGGTGGAAGGAACTCGGCGTGACGATAAACGCGGACGCCGAGAGCATCAAGAGGGCGTACCACATTCGCGCAAAGGTCTGTCATCCGGACCGGGGCGGAACACCGGAAGCCATGTCGCGGCTCAACGAGGCGTTTCGCATGGCGATGGACCTGAACGGGAGGGTTACACCATGAAAGGCGATCCATTAGCCCTGCCGCCGCCGATGACAGAGCGCGTCCGTCACGACACGGAGCTTTGCCACGCATTTGGGGCGTCTGCCTGTCAGATGGTCGAATGGATTCGACGTTGCGACGCGGACGCGTGCGACAAACGCGAGGCGCTGTCACGCATTGCCGACGTGGCTGACCTTCACCTGGCCAGGCTGAAAGCGGAGGGCGGGCCATGAGCGCGGGCAAACGACTCCGCGTGTTTCAGTCCAAGCCGCTGGCGGCCGTCACCGCCAAAACTGACGCTGCGGGCCTGCTGGCCGATTATCCCGGCGCAAAGTTCGGCTGCGGTATTGCCCAGCGGATCATCTCTCAGATGCCGCCGCACCATACCTACGTTGAACTGTTCGCCGGCTCTGCTGCCGTGCTGCGATTGAAGAAGCCGGCGTTCTCGAGCATCGCCGTGGACGCCGATGCTGCAGTCTGCTCAACGCTCCGCGCATTGCTGCCAGGAACCATCGTCGTCTGTGGCGATGGGATCCAGTGGCTCAAGAAACAAGGCCGGTCGTTGCGGCCTGGCACGGTGCTCTATTGCGATCCGCCGTATCTGGCCACGGCGCGGTCCTGCCAGCGCGACTACTACCGGTGTGAATTCGACACGGAGGCGCAACACCGGGCCTTGCTACGCGAGCTATGCCGTCTTGAGCCAGGCGTCGTGTGGGTTTTGCTCTCTGGCTACCGCTCCGCGCTGTATGACGAGGCGCTGAAAGACTGGCGACGGATGGATTACACCGTGGGCACGCACGGCGGGCCGGCGACGGAGAGCCTGTGGTGCAATGGACCGGAGCCGGTCGAACTGTACGACTGGCGGTTTCTCGGGGACAACTTCCGTGATCGTGAACGCATCAAACGGAAGCTGAACCGCTGGCGGCTGCGCCTGGCCAAAATGCCGCCGCTCGAAAGGCGGCTCATTGCCTCGGCCATCGCCGGAATTGACGAGGAGGACCGCAGCGCCGCACGGATCGTGATAAGGCCGGGCACCGGTGGAAACGGCGATGGTGGCCACTGAATTTAGGACGGGCGCCGTGGACTTCTCCTGGAACCGGCGCGGCGCGGGTATTTGTTCCCGCGCCCGGCGTGGAGGCCCCGCGCTGCCGTCCGACTTTCGGCGGGCGTGAGACTGACAGAACGGCAGTCCAGCCGGCGACGTGGCCGGCTCCCGAACACCGGGACGCCCGCTGTTTTCCCGTGATTTTCCCGCAGGACGCGCGGGGCCATGTCCACACCGCACCCGGTTCCTTCCGACGCAACAGCGGGCATCCTGGCGCGTCGTTTTCATGCTTAAGTGCGGCCCGGAGCCGCCGTTAGACAGTTTGCGCGACTTCCACGGCGGGCCGGTGTCTCTGCTCGATTGCCGTGGAAGGCCGCTGTGTGAGCCACTCCCCCGCCGTGCTAGTCCGCGCAAACTATGCATGGCTCCTCAAAACCCGACCCCGCCCCGTTGTCCGACCTGCCGCCAGCTTCTCCCGCAACCAGCCCGGCCGCCGCGGCTCCAAACGGACGCGGAGTGGACGGCGCTGGAATCGAGGCTGGAGCAATTGAGAGAGCCGAGGCCGCGGCTGCCCGGACGGCTGCTGAACATGTGGCTTCTGCGCCGCGAGGCCGCGCCGGAAAAACCGGCGCAACCTCCGTGGCCGGAGTTCCGGGTGAAACGCTGGGCGATGGAGCCGTTCCGACACCTATGGCGGACGGTGATTTTCCCGCTGACCTGGCGGACGGCGGGCCGGACATTGAAGACGAGTTTTTTCAAGCAGGTGCGGACATGGTTATCGAATCCGCAGAAGAAGGCGCAATGACCGTGATGGACTGGTATGCACTCCATCAACTCCGTGACGCCGATCGCGCGGCCAAGGCGGCAGAGAAGATGCGTATCAAAGACGACCGACGGCAGCGCATCCACAAAGTGTTGGTCCGATTGGCCCGCAAAAACCCGGATAGAGCCGCCAAACTTTTCGGACTTCTAAATGCCTGGAGTCCGGGTCTCCAAGTCGTCTCCTGGCTCAAGCAATTCGAGGCCGTCCGTCAGGAAGGCCAGAAACTCCGTGAAACCACGGCCGCGCCGGCGGCATCGCCAGCGCCGACGATGCCAGCTGTGACCGGCCAGGCTCCGGTGGTTGTCGTGACGCAGACGGCCGCGATCCCGGCTCCGGGCGGCGGCGAACCGAATTTCAAAGCATGATGTTCCTGCCCTTCTCGTGGGCCGCAGAGTCATTCCCTGTCGCGGTGACTTCGCGGCTAAATCTCCGCCCGCGCGCGGGCTGGCGCACGCAGCAGCGGCTTCGCTGCTGGCACCGGCTCCGCGCGCGGCAGCGGGCAAACCGAAGGGCCGCGTGAAGGCCGCCGATTTGCGCGATATGAGGGAGAAACTTGGACTGAGCCAGGTCGAGTTTGCTTACGTGGCTGGGGTTCACCCAATCACTGTCAGCAAATGGGAACGCGGAAAATCCGTTCCGACACGTTACCAGAGCGCACTTTTTGACCAGTTCCGCCGTGCCTCTCGCGACAAGGTAGTCTGCACACATCTCAGAAAAATCCTGACGATGGCCGGCGCGGTGTTCGCCCTATCGCTCCTGCTCAGGCATGTCGTGAAGAAAGCAGACGGATGGTTGTGGCCCAAAGCTCGGAGGTGCCCTTGAAACTGTATTTCGTTCAAATTCACGGCAACGGCGCTTTTCTCAAAGAAGAGCATGTGATGGCCACAACGGCCAAAGAGGCTTTGCAAGCTGTGATCGAAAGTATCCCGGAAGAGGACAAAGCCTGGCAGTCGCCCGGCTGGCAGGTTCAAGTTTTTCCGGCCCGCCGTGCCGTAATCCTATGATCGTTGACAACTGTTGGCGGTGCGGCGGCGTCGCGAAGGTTGAGCCATTCGGCGATACTGACGAGCCGCGCTACCGTGTCCGCTGTCAAGGGAAGTGCGGCGCGCTGGGCCTATCATCGTGTTTCGCCCGGCAGGCCACGACGCTTTGGAATGACGCACAGCGCGACGAACGCCGGCTCCTGACGGACACTGAGCTTTTGAAGTCGCCGCCTGGGGCAAAGGACAAGCTGAGGGAGGATTCCCCCTAATGGCGTACCTCCTGCGAGCCATCAAAGAGTGGATACTGGCCGTGTCGGTCGTGGCTTATACGGTGCGCGGAAAGTAAACTTGAACGTCGATCACCAAGCCGAAAGGAAACTCATCACGGGCACCGGGGGCAGCGGGAAAAGCACGGAGTTTCTTCGGCAGTTCGTTGCATCCAACGCGCCGTGGAAGTTCCTTTTCGATCCTGAGCTGGAGTTTTCCCGCAAGCTCAAGGTCCGGCCGTGCCTGGATTTGCCGTCAATGGCGGCCGTCGCCGCGCGCCGGGAGATCGTGTGCTTCGACTCGACGCAGTGTTGCGCTACGCTGGAAGAGGGCTTTGACCTCTTCTGCCGTTACGTGTGGAACTTTTCCACTGGCGAGCACGGGGTCAAACTTCTCGGCAGTGACGAGGTTCAAGACTTCACGATGACCGGCAACGGCGGGATTCCGCCGCCGCTCAAGACAATTTTGCAGAAGGGACGCAGGCAAGAGATCAACATGCTGCTGATAGCCCACTCCCTGGGCGAGCTGCATGACCGCGCACGCGGCGCGCTCTCACACATCGTCACCTTCCGCCATGAGGACGCGCTGGCGCTGGACTGGCTCAAGCGAAACGGTTTTGACCCCGAGGCCGTGAAGTCGCTGCCGTACCCGGGCGGATGGATTTGTCGGCACCGCTACACCGGACAACTGACGACGAACGTGAAGAATGGAAAGTTGTGCAAAAATGGATTCGCTGTCCCCGCAGGAGCTTGAGGTAGTTGGACGCATCGCGCGCGGGGAGCCCTACAAGCTGATTGCGGAGGATCTGGAAATCGCCGTGCGGACTGTCGAGGTTTACGCGCAGCGGGCCAAGGTGAAGCTCCAAGCCAAAACCGTGACGCACCTGGCAGTGCTCTTCAGCGTCCACCATCGTCAGGAGTGATGAGCGCCGGCGTCCATCGTCGGCGCTGACGGTGATCGAGGCGCGCCTTATCGGCAGCACACGCGGGAGGTTGAGTTCGATTCGTGTTGTGGGTTTCCACAGCTGTGGGTTTCCACGACATGCGGAGTCGCGCCGGTCGTGGCACGAGTTGCGCGCAATGCGAAACCGCACTCGATAACCGACCAATGAAATCCAACTGGACCAACTACCTCGTCACCGCGCTGATAGCCATCGGCGCTGTTTACCTCTACAACACTTTCGTCGCGCCCAAGGCCGGTCTTCCCACCGCTTGACGCACTGACGGCGCTCTCACCCGCGACGCAACCCTACCCCGCCCGGCATGTTCAAACCGATTCTCCCACTTTCCAAAATTTCCGGCTGGAACGTCCAACAGACGCCCACAGCGACGGCCGCGCACACCGTGCTCTGTGAAATCCAGCCAGGGCCGAGGTTCCACAACATCCTTATCACCGGCAACGCGGGCACGGCCAAGAAGATGACCGACTTGATCGGCGACATCCGCGTGATCTGCGATGATGAGGTGGTGCGGCTGCATTCGGCGACGGAACTCAATGCCAAGAGCGTCCTTTACGGACCGATCTGGGCTGCCGACAACGGCAACCTGGCTGCTGGCACGTTTCAGCTACCGATCTTTTTCAGTGAGCCGTGGCGGAAGGACACCTTGACCGGCGACAAGCTGGCGTGGAACACGCGCAACCTGCGGAATTTCCGGATCGAGGTGGACATCAAAGCAACGACCTACGACACGGCCGCTGCCCTGAGCTTCCAAGGGGAGGGCGACTACGCGCCGCTGGACAGCGACGCGCCGGGCAAGATGGGTTTGATCGTCAAGTGCGACCGAACGACGCTGAACCTGGCAACCGGTTGGAACGATGTCATGTCGTTTCCGCGCAGCGGCGTCTATCAGGAGATCAACCTCGTCAGCACGGCGATCACGGACATCGAAATCCGGCAAGGCCAGGGCGGGATCATCATGGGGCCGCTCAGCCTGGCTCAACTCCGTGCGCGCCAGAAGCACCGCGACATGGAGCCGCTCTATCGCGCCGCGACATCGCCCGCGACAACGACCATCGGCGGAACCGACCATGCCGCCACGCGCGGGATGACGGACATTGTTTTCGACGCCGACGACCGCCCGGTCTCCGGCCTCGTGAGCGATCCGAGCAAGGACTTCAACGTCCGGCTGAACATCAGCGCCGGCGCAAACGTGGTGGCGCTGTACAACCGCCTGGCCCCTCTGTGAGCGGTGCCAACGTCGAGATCAGTTCCCTATTTGGGCGCGCCGCGTACGCCTCGGCCTGCCACGCCGAGCCAAATCGCGAAGTCAGAGCGGACAGGCAAGCTGGCGGCTGCGGAGGCAGCGGGTTACGTCCGCTCTCCAGCGCCAGCGGAAGCAGCAAACGACAATCCTGTGAATAGTTTTTTTGACGACCTGGGTGACACGGCCTCGCAGTTCGCTGGCATTTACAGCGCGATAAGAGGCCAGCCCAAGACGCCCGCGCCGAAGCCAGCCGCACCGCCCAAGAGCAACACCGGCCTCTTTCTCGGCATTGGCGCTGGGGCTTTGGTGATCGTGATCGTGCTCGTGCTGGTGTTGAGGAAATGATTTATGGCAGACAAAAAACAAACCCTCTCTGAACGGATCGAAGCGGTTAAAGGCACCTACCCCGCGCCGGATGTTCTGTGGGGCATCATTAAGGAACTGGCTGAGCGCACCGAACCGGACGCGCCAAAGAAACCAGCTCCATCCTCCGCACCAAAAGCACCGGCCAAGTAAATGATGAATGGGCTACGACCTTGCAGCCAGCCTCAGCGGCAGCAGTTCCGCCACAAGCGGACTCACGCAAGACTTCCGTGGCGTCTTTGGCGGTGACTTCGTAGTCGGCCGTGGCGCGTCGGGCGGATTGCCGAATTGGGTTTGGCTCGCGGCCCTGGGCGTGACTGCCCTGGGCCTGACTCTTTGGCTGATTCGACGTTGACCTATGGGCTTTGACTCTTTTGGCGGCGGCGGGGGAGGCGGCGGCAAAGCCGCCAGCAGTTCATCGTCGTCAACGTCGGGCAACTACTTTGGCGGCGGCGGCGAGAGCGGACAGTTCAGCTACATCGCCATTGCCGCAATCGTGCTGTTCGGCTTCCTGGGCCTCGTGCTCATTGCAAAGAAATGAGCTATGGGCTTCGGACCCTTCTCCTCAGAATCACGGACTTCCAGCCGGGTCAATCAATACGACCAGCGCGTCACTGCGACTGACCACGGTGTCGCCTCACAGTCGCGGGTCGGAGGCCAACGCAACCGCGCGGCACAAGCCGTGAATGGCATCGCCATCGAAGGCGAGGGCAACACGGTCAACCTGACGGACGGCGGCGCATTCGCGACGGCGGCCGATTTGGTGAAAGAAAGCCTGGCCGTGACGGCCGCCGCCACGCGCGCCGGCCTGGAGCAAGTCGCCGAGACGACCGACCAACTGGCCGGACTATCGGAAACGAAGCTGACGGACGGCGCGAACCTGAACCAGAAGACGACGGTCGTGGCTGTCATCGCGTTTGCTGTGATTGCCCTGGCCGCGTTCCTGTTCCTTCGGAGAGCCAAAGCATGAGAGACGAATTTGAAGCCAGGGCAGTCTTTGTCCGCGAGGCACCGACCGTGCCGAAGGGCAACAACTACCGCATGGCCGCCAACTCCGAACTGCGCTTTGATTCGGTAGCGCCTCCTTACCATCGCAAAACGATCTTCATCACGAACCGTCACGCGACGATCAACCTCTTTGTCCGCGTGCTCAATCCCGGCCAGGAAGCCAACAGCGCGACGCCATACAACGACCCGACCGGAGACCTGAGCAACAACTGCATCACGATTTGGCACGGGACAACGCAGGAGATTCCGACCAGCGGGAGCCTGCTCATACGCAATGTCACCGACTCAGCGGTCGAAACGCAAATCCTCGAAATTTTCTACACTTGAAAAGTGCCAAACAGTCCACCTCCGTCAGTCCAGGCAAGTCCGTCACTGTCGCCTTTCCCGTGGCGCTGTCGGACTTCAGTGTCAAAAATATCACGGCGGGCACGCTCTGGCTCATGCTGTTCAACGCCGCTGCGCTGCCGGCCAATGCCACTGCCGCCAAACGTTGTTGGGAAATCGGCGCGGGGCAGACCTACGAATGGGACAGCGGCTCCGAGAAGCTCCCGCTCGATACCGGCCTCGTGCTGGCCATCTCCACGACCGACGCGACGCTGACCATCACGCTGACCGACGACGCGATCATCGACGCCGGCTTTTTCTTCTCGTGAAACGCCTCCTATTCATCCTCTCTTTGCTCTTCGGCCTGGCCGTGACTGGCCAGGCTGCGGGCAACCTGACGCCGCCGAGAAACGACACCACCATCGTTTCAAACGCCGCAATCACCTTCACGCTGACCACCAGCAATTTCCTGAATACGATCATCATCAACACCGCCAAACAGTGGGGCAGCAATCTGGTCAAGGTCATCTCCGGCACAAACACGTACGTCTCTCAGACTCACACGAACGGCACGAACTTTTACACTGTCAATGCCGACGCGTCGGCCATCGCGACGGCCATAAACTTTCGGACCAATCGTTACACGACCAACGTCGCCGGGACGCCAGTCGTGGGGCCGGTCTGGTTTCAAGGTGCGGCACCGCCCTGGGCGACGAACAATGCGCGGAACACGACGTGGGAGTGGGACCCGACCAATCAATCCATGACCGTCGGCTCCCTCGGAAACGTGGGCTTTGATAATCATAACTACCTTCCAAGCTCCAATTACTGGGATGCTCCCAATATTGGGCTCTTCAGTTGGCGCTTCGGTTCCAACGTGCTGGCCAATGCGCGATGGGCGGTGGCCTGGGGTGTGAAAAACCTGATTTACACCAATGCGGACAACTCTTTCATCGGTCCTGGCACTAACTGCGCCATTCGCACCAACTCCTACCTGTCTTTCATTGGCAGCGGCAACAACTGCATCATTCACGTCAACTCTCAAGGTTCCTTCATGGGGTCTGGGCAGGACAATGCTGTCGCCGGTGGAAGCCCCTGGTCAGTGGTAAATGGAGGCTTCAACAATCAAATCACGACCGCGAATTCCTACAGTGTGATGGGGGGCGGCAGAGACAACACGATAGCCGGGAATGGCACGGACGGGTCAAAAAACTCAGTGCTTGCCGGCGGGGAAATTAACGTCGTTAGGGGAACCCACTCTGTGATCGGCGGTGGCAGCAATAACAACATGCGGGCCTCTGGTGGAACTGGAAACACCATTTCTGGCGGCCAGGACCACGACATCGGTGTGGCCACGACCTTTTTCAGCAGTTGGTGCACCATCAGCGGCGGTTTCGACAACGACATAGACGACAACGCGCATTTCAGTGTGATCGGTGGAGGCCGGGGAAACCAAATCAACGGCTCAAGCACTAACTCCACGATTGCTGGCGGCTACAACAACTTGATTGAAGCCAATGCGCCGTTTGGAAACATCCTGGGCGGATTCGACAACTACATCGACGCCAGCGGCGACTACGGGACCATCTCGGGTTACTCCAATCAACTGAGTGCCTTGGGTGCCCACACGATCGGGCACAATGCAACCAATCAAACGCCGCATAGTATCTTAATTCGGACAGGCCCCACTAACTGGTTTCACGTCGGGCCGCGCGGGAGCACCAATCAGGGACGGTTGATGGTGGGAGACACGGCGTCCGGCACTTATGGAAGGGTAGGCGGCACGTTCTATGAGAGCGGACTGAGCTACACAAATTTGAACGGGGCCAACACCTTCAGCAATCTTGCATCCCGCTCCATTGCCGGAAACACCCTATCGAACGCGGGAGACATGGTTTTCGCCGAGTGGGCCGGCATCATGCCGGCGGCACTGGAGAACACGAACGATCTCCAAATTAATTGGGGCTCACAGACGGTCGTGAGGACTGGTTTGCAGACGGCGAGTAACACGGCCTGGCGGGCGCAGTGCTGGATTACCTGCGGCACCAGTGGCACCGCTCAGCACGCGGAGGGACGCATCGAGTGGGGACCGGGCGGCGGTGTGCCGTTTGCCTTCACAAACAGCAACCTCGAACTGACGCAGACCAATGGCATTGCCACTGTGCTGGCGCTTCAAAGCGCGGCGCGTCGTGTCGGCGCGATCACAAATAACAGCTTCCGTTTGGAAATTAAACTCGCATCACAATGAGCTTCATCACTTCCCTACTCGGGCTTGACGAGGAGAATGTTCAGGCCGGCGAAGAAGCCGACCGCCGCCTGGCACAGTTGAATGCGCAACGCGCCGCGCAACTCGCCGCCGAAGGCCGCGCAGTCGAGGGCGAGCGTTATCTGGCCGAGACTCAGGCCAACCTTGACCGCTCGCGTATCGACGCCGACCACGAGGTTTATCAGGCATTTGGCGAGGGCCTGGACGAAGGCGCTGCCAACATCCGCGGCGCAATCAGCAGCACTGTCGGCACGGCCCTACAGACACCGTTCAAGCTCGTGCCGTGGTGGATTCTGCTCCTGGGCGGCGTCGCCGTGGCTCTGTGGTTTTTCGGCCCGCCCGCCTTTCTCAAACGCGCGTGACTGAGCTGCTGAAAATGATCGGCCGCAGGAAGGGCACGGCTTTCGTCCTGTCGTGCCTGGCTGCCGCCACGGTGCTTTGGACCGCGCGTGACGGCTGCCGGGTCAAAGTGCGGGATCTCGAGATCCAGGCGCGGACAAACTCACTCACGCACCCGGCGAACGCGCCGAATAAGTGACCATGCAACCGCGCGATCCGAAGACCAACAAATTCGTGAAGAAATCTCCCCCGGCTGCTACGGGAGTTCATACAGCCGACGCCCCTGCCAACCCGGCGGCGCGCATAACCGCGCCGCCGGCTTCCACTTCTCCCGCCCCAGCGCCGCCTGCACCATCGCCACAAACTGCGGTGACGGCCGCTGCGCCTCCCGCTCCGAAAAAGGCGTGGTGGGAACCGATACTATAGCCGTGCGTAACATCGTCGGCACCCTGCGGAACATTTGGGGAGTGCCGCAAGGCAAGCTCGTCATCGTCGGCAGCGTCACGTTGCTCGTGATGATCGTTTGGCTGATTGCCGGTGCCGCCCGTGACTGAACCAGGCTGTGACCCTGCCGGCGTGATTCGCCGATCGCGCTCCAATCTTTTGCGGCACGCCGCCGTCGCGGCCTTCTGACGCGCCGCTCCTGTGAGTCGCCGGCCGCAACCACAGACGCACAGACGCGCCTCTGTGAGCCGACGTGCGCGGATAGCCTCTGCTATCGCCCGCGCCACTGGCACCGGCACGCCGTTCCCCACGGCACGCTTTAGCGCCTCACGTGACAGTCCGGGGATCGTGAAGCATCGAGCCAAGCCTTGAAGCTCGCAAAGATCGGGCAAGCTCCTGTCGTCGCTGGCCATCGCCGCCGCGCGCAGCTTCCCGAAGTGTGACAAGGTGCGCTCCAAAACCAGCGGAATGCCATCCTTTGAGCCGAATTGAAACGCCCGGTTGCGACGCTGCCGCACTCCAAAGTCGGACGCGAATGCATTGAACCGCTGCACCGCGTAACCGTGAACCTGCAGACTCGGGACGCCGGGGACGTTTTCCATCAACCACCACTCAGGCCCCGCTTCTGTGACGCACCTGGCATACTCCGCAAGCATCGCCGCGCCGTGGCCTGTAGGTGGACGCCGACGCGCGCGACTGAAGTCCTGACACGGTGGCCCGCCAATAACTCCGACAAAGTGACCCGGCGCCGGATGGAAGTCTCGAATGTCCTGGCCAAACAAAACGTCCGGCCCGCGCACCACGCAAAAGCCTGCCGCCTCGAAACCACGCCCAAGTAAGTCAGCGCCCGGAAAGAGCGACAAAATCAGATTGTTCACGCCGCGACTGTGACGCGGCCGCTGTGACCTGTCCAGGGATTACTGCGCCAACTCTGCCGGCGTTGCCTTGCGGACGGCCCAACGTTCCACCGTCAGCATCGAAACGATCTGATTGTTGGCGTCCCATTCTCCAAGCCCCCGGTGACTGCGGACAACGAACCTCGCCGGCCCTTGGATCACTTCACCGCGCTCGATGCCCCATTGAAGTCCTGACTTTTCAACCCAAACATTTCCCTCGCTTGAATCGCGCAGCATCGACACGCGCGCTGCTTGACCATTGGGTATGATGACGGCATTGGTTACTCCCGCCGAGAACAGACGCCCGTCTGCTGCGTTGGTCCAAACTACGCCCCTGGCAATGATCGTCGTCACGATAGGTTCACCGGCCAGTGCGGCAAACGACGACACGAGTACGCAAAAAGAGAGAAGTGGAATTTTCATTGTGCATTGAGTATGGCTGAACCTGACGCCCCTTCAAGCCTCAAATGCGCACCCGCGCGGCCATGCGCCGGCTGTGCTCGTCCAGCAAGTGAAAGTAGCGCCTGAACAACTCCACCCCATCGTCAGCCCAACCCAGCCAGCGCGCAATCGTGGGGAGATCAACACCGCACTCGATACAGCGCGTCGTGAAAAGGTGCCGGATGTCGTGATGCGTGAGCCGGGGCAGCCCTGCGCGCTCGCAGGCCGTCGCCAGCGCGCGTTTGCACGACGCTTGAGGCAGCACCCGCTCTCCGTCGCCGATGGCCTTCAGCCGCTCGACGATTAGCGCCACGTCGTCAATGAACGGCACCACACGCGGCTTCCCGTTTTTCGTCGTGCTGCCGCGCAGCAGGAAGCGGTCAGTCAGCACGTCCGACAAAAGCAACTGACGGGCCTCGTTGATCCGCAGACCCGTTCGCGACAGGAACCGCACCACAAGCCCCGCGTGCGACCGTGGCCGCGTGTCCACTTCGGCCAGGAGCTTGGTGAACTGCTGCTGTGTGTAGAGCGGCCGTTCCTTAGATTTCAGCGGCCGGAACATCAGCACCTTCCCCACGGGCGTCAAGAACCGCACGGCGGACACCATCGCGTTCCACCGCGAGGGACAGTAGCGCTGCACCCTCGCCGCAAACGTCGTGACGAGCTGCGGTGTGACGCTGGCCGGCGACGCATTGAGCGGGCCTGGCCACTGTTCGATAACGACGCCGTGAATCTCCCGGTTAAACTCCTGGCTCCTTGGTTTCCGTCCGACGCTGTGGATAGCCAGCCATTGGCACAGCGCCTCTCCGACGGTGTGAATTTGCACGCGCCGAAGGGTAGCGCAGACCTGCTAGCACTTCACGAACTGGCGATGCGCTACATCGTGCTGGAAGCCGATAAAATCTTGGCAGATTCTAGGGTCCGCCAGTCCGCAGTCTTCACAAGCGGTCAATGGGACAACTTCTCCCTCTGCCGACAGTGCCCAAAAGCAAATACGCTCCTGGAAAAGTCTCCCATCCTCGCCACGGAACAGCGCCCAAGAGGGCGGATCGGCAACGTGAATGCTCAGATATCCGTCATTCTCGATCTGACTTCTCGTTTTCCGATTGCCAATCATTGTCAATTTCATATAATCCGCGCCCGTGGAAAGATGGAGCCAGTGGTCGGGATTGAACCGACGACCTACGGTTTACGAAACCGTTGAGGCGTTGAGCCGGCTCGCTTTCCTCGAACCAAAGGAAAGCGATGACCATTACTCAAATCCTCGTTGAACTGGCGTCGCATCGGCCAATGAGCCATGCGACGGTCTACAAACACCTCCGCGCGCTGCACATCCGGCCCGTAAGCAAGGTCCGGCAGCATCCGCAAATCTACCCGGACAACACTGCGCTGCTCATCCTAAAGCGCCTTGGTGTGCCGCAGTCGGCACGCACCCACCGCAACGGCAAAAAACGCGCAGCATGAGCGCACCGAAGGACAGGGACAGCGCCCCTCCCGAGCATATCGAGGTGTTCATGGACACCCGTGACAGCTCGTTTTGGTATCGACTCAAAGGGCGGTTCGTGAATCTCGGACAGTCGCAACTCAAACTACATTTCCGCACCCTGGGTCTGAAGGACACGCGCTACTTCAACGGCATCCAGGAGATCGAATGGCCGTTTTGGAACGCGATGAACACGCGCCTGATTGACTACGCGGGCTCGCTGGCGGGCCATCGGAGCGGGACTTTCCGCGATGGGTCTGGCCGGCTCTTCCTTGTCACGGATGAAGCGGGCGGTGTGTGGGACGATCTGACGCCGAAGAAATCGTCTCCAGTGCCGCCTTTCTTTCGGGCCTTTGTGGATGAGCTGCTGCCCGGCGATCAAGCAAACTACTTCCTGCATTGGCTGGCCATCGGCTTGCGGTCCATGCGGCGCGGAGATTTTCAGCCAGGGCAAGCGGTGATCCTGGCCGGACCACACCGCTGCGGAAAGAGTCTGTTGCAAGCAATCGTTACCGAAGTGCTCGGCGGGCGCGTCGCCAATCCGTCGCTCTACCTTTTCCAGAAAACGGCGTTCAACTACGACCTGGCCGGCGCGGAACATTGGTGCATCGAAGACCCTCGCTCAACTACCGACATGCGGACTCGGCGCGACTTTGGATCGGCGCTCAAAGAGGCGACGGTCAACCGCAACCTGGCGATCCACCGTAAGAACAAGGATGCGCTGTCCCTCCCGATCTGGCGTCGCGTGACGCTCAGCGTGAATGACGAGCCGGAGAATCTGGCTGTTTGCCCGCCCATCGAACCAAGCATTGAGGACAAGCTCTTTCTATTCCACTGCAACCAAGTCGTTGAGGCGTTTACTCCGTTTCGCGTTGTCGCCGGCACACGCTCACTACTGCCCGAGACACGGAACGAGGGCGAGCTGGACCGCTCCGCGCTGTGGGGCACGATCAACAAAGAGGTGCCACTCATCCGGGCCTGGCTGTTGCATACGTTCAAGGCCGTGCCGACCGAGTTGCGTGACGACCGATTTGGCATCCGCGCCTGGCAACACCCTGAGTTGATGGAAGTGCTGACTGAAATGAGCAACGACGCCCGTTTGCTCCGCATCACTGACGAGGTGCTGTTCAGGCCGGGGGACCGAACGCCGTCCAGCGAATGGAAGGGCGCGTCCATCGACCTCGAAAAACTTTTGCGCGGCAGCCAGTACGCTTTCGAGGTTGAGAAGTGCCTCAAAGGTTTCGGCCAGTGCGGCTCCCTCCTGGGCAAGCTGTCTAAGACGCACCCTGGCCGCGTCACAAAGCTACCCCTCAAAGACGGCTACCGGGAGTGGCTCATTACAAACCCGGCCGTCAATGGAAAGGAAGTCAATGGCAACGGAAAACACTAAGCCGGTCCACCGCATCTCCTGCGGGTCGCTGTCGGCGGCAATCTGGCTTCGCGACGGCACGCACGGAGCGTTCTACGCAGTCACAGTCCAGCGTTGGTTCCGCAAAGAGGGCAAGGACGATTACACGTCGTCGTTTGGCCGGGGCGATCTCTTGGAAGTGGCCAAGCTGTTGGACCTGGCTCACACCTGGATTGTCGAAAAGGAGAGTGGAGCATGAGAGGTGGAAGCAATCCCCGCAGCTTCCGCAGAGGGGGGCGCGGGGGGAGAAAAGAAACGCGCGGCTGCCAATCAGAGGCGTGCCGCGCGCTGCGAGAATTGCCCCGCACCTCCGGGTTTGGCGCTCAGCGGGCCACTCCTGGCACCGCCTCCCTCCTACCCGGTTTCACGCGGCCGAGTCTGCCGGCTGCCGTCGCCCTGGCCAGCGGGAAAAAAAACCTCAGAAGTCAAAATGGGGTCCACTTGTCCACTTTTGGAGGGGGTCCACTTAAAAACCCCAATGTTTACGGGCATGAAACGGGCGCAAGTGGACAAGTGGACCCTATTTTACCTTTTGTTGAAAAAAAGGAGGTACTAAAAGAGGGTTCGGACCTCCCCCCGCGCCCCCCACTGGTGCGGGATTGCTTCCACCTCTCATGCTCCACTCAACCGGAGCGGAGGCGGGCAGAAGGGAGCGCAGCGCGATGAACACCGACAGTGCAATTTGCTATCTGATCGGCTTTGTGATCGGTTGGGCCAGTGGACATCTCATCCCCTGCGTTTTGGCAGTCAGAATTCTACGATTCATTGCCACTTTTCCCCGTCGCCGGACGGGCAACACAAAAACCTCTGCGCCGACCGGCGACGGCGCGTCACAAGTGAAAGGAACAAATGACTGACTCCTTCGACCTGGCTCTTAAGCGAGCCGCAAAGGAACGGCCGGAGATCGCGGACAGCGTGAACCGGCAACTGAAGACGCGCGCAGACATGCGCCAGGCAGCCATCATCGCCAAGCCCGCGCTGGCGCGATTGGTGGACGTGATGACGCACCGCACGGGCCAAGGCTACAAACTCCGGGCGCTGCTCTATTCGCTTTACAACGGCAAGCCGGCGTCGCTCCTGGAAGCCCTGGGCTTGGATTGGTGCATCCGTCAGGACTTGTGCCTCGTCTGGTTGGGGTTCGGATGGGAGAGCGCGCAGCAGAGTGAGAATTGTTTCTATGCCGCGCTCAAAGACGAAGTGAACCGGGCGCAGTTGTGGGCGTGGTTTATCGAGGAGGGCGGCAAATGCGAATGACTTCCCGCTTCCTGAAATGCGACTGCGGCGCGCTCAACTCACCGCACCAACGGCGCTGTGGGCGCTGTGGCGACACCCTGGGCGCGCCGACAATAAGAACGCCGGCCCCGCCAAGGGCCGGCGACACCCGACAGGAAACGGCCGCTTCTCACTTCGACCGTATGCGCGCCACAGTGGAGTTGGCGACACAGACAGGCAAGCCATGAAACCAAAAACCAAAATCGTTTGCCCCGTGTGTGGCCGGGTCGTCGCTCTGACGACGACGGGGTTTATCCCGAGGCATCGGCGGTCCAACAGCATGGCCGTGCCCGTCTGCTTTGCCAGCGCGAAGACTGTCGCGGACGCAGCGGCGCGCCAGGCTCAACTTCAAACTGCGGAGGGCAAGCCATGACTCGGCTCAACTACATCGTGGAACGGGTGACGCCGGGGAACTTCTCCACTTACGGCAAGCCACTCGTCATGCTGTTGGTGCCATTGCGGGACGGCAATACTCTGCTTGTGCTCAGGCTTAAAGGGCAGCGTGTCGGTTACGTCGTCCATCTGGCGGACGTTTACCGCCTCGCTGCACTCTGGCACGGCAACAAGGAACGCCAGGCCCGCGCAGTTGCTCGAAAGAATGGAGTGCCTTGGCGCATCGCGCGGAAGCAATTCAACACGCTCCCTCCGATACCCCGCCGCGTGAAAAAGAAGGACGGATCACCATGAGAATTGCTACAGCTCCAAAGGAGTCTTATCCCCTGACCTGGCCGGACCATTGGCCGCGCCGCAAATTCACCGAAGGCCACGCATCGGATTACAAATACCCGGTGAGTGTCGGCCTCGGCTGTGAATTGGTCGTTGCCGAGTTGCGCCGCTTGAACGCGACCAACGTCGTTATCAGTTCAAACCTCCGCGCCAGGCTGGACGGCCAGCCCTACAGCGGCCAGGGCGAGCCGAAAGACCCGGCTGTCGCGGTTTACTTCACGCTCAAGGGCCGGCCGACTGTGCTGGCCTGCGACCGTTGGAAAAAACTCGGGCGCAACCTGTGGGCCATCGCCAAGCATGTCGAGGCGCTGCGCGGCCAGGAGCGATGGGGCGTCGGTTCCATCGAACAAGCCTTCGCCGGTTA
>Ga0068859_100002963_pt1 | contig 17215 bp, 19 predicted proteins | sample KBSSwiS22_FD_66585 | JGI IMG/M metagenome (GOLD analysis project Ga0068859, IMG submission 66585) | Switchgrass rhizosphere microbial communities from Kellogg Biological Station, Michigan, USA - KBS Switchgrass S2-2 | ecosystem: Host-associated > Plants > Roots > Rhizosphere > Soil ...
CACGCGCTGTTTCTTACGACAAGCAGGGAGGCAAAGTACAAGGCGAAGGCCGCCATCGACAGCTTTTTCTGGCGTGCGGGAGACACGATAAGCGGGCTGCTTGTGTTCACGGGGACTCAGCTGGCCATGAGTACTCGCGGCTTCGCTGCCGTTAACGTGGTGCTCGTTGTGGTGTGGCTCGGAATTGCGCTGGCCATCGTTCGGTACGTCCGGAAAGACACGGCTGCACGGGCCGCCGCGTAATCGTCCCATCAATAGCCCAGGAGATACATGAGATCTCCACGCGAATTCCTTAAAGCGGTTGCTGCCAACAGTGAAGGTGCCCGCATGGCATGCATGGCGGTTTACCTCCTGTTGATTATCACCTGCTACACCACGACCAAGGCAGTCCGGGATTCCTTGTTCATCATCGAGATTGGTCCGGCTCAACTTCCGCTGCTCTACGTGATGAGTGCGGTCTGCATGGCGGCGATTTCTGCGGTTTATCCGACGGCTCTCCGGAAGATAGGGCTGTTTGCTCTGGTCCAGGTTACATCGCTGGTTTCAGTCGTAAGCATGTTGATGTTCTGGTGGTTCGTCGACGACAAGAGCCGTGTGTCTCTCTACGTCTTGTACGTTTGGGTCAGTCTTTTCGGAGCGATTACGGCGTCTCAGGCGTGGTCGCTGGCGAGCCATGTGTTTGATGCGCGTGAAGCGCGGAGATCCTACGCGTGGATTGGATTGGGAGGAGTGATTGGCGGTATCGCAGGAGGATCGCTCGCTCGCTTCGTTGCACCCTGGCTGGGTACGGAGATGCTTCTGCCTATCTGCGCTGTCCTGATGGGCGTGACGATCGTCATTATTCGGCAGCTTGGAAGGAATCAGGACTGGAGAACCAGGGAGCAGACAGAAGCTGCGGGAAAGGCTGACTCCGGATCGGCTGTTTTTTCGCAGATACGGAAGTCTCCCTACCTGTCGATGATCGTTGTCCTTCTCCTGGCCGGCGTTGTTGTCGAAGCGTTCATCGACTTTGAATTCAAGGTCATCGCGCATTCCTCATTTGATTCAAAAGATGGGCTGACTTCGTTTTTCGGAACTATCGCGTCGTACGGGGGACTGCTGGCGCTAATTGTGCAGACTCTGATCACAAGCCCTCTTCTGAAACGTTTTGGCGTTGGCGCAGCCATAGTTGTGTTTCCCATAACAGTGCTGGCTGCCTTTGTTCTTGTGGCTCTGCGTCCGGCCCTGTGGGCCGTTTCCATCCTGAAGCTGGTGGATGGCGCCTTAAGCTATTCCGTTCACCGGTCGGGGATGGAGCTGTTGTTTGTGCCTATCCCTGCGCGCCTCAGAGCGTCGGTCAAGGCTATGGTCGATCTCCTTGTTGACCGGGTCGGTCGCGGGGCCGGCGGTGTCGTGTTGTTTGGTCTCACGACCGGGCTGGCTCTCGCGGTGCCATCTTTGAGCGTTTTCGCAGCATGCGCGCTGGCCTTCTGGATCGCCATCGCCATCGCAATTCGCCCTCATTACATTCATGCCTTCCGCGAGGCGCTCGAGAAGAAGGTCATTGAACCTGAAGCCCTCGGAAACCAGACGCTGGACGGCGCAATTTCCCGCGCGTTGCTTCAGGCTCTCTCAAGCGCTGATGATCGGCAGGTCCTTTATGCGCTGGACCTGCTTGCGACCGGGCCTCCCGCCCGGTGGCGGCAGTATCTTCCGACTCTCATCGAGCACAAGGCTCCGGCCGTGCGAAGCCGGACGATCGCGATACTCACAGAGTGGAGGTCTTTTTCACCGCGCTACGTTGAGAAGCTGTTGCTCGACGAGGACCTGGAGGTTCGGGTCGAAGCGATCCGCCACCTGTGTGAGACAGGGAAGGAACCGGCGCGCACGAAGTTGAGGGAATTCCTGAACCACGCGGATTACAGAACGGTGCTCGCCGCGATTCATTGCATCGCGAAGTATCGCCCTCGTGACGGGGATCTGATCGATGAACAACTGATCGAAAAGGCTCTGGCGGTCTCAGGAGAGCATGGCGTGGGCGCAAAAACTGCCGCGGCACGCGGTGTCGCAATCGCGCGCCCTCCGCGCGCGAGTCAGTTTCTGGATCAGCTTCTGAAGGAGTCGAGCGCGGAAGTCCTTCGGCAGGCCGTGCAAGCGTCGGGCGAAATCGGATACGAAGGTTCGATTTCGCGCTTGATACCGATGCTGGCCCATGCACGCCTGCGCCGGGATGCCCGCGAGGCGTTGTTGAAGCTCGGCGCGCCCGCTCTGAGCGAATTGCGAGAGCGGTTCCAGGACGAAACAGTACCGATTGAAGTTCGCTTTCGCATTCCAAAGGTTCTTTCGCTTTCGCACAAGCAGGACGCGGCGGACTTCCTCTTTGGGTGTCTTCGGCATTTCTCACCGCGTCTTGATACGGCCATCCTGAAGGCGCTGAATGTCATGCGTTCGGAATCGTCAGAAATCCACTTCGACCGCGACCGCGTTTCCGCCCTTATCGGTATGGAATCGAATAGACATCAAAGGCTGCGTGCAATTCGCCGCGCCATTCAGGGAAATCTCGATTCCGAGAACATGGAGGCTCCGTCGGACGTCGATGCGCTCCTGGACAAAGCAATAGGCGAACGGCTGGACGAAGGTGTGGAACGGGTGTTTCGACTTCTTCACCTTATCTTTCCGCCATCGGACATTCGGTCGGTTCACTTCAGTTTCACCACGAGGCCGGCGCTCCGCGCGAGCGCGGTTGAATTCCTCGATAACCTGCTCGACCCGGCCCTGAGGACGCTGGTCGTGCCACTCGTGGAAGATCGTGATGAGCCCGAGCTGTCGAAGGAATCCAAAGAGGCATTGTCTCGGGCCGAAGCTCTTCAGGAGCTGCTTGGGCAGGATGATGAATGGCTCAGAACGATTGCCACCGAGTTGTCCGGTCACATAGAGAACAACAGGGCGCTCTTGCGCTCGTGAGGACCAACACCATGAAGGAGGTGCCGGTTGACCGTCTCGTTGTCGCCTGTTGAAAAAGTGCTCTGCCTCCAGCGTGTTGAAGTGTTCAAGCACGCGACGACTGAAATGCTGACCTATATCGGTTCAATCGCCGAGGTCGTCGAGGTCACATCGCAGACGGTAATTTTCTCCGAGCAGGAGATGTCAGACGCCATGTACGTTGTCGTCAGGGGGCATGTCCGCCTTTCGAAGGAGGGGAAAGAGATCCTTGTGTCAGGCCCGTCGGACAGTTTCGGCACATGGGCCCTGTTTGACAACACACCTCGCCTCATGACCGCTACAGCTCTGGAAGATTCCGTCTTGCTCAAGATCGTAAGCGACACCTTCTATGAGTTCCTCGCGGATCATGAGGAGGTGACGCCTGCGATCTTTAAAGCCGTTATTGAACGAGTGAAGGCTTTGGCTCCGGACGCGCTATGAGGAAACAGTCACTTTACAGGTTGCTGCAGCTTGTCCGGGACATCGACATCGATTTTGATGTCCCTGTCGGTGCCAACACGGCCGAACATGAAGTAGAACGCAATTGCGGCTACAACGACGATCAGCACAATTGCGACAGATGCTACACTGCTGCTGTTGCTGTCGGACATTGTCTACCTCCAATGATTGTGGCTATTCCGTCGCCTAGATGGCCCACGGGGAGCCTGATTTAACCGTGCAATCAGACGACCATCCCTGAGAAGTGATGAAACAGGAAGGAGATTCCATGTTGCAGATCGACCGTTCGCCGGCTGCACTGTTTGCGGAATTGTCTGAGATTCTTCCAATCGCGATGGTCAAACTCGATCCGAGGGGTAAGGTCCTCTTTATGAATCGAGCCTCGCATGACCTGCTTACGGCGATGCAGATTACTCCTGATGACCTGCCCCACGCCTTGCCCCACCGGCATCGCTCTCTGGTGCGCCAGGCTCTTCGTGAGAAGCGTGTGGAAGAAATGGACTGGGTTCAAAACGGTCGCAGCCTTCACCTGGTCTTTAAAGCCTCTGAGGATGGCGGCTCTGCGTTTCTATTCATGATCGATCTGACGGCCCAGGAAGATGCGAAGGCGCAGCTGATTCAATCCGATAAGATGGCGTCCCTCGGTTTGCTCGTTGCAGGCCTCGCCCATGAAATCAACACGCCCCTTGGCGCGATCCACAGCAATAACGACACCGTGTCGCGGTCCATTGACAAGATTCGGCAGCTCCTTGAGGGACAGGAGAACCTGACCAGCGCTGACCGTAGTCGTCTTCAGCAACTCGTCGCTATTCTGCAGGACGTGTGCGACAACACGGCTCTCGCTACAGAACGTCTAATGAGCGTTGTCGGCAGTTTAAAGAACTTCGCCCGCGTCGATGAGGCGGACTTCCAAAAGGCGGATCTCCACGAGGGCATTGAGAGCACCTTGACGATCGTTCAGCATCAACTAAAGAACCGAATTGTGGTGGACAAGCAGTTCGGGAACCTGCCCCTCGTGGAGTGCCACCCCAACCGCCTCAATCAGGTGTTCATGAATCTTCTGGTGAACGCCTCGCAGGCGATTCCCGACAAGGGAACAATCACCATCAGGACGGCGAAGAAAGGCGACTCCGTGAAGATTTCCATCTCCGACACAGGCGTTGGCATTCCGCCCGAGAATATCCCCAGGATTTTTGATCCGGGTTTCACTACTAAAGGAGTCGGCGTGGGAACAGGATTAGGCCTCTCAATTTGCTACAAGATTATTGAGGAGCACGAGGGAAAGATCGATGTTGAAAGCGGGGATCAGGGGACCACATTTACGATCACACTACCTCTTGGGCGTGGAAAGAAGGTGAAAAGTGGCTAAGCAGGAACCTCCAGTTATTTTGCTCGTGGACGACGAAGAAATGATCATCACCTCGATCAAGTCCTTTCTGGCGATCGAAACAGACTATCAACTGCTGTCGTACACCTCCCCCGTCAAGGCTCTCGAAGATCTTCAAACGAAGATCAAAGGCCTCGATCTCGTGATCAGCGATTACCTGATGCCCGAGATGGATGGGATTTCCTTTCTCGCCGAGGTGAAGAAGAAATTTCCGCTGGTTCCCCGAATCCTTTTGACCGGTTATGCCGATAAGGAAAATGCAATCAAGGCCATCAACAATGTAGGTCTGTATCAGTACATCGAGAAACCTTGGGACAACGATGATCTTCGGCTGATCATCCGCAACGGTCTGGAGAAGACAATCCTTTTGAAGCAACTCGAGGAAAAGGTGCGCGAATCTGAGAAGGTTCATAAGGAACTGAGCGATGTCCAGAAGGAGATTTTGCGTGTCTTTGTTTAGCGGGTGTTCAGGTTTTAGACAATTGTGCCTGTGTCCCGCACGCTTCGCAGCCCTGTTTCTTTAAATATAAGTGAGTTGCGACTGTTGGAATCCATTCTGCAAGCGTTTAGGCATCGGAGAAGGAGCCGTACGATGCCAAAGCACTTCACTCGGGCCTTCCTCACAGTTCCCTTTGTCTTAATGGTTCTTGTTGCCGCGTCCTATGGGCAGCAGGCGGACATTCCGCCAGCCGCGCTGACAGATGCCGGCGTTGCGGTGGATTCAACCGGAACAGAACCAGCGCGAATAGTTGAGGAACGTCCGGACCTTTACTGGATGAAGAAGAACCTGCACCCCATCACCTGGCTCGAGGCAATGACTCGACCGGTTGCTAAATTGGCAGAGAGGGGCGCCGGTCGCTTCACGATGCAGCAGACATCGACAAAAGTTCGGGGAGTGAAGTTGGGATTCCGGGGGACAGGCTCGAGTTCCGGCGCGGGACCGGAAATCAAGCCTTTCGACAACAATCTATTCGGCACCGGCCTTCAACTCGAAGTGCCGCTGCTTGTCACGTACAGGTTGTATGAGTCTTACCGCTTCAGATTGAACTATCCACTGGTTCGAGGCGAGAACTCCGAGCGATTGGGGCTGGAACTCGCGGGTCGTTACAATTCGCGCCCTTCGGAAACTTTTTACGGTATCGGCAATCACAGCAGCGATGTGTATAAAACGAAGTTTCGCTCGGTGTCGCGCACCGCAGGGATTGCACTGAATGCTCGAATTGCAAAAGCGTGGACATTACGGCTCGAGGAAGGATACCGGAGTATCGGAATCACGAGCCCGCGCAATTACACATCGACAAAGGACGTGTTCGCGGGGACCGACATTCCCGGAATATCGGACGCAGGTGGCACCGGCCTGATCTCCACAGTCTCCCTGCAAAGGGACACCAAAGATCGCAATTACCTGGCGAGCTCTGGTGGGCGGCAATACGTTGAAGCAAGTCTCAATGAGGGGCTGACCGGTGGAGATTTCTCTTACTGGCGATACCGCGCAGGTCTTCAACAATTTTTCCCACTGAGCGAAGACCACCGGAAAGTAATCGCGTTTCGTGCCGACGTCGAAACGAACCGGGAAAAGGGCGGCAGTGTCATTCCGTTCTTCGATCTGCCGATTGTCGGCAGTCATTCCACCGTCCGCGGTATTCCAAGCCGCCGGTACACCGACAAAAGTTCAATGACGGCTTCACTGGAATACCGTTATCGGATATGGCGCAACTTCGATTGGGGAGTATTTGCGGACACTGGTCAGGTCGGTTCACAGATTGGGGATTTCAGTCTCTCCAAGAGTCGGCTCCACACCGGTTATGGAATGCGTCTCATGATGCGCGCCGGCGAAAAGCACGCAATGAGTATTGACGTCGCGCACAGCCGCGAAGGTTGGATGGTCTACGCCGACTTCAGTCCGGACTTCTAAAACTATGCGAACAAAAACGGTCACCCTTATTGCTGTTTTGCTGATTCTCTTCGCATGGATTGGCGAGGCACAGTCAAAGAAGGCCCAGGGCGTGATTTGGCTGGATAATGACTTCAGGAACATTGCGGAGCCCAAAGCGCGCGAGGGTGGATACTACTCAGCGTTCTTCAATTCGGAAGCGGGCGAGCGCTGGAAACGCGGTCTGGATGTTCCGCACCACGTGCGACTGATGGTTGGCGCTCCCAAGCAGGCGGCCAACGTAAACGCGCTTGACGAGGTTCCCGACTCCAGCTGGTTTACCAATCGTCACGCTCTCCGCCCCATGACAGTCCAACAGCTGATCCAGGGACCGAATCGAGAACTGCCACCGGACTTCTCATCAGGCACGATCACCAAGGCAAAGATGGATGGTGTCACTCCGGGTTTGTTGGTGACTGACCGTAACGGCAGAGATTACATCATCAAGTTCGATAACAAGGACTATCCGGAATTGCAATCCGGCGCGGAAGTCATCTCCACGAAGATCCTGTTTGCCGCGGGTTATAACGTGCCCGAAAACTACATCAGCTACATGGATCCGACCAAGCTGGTGATCACGGAAGGCATGGAGGTCGGAGACGGAAAATCGAAGCACCACCTCACCCGCGATGAACTCACGAAGATGTTGCACAACGTTGCCCGGCGTGACGACGGCCAATACCGTGTGTTGGCCAGCAGGATCCTTGAGGGAACGTCGAAGGGGCCGTTTGCTTACGTCGGTTTGCGCAAGGATGATCCCAACGATCTGATTCCGCATGAGCACCGCAGGGAGCTGCGTGGACTGCGTGTTATCGCGTCGTGGATCAATCATTGGGACGTCAAGGAAGGCAACACGCTCGATATGTATGTCGAAGAGAATGGCAGGAAGTTCTTGCGACACCATCTGATCGACTTCGGCTCTTCTCTTGGAGGCGGCCGGGCTCCTATGGAGTACTTTCACGGCCGCGAGTACGCCTTCGATGCCGGTACGATGATGAAGGAGCTTTTTACGCTCGGGTTGTATGTCACCCCGGATGAAAAGAATGCTCCGCTTGTTTACCCGCAGGTTGGAATCTTTTCGGCCGAGGACTTTAACCCGGGAGACTGGATTCCTTCCTTCCACGTGATGCCGTTCGACAATATGACCCGCGAAGACGCTTATTGGGCGACGAGGATCATTCTTTCATTTACCGAAGATCAGCTCCTTCAGATCGTGAAGACCGCGGAATTTACGGATCCCAAAGTTACGGATTATGTTTACCGGGTCCTGCTCGAGCGTCGTCGGCTGATCGCGAAACATTGGCTCAGCGGCATCAATCCGATTGGTAAGTTCGCGGTAGCCGCCACTTCGGATGGATTCGAATTGCGGTTCGACGATTTCATGACCGCTGAGGACCTTGCCGGTCCCACTGAATACCGCTACGAAGTGATAAGTCTCGGGGCGGCAGGCAGCACTACGGGCCATACAGATAAGAAGATCACTGCTGTTCCACGCATACCCCTGGGACGTTCAGTCGCCGGAGAAACTCGGGTGAGAATCTGGAACACCCGTGAGACATCGGCAAAACCCGTGACCGTCTATCTGAATAGCAGGCCTGATGGAATGGTGGGACTCCTGCGAATAGAGCGTTCGTAATTAAAGGAGCGATATGCGAATTCAACCAGCGAGCAAGCTGACTACGTGGGCTGTAATGGCCATAATCCTGTTCATGGTATGCGCGTGTGCGGAAAGCGGTCAGGCCACGGGCGCTCAGGATCAATCAAAAGAGTTCCAGGCGCGCATCGATAAGTATCTGGAGATTCATAGAAAGGCCGTGGCCTCTGTTCCGGCAATCCCCAAAGAAACCACGGATGCCGCGTTGATCGCGAAGCATGAGCAGCAGATCGCCGCTGCAATCCGTTCGCTTCGGCCTAATGCTCTCGTTGGCGAGATCTTTACTCCGGCCGTGCGCCAGATGATCGTGGGAACCGTCAAACAGAAAGTGGACGGAAAGGCAGGGGAGTCTGCAAAGGAGACGATCCTCGGCGAGGGCAATCCCAAAGGTCCGGAGTCCGGAACATCGGTGAACCTGGCAGTCAACGGCGTATACCCAACGACAGCTCCCTTATCTACTGTTCCGCCTTCGGTTCTTATGGCTTTGCCGACATTGCCCAAAGAACTGGAATATCGTTTTGTCGGACGGAATTTGATCCTCCGGGATACGGTGGCAAACCTCATTGTTGACTTCATCCCGAATGTGATCTGAACTAATTCAAACCAGGAAGAAAGACCATGAATCCAGCCGGGAAGTCACTGCGTTTAACGTTCGTTCTGCTGTTCTCTCTTCTTTTTCAGTTTCAGGCGCAGCCGCAGTCGCGTCCCGAGGTGCAGCCTCGGCCGCCTGCGGCTGCTGCTGCGCAACAGCCCGCAAAGCAGCCGGAACTGAAATTTGCAATCCTGGGGGATACAGGCACAGGCGGGCGAGAGCAGTACGAAGTGGGGCAAAAGCTGACGGCTACACGCGGCACCTTCCCGTTCGAGTTCGTAATCATGCTCGGTGACAATATGTATGGCGGAGAGAGCGCGAGGGATTTTCAGACCAAATTCGAGAAACCCTATGAAGCATTGCTTTCCACCGGCATAAAGTTTTACGCATCCCTGGGAAATCATGACGTACCCGAACGTCAGATCGCTTACAAGCCCTTCAACATGGGTGGACAGCGATACTACACATTCAAGCCAAAGGATGGCGTTCGCTTCTTCGCTCTGGACAGCAACTACGTGGACAAGAAGCAGCTCGACTGGCTTGAGAATGAGTTGAAGAATTCCGGCAGCGAATGGAAGATCTGCTTCTTTCACCACCCTCTGTACTCATCCGGAGAAAAACACGGCCCGAGTCTCGAGCTGCGCAAGGTGCTGGAACCGTTGTTGATGAAAAACGGCGTCGATGTCGTATTTGCCGGCCACGAACACTTTTACGAGCGCATCAAACCGCAAAATGGAATTCAGTACTTCATTCTCGGCAACAGCGCCAAGCTGCGCAAAGGCGGCATTGCGACGAGTGAAATCACGGCTAAAGGCTTTGATACAGACAATGCGTTCATGATCGCGGAGATTACCGGCGACGAAATGAGCTTCCAAACGATATCGCGAAAGGGCACTGTCATTGATTCCGGGAAGTTTCGTCGCGCGGAACGCAAGGCCGCCACAAACGATTGAAGGCTGTCTGGAATCGAGCCATCGAGCACAGAACGCCAATTCTCAAAGTCCCATAAATCCCTGACATCGTCTTGACTCTAAAGGTCCACCTGCCTGGCCTGTTTGGCGCGGAGATTGCGACTTCAAATTCGGGCGATTCGAGACCGCCGTGGAGCCTCATCACCGGAAACTGTGAAGTCTCGTAACACGATTCAAAGGAGCCAATATGAAGAAACTATATTTGACCCTGGCATTGATGCTGGGATTCACGGGATTCGGGCTTGCTGCAGATGATGCGACCGAACGCGTGGGAGAAGCCAAAACAGTCTTTGACGAGATTATGGCAGCGCCCGACAAGGGAATTCCGCGGGACCTTCTGGAGAAGGCCCACTGCGTTGTGATCATTCCAGCCGTCAAGCGCGCCGGATTCATCGTCGGCGGGCAATACGGTGTAGGCCTTGCAACGTGCCGTCAAGCGGGCCACGCCGGCTGGACCGGACCTTCGACCGTGAAGGTTGAAGGCGGCAGTTTTGGTCTTCAAATCGGCGGCGGTGAAACCGACGTCGTCATGCTCGTCATGAACGAAAGTGGATCCAAGAAACTAGCGAAAAGCGAATTCACGCTCGGCGGCGAGGGTGCGGTCATGGCGGGACCGGTTGGGCGAGCGACTTCCGCTGAAACGGATGCAGCGTTCCGCGCTGAAATCCTTTCCTATTCACGATCACGCGGCGTATTCGCTGGTGTGGCGCTAAAGGGATCGACGCTGCGTTCGGACGACAGCGACAACAAGAAGCTCTATGGCAAGGAAGTCAAGCACGAGGACATTCTCTTAGGTAAGGTCCCCGCGCCTGCAGTCGCAAAACCGCTGCTCGACACGATTAGCAAGTACTCCGTGGTCGAGAAGAAGTAAGAGGAGGATGTCATGCTTTGGACCATTTTTGTGATCCTGATGGTGATGTGGTTACTGGGAATGGCAACTTCGTACACGCTCGGAGGCTTCATTCACATCCTGCTCGTGCTTGCCATCGCCGCGGTGCTCATCCGCCTCATTCAGGGACGAACACCGGTGTAGGAAGAACTGACGTGGGCTGCCTCCACGGACATCTCCGTGGAGGCTCGATGTACCAATCGCTCAAACATGGAGGACACGATGAATTGGGATCAAATTGAAGGCAACTGGAAAATTCTCAAAGGCAAGGCAAAGCAGCAGTGGGGAAGACTAACTGATGATGAACTTGATGTGATTGCCGGGAAGAAAGATGTTTTGATTGGAAAACTCCAGGAACGTTATGGACTGGCGCGGCAGGAGGCCGAGCGCGAAGCCAATCAATGGCGAGAGGCGTGTTGAACTCGAGAATCTTGAACAAGGAGCTCCAGCTATGAAGGGAATCGCGATCGTGTTGATCCTTCTAGGAGCCCTGGCGCTCGCTTACCAGGGTTTCTCGTATGTAACGCGTGACAAAGTCGTTGATATCGGCCCGCTCGAGGTGACCGCGGAGAAACACAAGACAGTGTTTCTTCCGCCGGTTCTCGGCGCGGTCGTTCTTGCGAGTGGTGTTGCACTTCTGCTCACAAGTTCCCGAAAGGCGTGAGCATCGATTCAGATTTGCCGAATTAATCCGGCAATGAGCGCGGCGCGCTCCGGCAGGGATGCGATTTCAACGTATTCCTCCAGCGAGTGCGCCCCGTCTCCAATCGGTCCGAGACCGTCGAGCGTCGGAATCCCCATCGCCGCTGTGAAGTTTCCATCCGAAGCTCCGCCCGTTGAACCCTCCTCGATGCGTATCCCAAGCTCTTCTCCAATTTTTCGGGCGATCTCGAAGAGTCTGCCGGTGTCCGAAGTCCGCTCCATAGGAGGCCGGTTAATTCCACCTCGGATGTGGAGCGTTGCCCCTGGAAGGCGGGGGCGTAATGCGCGGATCAGTTCAGTAATTCGCGCGGCTTCTTCATTGCTCGTTATGCGGACGTCAATTTCAACGGCCGCTTCCGCGGGAACAACATTAACGCGGGTTCCACCCTGAACCACACCGACAGTAACGGTTGTGCCACGAGCCCCATCCGACATGCCCTGGAGCAGAACGATCTGATGTGCTATCTCTTCGATAGCATTAATGCCGCGCGATGGATCAATTCCGGCGTGCGCCGCTCGACCGGTGGCCATGAGCGTGAAACGTCCGACCCCCTTTCTCGAGGTCTTGATACCTCCACCCGGCAGCGAAGGCTCCAGCACCAGAACGGCGTCGGCCGCGCCCGCCTCTCTCTCAATCAACTCGCGGGACGACGGGCTTCCCATTTCCTCATCGGAGGTAAGCAGGACCGTCACAGGCCGCGGCAGTGGACCGGAAGCGCGCAGTGCAGCCCAGATCAAAGTGATGCCGGCTTTCATGTCGAATACCCCGGGACCGGTCGCTCGATCGTTTTCAATTCTGAAGGGCCGGCGGCCGACTTCGCCGGCGGGAAACACCGTGTCGGTGTGGCCCAGAATAAGCAGCCTGCTCTTCGATGCTCCGTCAAACCTGGCGACCAGATGGTCGCCAAATCGCTCCGCGGGGATGTACTCCACACTTCCACCCAGCGTTTGGAACCTGGTACCCAGATAGCGGACGAGTCTGTCGACAAGCGGTTTATCCACGGTGGGTGAATCCATGTTCACAACCGCTTCAAGCAGGCTGATCGTTTCAGGCATGTTTCGTCGGAGCGTCTCCAGAAGATCCTTCATCGGCATAGTCTATAATCCCCCGCGATGAAGGTGGCCATTCTCGGCACGCGGGGCATACCTGCGAATTACGGCGGGTTTGAAACGTTTGCTGAAGAGCTTTCCACGCGACTGGCGGCTCGCGGACACGATGTCACGGTCTATGGACGGTCCAACAACATCCGCTATGAGGGGAAAGAGTACAGGGGCGTGAAGCTGGTGATTCTTCCCACCATCGGCACGAAACACCTCGATACGGTATCCCACACCTTCCTTTCGGTTATTCATGCGATTCCACGCCGTTTTGACGTGGCCCTGATCTGCAACGCCGCTAATGCGATCTTTGCCGTTATTCCGCGCATCACGGGCACACCGGTCGCGTTGAACGTGGATGGCATTGAACGCAAGAGACGAAAGTGGGGACTGGCGGGCCGTACCTACTACAGGGTCTCGGAGTATCTGGCGACGCTCATTCCGAACGTGATTGTCACGGATGCCGCCGTCATCAAGGAGTACTACCGGAAGGAATACGGCGTCTCCTCGCAGATGATCGCCTACGGCGCCGAGTGTGACAGGCAACTGACGACGGAGATCCAGGATCGTCTCGGCGTGAAGCCCCGCGAATATGTTCTCTATGTGAGCCGTCTCGAACCAGAGAACAATGCGCACCTTGTCATTAAAGCCTACGAGTCGGTTCGAACCGACAAACCTCTGCTCATCGTGGGCGACGCACCCTACGCGCACGAGTACATCGCAAGCCTGAAAGCAACACGCGACGCGCGCGTTCATTTTCCCGGAGCGTTGTATGGAGTGTCTTACCGTGAACTACAGTCGCACGCGTACGTCTATGTTCACGCAACTGAAGTGGGTGGCACGCATCCCGCGCTGATTGAAGCGATGGGCGCTGGAAACTGTGTGTTGGTCTTCGATACTCCAGAAAACAGGGAGGTCGTCGGGGACTCCGGGCTATTCTTTTCACGTCCCGAGGAACTCTCCCGTCTCCTGCAGCTTGCTGTAGACGATCCAGGACTGGTCAAAGATTTTCGTGTGAAGGCGAGGGCAAGAGCCCTGGCGAACTATTCATGGGACGCCATCGCCGACGAATACGAGCGACTGCTGGAAGGTCTTTGTGGCTAGAATAGGGAGTTCGTTCTGTCAATCGAAGTCAGCATTCCCGGGGAGGAATCGTTGAAAGGAATAGTTCTAGCCGGTGGTTTGGGAACTCGCCTGAATCCCATCACCAAGATCACGAACAAGCACCTCATGCCGGTGTACAACAAACCCATGGTGTTCTACCCGATTCAGACCCTCGTGGCCGCCGGCGTCAGCGAGATTCTCGTTGTAACGGGAGGGAACAATGCCGGGGATTTTCTGCGGCTCCTTCGCAATGGCGAGGAATTTGGACTAAAGCAGTTGTCCTATCGATATCAGGAAGGTGAAGGCGGGATTGCGGCTGCGCTGTCCCTGGCGGAAACCTTCGCCGGAGATGATTCCATCTGCGTCATCCTTGGCGACAACATTTATGAGCACAGCCTGCGGAAGTCCGCTGATGAATTCGCGCGAATCGGGCGCGGTGCTCGAATCCACCTGAAGCAGGTCGAGAATCCTCAGCGTTTCGGCGTTCCCGTGATGCAGGACGGGCGCATCGTACGCATTGAAGAGAAACCCAAAAACCCTCAAACCAATTTTGCCGTCACGGGCTTCTACATGTATGACCCGGCCGTTTTCGAGATTATCAAGACGCTGAAACCTTCCGGCCGAGGCGAGCTGGAAATCACTGATGTCAACAACGCCTACATTGAGCGCAATGAGATGTCATGGGAAGTCATTGAAGGCTGGTGGTCCGACGCGGGCACTTTCGATTCGCTGTTACGCGCGAATATTCTCGTTGCCAGCCAGCACAAAGGTAATGAAGAGGAACTGCCTCAGGAAGTAATCCAGACTTCCGCATCCATTTTGAGGCGTCAATGAAAGTCCTGGTCACAGGCGGAGCAGGCTTCATCGGGTCCAGCTTCATTCGCTACGTTCTGCGAACGCGGAAAGATATCGAGGTTGTTAACTTCGACAAACTGACATATGCGGGCAACCTCCGGAATCTCGAGGAGATCGCGCTGGATTCACGGTACGCATTCGTGCGGGGAGATATTGCGGAGACCGATCACGTCGCGGGTGTGTTTAAACAGCACCATCCGGAAATGGTAGTGAACTTCGCGGCGGAGACGCACGTCGATCGATCGATTGAAGACACCACGCCTTTTTTGCGAACCAATGTCGCGGGGACGCAATGCCTGCTCGAGCAGTCCCGCCGTTCCGGCATTTCAAAATTCATTCAAATTTCGACCGACGAGGTATACGGAAGCCTGGGCGCTGAGGGCGCCTTCCGCGAAGACACCCCAATCGATCCCAGCAGTCCCTACTCTGCAAGCAAGGCGAGCGCGGATCTCTGGGCCTTGAGCTATTTCAAGACCTTCGGTTTTCCGGTGCTCGTGACGCGCTGCACCAATAACTATGGCCCGTTCCAGTTTCCGGAAAAATTGATCCCTGTTCTGGTCACGAATGCGATGGAGGGACGGTCGCTGCCCATCTATGGCGATGGTCTCAACGTCAGGGAGTGGATCTTTGCCGACGAACACTCCCGCGCGGTGCTTATGGCCTTGGATATGGGACGGCCCGGTGAGGTCTATAACATCGGCAGCGGCCACGAAAAGACCAACCTTGAAGTCGTGCGCGAAGTCCTGAGGATCATGGGAAAACCCGAGTCGATGATCCAGTTCGTCAAGGATCGGCCTGGACATGATCGGCGCTACGCTATCGACTGCTCCAAAATTCAACGGGAGTGGGGTTGGAAGAGTGCCGTGGATTTCGAGGTGGGCCTTGCGGAGACCATTGCCTGGTATCAGTCGCGGCAGGACTGGATTCAGGGAATCAAGGATGCTTCGTATCTGTCCTACTACGAGCGGATGTATACGCGCCGCGATGAGACCCTCAGCCGACTGAATCAATGATTCCCTGCGACCTTTGCGGTTCACGGGAACTCGAACCCGTCCTTGAATCCTCCCGGCTCGACGGCCCTCTCGTGAAATGCAGGAAGTGCGGCTTCTACTACGTTGGGGAACGCAGATCGAATCTTGCATTCGGCTCGGATACCGCGGCCGCAACCACGCAGCGGATTCGCGATGCCAACCGCGATCTCGAGGGCATTGATCTCGATGAGGAGCGCCGCCTCGCCGGGCTGAATGCAAAGACCCGCCTGGATCTCATCCGTCAATATCGACCCGCCGGCAAACTTCTTGAAGTGGGCTGCGCGCGCGGCGATTTCCTGAGAGTCGCGAGGGAATTCTTCACCGTCGTCGGAGTCGAGCCCAATGAGGAACTTGCCAGCGACGCCGTTGCATTCGCGCCCGTCGATCAGGGAGTTATCGAAACGCATCCGTACTCGGAATATGACGTTGCCGCGAGCTTTCATGTGATCGAACACACGGATTCACCCCGGCGTTTTCTCGAAGCCATCACTGCGCGAGTTTGTCCGGGCGGAATTGTCGTGATCGAGACCCCGAATATTCACTCCATTCCCTTCCGTCTTTTGGGGAGTCGGTGGCGGCAATTCATCCCCGAGCACTACTTCTTTTTCGACGAGAAGACGATGGCGAAGCTGATGGAAGACGCGGGCCTGAAGGTCGAACGTATCCAGAGAATCGGGAAGTTCGCCAGCCCGGCATTGATTCTGAACCGTCTCGCCCGTTACTTTCGCCCGCTGCGCTATGCAGAGACTCTTGCCGGCCGGTTGAACCTGCAGCGGGTTGTCATGCGCGTGGATCCCCTCGACATCATGATTGCGGTGGGGGCCAAGAAGGGGTGAAGACAGGCGAAAAGAAGAATTTAGGAGAATGGACGATCCGACATCTCAAAACCGAGATTACAAAATCTCAAATTTGGCCGGAAATCCCCGGCATGCCAGTCCAATCTAAGATTTTGTAATCTCGGTTTTGAGATGTCGGATCGTCCATTTTCCTAAATTCCCTGCCTCTGCCCATTCCCCCAACCTTCATGAAATCCTGCACATACCGCCACCACCTCTAAATGAGCCCTCTCGGGCTATCCGACAGTGCTTCTGTACCTTGGTGCCAGCCCTTGCAACCTTCGTGCGATGTTCCGTTTCTGCCGGCTGGCAGATACTCCTCGGGCATGGAGGCAATACGAATGAGGAGAAATCAGGCATACGACTACGACAACAGAGACAGCCAGGAGATGTATGGCTATCTCGAAGCCCGGATCGAAGCGATGAAGCGCCGCATCCAGGAACTCGAGATGGAAAACGCAAAGCTCGTGTGCGAGCTCCAGGATTCGCGAGAGCTGATGTCTGTCTGCGCTTGATCTGAGAACCGCCCCACCTTCGCGTCACGATCGCCGTACAGTGAACTGAAGAGAGTAAGATGCTGATGTGAAATCGGCGGTCGTGATCGTCAATTGGAATTCGGGAGGGCGGCTGGCGAGCTGCCTTCAATCCCTGCCTGCCGGTCCAGAGGCTATCGTTGTTATCGACAATGCATCTGCGGATGATTCTCTGAAAACTGCCAGAGACAGTCGCGCCGGCGCGACCTT
>Ga0068859_100002964_pt1 | contig 17213 bp, 10 predicted proteins | sample KBSSwiS22_FD_66585 | JGI IMG/M metagenome (GOLD analysis project Ga0068859, IMG submission 66585) | Switchgrass rhizosphere microbial communities from Kellogg Biological Station, Michigan, USA - KBS Switchgrass S2-2 | ecosystem: Host-associated > Plants > Roots > Rhizosphere > Soil ...
TCTATTTGTTGGCGGCAGGGTGTTGCCGGGGCGATACCCGACAGCAGTCAACTCGTTTATCTATCGGAATGATTCAAAAAATGGAAAAGTTGTTTTCACCGATATAACTAATGAAGCAGCAAAGTCACTGAATGATATCGGGCTTGTGTGCGATGCCATTTGGACCGACTTTGATGGGGATGGCTGGACTGATCTTATCGTAGCTGGTGAATGGATGCCGGTTACCTTTTTAAAAAACAATAAGGGCAAATTTGAGAATGTAACAAACCAGTCTGGAATAAGTGATCAAAAAGGATGGTGGAACAGCATTGCTGCGGGTGATTTTGACAACGATGGCGATGTAGACTACATCATCGGCAACCTTGGCGAAAATTCTTTTTACCGTGCTTCCGATAAATATCCCGTACGTGTTCACGCAAAGGATTATGATAAAAACAAAAGTCTCGACGCGATTCTTACGCTTTACCTGAATGATCAGAAAGGAGAACGAAAAGAATTTACGGCTAACAACCGGGATGATATTATTGAACAACTTCCCCCGCTCCGAAAAAAATTTCCGACCTATAAATTGTTTGGTGAAGCCACATTCAGCGACTTGTTTACAAAAGAACAAATGGATAGTGCATTAACGCTGGAAGCAACTAACTTCAGCAGCTGCCTGTTAAAAAACAACGGAGGCGGTAAGTTTGAACTGGTTCCATTACCGGCTATGGCACAGCTTGCCCCCTTGTATGGAATGGTGACAGGCGACTTCAATAATGATAACAATCTTGATGTGATAATAAGCGGTAATGATTACGGCACAGAGGTTACAAACGGGAGATATGATGCCATGAACGGCCTGCTGTTACTCGGAGATGGCAAGGGCGGCTTTAATGCGAAAAGTATACTCGAAAGCGGTTTATTTGTACCAGGTGATGCAAAAGCATTGATAAAGCTGAAAGGTGCCGACGGAAAATGCCTTGTTGCAGCTTCGCAAAACAGGGGAAAACTCAAAATTTACCGCGATAATAATCCGCAGCAAAAAATAATATCCCTTAAGCCCGGCGACAAAACGATATTAATAACATTGACTGACGGACATATAAGAAAGGAAGAAGTGGACCACGGCAGCTCATTCCTTTCGCAGTCATCACAATTTATTACTGTGAATGCGTCCGCAAAAAAAATCGAAATCATTAATACCAAAGGAGAAAAAAGGGTATCTCAATAAAAAAAAATTAAAGGGTTTTATTTCAGCATCGATTGAAAATTATAGTCCCCTGATCCGGTTTCAATAACTGCATATCCTTTTTCATAACGGAGAGGCTTAACTACTTTTCCGTTTTCCTTTACCGGTTCATTTTCTTTTGCAGGCACATAAATGATGGCCGTTGTATTTACAGGTATAGACACATTCAGTGAGAAACTGTTCACTTCTTTCTTCCATTCACTTTTTATTTCCCCACGTATCGATTGATAACTTCCCTTTGCCCACGTTAAATCACCGGCAGGTTGCGGTTTAATAACAATCTTTTTGAACCCCGGTGCGGCTGCATTTATCCCCAGTAGGGAGCGGTAAAACCATTCTTCTATTGATCCGAACATGGGGTGATTTTGAGAGGGGAAATTGTCTGGATAAGCCCAGGTTTCCCACAATGTTGTAGCCCCGGTGGTCAGCATATGATCCCATCCGGGAAATTCTCTTTTGGTAGCCACAGCGTAAGCCCTGTCATTCATATCATTTTCCCTGAATACATCAAACATCATTTTGGTTGAAAAAATTCCAGTCGCCAGATGTCCGTTATGCCGCGCAAATTCTTTCATTAATACAGCAAATGCCGAATCCTTATCAGCAGCAAAACCGTACCACAACGCGAAAAGTTGTGCACTTTGTGTCGCATTATCAAAACGACCGGTATTACCGACCTGGAAACGACTGATGATTGCTTCTTTTATTTTATCTGCAAGCTTACTGAAATGTAAAGAGTCTTCTTTCTTTTGCAAAATGCCGGCACATTCCGCTGCCAGTTTTACGTGATGATAGTAAAATGCAGAGGCCGAGAACGCCTCAGGTTTTGTATCAATCGCCTCATGGTCGCTGATATCCCAATAAAATAAATTGTCAACCGCTTTTGACTGCAAAAAGTCAATTTGCTTTTTTAAACCAACGTAATTCTCTTCAATGATCCGTTTGTCTTCATAAAAATCATACAATTGTTTTTGCAGGTATGGAAAAATCAACTCCCATCCTAATGGCCCTGACTCGCCTCCATAACCTTTATCTGCAATGCCTGTATACGGCGCTATTTCCGTAATGCCGCCATCCGGTTGCTGTTCATTGGCATAGTCACGCATGGCTTTGGCATAAAACCGGGCCATGTTATAATTATACATAAATGAATTTGCTGTCACAACCATATCTGCACCGTATCCCATTTTTTCGCGGGCCGGGCAGTCGGATTGCACACTGAAAATATTGCTCTTGAATGTCCAGTCAATAACATCGTGCAACTTGTTCAGCATTGGATTGGAACATTCAAAACTTCCATTTGCTGCTACATCACTGTTCATGCGAAGTCCTTCTATATCGCCGGGTGTCGGCTTACCCGGCCAACCGGTTATCTCAATATAACGGAAACCATGAAACGTAAATCGCGGTGACCATTCTTCTGTTCCGGCACCCTTTAAAATATAATCGTCTTCCTGCCACGCGATGGTTGGTGAACCGGGACCACCATTTCCCCATTTGAGCTGTGTACAAACCGAGGTCATAAAGTTTAAGGAACCGTCTTTGTAAACATCTTCTCCAAAACGCAGGTGAATTCTTTTGCCTTCACTGCCCTTTACTTTGATACGTGCAACGCCGGCAAAGTTCTGCCCCATATCTACAATAAATGTGTCTGGCTTTACTTCATAAATTTTTAACGGCTTGAGAATTTTAGTTACCCGGATCGGCGGTAGCATTTGCGCCGTCAGTTCGCCGCCCGGACCGCTAACAACCATCGCCTTTTTCCACACACGCTTATCAGCGCCGGCGGTGCACCAATTCTTTTGTTCCAGCCGGGCATCATAATGTTCACCAAGATAAACGCTGTTTTTAATGATCGGTCCGGGCGCAGCCAGCCAACTGTCATCTGTAACCGTAGTTTCTTCTGATCCATCTGCATATCGTATATGAATTTCCGCTTTAACGCAAGGCCGTTCGGTTTGCTGATGTTTTCGTATTTCGAAACGCCCGAACAGTTTCAGCGGCAAAGGATTCCACCATCCGCTCCCGAGCATAACACCGGCGACATTGTTTCCCCGTTTAAGCATCGCGGTGATATCATACACGGAATACAATACCTGTTTTTTATACGAAGTAAATCCGGGATCAAGCACGTGGTCACCAATTTTTTTTCCATTCAGGTATGCTTCATAATAACCGAGACCACTGATATACAATCTTGCCGAACTTATCGTTTTCCCGGCTGAAAATTCTTTTCTTAGCAATGGCATCCGATCGTCTTTATAATAGTCTTCGTCCTTCTCCGGGTTCATGCTTCCGTCATTTATCCATTGTGCTTTCCAATCCGATGCACTTAACATGGCTGTTTCGAAAGAATTGATTTCGCTCCATGCCGATGCTTCACTATTCTTATCATACACCTTAACCCGCCAGTAATATTTAGTAAAAGATTTCAATTCACTACCGGCATATTCGACCTGCACACTCTGTGACGAATTGATCTTACCGCTTTGCCACATATTTCCCCTATCGGCTTGTATATCTTTCAGATTATCGGCTACTATAAGTTCATACGCGGATTGCAGCTGATTTCTTTCTTTGCCGGTAAACAACCAGCTGAAACGCGGCTTTTTTGAATCGATACCTAACGGATTGCTGATATACTCGCAGGTAAGTTGAATGGGTTGTATGGCGGCACTAACGGAAATGGATATGCTCAAAACGAAAAGAAACAGAAAGATTCTGATGGTTTCTCTTTTACCGATATAGGTCATAAAAAATTATTGAATTATTTCGCTGAATAAATTATACAGAAAAGGTTTCCCGTTAATTGTTTTATCCGCCGGCAATCAGGGTTTGGGATATTTTTTTGCTGCATCATCCAGTACCAATACCCAATCCTGTCCATAACCTGATGACGGCGGTGCAAACTCCCTTACATCTTTATTGTTTACTACGCCGATATCGGTACTCTTACCGGTACGCGGATTATACCAATACGCCTGCAATTCGCTTCCCTGGATTTTTCCCATTATTACATGAAATGGTTTTCCCACTGTGGAATACACAAATAAATAATCACTGCCTCTTGTTGCCTGTATCCTTTCGGCAGGAACATAGTCATTTTCCTTTATCAACGTTTGATCCGGTACACGGTCGAGCATAGAGTGAGAAAGAATTAAATTCTTTACAAAGATCATTTGATTGGCACCGGGTAATTCAATTGCATCTGTCCAGAAAACATGCGGGCCATTTACCGGTTCATGGCTGGTAGAATAGAATTGCCACATATCATGACATCCATAAGTGTGTCCGAACGCACCGGCAAATAAATCCAGGTAGGCGGAACGCCGTACATCATAAGCGCTGGATGTTCCCAGGTCCTTCACATTGAAACATACGGGATGATCTTCATAAATAGGTTCTGCATCCATTACCGGTTTTGTAGGTTGCAGCGTATAGTCAGCCTGCATCCTGTCATAGACAGCCGTTGCGCGGCAATGCCCTGTCTGGAACATATTGAAAGCAAGCCAATCATCTTTATGAAACCACTCTGCCGAGCCGAGATTGTTGGGTTGAGGATGAAAACTGATAATAGCTTTATTATTTGTTGCTTTCATTATCGCGTTGCCCATCGCTCTCCAGATCCTGACATCCTTTTCATCACGCGGCAGGCGGTCGCCACCAAGTATCCAGATGATGTTCGTTTTATTTTTATAACGGTTAGCGATCCATGCTGCATAGATTGCCGCGTTTTGTTCATTGAATATTTCAGGGCCAACACCCCAGGTATTTTTGAAAACCTTATCACCCCAGGTTGGCAGTAACCCGATATTGATATTATACGACGCTGCTTTATCGATGATATAATCTACATGCTGAAAATATTTTTCATTAGGCTTTGTGGGATCATCGTTGATTAAAGGAGTATCGCCGTTTGCGTTGGGTGTATGCAATCCATCAAATTCTGCCAGGACAACCGCCTGGATTACCGTGAACCCCTGCCCGCTTCTGCGTTTTAAATACTTGTCAGCTTCTTCCCGGGATAATCGATGAAACAGTTCCCATCCTGTATCGCCCAACCAGAAAAATGGTTTTCCATCCTTTAAAAGAAACCGCTTGTTGTCGCTTATACTGAACTGGCAAAATGCGTTCAGCATGGCCACAACCAGGAATACAGCAAGCATCGTTTTTCTCATAGTAAACCGCTTTTTTCAAATATCAGGTATTGTGCTAAACCAACTATGCTGCCATGTGATATTCCTTTTTCCCTTTCCAATTCATTCACTCTTTTCCCCCATTGATCATCACCAATAAACAATTGATCGCATGCCTGCTTTGCCGGCAGGTTATCGCCGGGTACTTTCGTGTGTTTATTGCCATATAACCATTACTGCCCCATGCCATTCAAACACTACATATTGTCACTTGCTGTTGCAATTATTTTTGCCGGCGGCGCCGCTGCGCAGAATACAGAAACAGACAGCCTGAAAAGGGCACTGGATACGTCCAGAATAAACACGAGCCGTGTGCACATATTGGAAAGCCTGAGCTATGCCTATCTCTCTGCTTACCCTGATTCGGCGCTGCAATATGCCGTTACCGGCTTACAGGTGGCGAAAGAAATTGACTACCCCCGGGGAATTGCCATGTGTACTAATGCTTTGGGTAACATTTACTGCCAAACCGGCGATTACCCGAGAGCGTTAGAACTATACCTGCAGGCACTGCAAATGAAGGAGCAGGCAAAAGACCAAACCAATATCTCCGTCTATTATTTCAATATCAGTACGGTTTACACAGAACAAAAAGATTATCCGAATGCGCTGACCTATTTATTTAAGGCAAAAAGAGAAGACGAGCGTGCAAAAGATAGTTCCGGGATTATGTTTGACCTGTACAGTCTCGGCTGTATTTACCAGCGGATGAATAAGATCGATTCAGCTCTTCACTATTCCAACCTGGCCCATCAATTGGCATTGCGGCAAAATGATGAGAATATGATGGGAGCCATACTGAACTCCATCGGGGCTTCTTACCTGACTTTAAAAAATACTGATCTCGCCTATTCGTATTATCATAGCAGTATTCCTTATGCAATGGCTATAACAGACAACGAAGTACTGGCCGAAGATTATTTTGGCCTTGCTGAAATTGCCAAAAACCGCTCCCAAAAAGACTCTTCTGCATATTATGGACGTAAAGCACTTGAAATTGCAACCACAAATGGCTTTCTAAAACAGGTAATGGATGTCACCAGTTTTCTTGCAGACCTTTACAAAGAAAGAAAAATATTCGACAGCGCTTTTCATTACAAAACGATCAATACCGATACAAAAGACAGTTTATTCAGCGCCGATAATATAAAGAAGATACAAAGCCTGAAATTTGAGGAACAATTGAGACAACAGGCCATTACCGCAGCGAAAATGGAATGGAGAAGCAAGGTTAAGATGTATAGTATCGTTGGCGCTGCCGTTGTTTTCCTGTTAATCGCGTTCTTCTTCTGGCAAAACAACCGGCAAAAACAAAAAGCATATATGGAGCTGGAAGCACAGCAATTGAAAACAGTGGAAGCCTATAAAGAATTGAAGACAACTCAGGCACAACTGATTCAATCTGAAAAAATGGCTTCGCTTGGGGAACTGACGGCAGGCATTGCTCATGAAATTCAAAACCCGTTGAACTTTGTAAACAATTTTTCCGAGGTGAATCATGAGTTGTTGAGAGAAATGATCATAGAGTTTGAAAATGGAAATAATGAAGAAGCCATCTTGATCGCCGACGATATAAAACAGAACCTGGAAAAGGTTATTCATCATGGTAAACGTGCAGACGCTATTGTAAAAGGAATGCTGCAGCACTCACGCGCCGGCAAAGCTGTGAAAGAAGCCACCGATATCAATGCACTTGCAGATGAATATCTCAAGCTTTCTTACCATGGCACACGATCGAGAGATAAATTATTCCATGCTACAATACAAACTACATTCGATAGCAGTATAGGTAAATTGAATGTAGTGTTCCTGGATATCGGCAGAGTTTTGCTGAATATTTACAACAATGCGTTTTATGCCGTAAGCGAAAAGGCAAAACAAAAAATCCCGGGATATGAACCGGTTGTTCGGATAAAAACGCAAAAAATAAATAACAGAATACAAATAACGGTTGCAGACAATGGCAAAGGCATCCCGCAGAACATTATTGATAAAATCTTTCAACCGTTTTTTACCACAAAACCAACAGGACAAGGAACAGGATTGGGCCTGAGTTTAAGTTATGACATCATAAAAGCTCATGGTGGAGATATACGTGTTCATTCAAAACAAAATGAGGGGTCTGAGTTTATTATAACATTGCCTGTCTTAAATAGTAAAACTGAACCTGCAATCCGCAATGAAGTTTTACTAACGGAAAAGTATAGGGCTTAATATGAATGCCATCACTTGGTCCGTTCGGAAACATTGAACCAGTTCCATTCCCATGTATTGCCGTTATCTGCAGAAAATGCCTGGCCCCATACCGGGTTATTTTTATCCCTGGCATCCCATCGGAACATCATAATTATCTTTTTACCGTTAAATGTATCCCTGGTAAAAAAATGCCCGATATTATTTTCGAAAGATCCGACAACCGGTGGATCAAGTACACCAACATTACTGGCTACCCAATACAAACGCCATAGTTTTGTTTTTGGATCAAATAACCGGAGTGTTACACCTTCAAATTTTTTCCCCTCCATGCCGGGCATCTGCGTGGTACTGTATGTATCCATATTTGCCGTACCGCTCAATATCATTGAATTCTCGTCCCACGATACAAATTCTGTCCAGTCTTTACCGTTCTCCAGGCGTTTGTTCAATCTCCGGTTATACATTTTCCATTTACCTACCAAAAAATCAAAATCGTTTTGTGATGAGTTTGCAGATGCTGTAATGATTAATTCCCCTTTCTCATCAAAATTCAGTTTCGGAATCGGAATTGTTGTATCAGCTGTGAGTAATTTTTTCTGGCCCTGAACAGCGACACAGGTGATCAATACCAAACCAACCATTAAGTATTTCATATTTTTTAGTTTAAAAGAATGCTGAAATTTCGATTCAAAGACGATTCTGATAATTACCGTTAATCAAATAGATCATGGCAGCCTGCAAAAATCCCAGGCAATTTGAATTCTGTATTTTAAGACCGGTGATCTTTCAGGCAAGAAAAAGCACGTAAGAGTTGTTGAAAATATTCCCCATTATTTAAGACAAAATAAATATAGACTTGCCTTTTAAATCAAATCTTTGGGTATTCTACGAAGAAATTATTTGAGATGGTACCGTTTTCCGGCCAATTCTATAATAGTTTCCACCGTTTCACGTATATCGTCCACTGTGGCCGGTTTTTTCAGGTATTTACTGGCCCCGTTTTTATAAGCATAATCTATATCATCAGGAGAGGATGAGGTAGTGAGAATTAACAAAGGAACATGGCTGAAATTTTCGGAATCCCTGATCGCAGGTATAATATCCCGGCCGTGTACTTTCGGCAAATTCATATCGAGAATGATGATATCCGGGTTACCCTTATTAAGCTGGATGTAATCGAGCGCTTTGCTGCCATCGTTCACATCTTCCATGATGTACGAAACGCCTTGCTTCAGCAAGGCATCCCGGAGTAATTCGATATCATCCAGGTCATCCTCTATAAGAAGAATATTCAGTTGCATGAGTTCATAAAATTATAGAGGAGAGATGTTAATACAAAATAAATTGGATTTTAAATGAAGAAACTACATTCCAAAGACGAGTTAACTGATCAATTCAATCAACGTATTATTGTCGGCATCGGCGCCTCCGCCGGCGGATTGGAGGCAATCAATGAACTTTTTGATAATATGCCTTCGCGTACGGGCTTTTCATTTGTCGTTGTTCAGCATCTGTCGCCCAATCATCGCAGCCTGATGTCTGAACTGCTGACAAAGCATACTTCGATGGAAATACGCGAGGCTGAAAATGGAACTATTCCCCAGCCGGACTGTGTCTATCTTATCCCTTCACGAAAAATAATTACACTGGAAAATGGCAGGTTTGTATTGCATGAAAAGGAGAAAGGATCGCAGCCCAGCAACGTTATCGATACTTTTTTTGAATCACTTGCCGGCGAATGCACACAAAAAGCGATCGGAATTATTCTATCCGGCACGGGTACCGACGGAACAAAGGGAATTCAGGCAATAAAAAATGCAGGAGGTATTGTCATCGCACAGGACCCGATTTCGGCACAATTCGATGGCATGCCAAACAGCGCCATTTCAACAGGGTGTGTTGATCTTATACTGTCACCGGATATGATACCTGAAGAATTGCTGGAATTTATTAAAGAAGCCCCGCTTATCCGGTCCTTTACAACGTTGACAAACCAGGAAGAAGGGATTCTGCTCGATATACTTCAACTGGTTTATAAAAACACCGGCCACGACTTTACAAATTACAAACGACCGACAATACACCGCCGTCTTGCTAAACGAATGGCGGAACTAAACATCAAATCGTTTATTGAGTATTATGAGCACCTTGAAAAACATCCCAACGAAATTCAGCGGTTAGTCAGGGAGTTGCTGCTGCATGTAACACAATTTTTCAGGGATGAAGAGGCGTTTAACGTTCTCGAGCAAATAGCGATACCCGATATCGTACGTAACAAGGAAAATGGTGAAATTATAAAAGCTTGGACGATAGCCTGCAGCACGGGGGAAGAAGTATATTCAATTGCCATACTGTTTGATGAGGTTTTACACCGCCTGCATAAGCTGGATTGTGAAGTTAAAATCTTTGCTACGGATATTAGTCAATCGGTGATAGAATTTGCTTCGAGAGGAGTTTATTCTGAAGAACAGGTGAAAAATATTTCTGCAGAACGTCTTTCAAAATATTTTATCAAGGAGGCCGGCTCCTACAGGATTATCCCGATGTTGCGCAAAATGGTGGTATTTGCCAAACATGATGTTACCAGGGATCCGCCCTATGGTCATATTGATTTACTAACGTGCAGGAACATGCTGATTTACATGAAGCCTGTGCTGCAAAAAACGATTTTGCAAAAAGCCCATTTTGCAATCGCCGACGGAGGCTATTTCTTTTTTGGCGCCAGTGAAAACATAGGCATTCTGAAAGATGTGGTAATCGAGACGGACAAGAAATGGAAAATTTATAAATGCATCAGCAAAGCAAGAGTGGAACAGGAAGATCTTCACCCGAACGCTGTTTTAAGATTGCCCACTATCAATCTCGGCTCTGCTGCCAAGCCAAAGAATGCACTGCATCATTTACCCGAGATATTTAAGGATACATTGCTGGATGAATACGACTTTGCCGGAATACTGATAGATCGTGAATTTGAAGTAAAACAAGCGACCGGTAATTTCAGAAAGTTTATGAATTTTCCGGAAAGTACATTCAATTTTAATTTATTAAAACTGGTTCCGACCGACCTTTCGATTGCCCTGAGTACGGCCGTGCGGAGAGCGATCCGCGACAATGAGCGGGTTGTTCAAAAAAAGATTAAAGTAGTTGCCGATAACCGTGAGCGGAGAATAACGATGATCGTTAAGCCTTATTTGCAACATAAAGATTATATGCAGCCTTTTCTTTTTATTATACTCAAAGAAGAGGATTTCGAAACAAGAAAAGCTGAGACGCACATTCTTTCTGCCAATGAAAATGATGTTGGCCGTGTAGAAGAATTGCAGAGAGAACTTGAAGAAACAAAAGAAAATCTACAGGCATTGATCGAAGAAGTAGAATCCGCCAATGAAGAGTTGCAATCGAGCAACGAAGAAATTATTTCATCGAATGAAGAACTGCAAAGCACAAACGAAGAACTGCAATCATTAAATGAGGAGCTGCACACCGTCAACGCAGAGCACCAGGCTAAGATAAGAGAACTCGTTGAACTGAACGACGACTTAAATAATTACTTCCTTAATACAGACATAGGGCAGATATTCGTGGATACTAAAATGTTCATCCGCAAATTCACGCCTGCGGCAACACAACAGGTTAATTTAAAAACGTCTGATATTGGCAGACCCATCGGCGATTTTTCTACCAACCTCACCGGCGTTGACCTGATAAAGGAAGTAAAATCGGTCGTGAAAAATAATCTCGCAACAGAGAGGGAAATTACAACTGTTGATGGAACTAATTTCCTGATGCGTATAGCTCCTTATGTTCGCCAAAACGGTTTGATCGACGGTGCCGTTATCAATTTTATAGATATTCATGAAATAACAAAGCTTACCAGTATACTTAAAGCCGTTTTTGAAAGTTCCGGAAACGGTATCGTCGGCCTTAAGGCCATTCGTGACAATAGAGACGAAATCATCGACTTTGAGTTTATTACCTCCAACTCGGCAGCAGAAAAGTTATTAACGCTCAACGGGCCGTTTATTAAACGGCGCTATTCTGAATTTTATGGAGATATTGACCATAAGATTTTAGATACATACAAACGGGTTGTTGAAACCGAGCAAACCGCAGGGTTTGAATTTCAGAATCAATTAACCGGACGCTGGTATGATGTAACCGCAGCAAAAATGCTGGATGGCCTTGTTATTACATTCAGTGACATCACTGAAAAAAAGACTGCAACTGAACGGGTGCAGAAAAGCTATGAGGTTTTAAAACAAACATCTGATCAGTTAAAAGACAGCAACTATAAGCTCGAGCAATCTAATCTCGATTTGCTGCAGTTTGCATCCGTTGCTTCGCATGATTTAAAAGAACCGTTGCGGAAAATACAGGTATTCGGAAACCTGCTGAAAGACACTGCCGTTGAAAAATTGAACGATGGCGAAACAAAATATCTGAATAAAGTAATTAATGCTACAGGCAGAATGCAGTCGTTAATCGACGATATCCTGACCTTATCACGCCTATCCAAAGTTGACACTCCTTTTGAAGAAATTAATCTTAATAAAATTATCAGCGAGATTGTTGACGACCTGGAAGTGACTGTAAGGGAAAAGAAAGCGAAGATAATTGTTGATAAATTGCCTGTTGTGTATGGCATCAGCGGGCAGATGCATCAGCTGTTTCAGAACCTGATCAGCAATGCTATTAAATTTAACGAAAGAGAGCCCATTGTAACGATCAGTGAGCACACGCTGACCAGTGAACTGCAAAATGAATTTCACATCGCGGCTTCCGACCATTATGGAATTTATGTAAAAGACAACGGTATCGGGTTCGATCCACAATACAATGACAAAATATTCAGAATTTTTCAGCGGTTAGATAAGACTAAATATCCCGGAACCGGGATCGGTTTAGCGATCGTAAAGAAAATAATTGACAACCATAAAGGATTTATAAAAGCAATCAGCGAACCGGGAAATGGAACCTGCTTTATTATTATTCTGCCCGTAGAACATAAGGATCATCACATGAATACACCGGTGATTTCGGAATTCAATGGAAATGTCGTGTAAAGAATTCCAGGGACACCGGTCTTATTAAATAATATAGTTAGTACAAACTGCTCCGAAAGCAGATCCGATTTCTTGCAACTGTAAAATTGATTCAACAAAATGAATAGAAATAATTCCTCACGTAGCTCAAAACTGAGAGAATGTTGCTTCAGTTATATCAACTGACCAGGCAGATCATAAACTGATGCAATTCCGATGCTTACCCTGTAAAAACTAATTCAAAGAATGGTATTGCACTGATCTTCTACGGGATTTCCCGTAAATATTCCGCTATAAAAGTGCTTTAAGTACAATTTAGTGTGCTCATGGTAGTTACTATAATTGAAGATTTCTTCCATGGCATACATTTTTTGCAACCCCGGTTACACCTTCTACTGAACCATAGAATTGAAAAAGCACGTTGCTTTTTATTTCATGGCACAACCTTACATAATGAAACCGTATACCTTCACCATTTTGGTGATAGACGACGATACAGAGGACCTCGGAATTTTTTGCGATGCGATAAAAAGCATAGGTCCACCGCTATTGTGCAAGCCGATGACGAAATGCCGGGTGGCGTTAAAACAACTTGCGATGAAAGAAATCCAGCCACAGCTGATATTCCTTGACGTTCACCTCGATGAGATGGACGGCCTCGAATGTCTCCGTTTCCTGAAAGAAAATAAGGATTTATCTGCAATACCGGTAGCGATGATTTCGGAGATATATAATGAACGCGTTTACAGATCAGCCATGAAGCTTGGGGCAATTAATTATTTCAAAAAACCAGGCCTTATGGAAGAAGTCATTGATTTAATAAAATCCACGTTGCCTGCCGGGCTGCTTGTCAATAACGCATAACCAGGTTTGATCTCAGGCAATTTGCAGATGCTACCCCGTTTTGATACAGCTTCTTACCCTCTAATTTAATTTGCCTCAATCAGAATAACTTCCATTCCTAAACCAGTTCATCAGGTACATTTTTTTGCTTTTGCTTTGATTGATTCGTTTTTCGTAATCAAAATACCGTGGTACAGTTTACCCCAAAAAGAAAAATCAAACCTTAACAGGGTATGTAATACTATTTTTATTTAAATTCGACGCAAATCGCGTAGATGTCACAAAAAGAAGATGAGGTGATTGATCAATCGCTGTCGAAAGGCGCTGAGCCGGTGAAAGTAATTCTTGCCGATGACGACAAGGAAGACCAGGAATTATTTGAGCAGGCTCTTGAAAAAGCCGGCGTGGATACCGAACTCACGACGGTAGATAACGGACAGGAACTGGTGGCAAATCTCAAAGATCCTCAAATTGAAAACCCGGATATAATATTTATGGATATTAATATGCCGGTAAAAGATGGTAAACAAGCCCTGAACGAAATAAAAAATGATAAAGATCTGAAAGATATACCGACAGTGATTTTGTCAACCTCCGGCAACCCGAAAGAGGTAAAAGAAACGTTCGAAGCCGGTGCTTCACTGTATATAACTAAACCCCACTCGTTCAAGAACTTTATTCTTCTTTTAAGAAAAGTGTTTTCCTTTCATTGGGCCGGCTTGTTGTTGAAACCAATCTGGCAACGTTTCTTTATTACGGAAAAAAATATCAGGGATGATGCCGGCAATGCAGGTATATAATGATTTAGCCTGTTACTAATGATCAGCGTTCAAATTGTTTGGTGTCAAAATGCTTTGACGTCGATCTCGCATTCCGTTTTCATAATCCGGAAAATAATTTTGACGACAGATTGATACTAAGAATCGAATTTACCAGCGAAGTCAGAAAATAAACGAAAACCATATATAAACGAAAAAGCAGGCTTTTGCCTGCTTGAGTGATCCCGCTGGGACTCGAACCCAGGGCCCCAACATTAAAAGTGTTGTGCTCTACCAACTGAGCTACGAGATCGTTTGACCGCCGAAGCACTGGTTTTCAGTGCAAATTCCTGAATGCTTATAGCGATGGCGGCTTTTCATTTACCAACCCTTTCGGATTTGGGAGTGCAAAAATACAGGAAGCAGGTGTTCAGTCCAAAAAAAACTCGTTTACTTTTACAATCAGTTGCATGTTGCTAATACTGTGAAATACATTCATTTCGGATCAGCCAGATTTTTCAATGTTGTATTTTTTAAAGTAGGTTTGCTTAATATTAAATGAATCTCATGTCTGCATATTTTAAAGATAAGGTTATCGTGGTAACGGGCGGCACTGATGGCATTGGACGGGCTCTTGTAGATGCTCTATTACTCAGGGGCGCAAAGGTTGCAACCTGTGGCCGCAATTATGATAAGCTCTATCTTCTGCAATCCAATCATCCTTCCGCCTACCTGCACACGATGGTGGCCGATGTGAGTAATGAAAACGAATGCCGCCGGTTTATTGATATGACCATTGAAATGTTTGGTGGTATTGATATACTGATCAACAATGCGGGTATCTCCATGCGCGCACTCATAAAGGATGCGTCAATTGAGGTGATCCGGAAAGTGATGGACATAAACTTTTTCGGTTCAGTTTATTGCACAAAGTTTGCGCTGAACTCCATAATTGAGCGTAAGGGAACAATCGTCGGTGTTTCTTCTATTGCAGGCTATCGCGGATTACCGGGCAGAAGCGCATACTCCGCCAGCAAATTTGCATTGCAAGGCTGGCTTGAAGCAATAAAAACAGAACTGGCCGAAGACGGGGTACATGTGATGTGGGTTTGCCCTGGCTTTACAACATCCAATATCCGGAAAGCATCGTTAAATAAAGATGCACAAGCTCAGGGTGACACAACCATGGATGAATCAAAATTGATGACAGCTGAAGAAGTTGCAGAACATATATTAAACGCCATTGAAAAAAAGAAAAGAACAATTGTGCTCACAGGCACAGGTAAGCAAACTGTTTTCCTGAATAAATTTTTCCCCGGGCTTGCCGACAAATTGGTTCACAAATTTTATTTCAAGCAAGGACAACTTATAAAATGAAATGTAAAATGAAAAATGATGAATGTAAAATATAAAAGTTGTCAGCATGATTCTTTAAAATTCAAGTCCTAATTTTAAATGAAACAATCAAAAGTGAATTCCCCTGTAATCGAACTTCGCAATTTTTACATTTCATCATGCCTTTACTAACGCTCACTTCAGATATCGGCAACCAGGATTACCTTGTCGGGGCGGTAAAGGCACAACTGCTGCGGATCAATCCTGAATTTTCAATAACCGACATCACGCACTCCATTCCTCCATTTAATTATCCGCAGGCTGCATACATCTGCCGCAGCGCTTTCAGTCATTTCCCGGATTTTACATACCATCTTATTCTTGTCAATCTATTTGAAAGCAGGCCTGATCACCTGCTTCTCGCTTTTCATAAGAATCACTATTTTCTTAGTGCGGATAATGGTTTATTGACAATGATACTGGAAGAAAAGCCTGAATTGGTAATTGGTGTTCCGCTCGAAAAAAATGTTTTACGCAACACACTTTACTGCACAGAAGTGATGGGAAAAACGGTGAATAAGTTAGCAAACGGCGAACCGATACTGGATATCGGTGATGCTGACATACCTTTTATAGAAAAAAATCCGTTAAGGCCTCTTTTCAGCGAAACATGGATAGAAGGCCAGATCATTTTTATCGACAATTTTGAAAACGTGATTGTAAATATCACCCGTGAGCAATTTGAAGAGCAGCGCAAAGGAAGAAGTTTTAAAATTATTTTTAAACGCGACGAAGTCATAGACCGTATCAGTGAAACTTACGCGGATGCACATGAAGGCGAAAAACTGGCATTATTCAACAGTGCGGGTTACCTGGAAATAGCAATTAATAAAGGAAATGCCGCAGGATTATTTGGATTAAAAGGCTATTCGGAAAAAGCCGCCAGGAGTTCAGCCATTATGCAAAGCCGCCTGTTTTATGAGACTGTAAAAGTTTTTTTTGAGTAAATCATACGGTTTAACTTCTTCGTTTATCCCCCCTGACGAGCGAAATCCTAAAACTGACGTTAAGCCTCAGAAATCTACCTTTGAAACCCTATTTTTGCGTGCTCCTGATGACCATCAGGACAAAAGAAATCCTTTATGAACTTCAGAAAAGTCAATAACATTACCGGCTGGGCTGTTGGTTTGATTGCCTGCACTACCTATTTTTTAACCCGCGAAGCAACAGGCAGTTTCTGGGACTGCGGAGAGTTTGTGTCCAGTGCGTATAAATTACAGAACCCGCATCCGCCCGGTGCTCCATTCTTTACCCTATTGGGCCGGTTTTTTATAATCATTTTTGGCGACAGCCCATCAGCTGCAGCCCGCGCTGTCAACCTGATGAGCGCTGTGGCAAGTGGTTGTACCATTCTTTTCCTTTTCTGGACAATTACACATTTCGCCCGTAAGATGTTTGTAAGAGTGGGCGAAGAATTACATCCTCAACAATTATTTACTGTGATGACAGCCGGCGTAGTCGGCGCATTAGCTTATTGCTTCAGTGATTCATTCTGGTTTAGCGCAGTAGAAGGCGAAGTATACGCATTATCCTCATTTTTTACGGCACTGGT
>Ga0068859_100002968_pt1 | contig 17195 bp, 14 predicted proteins | sample KBSSwiS22_FD_66585 | JGI IMG/M metagenome (GOLD analysis project Ga0068859, IMG submission 66585) | Switchgrass rhizosphere microbial communities from Kellogg Biological Station, Michigan, USA - KBS Switchgrass S2-2 | ecosystem: Host-associated > Plants > Roots > Rhizosphere > Soil ...
TTGAACGCGCAGATTGCCGCCGGTGCGCAAGCCGTGATGGTGTTCGACACCTGGGGCGGAGTGCTGACTCCGCAGCAATATCGCGAGTTCTCGCTGCAACCGATGCAGCGAATCGTCGCGGGCCTGCGGCGCGAGCACGAAGGGCAGCGGGTGCCGGTCATTCTGTTCACGAAGGGCGGCGGCGCGTGGCTGGAAGCGATGGCAAGCACCGGCTGCGATGCGCTCGGTGTCGACTGGACGACAGATCTCGCCGATGCGCGGCGTTCTGTGCAGGACCGGGTCGCGCTGCAGGGGAATCTGGATCCGAACTGCTTATACGCGTCGCCGCAAGCGATTCGCGCTGAGGTTGGGCGTGTGCTCGCGAGCTACGGTCGTGGTCACGGGCATGTGTTCAATCTCGGCCACGGGATTCATCCGGCGGTCGATCCAGAGCATGCGGGCGCGATGATCGCAGCGGTTCACGAGCTCAGCCCTGCCTATCACTTGTAACAGCCGCATGTTAGTGGGCTGTAGGTCGGGCTTTAGCCCGAGTCTTCTCCCCGCACGGATTGTCGGGCTAAAGCCCGACCTACAGTTCTCTTCCCTGTGGGTCAGGCTTTAGCCTGACTCTGTCGCAGACTGTCGCGGAGTTCCCGCCGCAGGATCTTGCCCACATTGGTCTTCGGCAGCTCCGTCCGGAAATACACGTGCTTCGGCACCTTGTATCCCGTCAGCTCGCCGCGGCAGTAATCGATCAGCTGCTGCTGCGTCAGATTCGGGTCCTTCTTCACCACGAACAATGCGACCGCTTCTCCCGATCGCTCGTCTTCCTGCGCTACAGCCGCAACTTCCAACACACCCGGATGTGCAGCGACCACGCTCTCGATCTCGTTCGGATACACGTTGAAGCCCGACACCAGGATCATGTCTTTCTTGCGATCCTCGATGTACACGAACCCGCCGTGATCCATCCGGCCGATGTCACCAGTGCGCAGCCAATCTCCGATCATCACCTGCGCGGTTTCGTCTGGCCGGTTCCAATATCCGAGCATCACTTGCGGCCCGCGCACGCAGATCTCGCCGACTTCGCCGATCGGCAGCTCGCGGCCCTCGTCGTTGCGGATCGTGATTTCGGTCGAGGAGATCGGCAGGCCGATCGAGCCGTTGAACTGCGTCAACGCGAACGGATTCACACACGCAGCCGGCGAAGTTTCGGTGAGACCCCAGGCCTGCGTCAGCACATTCCCAGTCACGCGCTGCCAGTGCTCAGCGACCGATCGCTGCACGGCCATGCCGCCGCCGAGCGTGATGCGCAGCGCGCTGAAGTCGAGCTCCGCAAATCCCGGCGTGTTCAGCAACGCGTTGAACAGCGTGTTCACGCCGCTGATGAAGCTGAATCGCCACTGGCGCAGCTCCTCGACGAACGCCGGGAAATCGCGCGCGTTCGCGATCAGCACATTGCGCGCGCCGAGCTTGATGAACACCATCAAATTCCCGGTGAGCGCAAAGATGTGATACAGCGGCAGCGGCGTGATGACCGTGTCCTCGCCGAGACGCGATTCGGTGCCGAGCCACGCGCCCGCCTGCAGCACGTTCGAGATCATGTTTCGATGCGTGAGCATTGCGCCCTTCGCGACGCCGGTCGTGCCGCCGGTGTATTGCAGGAACGCGATGTCGTCGTGCGTCGTCGTGACCGGCTCGAACGGCAGGAATCTGCCTTGTTCGAGCACATCATTGAACCGCAGCGCTCCAGGCAAATCGTATCCCGGCACTTGCTTGCGCACGTGACGCACGACCATGTTCACGATCGTGGCTTTCGGCCAGCCGAGCTGATCGCCGACACCCGTGACGATGACGTGCTCGAGATCGAGATGGTTATGCTCGATCACATCCGCCAGCGTGTGCGCGAAGTTCTCCAGAATCAGAATCGCCTTCGCGCCGGAATCCTGCAGCTGATGCTCCAGCTCACGCGCCGTGTACAGCGGATTCGTATTGACGATCGTCAGCCCCGCCCGCAACGCGCCGAACAGCGCGATCGGATACTGCAGAACGTTCGGCAGCATGATCGCGATCCGATCGCCCCGCCGCAGCTTCGCGCTCTGCTGCAGCCACGCCGCGAAGTCGCGCGCACGGCTGTCGAATTCGGCATAGCTCAGCGTGCGCCCGAGGCTGCTGAAAGCGTCGAGCTGCGCGAACCGCCGACAGCTCGATTCGAACAGCGTCGTCAGCGAGGAATATTCGTTTGGATTGATCTCCGCCGGCACGCCGTGCGGATAGTTCTTCAGCCAGACCTTGTTCATTTCTTGAGTACTGGGCTTAAAACCGGCCACAGGTTGTCGAGCAAGCGCGGCTGGGCGGCGGCCGTCGGGTGGATGCCGTCGGCCTGCATCAGCTTGTCGTCCAGCGCGACCCCTTCGAGAAAGAACCCGACCAGCGGCGTGCCATAGCGGCTCGCCAGCTCGCCATATAGTGCATGAAACGCGTCGGCATAGGCGGCCCCGTAGTTCGGCGGCATGCGCATGCCGACCAGCACGACTTTCGCCCCCGCGGCCTGGGAGTGCTCGATCAGGAATTCGAAGTTCTCGCGGACCGTCCGCACCGGCAGGCCGCGCAGCCCGTCGTTGCCGCCGAGCTCCAGGATCACGATGGCCGGCTTATGCAGTTCCAGCGCACGCGGCAGGCGGGCCCGCGCGGCACCCGTCGTATCGCCGCTGATGCTGGCATTCACTACGCGGTAACCGTAACCTTGCGCAGCAAGACGCTTTTGCAGCAGCGCCACCCAGGTCGCATCGACCGCGACGCCGTAGCCCGCGCTCAGACTGTCGCCGACGACCAGAACGACGGGATTTTCAGCCTTCGCGTGAACCGACAGCGGCAGCGTCAGTCCTACCCAGGCGAGCACGACCCACTTCAGTACGAACACTGTGCAACCGGTTCTCAAAGCAGAAAACGTCACGAAAAAGGTTAGCAGCCCGGAAGGAACGCTGACCATTCTGGCAGAAGTCGACCTGCAGATCGCCGCTGGAGAAACCGTCGCCATCGTCGGCGCCTCCGGGGCCGGCAAATCCACGCTGCTGGCGCTGCTCGCCGGGCTCGACGAGCCCAGCGCGGGGCGCGTCTGGCTCAACGGCTCCGAGCTGACGGCGCTCGACGAGGACGGCCGGGCCGCCGTGCGCGCGCGACATGTCGGCTTCGTCTTTCAGAGTTTCCACCTGGTCCCGTCGCTGACGGCGATCGAGAACGTGATGCTGCCGCTGGAGCTGGCGGGCCTGCCAAATGCGCGCAGTGCGGCCGCCGAAGTGCTGGCGCAGGTCAATCTCTCGCCGCGTCGCGAGCACTATCCGCGACAGTTGTCGGGCGGCGAGCAGCAACGCGTCGCCATCGCACGCGCGTTCGTCACTCGGCCAGCTCTGCTGTTTGCGGATGAGCCGACCGGCAATCTCGATTCGGTGACCGGCGAGCGCATCATCGATCTGCTGTTCGATCTGAACAAAGCCGCGCAGACCACGCTGGTGGTCGTGACGCACGATCAAGCGATCGCGCAACGCTGCAGCCGCATCATCAAGATCGAAGCGGGAAGGTTGGCGACGTGATCAAGGCGTTGCGACTGGCGTTGCTCGCACTGCTCCGCGACGGCAAGTCGGGCGAGCTGCGCGTGCTGATGCTGGCGCTGCTCGTCGCCGTGTCGGCGCTCACAGCCGTGGGCTTCTTCACCAATCGCGTCAGCCTCGCAGTCGATCAACAAGCGGGCGAAGTGCTCGCTGCCGATCTGCGTCTGCAATCGCGAGCGCCGATCGAGCGCGAGTATTTCGATCTCGCGCAGAGCGACGGACTTGCCACCGCCGAGGTCTCGACGTTTCCAAGCGTCGTGCTGAAGGGCGAAGACAGTGCGCTGACTGCGATTCGTGCAGTCTCGTCGCGCTATCCGTTGCGCGGAAGGTTGAAAGTCGCGGAGGTGCCGTTCGGTCCCGCGCACGAAGTCTCGACGTTGCCGGGTCCCGGCGAGGCGTGGCTGGAACCGCGGTTGTTCGGTCAGCTCAATGCCCGCATCGGCGATCGTATTCGCGTCGGCCAGACCGAGCTGAAGATCGCGAAGGTGCTCGACTATCGGCCGGACCAGGGCTCGCAGTTCGTCGATCTCGCACCGACGTTGCTGATGCGTCTCGAAGACGTGCCCGCGACCAAGCTCAGCGCGGAAGGCAGCCGCATCGGCTACGCCGCGCTGTTCGCGGGCACTACGCAGCAGGTCGCGCAATTCAAGGAAGAGCTGACTGCGCGCAAGAAGCCGGGCCAGCGCATCGTCGATGTCGATGAGGCCAGCCCGCAGATCCGCTCGGCTGTCGATCGCGCGAGCAGGTTCCTTAATCTCGCGGCGCTCGTGACGATTCTGCTCGCGGCGATTGCGGTCGCAATCACTGCGCGACGTTACGTCGAACGTCACCTCGACACCGTCGCGTTGATGAAGAGCATGGGCGCCTCGCAGCGTCTCGTGCTCGCGATCAGCGTGCTGGAGTTGTTGGCGATCGCGATCATCGCCGGCGTGCTCGGCGCGGCGATCGGCTACGCAGCGCAGGAGGGCATTGCGTTTCTGGTGCGCGATCTCGTGCGCGGCGAGCTGCCGCGCCCTGGGCTCAGTCCCGGCTGGCTCGGGCTCATGACGTCAATCCTGATTCTCATCGGCTTTGCGTTGCCGCCGCTCCTGCAGCTGCGCAAAGTGCCGCCGGCGCGCGTGCTCCGGCGCAATCTCGAACCACCGCCGCTGCGCTACGCATTCGTGTACGGCAGTGCTCTCGCCGCGCTGCTCGCGCTCCTCTATTGGTTGGTGCGCGACACGAAGCTGCTCGGCTACGTTTCTGCGGCCACGTTCGGCACCTTCGTCGTGCTGATCGCAGCGGGCTGGGTCTTGGTGCGAAGCCTGAGCACTCTGCGTGGCAGCGTCGGTGTCTCCTGGCGCTACGGCATGGCGAACATCGCGCGCCGCGGCCGCGACAGCGTCATTCAAATCGTCGCGTTCGGACTCGGGTTGATGGTGCTGCTGCTGCTCGCTGTCGTGCGCAACGATCTCATGCAGCAGTGGCGCGCGAGCTTGCCCGAGAACGCGCCGAACTACTTCATGATCAACATCCGTCCGGATCAGACCGCGTCGGTTCGCGAGTTCTTTGCGCAGCAGACCCAGGTCTCTCCGCCGGAGCTGGTGCCGATGATTCGTGCGCGGCTCACGCAGATCAACAGCACGCCGGTAGCGGACCTGCATTTGCAAAGCGAGCGCGGCCGCGATTTCCTCGAACGCGAAGCGAACCTGACCTGGGCGCAGTCCATGCAGAAGGACAACAAGCTGGTCGCCGGCGACTGGTGGCGGCCGGATGACGGCGGCGGACCGCGCGTCTCCGTCGAGGTCCAGCTGGCACACGCGCTCGGTTTGAAGATCGGCGACAAGCTGACCTACGACATCGCCGGCGAGCTCGTCGACGCGAAGGTCACGAGCTTCCGCGAAGTGCAGTGGGATTCGTTCCGGCCGAACTTCTTCATGGTTTTCTCGCCGGGAACGTTAGATGACAGCACCGGCACGTACATCACGAGCGTGCACATTCCGCGCGAACAGCGGAGCATGCTGCTGGAGTTCTCGCGGCAATTCCCGGAAGTCACCGCTATCGATCTGGAAGCAATCCTCACGCAGGTCCGCAGCGTGATGGACAAGGCGTCGCTCGCAGTTCAATACGTCTTTGCGTTCACGCTGCTGGCAGGTGTGACCGTACTGCTCGCCGCGATTCAGGCCACGCGCGACGAGCGACGCTACGAAAGCGCGATGCTGCGCACTCTCGGCGCGAGCAGACGCGTAGTGTTGCAAGGAGTCGCCGCGGAATTCACGACGCTGGGAATCCTGTCGGGCACACTCGCGGCGATCGGTGCCACCGCCGCCGGCTACTTCCTTGCGACGCGGCTGTTCAATCTCGAATACACCTTCAGCTTCGCGGTGTGGGGTGTCGGTCTCGTCACGGGTGCGTTGCTGGTCGGGATCAGCGGAACGCTGGCGACGCGCTCGGTCGTGAATTCACCGCCGGTTGCAACTCTTCGCAATAACTAGTCGCGGGTCTACTGCAACCCGATCCGCACCCAGCCGACCACTTCCGTCTGCCCGCGCGAGTTGTAGCCCTCGACCCGCAGCAGGTAGTCGCCCGGGCCGAACGCCGAAGAGTTCAGCGTCAGCCGCAGCTCGCGATTCGAGTCGCGCGCGATGCGGCGCATCTGCATCACCAGCCCGCCGTCGACCTTTTCGACCGTGACGATGAATTGCGCGTATTTCGCTTCGTTCACGTCGATGTACAGGTTCATCCATTGCGGCGGCGTCAGCCAGCCGACATTCAACGTGGGCGCCGCCGGCTTGCCGCGCACGAGCTCGAGCTTGTAGTTCTGCGTGCTGCCCGGCGCCTGCATCTGCGCCGCTTTCGCGCTGCGTTCTGCGGTCCTGAGCTGCTTGCTCAGCGAGTTCGCCTGGATCGCATAGGCCACGACACCGGCCACCGCCGCGATCAGCGCGAACACCAGGCCGATCAAAAGACGGTTGCCACCGGTGCGCGGACCGCTCGAGAACTGTCGCTCCTCTTCCTCCAGGTCGAAGCCTTCCTCGGTCGCTTGCAGCGCGGCGTGCGTGACGCTGGAAGGGATCGCCTTGAATACGCCCGTCTCGCTCTCTTGCGCCGGCCGTCGCGCGAGCCGCGCCTTGAGGCGCACCGGGATCGGCATCGACTTGAGCGCTTCGGGATGATCGTGGCAGTACTCCTCGAACTCGCGCGCCTCGCGGACGGTGAGATCGCCGGAGAGATAGCGATCGACGATGTGCTCAGCTTCGATGTACTTGCGATCCATGGGGGAAAGATAGCAGAAGGAGTCGGGCTAAAGCCCGACCTACGGCGCTACAACAGACGTTGGTGGTTGGGCTGTAGGTCGGGCTTCAGCCCGACTCTTTCTCGCACAGTTTGCACTTGGGCCAGTACGGCTTCGCGATGTGGTCGAGCGTCCAGCGATTGCCGTCGGCGAAGAATTTCCGCATCGCTTGCGAGGCCGGCGAATCGTTGTAGCCGAGGCCCACGATGCGCACCTGCGTCATGTCGCCCGCAGGAGCGAAGTAGATGACGGTCCACGTACCGGCCACGGCGTCGCGATGAGGGAAACTCGCAGGCGCCCGCTTGATGCGGATCGCGAGCATGCGCTCCGGCTCGTACGCCAGGATCTCGTTGACGATCGTCTCGGCGTCGCCGAGCTTGCCCTTCGGGTCATAGTGGCTGCGGATTTCGCCGCCGACCTCGAGCTTCACGTCCGCCTGCGCCGCGCCCGTGGCCAGGAACCCCTCCGAGGTCGTGAAGATCCGCCAGACCTCGGCCACCGGCGCGTTGATAAATCCCTCGGTGACCTGGGGCTCGGCACCCCCCGCTGCGGCCGCAAAACAGCCGGCCACGGCCGTCAAAAGGGCTAGAAACCAGGGTTTTACCGCAAGCTGCGCATGGCCTCTCATAGCGCCCCTCCCATCTGTGATCCGATGCCCGAAAGTCTGCCGGAAGTGGGCGATAGTACTCATTATTGTTGCGACCCTCTGGCCGATACTGCGATGCTCCATCTGTTTCCATAATCAAGTATTCGGCGGCCAACAGAAACAGACAGACCATGATCCTTACGCTGGAAGTCATTGGCGAGCAGGCACAAGACCTCGGGGCAGGGGGCCGCAAGGTATTCCACGCCATTGGCGGCACCATCGGGCGCCTGCCGGACAACGACTGGGTGTTTCCGGATCCGTACGTCTCGGGCCGCCACGCCCTGATCCGCTATGTAAGCGGCAAGTATTTCATCGAGGACACCAGCACCAACGGCGTCTTCGTCAACACGCCGGACAACCGCATCTCGCGTACTGAATCGACCCAGCTGCACGACGGCGACGTGGTCTTCATCGACGCCTATCAGATCAAAGTTTCGATCGCGAAGGATCCGGAAGCGGCCGAGCGCGACGATCCGTTCGCGCAGCTCCAGGCGCGCGGTAAAGGCGGTACGAAGCAGATTCCGCCGCCGCGTCCGCCAACCGCCGCGAACGAAGATCGTACTGAGAGCATGGTGAGGCGCCCGCCGCCGCGTGGCGAAGAGGCGCACTCCGAAGGCACGGTTTGGTTCGGCTTGAGCGAGATGTCTTCGGGTTCGCAGCCGGCGTCGCCGCCGGCCCTACGAGCCAAGGCAGAGCCTGCGAGACCCGCGCCTGCTGCGAACAATCGTCCGCCGCCGTCGCGTCGTTCGCCTCCTGCGGCAGCGCCCGTTCGCGCGGTTCCGAGTGCGCCCGAGCGTTCAGCGCAATCGCCCGACACCGCGCAATTGAAAGCACTGCTCGATGCCGCCGGCATCGAAGGCCTCGATCCTTCGAGCGAAGCAGCGCAGACCCTCGGCGCGATGCTGCGCGCAGCAGTCAGCGGCATGATGGAAGTTCTGCGCTCGCGCGAGCGCATGAAGGATGAGCTGCGCGTGCGCGCCACGACCTTCAAAGCTGCGAACAACAATCCGCTGAAGTTTTCCGCCAACGTCGACGATGCGTTCCACAACCTGTTCGTGAAGCGCAATCCGGCGTATCTCGATCCGGCCGCGGCGTTCGAAGATGCGTTCCGCGACGTGCGCGATCATCAGGCTGCGTTCCAGTCGGCGCTGCGCCTCGCGTTCGAGTCGATGCTCTCGCAGCTCGATCCGAATCGCCTGCAGGACGATTTCGATCGGCAGATCAAGAAGGGCTCGATCCTCGGCGTGCCGGCGAAGCTGCGCTACTGGGATCTGTATCGCGACAAGTATTCGGACCTTGCAAAGGATGCGCAGGGCGCGTTCCGCAATCTGTTCGGCGACGCCTTCGCCAAGGCGTACGAAGAGCAGCTGGAACGCTTGCAGGGATTGGCACGCGGTCGCGACAAATAACGCGCACCGTTGGGGAACGCCGTGCTCGAAGACACGATCGTCGAGGAAGACATCCATCCGGTCTACGTCTCGGAAGGCCTGACCGACACCGGCAAAGTGCGCACCGCGAATCAGGATGCTTTCGTGCAGCTCGGCGCGCGCGGCGTCTGGGGCGTCGCCGACGGCATGGGCGGCTATCGCGACGGCGACGTTGCGAGCCGCATGGTGTGCGAAGGCCTGCTCAGCATGGACAGCACTACGTCGCTCGAAGGCACCATCGATGCCATTCGCCAGCGCATGAGCGAAGTCAACGCGAAGCTGCACCAGGCTTCGATCCGCGAGCACGATCCGATCATCAGCGGCAGCACCGTCGCGATCTTTGTCGTCCAGCGCACTGCGTGCGCAGTCGTATGGGCGGGCGACAGTCGCGTGTACCGGCTGCGGCACAAGCGCCTGACGCAGATGACGACTGACCACACCTGGGCGTCCGAGCTCAATCTGCAGCAGCCGAATGAAGAAGCCGATCATGCGATCACGCGAGCCGTCGGCGGCGAAGACACGCTGCTGCTCGACGTGCGCCGCGATCGCGTGCGACTCGGCGATCGCTATCTGCTGTGCTCGGATGGGTTGACGCGCGAGCTGACCGACGCGCAGATCGCTGAGTTGATGGGCGGTGAAGACTTGCAGCAATCCGCGAAGGCGCTGATCGACGCGACCATGCAGGCCGGCGCGCGCGACAACGTCACCGTGGTCATCATCGAAGCCCAATGAGCAACGACGAAAAGACCGCGCACATGCCGTCGCACAAGGCGACGCTCGTGCGTCCAACGCCGGCTCCTGCTGAATCCGCGCCTCCGTCGCCGCCACCGCAAGACACAGAACTCACTGTGCTGCGAGCGCCGACGGAGGTCGCACCAACTGCTGATCCGGACGCAACGATCAAGACGATGCGTCCGCAAGTTGCCGAGACCGCTGCTCGCACGCTGCAGGCGGCTCCGCCCACTTCGCAGAGCGCGTACGCACCGACGTTGAAGACGCCGGGCCCGGGTGCAGCCTACGCACCGACGATGCAAGCGGCACCCGTGACCGGTCCAGACGGCACACACGTGATCTCGAATCGCCTGGTCGGTTCGCTGGAAGAAGCCGGCGAAGGTCATCATGGCCCGCTCGAGCCGGGCTCGGTCATCAAGAAGCGCTTCGTTCTGGAGAAGGTGCTCGGCAAAGGCGGCATGGGCCTCGTGTTTGGCGCCATCGACCGTCGTAAAGAAGAAGCGCGTGATCCGAATCCCCGCGTTGCGCTCAAAGTGCTGAACGCGGATTTCCAGCGTCATCCGCAAGCGTTCATGGCTCTGCAGCGCGAAGCGCGCAAGGCGCAGACGCTCGCGCATCCGAACGTCGTGACTGTGTTCGACTTCGATCGCGATGGTGATGCGGTCTACATGACGATGGAGCTGCTGCAAGGCCGCTCACTCGATTCGATGACGCGTGAGGCAAGAGGCAAGGGCATCAAGCGTGATGTAGCGTTGCCCATCATTCGCGGGATCGCCGAAGGCCTGGCGTACGCGCATCGCAAAGGCATCGTGCATTCGGATTTGAAGCCGGGCAACGTCTTCATCACTGAAGAGGATGGCGCGGCGAAGATTCTCGACTTCGGCATCGCGCGTGCCGTGCCGAGCATGAATACTGAAGCGAGCCGCGACGTGTTCGATGCCGGCAGTCTCGGCGCGTACACCGAAGCGTATGCGACGGATGAGATGATCGATGGCGTCGATCCGCATCCCGCGGACGACATGTACGCGCTCGGGATCATCGCGTACGAGTTGCTGACCGGCTTCCACCCGTATTCGCGCCACAGCGCGCCGGCGGCGCGCAAGCTCGGGCTCAAGCCGGATCCGCTGAAGGGTCTCAAGCGCAAGGAAGCGAAAGCGATCGAGCGTTGCCTATCGTTCGATCGCAAAAAGCGGCCGCAGAATGCCGGTGACTTCCTCAAGCTGTTCCGCGGCGTCACGGCGCTGCAGAAGGCCACGATCGCCGTAGCCGCGGTGCTCGCGCTGGTCGCGGGATATCAGTACTACCAGTACTACGTCGAGACGAGCCCCGCGATTCCGTTCAGCGCGTTGCCGAGCCAGCAGCAAGCGGAGTTCCGCAGTCTCATGGAGGACGGTAACAAGCTCTGGGGTTTCTTCGAGGGCGAAAAGCAGGCAGACGCTGCTTTTGGCGCGGTCGAGCAGTATTCGAAGGCCTACAACATTCACCCGCGCAATCGCGAAGCTGTCGCTGCTCTGAAGAAGGCCGCTGATGCCATGCTCGCGCTGCCTGGCATGGACGAGAAGAAGCGCCAGGAACTCGCCAAGTTCCTGCAGAGCCAAAGCCCCTACTACCAGAAGTACGCGCCCGTCGTCGAAGCAATCAGAGAATGACGGTTATTGCGCTGTAGGTCGGGCTTCAGCCCGACTCTTCGTCTCTCAAAACGTCACGCTCTGCGGCGAAAACACCGGATCCGCCCCATCCCCCGTCCGTCTGCACGCCCTCTCACCCATCGGCACGCCGGCCACATACGCTCGCGCGCGACATTCATACGACCGCGTGTCGCCGCACCCTGTCGCTTCGTAGCGAGTCACTCCGACGTACGGTCGCTCCGTCAGCTTGACGTGCACGTCCGCTTCGTCGCAGTTCAGGTCTTGCGCGCTTTTCAGCAGCACCTGCGAATTGTTGGACGCACAGCCGGCCAGCGCCGTCAACGTGATCGCCACCCATCCCATCATCCTGCCGCTTCGGTTCATTTTCCTATCTCCATGAACGCAGCCCGATCCTATGACGAGAATCGCAATTGAGCGAGCGATCCGGTCACCATTCTCGGGCCAGCCTGAGCGCTACAATCGGCGTCCCTCCATATCTTGCGAGTTTTACGTGAGCACTTGGGCTCGATGGGTCGTTGCGGCAGGCATTGCCATCTACGTGTTGAGTCTCGACGTTTGTTTGCTTCTTGGCGCCCCTGTATCGCCTTCTCGGAGCCATGGAGAGCTCGCGCTCGGTTTGATCATTCAATCTGCATGCCTGGTCGCCATCTCACGGCTCATCGTCGCGACAACCAGCTATTTCAAGTTCGTGCACGATTACCTCAAAGGAGGCCTTCGTGCATTTGCTCTGATCGGTCCGCTGGTCTTCCTGTTGTTTTCGACCGATATGGTCGCGTTAGGTCTGTACGGGCGCGGCAACAATAGACTCGAGAATTCGCGCCTGGTCGGTGAGGCTCTGGGGAATTGCTGCCCGTCAGGCAAGGTACTCAGTGCTCTGAGGCCGTGAGTCAGGGTTCCTGGATGTGGCGGATGCGGGCCAGGTTGGCGTCGAGTTGTTTGAGGCGGCCGGAGCTGTCCTCGCAAAGGAGTACGAAGATCAGGTCGAGCAAGTGCTGGAGAGCGGATTGGTAGAGCAGGGGTTCGACGTGGGAGCGCTCGTCGTGGGCGGAGACGAGCAACGACGCGTCGGCGTGTGCACGGAGAGGATTGGCAGTGTGGCGAGTGACGGAGATGACTTTGCCGCGGCGCTCGCGGAATTGGCGGCAGATTTGATAGAGCGTCGGCTGCTTGCCTTGCTCTGAGAACATGAGCAGCACGTCCTTTGCAGCGACGGTCGAGATGCTGGAGCTCATCAGCACCGGGTCCGCGTGATAGACGGCGACGAAGCCGAGCAGCGAGAGTTTTGCAGCGAACGCTTGCGCGCTGACACTGTCCTCGCCCAGCCCGATCAAAAATACTTTCCCCGCAGCGCCGATCAACGACGCGATCTCATCGATCTTATCCGGCGTATTGATCAGCCGCGTCTCTTCCTCGGCCTTCGCCTTCGCACGCCACAGACTCTCGGCCAGCGCCGCATGCGGATCAGCCTTCACTGCTTCCGTCGCGGCACCGCCATTGCTGCCCGTCCCGCGCGCGATCTCCTCGCCGACCGACAGCTTCAGATCCGGATATCCCTTGAACCCCAGCTTCTGGCTGAACTTCACCACGCTCGACTGGCTGATGCGCAACGCATCCGCAAGTTGCTGCGACGAGTAGTCGCGCAGCAGGTGCGCGTTTTCCAGCAGGAAGTCCGCGATGCGGCGCTCGATTGCGCTCATCTGGTCACGCTCCGAGCGGATTTTGAGCAGCGAGCTCATGGCATCACGCAGCGGCCAACGCCTGCAGGCCGCGGATCTCTTTGATGCCGAGGCCGGGTGCCTGCGTTATGGAGATTTCGGATTCGTTGAAGATCACGCCACCGACGACGGGATTGAACTGACACAGCGACGGACCATCCAGGTCCACCTTCGTGATCACGCTCGACTTGGCAACAGCCAGGTGCACGGCAGCCGAGACACTCACGCTCGTCTCGACCATGCAGCCGATCATGCACTCCATCCCATACATCCCGCAGATGTCGGCGATTTGAATCGCGTTCGACAGTCCACCAGTCTTCATCAGCTTGATGTTGATGATGTCGGCGGCGCGCATGCGGATCAGCTCGATCACGTCGGTCGGGCCGAACACACTCTCATCCGCCATGATCGGCGTGTGGACGCGCTCGGTGACGTACTTCATGCCTTCGAGGTCCGGCGCCTTCACCGGCTGCTCTACCAACTCCAGCCGGACACCTGCGTCCTCCAGCGTCTGCAACGCGAATACCGCCTGTTTCGCAGTCCAGCCCTGATTCGCGTCCACCCTCAGCAGCGCGCGACCTTCCACTGCAGCGTAAATCGCCTTCACGCGCTCGATATCGACGCCGATGTCCTTGCCGACTTTGATCTTCAGCGACTCGAACCCGCGATCCACGGCCGCAATCGAATCCGCGACCATCTTGTCGATGTAATCGACGCTGATCGTGATATCCGTCGTAATCACCGGATCGCCGCCGCCGAGCAGCTTGTACAGCGGCGCGTTGTACAGCTGGCCGAACAAATCATAGACCGCGATCTCCACCGCGGCCTTCGCACTCGAATTCTTCTCCAGCGACCCCTGAATCAGCTGCGTGATCCGATTCAGGTTCGCGACATCCTCGCCGATGATCCGCGGCGCGATGTACTTCTTGATCGCCTCGACGATCGAGCCGTGCGTGTCGCCGGTGATCACGGCCGTCGCGGGCGCTTCGCCGTAGCCGACGTTGCCCTTGTCCGTGTGCACGGTGACGATGACGTCTTCGATCGTGTCGACGGTGCGCAGCGCCGTCTTGAACGGCGTCTTCAGCGGCACGCGCAGCATGTTGAAGCGGATATCCGTGATTTTCATGGATCTCTCAATTCATTTACGAATGCGTTGGATGCTGTAGATGCGGTCGACCCGCGAGACGTGCTCTTTGCCGTCGAGCAGCGGTAAGAGCGGCGTGACCGACACGCCGTTCAAGTGCACGCGGGTGAGCACACCTTCGGCGTCGCGATAGGTGATGCCAGTGGTGTCGTGGATGACGTACGGTCCGCCGCCGTCCTGCCCGATCACCATCATGACGTGGCCGGGGATGTAAACGAGATCCCCGACTTGCAGCTCGCGCAGGACGGTGAGCCGCTTCTCGTGATCGTCGTCGGCGGTGAAGGCGATGCGATTCAGCGCGGGGCTGACGGCTTGATCGCGCGTGTTACGCGGCAACTGCACGCCGAAGCTGCGATAGACCTCGGATACAAAGCCGCTGCAGTCGCGCGCGTTGTAGGAGCTGCCCCAGCCGTAGCGCTCCCCCAGGAATTTGAAACTCTGATGGAGCAAGTTGGCGCGGGTCAGCGGCAGATAGTCCGTCGCGACGTCCGCGTTTCGTTGCAGCAGCGCCGGCGCGAAGTGCAGCGAACCGTCCGCAGCGCGCATGGGTAACTCGATGACGTGTGCAGCGTATGGAGACTGACCGTTCACCGGCTTCTCTGCCGGCCAGTCGCTCAGGACCGGAACGCGCTGGCCCATTTCCAATTGCAGGGCGGAAACGTCAGGCCGTTCCGGCGTGAATACCGTGTGCGCATTCGGGCCGGTCACGACGACGTAGGGCTCCTTGTGCGGGTAAGCGAGTACTTCATCGCGTGTACCTTGAGCTACGTCGTTCCGCGAGATCCACGCGGCGTAGCGCGGACTGACAACGAACAACCACTCGCCGTCGCGGCTCTCGTGCACGATCACGACCGGCGTGCCGGCGAACAGCGCGTCTTCCTGGAAACGGTCGATATCCGTGCCGTCGTCGGGCTCATCGAAGACGCGCATGCGCGTCGGGAACGTGCGCAGGTTGGAACGGCGCACGACCATGCCGAAGCGTGTCTGTTGAGTCGCCAGGATCGCGGCGGCATTGGCGTTCGCGACGAGCGCATCGATCGCCGCCGCTTCGACCGCCTTGCCTTGCTCGTCATATAGCGTGTCGTCCGGCCGCTCCGACATACGATCGACCCACGCGTGCACATCGGCTGCAGCCAGCGTGCCGGGGATCGCTTCGATGTCGTGGATCGACTTGTCGAGCTGCTTCAGCTTCGCGTTTTGAGCTTCGATCGCGTCGGTATCGAGCACGAGGCGCGAGCCCGCGCCGCGTTTGATCCAGTAATCCGGATCGAGCCGCGCTTCCGTCACACCAATCACACCGTGCGCAGGAATCTCCGGCGCGCGCGGTGCCGAGGCACACGCTGCGAGCGAAACTGCGACTGCGATGAGAATCGAGTGCTTCATGGTGCCAACGCGGACAGTACGCTCGCCATGAACAGTCCGATACCCGTACCAAGGATCAAGCCGAGCATCGCGAGCAGCACCGCGATGGGGACGAGAATCGGCGTGTACGTTGCGGCAAGCACCGGCGCCGACGCGACCCCGCCGATCTGTGCCAGCGACGAAATCCCGCACAGCTGAAGATCGAATCGGAACGCGCGTGCTGCGAGACCGAGCAGCGCAATGTGAACCGCGAGCGTCAGCAGCCCGCACAAGATGAACAGCGGCGCAGACGCCATTCCCGCGAAATTGCTTTGCGATCCCAACACCGCGACGAGCATCGCGAGGAGCGCACTGGCGAGCGGCGTTGGCCCGGGAATTCTCGCGAGCGGCGTGCGCGCGATGATCAATCCCGCGAGCGTCGCGATCAGCACCGTCCACGACGTCGTCGTCAACATCATCGTGACCGGCAACTCAGTCGCGAGCCGCGCAGCGCCGAGTCCGACAACCAGCGCAATCCCGAGCCACAACAGAATTCCGCCTGCATCTGCAGGCTCGGTCGACGGCGCCTTGAGTTCCGGATACGGCCGCGAATCCGCACGCGTCCAGCGATTGAACCGCGGCACGAGCGAGCCGCTCGATAGCAGAAAGAGAACCCACAGCGAGTAACACAGCGCGTCAGCAAGCAGCACCGGCGGCAGCAAGTTGTCCGACAACCCAATCGACTGCTTCACCGCGACGAGATTCGCGGAGCCGCCCGTCCACGTCGCGCTCAGCGCCGCGAGCATCTTCCAGCCGTCCTGCGGCAACACACCGCGAAAGATCACGTACACGATCACGATCGCAACCAGGATGCTCGCCATCGCGCACGCGAACACCGCGAGCACACGCGGGCCAACCTTCAGAATCGCGCGCAAATCGCAGGTCACCATCAACAAGAACAGCAGCGTCGGCAGCAGATGCGCAGTCAACACTTTCTGCGCAGTTTGCACTTCACCCGTCGGCGACCACACGCCGGCCACCGCCAGCGCCGTCACGAACAGATACGTGAGCACGATCGGCGGGAGGACCGAGAAGAAACGCCAGCGATAGCGCTTCTCCAGCGACGGAAACAGCCCGGCGGCAATCAGCATGATTGCCAGGTAGGGCCATAACGTCTCGATCATCCATCCCCCCGCGCGCGGCGCATGAACGGGCTTCGGCTCTTCTGCAGGCCGGAGAATATTCGCTTCTTACTTTGAATCTGGCAAGAATAAATTATTGACGGCCGTCTTCAGCCCATGTTACACAGCGCTCACCTGGCCGCGCGTGAGAACCGACGTGCACACCTTCATGGGAGCGCAGTTTCGTCGCTTGTTGCTGGCGCCGCTGCTGTTCAGCATGGCGTGCTCGGCGGGCGGCACCGCGCCTTCTGAACGTAATCCGGCGCTGCTCGACGATGTCATCGCGCACGTCGACGCCGGGGAATTCAAAGCCGCTCGCGCTTCCATCGACAAAGTGCTCGCAGGCGGCAAGCTCAGTGCCGACGACCGCCGCGCCTTCGAGTTCGAGGCCGAGCGCATGCATCGCATCGAGCTCGACTTCTCATTGAGCGAGCAACAGGCCCGCGACAAGGTGCGCGAGAAGATTCCGGATCTCAAAGCCGAGGAATTCACCGCC
>Ga0068859_100002973_pt1 | contig 17182 bp, 16 predicted proteins | sample KBSSwiS22_FD_66585 | JGI IMG/M metagenome (GOLD analysis project Ga0068859, IMG submission 66585) | Switchgrass rhizosphere microbial communities from Kellogg Biological Station, Michigan, USA - KBS Switchgrass S2-2 | ecosystem: Host-associated > Plants > Roots > Rhizosphere > Soil ...
CAGACGGACCGCGCGTTCGACCGTTTCGTCCTCGCTGCGGATCAGCGCGTAGCCCTGGTTGGCGCGGTAGGTGAAGCCCCCGGCCTTGGCGACAAGCGCGTAGATGCTCAGCTGCTGGCCATAGGCAAACTCGCCGGGGCGGGTCACCTCGCCGAGAATGTAGACCGGTCGGAAGTTCACCATCTCGACCGCGACCTGCGGGTTGCGCATGTACTGGCTGGCCAGCTGGCGCTGCAGTTCGGCGGTGAATTCCGGCACGGTGCGGCCCTGTGCCGGAACCTCGCCCAGCAGCGGGAAGGCGATGGCGCCCTGCGCCGTCACCGTGAACTCGCCGGTGAGCCGGTCTTCCCCGTAGGTGGCGATGCGCAGGCGATCGCCCGCGCCGATCCGGTAGGCGAAGGTACCGACGGCGGGCCGCTCGGCGAGGCCGCCGGGCGTGCAGGCCGAGGCGAGCAGCGTCAGCGCGAGGATGGATTGGCGAAGCATGTTCAACTGGTTCCCTCCATCCGCCCGGCAGGAGAACCCGGCGGCACCTGCGTATTTAACCCGAGACGGCCGACTTGCGGGGCCAAGCGTATCCGAAGCGGATGCAAAACACGGTGGGCCGCCGCCCGACCGGATCCCGGCAACCCGATGGGCCTGGCCTGCTCGCAGGTGTGAAAACGGCAAGGGCCGCACGCCATCGCACAGCGGAGGCAGCGCCGCGCCGCCCGCGTCGGCGTCCGGTCGTGCCGCGGCGTCAGGCACATGGATTGATACCCCCCGATACTGCGCCCCGTAACACCGAGTGGTCCCCGGCCCGCGGTTCACGGCACGCGGTCAAGCTCCCGCAAGACCGCGGCGAGGTCGAGCGCCGCGGCGCGCCAGGTGAACCGCGCGGCCCGGGCCCGGCCGCGGCGGGCGAGCTCGGTGCGGTGACCCTCGTGGTGGGCAAGGCGGGCGATCGCGCTCACCCAGGCGGCAGGCTCGTGCGGCGGCACGCTGGCGGCGGCATCGCCGCAAACTTCGGGCAACGCGCCGCAGGGTGCGACAAGAGCCGGGCAGCCGAGCAGCATGGCCTCGAGCGGCGGCAGTCCGAAGCCCTCGGTCATGGAGGGAAAGCCGAGGCACAGCGCGTCTTCCATCAGCGCCCGCACGGCCCCGTCAGAGAGGCGTCCGGCGAACACGACGTTATCCGGTGGCACGAGCCCCGCAGCCGCAAAATCTGCCCGGTCGGCGGCGCCGAACAGCACCAGCTTGAGCCCGTCCAGTGCCGGATCGGCAAAGGCGGCCATCAGAACGGCAATGTTCTTGTGGACCTGCGTGCTGGCGAGGCCGAGCACATACCCGCCCGGCCTCAGCCCAAGGCGGGTGACCGCCGCGCGGTCCGCCGGGGCGGCGAGCACGTGGTCCACCCCGTTGCGGATCACCGCGATCCGCTCTGCCGGGGCGAGCCCGGCGGCGACGATCTGCGCCTTCGAATAGTCTGACACGGTAAGCAGCAGCCGGTGCCGCCGTGCGATGATCGGCTGCAGCGCCCGATACCATGCCCGGAAGGCGCGGCGGTACGACCCGGGCGAGAGCACGACCTGCACGTCGTGGATCATTGTCACCGCATCGCGCGCGAGCACCGGACCGATGTTGCACAAGTTGAGCAAGGTGCCGGCGCCGGCTCGGCGCCGCAGCGGCAGCGTCCCCTGCTCCCATGGGATGTGGGTAAACGGCCCGAGCTCGCGCACTGGCACACGCAGCAGCCCGGCCCGGCCGACCGCGTCGCGCGGGACCAGCGCGTCGAGCGAGAGTCCGGCCGCGGCGGGATGCCCGTCCGCGATCAGGTCGGCCAGGGCATTGGCCAGCTCGCGCGCCACCCGGTGCACCCCGGTGGGCTCCGCGGCGAGGAACTTGCCGTTGAGCAGGAACCGCCCGTTCACGCGGCGGCGTGGCCGAGCCCGAGCGCCCGCGCCACCCCCAGTCGGCGCGCCGCCGCCGCCGCGACGAGCGGCCCTGCGAGCCCCGCCGCTACCGGCAGCGCCACCAGCAGCCCCGGCACGGTCACCCCGGCGCGCATCAGCGCGATCCGCGCGCCCGCTAGCGCCATGATGTGCAGCAGATAGATCGGCATCGTCTTCCGGCCGAGCGCCGCCAGCACCCCGCCCGCGTGCAGCAGCGGCCAACTGGCCAGCGCCACCGCGGCCAGCGCCCCGCCCAGCGCCGCCGCCCCGGCGGGCAGGCTCCACGCGAGCAGCGCGATGCCCGTCGCCGAAGCCGAGCCCAGTTGTGCCCCGGGCGCGAACAAGGGCAATCCGCGCAGCGTGAGCCACACCAGCACGACGGCGCCAAGCGGCAGGGCTGCGGCGCGAACCCACGCGACACGGTTCACCACGAGGCCCTGGAGCCCCCCGATCCCCAGCCACACCCCGATCGCATACCAGGCGAAGTTGAGCACGATCACCCGCACCGCCGGATCGAGCGGCACCACCGCTGCCAGCGGCCGCAGCACCAGCGCGAGCAGCAGCAGCCCCTCACGCCCCAGTCGCGGCAGCACCAGCGCGGCAATGCCGTGCAGGCACAGCAGCGCATGGAGGAACCAGAACTGCCCGAGCGGATGCCACGGCAGGGCCAGCACCGTGTCCCACCAGCCGCCCGCCGGCCGATTGACCAGCGGACCCGCGGCCCACACCGCGGTGAACTGGATGACGGACCACAGCACATAGGGCCACGCCAGCGAAGGCAGCAACGCCGCCACGAACGACCCGGCGCCGCGCGCCACTCGCCGCTCCACCGTCAGCCCCGCGAGCAGGAAGAACAGCGGCATGTGGAACGTGTAGATCGCGAACTGGGCCTGGCGCAGCAGCAGACCGCCGCCCAGCCGGCTGTCGATCAACCCGCCTAGCGCATGGCCGATCACCACCAGCACGATCCCCAGCCCGCGCGCTGCATCGAGCCACGCCACACGCGAGAGCGCGGGCGCAGGCGCTGCGCCCGCCACGCCCGCTTCGCGCGCGCCAACGGGAGCCTCCTGCCCCGCGCCACCCGGCGTATATGTGCCTGCAAGGTCCATGAGCCCGGATTACCATCGCCCGCTCGACCGCAGGCCGGCGATGGCTCCGCTTCGGACCCAACGCTGCGCCGCCCCGAGCCACGCCGACCCCGCCCGCGGAACCTGCGCTGGAGCTCGCCCGTTCGCCCCCAGCCCCCAGCACGCCTTCCCGCCTGCGCCCGGGCGGCGGGCGTTTGAGGCGAAGCCGGTTCCTTCCCGGGCGCGGATGACGTAGGCTCGACCCGATGACGACGACAGCCTGCTACCTTGCCGGACGGCTGCTCCTGGCCATGCCGGGCATGTTCGATCCGCGGTTCGCCCATGCCGTGATCGCGATGTGCATGCACGACGAGAACGGCGCTTTCGGCGTCGGCGTCGGCCGCGTGCATGAGGGCCTCGGCTTTCGCGCCGTGCTCGAACAGTCCGGGATCGATCCCGGGGACGCGCCCGACGCCCCGGTTCACCTCGGCGGTCCGGTCGAACCGCAGCGCGGCTTCGTCCTCCATTCGACTGACTGGGGCGGCCACGGCACCGTCGAGGTCGCGCCGCTCTGCGCGCTGTCGTTCTCGCTCGATGTCCTGCGCGCCATTGCCGAGGGCAAGGGCCCGTCGCAATGGCTGTTCGCGCTCGGCTATGCCGGCTGGGGCGAAGGCCAGCTCGAGGACGAGCTGCGCGAACACGGCTGGTACGCCGCGGGCGGCCACCCCCAGGTCCTGTTCGAAACCCCCGCGGCCGACCGCTGGACCGCCGCCTGGCGCGCCGACGGCATCGACCCGGCCCTCCTCGCCAGCGAAACGGGCCACGCCTGATACCCGTCACGGGCGTGGGCTGGCGCTTGCCCCCTTGACCGGGCCGCCGAGCTTCCTGATGCTCGGTGCCGAGAGGAATTGCCAGGATGCGCGCCGCCGTTTTCCGTACCGAGACCCGCCAGCTGTCGCTCGAGACCGTGCCCGATCCCACCCCCGGCGCGGGCCAGGTGGTGATCAAGGTCCACCGCTGCGGCATCTGCGGCAGCGACCTGCACATGGCCGAAGGGCACGTCCACTCCTTCGCCGATGGAGCGATTCCCGGGCATGAACTGGCCGGCGAAGTGGTCGCGCTCGGCGCCGGGGCGGAGGGCGTGGCCGTGGGCGACCATGTCGCCGTCCTCCCCTATGTCACCTGTGGCAAGTGCGCGGCCTGCCTCGCAGGCGATGCCATTGCCTGCCGCGCGTTCAGGATGTTCGGCTCGGGCACCGACGGCGGCTATGCCGAATATGCCCTCACCAATCCGGGCTGGTGCGTGCATTTGCCGCGCACCCTGGGGTTCGAGGATGGCGCCCTGGTCGAACCGTTGGCCGTCTCGCTGCGGGCCGCCCGCGTCTCGGGTATCCAGGCGGGCGACCGGGTGCTGGTGCTGGGCGCGGGCGCGATCGGCCTGGCCGCGGCCTACTGGGCGAGGCGCTACGGCGCGTCGCGCATCGCCGTCTCGGCGACCTCGCGCCGACGCGAGGCGATGGCCCGGGCCGTCGGGGCCGACGCCTTCCTCGTGCCCGAGGAGGGCCGCACCCTCGCCGAGCAGTGCCGCGAAGCGCTTGGCGGCCTGCCCGACGTAGTGTTCGAGTGCGCCGGCGCCTACGGCTCGCTCGATCAGGCCATCTCGGCAGTGCGCCGCGGCGGGACGGTCGCCGCGCCGGGCTTTCACTGGGGGCAGGACAAGTTCTCGGGCATGGGCGCGCTGGTCAAGGAAGTGACCATCCGCTTCACCAACATGTACAACCCCGACGAGTTCGCCCGCTCGGTCGATGCGCTCGACCGCGGCCACGTCGAACCGCGCGCGATGATCACCAACATGGTCGACCTCGCCGGAGCTCCCGCGGCCTTCGAGGAACTGCGCGGCCCCAACAGCCAGTGCAAGGTGATGATCAGGCCTTGGTGACCCGGGGGGGCGGGCGCGCAAGACCCTGTCCTACAACCCGCCGGCCGTGCCATGACCAACGGGCTCTTTGACACTGTCGATCCCCCATTCCGCCCACTCGCACGGGAAAAAATCAAACGTGACAGTGTCACCCATGCACTGTTTCACCCAAGTGACTGTCATCAAACATTTTTCAGGTCATTTTCGAGGGTGACACCGTGTCACCCAGTGTCACCCGTGCACTAAGCGTCAGCCGGCGCTCTACAAACCCGTCCCGCCCCGCTAACCTGGCGCCATGCTCGACCCGTCCCATGCCCGGATCGACCGCGACTTCGCGCGAACGATCGACTGGAACCTCCTGAAAGTGTTCCTCGAAATCGTGCGCTCGGGCGGCATCGGCGCGGCCGCGCGGACGCTCGGCAAGCAGCAGCCGAGCGTCAGCGCCTCGCTCAAGCGGCTTGAGGACCAGCTCGGCGCGCGGCTGTTCGACCGGTCGACCGCCGGCGTGCGGATCACGCCTGCCGGCAAGGCGCTCGAGGCGCTGTGCGAAGACCTGTTCGAGACCGTGCGCATGGCCCAGCACCAGGTCGCGCAGGCCAGCAAGCAGGTCGGCGGCATGGTCCGCATCCAGCTGGTCAGCTCGATCGTCTGCGCCGAGTTCGACGAGGCGATCGCCTCGTTCCACCGCCGCCATCCCGCGATCACCATGGAACTGCGCGTTTCGCCGTGGCGCGGCGTGCTCGAAGCCCTTGCCACCGGCGAAGTCGAGGTCGGGATCGGCTACGAGGGCGCCGCCGGTCCCGCGCTGGTCTACGAGCCGATGTTCGTCGAGACCCAGCAGATCTACTGCGCCCGCTCGCACCCGTTCTACGGCCGCAAGCTCGCCCACCTCTCGGACCTCAGGCGCGAAGGCTTCGTCCTCACCGGCGCCGACGAGCCCGAGGCCGTCACCCGCCTGCGCAGCCGTCACGGGCTCGGCGCCGAACAGGCCGGCCTCGCCGAGGATGTTCACGAGGCGCTGCGGCTGGTCTCGATGGGCGTCGGCCTCGGCTTCCTCCCCGAGGGTGCCGCCGAAGGTGCGGTCCAGTCCGGCCGGCTCTGGCCACTCCTTTCCGACGAGGAGCGCCCGGCCTACCAGATCTTCCTCATCTCCCGCGCCGACCCCTCGCGCGATACCGCCACCCAGCTGTTCCTCGACGAGATCCGCCGGCGGCTCCGGGCGCGGCAGGCCTGATCTAGCCGCTCATATCTTGAAACTATGAGCATCATCGCGAATTGACCGCTAGCGCTATGAGCCGAATCGCGTAGCGTGGCTCGCATGACGCTGGTCCACACTTCGGCATGACCCACCTTTCCGGCCTGTGGCAGCGCCTGCTGCTCGCTCGCCCCGGCGAACCCGTCGACACATTGACCCGGGTGGACTGGCTGCAAGGCCCGGTCCTCTACATCGACCTGCGCCAGCCGCCCGCCCTCGCCCCGAAGATCGCGGCTCGCTGCCTGGCCGAACTGACCCTTGAGGAGGCTCACCACCTCGCCACTCAGGAAGGCTTCGCCGGCCGGTTCGAGCTGCGCGGAGACCTGGCCGAGTGGCACCGCGAAATCGACTTCCGCCCCTGCCCGCTCGGGGACCGCGGCCGGCTCGAGCAGCACGGAGAACTGCTGGTCGAGCATGGCGTTGAAGCCGCCTACGTAGAGCACTGGCAGCGCGAACCGGCCGACCGCGGCGTGCCCAGCGGGTCCGCCCGGTTCGTCTCTGCCGATGATGACCGCGCGGTCATCATCGTGCGCCATGGCAGCCGCTTCGCCTATGCCCGGGCCCGCGCCGAGACGCTGGCCCCGGGCGTGCTCGAAGCCCGCCTCGCCCACGCCACCGCCGCCGAGGCCCGCGCCCTCGTCGATTGCGAGATCTCGTTCGGCACGGTCACGCCGGCCGGGTGGCGCATCGACCGCTCGAGCCTGCCGTGGCGGGTCGGCGCGACGCTGCTGGAGCCGGGCGCGATCCTCGCCGGCGGAGCGCTCACCGTCGCCGACACCGCGCCAGACGGCCAGCCGGTCGCCCGCTGCCTGCGCCTTGTCGAACTGCACGGCAGCATCCTGCCCGCCGAGGCTGAGCCCGAGGCCGCGGCCCCGGCTCAGCCCCGCGCGGAGAACGCCAGCGGCGAGCCGTTCCGGTCGATCCCGGTGATCGACATCGCCGCGCTCGGCGGTGCCGATCCCGCTGCCGAAGCTGCCGCCGTCGCCGCACTGCGGCAGGCCGCAAGCGAAGTCGGGTTCCTGATGGTCACCGGCCACGGCATCGCCCCCGCCGTCACCGAGCGCCTGCGCGCCGCCGCCAAGCGCTTCTTCGCCCAGCCGCTTGCCGCCAAGCAGGCCTGCTACATCGGCCGCTCGCCCAACCACCGCGGCTATGTCCCGGAAGGCGAGGAGCAGCTTGGCGAACCGGGCCAGCGGCCCGACCGCAAGGAAGCCTTCGACCTCGCGCTCGATCTCGCCCCGTCCGCCGTGCCGGCCGGACACCCGATGCTCGGCCCCAACCGCTGGCCCGAGCTCCCCGGCTTCCGCGAGGACGTGATGGCCTACTACGGCGCGGTCTTCGCCGTCGGCCGCCGCCTGCTGCGCGGCTTCGCGCTGGCGCTCGGCCAGCCGGCCGACAGCCTCGACCGCCTCGTCACCATGCCGCCAAGCCAGCTGCGCCTGATCCACTATCCGCACGACGCTCGCGCCGCCGACGCCCCCGGGATCGGCGCGCACACCGACTACGAGCTGTTCACCCTCCTGCTCGCTTCGGGGCCGGGGCTCGAAGTGATGAACCAGGCGGGCGAATGGATCGACGCCCCGCCCGTCCCGGGCGCGCTCGTCGTCAACATCGGCGACATGCTCGAATACTGGTCGGCCGGACAGTTCGTCGCCACCTCGCACCGGGTCCGCAAGGTCGCCGAGGAGCGCTACTCGTTCCCGCTGTTCTTCGCGCTCGACTACGACGTCGAACTGCGTCCGCTACAGGACCGCGCCGCCGCCGCCATCCGCACCGGCGAACACCTCTACGCGCAGACGGTCCAGACCTTCCGCTACCTCAAGGATCGTGCCGCGGCCGGGGCGATTGCCTTGCCTGAGGGCGCCCGCGCTGTTTCGTCGTTCGGGCAGGTTGCCCGCCACCATGTCCAAGACGCCGCTTGAGCCCAGAGGGGGACGCATGAAATTGACTTTCCGCAAGACGCTGCAAGCCGCAGCCCTGGCCAGCCTGGTGCTGACCGCCGCCTGCTCGGGCAAGAAGGAGGAGAGTGCCGCGGCACCCGCCGCCGAAGCGCCCAAGAAGGAATTCAACATCGGCTGGTCGATCTACGCCGGCTGGATGCCCTGGCCCTATGCCGAGAAGAGCGGCATCCTCAAGAAGTGGGCCGACAAGTACGGGATCAAGATCAACCTGATCCAGGTGAACGATTACGTCGAGAGCGTGAACCAGTACACCGCCGGCAAGCTCGACGGCGTGGGCGTGACCAACATGGACGCGCTGACCATCCCGGCCGCGGGCGGCAAGGATACGACCGCGCTGATCATGGGCGATTACTCCAACGGCAATGACGGTATCGTCATGAAGCAGGGCAAGTCGGTCGCCGATCTCAAGGGCCAGACGATCAACCTCGTCGAGCTCTCGGTCTCGCACTACCTGCTCGCCCGCGCGCTCGAGACGAGCGGGCTGAAGCTGGCCGACGTGAAGACGGTCAACACCTCCGACGCCGACATCGTCAGCGCCTTCGCCACTCCGCAGGTGACCTCGGTCGTCACCTGGAACCCGCAGCTGTCGGAAGTGAAGCGCTCGGGCACGATGGTCTTCGACAGCTCGAAGATCCCGAACGAGATCCAGGACCTGATGGTCGTCTCCACCCCCACGCTGGCCGCCAACCCGGCGCTCGGCAAGGCGCTGGTCGGCGCGTGGTTCGAGGTGCTGGCGCTGATGCAGAAGGGCGGCCCCGATTCCGAGGCGGCAATCGCCGAGATGGCGAAGCTGAGCGGTACCGACGTCGCCAACTACAAGGGCCAGCTCGCCACAACCTATCTCTACTACAAGCCCGCCGATGCCGTAGCCTACGTGACCGGCGCCGATATCGCCAAGCATGAGGACCTGGTGCGCCAGTTCTCGTTCTCGAAGGGGCTGTTCGGCCCGAATGCCACCACGGTTGACGCGATCGGCATCGAGCTCCCCGGCGGCAGGGTGCTCGGCGACAAGGCCAACATCAAGCTGCGCTACAACGCAGATTTCATGAAGATGGCCGCTGACGCCAAGCTCTGAGCAGCAATCCTTCACCGACACAGCGTCGGGTCGCAAACCCGCCTCGGCCCTCCGAGGCAACCGACTGGCCCCGGGCAGCTCCTGCCCGGGGCCATTTTCTCATCAGGCGCGGTCGGCGGCCGGTTTGGCCCGCGCCGCGAAACTCTTGCGCAGCTTCTGCAACTTGGGGGGAATAACGGCTAGGCAGTACGGATTGCGCTGGCCTTCACCTTCCCAGTACTCCTGGTGGTAGTCCTCGGCCGGATACCAGGTGGCCGGGCCCTCGATCGTCGTGACGACCGGCGCTGAGCGCTCCTCCTGCGCCCGCGCGATCGCCGCTGCGGCCTCGGCGCGCTGGTCGTCGTCGAGCGGGAAGATCGCCGAGCGGTACTGGGTGCCGATATCATTGCCCTGGCGGTTGAGCTGGGTCGGATCGTGAGTCGCCATGAACACGTCGAGCAGTTCGCCATAGGCGATCACATCGGGATCGAACGACACCCGGATCGCCTCGGCATGGCCGGTCCGGCCAGAGCAGACTTCCTTGTAGGTCGGATGCTCGGTCGCCCCGCCGATATAGCCGCTCTCCACCGCACCCACGCCGATCACGTCGCGAAACACCGCCTCGGTGCACCAGAAACACCCGCCTGCCACAATCGCCTCTGCCATTCGCCTCGCTCCTTCATCGGCCAGCCCCGAAGATAGGAGGCGCCTGCAGCAATGTCATCGTTCAGGGTCATCGTACTGGGTCATCGTGCGGCGGTGGACACCGCCTCGCGGCGGTCCTACTTGGCACGTCATGACCGAGATCACCGTCGCCGCCCTGCAGCTCGCGCTCGGCTCGTCCGACGAGGGCGAGAACATCGCCGCCGTCGCCGCGCTGGTCGAGCAGGCCGCGCAGCAGGGCGCGCAGATCGTGCTCCCGCCCGAGCTGTTCTCCGGCCCGTATTTCTGCAAGACCGAGGACGAGGCGCTGTTCGCGCTCGCCCGCCCGGTGGCCGAGCATCCTTCGGTCCGGGCGATGCAGGCGCTCGCCGGGAAGCTCGGCATCGCCATCCCGACCAGCTTCTTCGAGCGCGACGGCCACCACTACTACAACACCCTCGCGATGATCGGGCCGGACGGCGCGATCATGGGCACCTACCGCAAGAGCCACATCCCCGATGGCCCCGGCTACGAGGAGAAGTACTACTTCCGCCCGGGGAACGACGGCTTCAAGGTGTGGGACGTCATGGGTGCCCGCATCGGCGTGGGCATCTGCTGGGACCAGTGGTACCCCGAGGCCGCGCGCGTCATGGCGCTGATGGGCGCCGAGCTGCTGTTCTACCCCACCGCAATCGGCACCGAGCCCTACGACGCCGAGCTCGACACCAGCCGGATGTGGCGCCGCGCGATGCTGGGCCACGCGGTCTCGAATTGCATGCCGGTGATCGCGGCCAACCGCATCGGCAGCGAAGACGGCCAGCGCTTCTACGGCCACAGCTTCATCTCCGACGAATGGGGCGATTTCGCAGCCGACTTCGGTGCGGACGAGACTGGCGTGCTGGTGGCCAGGCTCGACCTCGCCCGCGCCGCCCGGCACCGCGCAGGCATGGGCTTCTTCCGCGACCGCCGCCCGCAGCTCTATACCCGCATCAGCCAGGACATCTGAGCAACGCGATGGGGGCGGCGTCTCACCGCTATATCGTCGCACTCGGCTCGAACCGGCGACACCATCGTCACGGCGGACCGCCCCAGGTCGTCGCCGCAGCGCTCATGGCACTCGATCGCGACGGCCTCAGCCTCGTGCGCGCCTCGCGCCTCGTTGCCAGCCGCCCGCTCGGCCCCTCCCTGCGGACCTACGCCAATGCCGTCGCGCTCGTCGCCAGCTCGCTTGAGCCGGAAGCGATGCTGGCGCGGCTCAAGGGAATCGAGGCGCAGTTCGGCCGCCGACGCGGTGGCCAGCGCTGGAGCGCACGCGTGCTGGATCTCGACCTTGTGCTGTGGGGCGGCGGGGCATGGGCCAGCGAGCGCCTCGTCATCCCGCACCCGGCCTACCGCGAGCGCCCGTTCGTCCTCGGCCCGATGCGGAGCTGGGGCCGCGTGGCGCGCGATCCGCTGAGCGGCCTCACCCCGGCCCACCTCCATGCCCGCTTGACCCGCCCCCGCGCGCTCCCTAAGCCGCGCCCCTGACCCCGGCCCACATGGCGCCGCTGCGGGGGCCCTTAGCTCAGTCGGTAGAGCAACTGACTTTTAATCAGTAGGTCGCTGGTTCGAACCCAGCAGGGCTCACCAGGTTTTCAGCGGTTTACGGCACTTAATGCGGAGCGAAGATCGATCCGTGCAACCACCGTGCAACCACGCGGCGTAGTGCCGTGCAGTGTTGGGTAGCACTGCTCCCAAAAAAATTTACAGCTTCAAGAATGGCGGAATTCTGCGCATTGCAGGCGCCATCGCTGTCGAATGTGCGCCAGGGTTGGCGCTTCTCGCCCGAACCTAAGAATCGAAATCGGTAAACCTCATAGGCAGCGCTATTGCTGCGATTATCGAGGTGGAATCCATGACAAAGACCCGTAAGCCGAAGCGTCCAATGGGGAGCAGTGGGAAGGAAGTTGCTGGAAGCCGGAGCGGCCGGCATCAAGATCGCCTTCTCAACAACAAGCCTAAGCCAACGGAGCCGAAGGCCGGCAACCCCTCCGCGACGGGGACCAGGAAGCGGAAAACTTGCTCATGCACATGCCACACGGGCAAGCGGCTCTATCGCGACGAGAAGTGGCTCGCTTTGCGTTGGAGCGTGTCGGAAAAGAAGCTTCAGGCCGATCGCGCGAAGGGCGTCGGGCCGAAGTTTGTGAAGTTTGGTGATGCGGTACGGTATCGTCTCAGGGTGATCTACGCGTACGAGCGCGACGCCGAACAGAGCAACACCTGCAGGTAGAGCTAACGGTTTGGCTGAGTGGGACCTGGTAGGAACTCCTGCCGGGTCCGCTTCGCTGTCGGCGTCACCCAAGCCATGCAATATACAGGTATAGGCATAGCCCACAGCCATACCTGCACCATCCTCACATTCCCTCTACCACCCGTCCCTATGAGGCACAGCAGAGGTGCTTACATGCTATCCATGACCGACCTCTATCTCAACGTTCGCCAGTCCGAACGCATCCTGGCCAACACCTGCTTCGCTGAGAAAGCTCTTCGAGCTACTCGTCGGTGGAAGCTCTGCGATGATGACCGAACCATCCTGAAAGGCTTCGCAGGCCTTTCAGAGGGTGCCTCCGCGTTCACACTTTCAAACTCTTCTCTCAGATCGGCGTCGTGCCGAGCCTTGGTGGATTCCTTTCGAGAATATTGGGAAGCCAGCTTGCCCGTGGATGTGCCCGCCTACTTTTTCACGTTCACCTGCGACGTCGGGTTCACATCAGATCGCCTGGCTGCCATCCGCCTCAGAGCCTTTCGTCGTATGCTGGCAGATGCACTGCGCCAGATCGGTTTGTCAGGCATCAGTCAACTGGAAATCCAAGCGGTCGTGAACTACCCTCAGCAGGGGGCTGGCCGGACCTTGATATTGCACGCGCACTCCATCCTGTGGGGAGTCAGCAAGCTCCGAGCTATCAGGACGGTCATTGACGAGCTCAACGCCGACCCACGGTGGTCGAATCCACTCAGCGCAACTCCAATTGTGTGCCGTCGATTGAAGGGCGGAATGTTCGAGGCACTGCCGCTCTGCTACTATCTCGACAAGATGCCGATCGCAGGCAAGAACCGAGTCCCATACCGAAAGAAGCCTGGCGAATACCGGTTCAGGGACACCATGGCAGGGTACCGGCCTGAACTCGCTCTGCGCGTGATGGAGGCTCTTTCGCAGATATCGATGTTTGATGCGGTCGTCGCTACCGGCGACGGTGTCCACGTCCGCCGCGCCTGGGAAAGCCGACTTGCAGCGGCGTTCCCACAACTCCGAAGGCCGGACCGCGATTATCTAGAGGACGTGGCGCTGGCTTGGACCAGTATGCGAGAGATGAATGGAAGCAAAAATTTCCTCAGTATCAATCTTATCGGGTGAGGATACGGCAGTACTCGTGCTCACTTCGAAAACCGGCACTATTTCGCCAATTTTGCTAAGTTTCGTATTCCATGCTATATTTACGCTGCAGTCGATTCGTGCTCGATTGCACCATCCTACATTAAGATAACCGGAGGATATAATCCTCGATAGTTTGCGGAGGCGGAGCTATATGCAGCGAAAAAGGAGTGGCGCGCGGGTGCGAGCCAAGATCATGACGTGCGACCAGCAGGATGCCCTGATCGCACACCTGTCCTCGAGTCGGCACGGCACCCGCAATGCCGTCCTGGGCCTGCTCTCCTGTAAGGCAGGACTGCGGGCCTGCGAGATGGCGGGGCTTGACTGGGCCATGGTGTTGGACGCGACCGGGCGTATCGGCAGCCTGCTCGAAATCACTGGAACTATTGCCAAGTACGGGTCCGCACGGAGCATTCCGGTCCACCCGCAACTCCGATCGGCGCTGCGACGCCTGCACGCCGAACAGCGCCGTCCGGTCGTGGGCCCGGTGTGCCGGTCGCAACGTGGCAGGCAAATGACAGCCAAGAGCATCGTCAATCTCTTCACTGGAACATATCGTGAACTTGGCTACCGGGGCTGCTCATCGCACAGCGGTCGCCGAACCTTAATCACGTTGGCGGCACGGCAGCTGCATCGGGCTGGAGCATCGCTCAAGGACATCCAGCTCATGGTCGGACATCGCAATCTCGCGACCACTTCGGCTTACATTGAGGGGGACAGCCTGGCTCAGAAGCGCTTGATCGGGTTGCTGTGATGCACTGGCCGCTATTCTCATTGCCTGTCGACGCAGCGGGATATTCCCTCGCCAGTCGGGGGCTCCTGGTCCGTGGAGACGCGGCACATGACGGCTAAGGCATCCACCCCGTTATCCACGGAGGTGACTGCTAGGCATAGCCTGGAACCGTGGCGTCAAGGCGACCTCGACTTGCTCTGCGGCGCCTACAGCACCATCAACGCTATTCGACTGGTGCGTGCCGGGGTGGCCCCATTGTCGGTCGCTGCTGGCAAACGCCTCTTAGCCTCAGCGGGTGATTTCCTCGCCGATCGTGATGGACTTCAGGAGGCCCTCTCCTGGGGCATGGCTCTAAAACGCCGGTATGCTCTGGCGAGGCATCTCGGCCGCCTGGCCTCGGGACGCGACTTCACCGTGACTGTCGAGCGGGCGGCACTGGTCAAGCCGTCGATCACCGAGGTATTCGCCTGGATTGGCGCAAGCCTCACTGCAGGCAAGCCAGTGCTGCTGTTTCTTGAGAACATGCCCGATCACTACACCGTCGTCGCGGGCATGACTGAGACCCGCCTTCTGCTGTTCGATTCTCTCGGCATGAAGTTTTTGAACCGCACCACCTGCGGCATCCGCACCGGTGCTCGGCACATTTCAGCCCGTGGGCTGCTGCGGGTCGGCATCGAACGTCTCCCCTAACCTCACCCACCGCCACCAGCACTGAAAGGAGAAGTTGGCATGTCCTGCCACGACGAAGACGCACGCCCAGATGCCACGGCCAAGATCCGCGCGTTGAACGACCAGCTGCGCCGCACCATGCCGCATGGCCGCGTATTGCTGACCCGAGCCGTCGCCGATCTCGATCCAGCGACAGTGCTCGCCATCATCAAAGCCGTGAAGGCGTTCGACAACTTCACGCCGCAAAATGACCGGTATTTCGAGCACGATTTCGGCAAAGTTGAGGTCGAGGAAACGGAATATTTCTGGAAGTGTGACGCCTACGATCTGAACATGGAATGGGGCTCGCCTGACCCCGCCGATGATGCAGTCACCAAGCGCATCATCACCATCATGACAGCGCAAGACCTGTGAGGGAGGCAAACATAGAATCTCTTGATCAGCACTCGTTCAAGCCGCACATCCCCTCGCCTGCGGCGGCGATGGGATGTGCATACCTATCGGCCAATGCACCTGACAGGAAACTAGAAAAACGGCAGGCGACTTTATGCTGGGCGGACGCTCGATGGCGACCACCGTTGCCCATCCAGCCCGTCTATCTTGCCTGGATGGAGCGTCGGATGTGGCGCAGCCACTGCGGAACGCGTTTTACAATCGTATGAATGATTCCCTGGATGTTTGAAGTCATTGTCCCGGCCTAGGAGTTGCCAGACAGATTCGCAATTCAATGTGAGCGCGAAAGGTCGATCAGTGGGCACTCGGCGGACGCCCATTCGACAAAATCCGACAGCACTCGATGTCAGCTTTGTCAGAGGAAGAAGGGCGGTATGCGAGCTCACCGCCGGAGTTCGAAGCGAGCTGGCGCAGGTTGGCTGCTTGCGCCGACAAATCCGCCGTTCACGGGTTCATCGAGGGATCCTGAAAGCTGCCGTCCGTTCACCGAAACGGGATGGGCCGGCTTTGGGGACAAACCCGTCATTCCCGCCCGGTTCGCGAAATGTCGGCTTCCGACACGAGCCGACATTCGCACGTTCGGCCACCTTGGCTATAAGCATCACCAACAAGCTCTAGTGCGGACGATGAAGATTCATGGGTGACATGTGAGCAAGGGAAAGCAGAAGGCCCCGAACTTTCCCTCCGTCGAGGACCTGATCGCCAACGCAACGGATTTCCTCAAATCCGCCACGGCGGACCTGACAGCACGCCCCAAGCATTCGGTGATCGCATTCTACACCGCGATCGAATTGATTCTGAAAGCTCGCCTAATGGCGGAGCATTGGACGCTCGTCGTCTCAAAGAATGCCGACCGGGGCAGCTTCGCCAAAGGCGACTTCGTATCGGTCAGCTTCGACGAGGCCAGCACGCGCCTTCAGTCCGTCATCGGCAGCCCTCTCCCCGATGGAGCCAAGGCGATCTTTAACAGCCTGCGCAAGCACCGAAACAAAATGGTCCATTTCTACCATGACGGGGAGACGGACAAGAACGCCCTGGAGAGCATCGCCCTCGAGCAACTCCTCGGCTGGCGGGCGCTCGTCGCGCTCATGGAGAATCAGTGGCAGGCGACATTCGCCAACATGGCGTTCGACATAACGGCGATCGACGAGGGCTTCGCGGAACACAGGCTCTACGCGAAGGCGAAGTTCGAGAGCATCGCCGAGCGGTTGAAGGCCATAACCGACAAGGGGGGCGTGCTCGTCAAATGCGGGTCGTGTTCCTTCGTGGCCGCCGAGCGTGACGAGGACGCAGACGACGTCTTCTCGAGCAGGTGCCATGTCTGCAACGGCTACCGTCGGTGGATGGTGACGCCTTGCGAGCAGTGCGGAGAACCTCTCACCAACGAGGGAGATGATGGCGCCACCTGCGATCATTGCGACGCATCGTACACTGTGGATCAGCTTGTCCAGCAGCTCGACGAAGAGGTCGTCACCAAGGACAACTATTTCGACGCGCTCACCCCCGCCAACTGCGCGAGCTGCGACGGATACCACACCGTCATCACCTGGAAGGGCGGCTACGTCTGTCTGGCATGTATCGATTTCACCGATGAGCTCGACAAATGCGGATGGTGCGGAGAAGCGAACAACGGCGATCTCGAGATGTCGGGCATCCGTGGTTGCAGCGCCTGCGACGGAAACACTAAGCTCATGTACGACGACTAGCCGAACGGCGCCGGACTTGAGTCAGAGCGGAACCCGGACCTTGAATTCGTTCGCGACCAAAATTTCGAGCCGCATGACAAGGAGTAGCTGGGCGAACAAGGTCGAGCACCGGGCAAGGTATGATGCATATCCCATGGACTGCACGTCGCCCTGCCCACCTTTGCCCGAACGGTACTCGATGATGCCGGTCGCCCTGTCGAAGACCATCCCACCGTGGTGGGAGGCATTGCGCACCTGGTTGTCAAACTCCACGCATACGTCAGCCATTGCGGCATTCTCGGAGACCGCCCTGCACCGTCCGGCCTTGTCGGTGCGCTGGTAGTCGGCCAGCGCGATGTTACGCAGCCGGTCGAATGGCCGATCCTCGATCAGGTTGTTGAG
>Ga0068859_100002986_pt1 | contig 17148 bp, 16 predicted proteins | sample KBSSwiS22_FD_66585 | JGI IMG/M metagenome (GOLD analysis project Ga0068859, IMG submission 66585) | Switchgrass rhizosphere microbial communities from Kellogg Biological Station, Michigan, USA - KBS Switchgrass S2-2 | ecosystem: Host-associated > Plants > Roots > Rhizosphere > Soil ...
ATCACGTCGCCTCGCTGTATGACCATTGACTCTTCAGCAACACTTAAAAACTGCTGTGTCTTGCCCGCCTCTTGATGCTGTCGCTGAATTCGCAAATCAGGCTGAAACCATACATCTAAGCCGCGATCGTTCACCTGTTGTAGAAACCACCAGCGAACGTCACCTACCGTCGTCTTACCAGGTTTAATCACTTCGTTTGAAAATGCGCGCCGCGTCAGGACGTCCGTCAGCGCAACTGCTGTGCGGTAGCTCTCAAGTTCCTCCGGCAAACGCGTATCCATATACTCGATGATCAGCGGGGCCGCCGGCACAAAGCGTGATGCATAGTCAGACCCCAGAGTTTCGGTCAAAAACTTGTACGCGTCGTGAGTTAGTCCGTTGGTGGCGCCACGTGTACCGCCCATGTTTAGCGCAATGGTTTTGGGTGTTCGTTCTTCGACGATGCGTCGCAACGTTGCCGCGATTTCTCTGCCCGGAGGATTCAAAACTTCAAAAAAACTTTTCAGGTGTTCTTCCGGATAACGAACGAGAGCCAGGCGGTCCAGTTTGTCACCGCCGCGATCGGCGAAGATAAAAAAATCACGCCTGCCGACGTATGGAAGCGGAGGCGCAACATAAGCAGTTACGGGATCGGCGTGAAACTCTTCATTAACCACGATCCACATGCTTATGTTTTGCTGCCGCATCAGCGGGAGAAGTATGGTGTCGAGCCGTTTCTTGAGCCAACTCTCTCGCACGGCCTGTTGTTCTCGCAGGGTCAGCAGCTTCGGAAGCGACTCGATACTTTTTGCCGTTTGGGAATAGATCTGCGCAGTGAAAGCAGTCAGCAGCAGCAGAACGGTAAAAACGCGGCTTGGCGTCAAGCTTTTCATGGGTTCTCCTAATAACAGTGTTGCGTCTTAGCTTGGCTTTGCCTCAAAGTCACATATAGGAACGTGAGTCGCGAAGGCGCAACTGTAGGGGCGGCACTCCGTGGCCGCCCGTGATTAGAAAACACGCATCTTTGTCGAGACGGGCGGCCACGGAGTGCCGCCCCTACAGTTGGATTCTTTAAGAAATCTGACTTTTGAGGCAAAGCCTTCCAGCTTACACTATTAAGGACGAACGGTGATGAGCAGATGAACATAGAAACATTACGCGAATTATGCCGGTCGCTGCCGGCGGTCACAGAAGACGTCAAGTGGGGGCACGACTTGTGCTTTTCAGTAGCCGGCAAAATGTTTTGTGTTGCTGCCCTGGACGGACCGCTGACTGTCTCCTTCAAGGTGAGAGACGATGAGTTCGATGATTTGTCGAGTGCGCCTGGCTTGAAACCCGCACCATACGTCGCGCGTTATAAATGGGTGCTTGTTGAGGACGTCAACAGTCTCAGCCGCAGCGAGTGGACGCACTACGTAAAGCAATCTTATGAGTTGGTGAAAGCCAAGCTGCCAAAAAAATTAGCCAGGCAACACGGGCTGTCCTAAGCAGTGCTCAAGTTCATTTTAATCCGAGTGCCGTGAGGTAGCTTCGGTTAATCTTGCAGTTCTGAAACTTCACCTGTTCGAGATAATCAGAAAGCGCTCGCTGCACGGTTTCTTTCGGTGGGCGGTTAGTCCTGATGTCTGCAAACGTGGTTCGTGGATGGTCCGCAAAAGTAACGATCGCGTCCCAATCTGCCGGCTTCTTAATTGACGCCACACAGGCGGTCGCGTCCAGTCGCTTATACGTCCAGAAGCACCAGCCGACTTTGTTTTGTTCAAGCAAAGTTCTAAACGAAGCAATCCACTCGTCGGTGTTCTCACCTGACTCACCCATCAAGATGGGAACGTCATACTTGTTACTGAAATCGACATATTCCTGGATCGCTTCCTGCTTCACGTCCATCCAATACTTGTGAAACGTGTAAGCTAACTTCTCGTCAAAAGGTGGTCCAAAGACTCTGAAGTTAGTATCCCACTGAGCTCCGCCGAGAAAGATGATGTGGTTCTTGTCCACCTCGCGGATTGCAGTCACGAGCTTGCGATAAAGCGGTTCGAGCTTTGGATTTAATTGCGCGGTATCGAAAAAGTGCGCAATCGGTTCGTTCAGCAAATCGTATCCCAGGACGGCCGGTTCGTTTCCGTAACGCGCCGCAATCTTCTGCCAGATTCTGACGGTCAACTCCTGGCTCTCAGCACTCTCAAAGAGGAACGGATACCCCCAACTGTTATCGATGTTGTCCCCGGTTTGCCCGCCGGGCGCAGCATGCATATCCAAAACAACGTAAAGCCCTTCCTTGCTGGCCCACTTGACGACACGATCCAGCAGTTCATAACCGATTCCCTCCAGGCGTGAGGGGTCGTCGTTAGTTACAAATAGCCGATAGTCGAAGGGCACTCGAATAGTATTGAAGCCGGCATCTCTGATGAATTTAATATCTTCAGCGGTGATGTAATTATCACGATAAGACTTCCAAAAGCGCTTCGCTTCATCTTCACCAACGAGTTCATTAATCACGCCCTGAATCAATCTCGGAGAATTGGCGTTCTTGAACTTGAACATATACCCTTCGGGTAAGAGCCAGTTACCGAGATTAATGCCCTTCACGAAAAGCGGTTCTCCACTCGGCGCAATGAAAGCCTTACCGTGTGTGCTAACAAACTTGCGCTGAGCCTGACAAAGATGACTAGCGCTGACGCTCACGAGCAGCACTGCGATGAAGCTGGCTATTCTCTTCTGGTGACACTTCACGATTAACGGTTATTTGTATGCCACGGATTTTTCGCAGGCGCGAGCGCGAGTTTGACTGCTGTCTTTACCAAATCTGCGACCGAGTCAGCCTTCATCTTCTGCATCATTTTGCCGCGGTGTGCCTTCACAGTGATTTCGCTGATCCCCAGTTCCAAATCGGCCGGTAAACCGACATAATCAAGATAATGTTGGTTAAAGAACTCTCCGCTTCCGTCGGGATGGGCCGACCACGCCATCGCCGGAATCGCATCAATCATCTGCCGAAGTTTGGCCTCCGACTGCTGGATTTCGGCAAGCGCCTTTCTGAGTTGTTCGTTGGCCGCGGTTAGTCCGGCGGTGCGCTGGGCCACGCGCCGATCAATCTCCTCGGCGAGGGCGTTTTGCTCCGCGGAGGATACGGCTGCTGCGGATTTATTCATGGACGGATCCCGCATGGTTTTCAAAGGGGGACGTATGTGGCAGGGATTCTATCTCCTAACGAACCTAATACGAAAGTATCGATCGATACTTTGGTCTAATAGATTTATCTGCTCATTAGCAGTCTAATGGACCAGCGCCTTCGGCGCGAAACATGAAAAGCCAGCGACCAAAAATTCAGCGGAGGAGATGACATGACAGCCGTAATCAATGAAATCCGTGGTGATGATATGGGGCAAGTTGGCGTCGCGACCGTCGACATGAAGCTTGAGGTGGTCGTCCTGCCCGTGTCGGATTTTGAACGCGCTGAGCAGTTTTATCGCCGGCTTGGTTGGCGGCAGGACGCTACGCCGCCCGGTTCCGGCGTATTCCAATTCACACCCCACGGATCTGCGTGTTCGATTCAATTTGGCAGGAATCTCACTTCAGCCGCGCCCGGTTCCGCACAGAAAACGTACTTGATTGTCTCTGACATTGAGGCCGCACGGAACGCGTTACTGGCTGCGGGGATCGACGTAGGCGACATCTTCCATTTTACGCCTGACGGACCAGTCAATGGTCTGGACCCTGAGCGTAGCACCTACCGCTCGCAGGCATTGTTCAGCGATCCGGATGGCAACAGTTGGCTGCTCCAGGAAATCACCACGCGGCTTCCCGGCCGCATCGATTCAGGTGTGACTTCCTTCGGATCGTTGACGGATCTCGCCAGCGCGTTCCGGCGTGCAGAAGCGGCACATGGAGAACACGAAAAACGAACTGGTGTGCGCGACGCCAATTGGCCCGATTGGTACGCCGCGTACATGATTGCGGAGCAGAACGGAAGCGAACTTCCGACATGACGTCTTCTAAGAACCGTTTAGAGTTTGAAGAGAAATGCTGTAGAGTCGAACTGAAGGGCCAGTATCATGCATCGACAGAGTATTATTTTCGCCTCGTTGATAATCATTGTCTCAATTGTGATCCTCGCGGCTGGCTACGTAACAGGTGCTGGACCATTGGGTATTTTGAGCAACGGCATTTCACGCCTGACATCTGGAGCACAAATGATCCCTTCACGGACTCTGACTGAAGAAACCAAAGCGCCGGCGGCGCCCGAACTCTCGAGTGGGCTTTGGCTCAATTCCGAACCGCTCACACTGAAGAGCTTGCATGGTCGCGTGGTATTGATCGAGTTCTGGACGTTTGCCTGCTACAACTGCCGGAACACACTGCCTGCAGTCAAAAAGTGGGACGCGCAGTATCGTGACAAAGGGCTGACGATCATTGGCGTGCACACTCCGGAATCAGATCTTGAAAGAAATGAAGCCGATCTACGTCGCGAAGTTACAGCATTGGGCATCAGGTATCCCGTAGTTACCGACAACGACTACTCGACGTGGAAGGCATACGGCGTCGAAGCCTGGCCCACCCTCTTCTTATTGGACAAACAAGGACGCGTTCGTTGGAGCCACGTCGGCGAGGGCTACTACGACGAAACCGAAGCAGTCATTAAGAAACTATTAGCTGAAGCAGAATCGTCATCACGAGGTTAAGAAATGTTAGACGTGATCTTGAAGCGGTTCGAGGCGCCTGATGAAACGCGTTTCTTCAACAAAGGAAAGTTCGAGATCGTGCGAATTGGTGGCATGACGATCGGCAGGGCCAGTTATGAACCTGGCTGGAAATGGTCTGAGCATGTGAGTCCGATTGCAGGAACTGAGTTTTGCGAAGTCGAACACGTGGGAATGGTGCTGTCACGCACACGAGACGACCAGGAATGTGGTCCCTTACGCCAGCTCAAAAGGTGGCATGGAAGCTTTCACGCGAGGATTCAGCGAAGAGTTGGCGCCGAAGAAAATTCGCATCAACTGCGTTGCGCCCGGTGCAGTTGATACGCCCATGCTGTGGTCGAACCCGAATGTGAAGAGCGGAGCGGAGAAGATTCAAGGAGCGATCGGAAAGCCCGAAGACATTGCAGCCGCGATCTGTTTCCTGGCTTCTGACGAAGCTCGCTTTATCACCGGCACCGCTCTTGTCGTCGATGGTGGCCGTTTAGATATTCTCTAGTTCCAGAGTGGCAGCTCCTCATCCCTCACATAACGCGCGACTTCTTCGATGAAACCATCTCAAAAATCCCGCCGTACTATTCTCGACTAAAGCAGATCTCAACAAGCCTAGTCCACAATTCTGAATTTTTTATTTTTTTCTGAATTCTGAATCGCGTTTCCGGAATTCACAGACGATTTATTGAAGAGGACCACGACAATGATCCGAACCTTGGTTCTGTTGCTATTAACCGTTCCCACTACGATGGCCCAGGCGACCTTTCATGGTGATGCAGCGCGCACCGGAGTTTACGGGACAGCCGGACCGCTGCAACTAACTGGCGCCAAGTGGACGTTCAAGACTGATGGGCCAATCATTGGTTCTCCCGCAATCGCCAACGGTGTGGTCTACATCGGCAGCACTGACGGAAATCTCTACGCCGTAGATCAGGAAACCGGAAAGCAAAAGTGGAAGTTCAAGACACTCGCCTCGCGACAGGTTACTTCATCACCAACCATCGCCAATGGCCTGGTCTATTTTGGCGGCTTCGATGGAATTCTTTACGCAGTCGATGCCGAAACGGGCACGATGAAATGGACCTTTGTATCCGAATATGAACGACGGTTCGAAGGCAAACGACTGCACGGCTATCCGTCGGGCTTCCAAACCATTCCCGATTCATGGGACATCTACACATCTTCGCCGGCGGTCTTCAACGGACGAATTTATATCGGCAGCGGCGACGGAAATGTTTACTGCGTGGATGCTGTCACTGGAATTCTGCAATGGAAGTTTGCTACTGGCGACATCGTCCATGCATCCCCGGCAATCGCGAACAATACCGTCTACGTCGGTAGCTGGGACAGCTATCTTTACGCGCTCGACGCGGAGACGGGCCAGGAGAAATGGCGCTTCAAAACCGGCGAAGATACGTACATCCACAATCAACAGGGCTTTCAGTCTTCACCTGCGATCGCCGACGGAACTGTTTATGTGGGTTGTCGAGACGGACATCTTTATGCAGTCGACGCCGCCAATGGTCGTAAACGTTGGGACTATCCGACGAACAAAGGTTGGGTTAATAGTACGCCGGCGATTCGTGGCGGTGTGGTCTACGCCGGAACGTCGGACGGCTACAGAGTCTTTGCGCTTGACGCTAAAACGGGACGATTGAAATTCACGCTCGATGCCAAAGGCGCGGTGTTCTCCTCGCCTGCGCTTGCCGGCGAGATGCTCTACGTCGGTGTATCGAATGGCCGGTTGCTGGCGGTTGATGCGAAGTCGGGCAAGTTGTCGTGGGATTTTCAGACTCAGGGATCGAAGCAGGATCCGATGAAGATGCTGAAGGCGGATGGCAGTCTGAACAACGAAGCGATCTACGCGCGTTATTTTGGCGATTACCAGGACATGGTGCTTGCGTTTTATCGAGTGTTCTCGGTGGGTGCAATCTGGTCTTCACCAGTCGTCGATAAAGGCGTCGTTTATTTTGGAAGTACCGATGGATTCTTGTATGCGATTCACTGACTTTTGCGAGTCTCTGTGTCTCTGTGCTCTGTGGTTAAGAGTTATTAGCAAAACCACCACAGAGCCACAGAGAAGATCGCTGATTGTCGAGAGGACGCGGCAGTTGTTATTCGTTCACTGCCTCTTGCAGCTCCTTGACGTTGAGCTTCTTCATCTTCATCATCGCTTTCATGACGCGATCCCTTTTCTGCTCGTCCGAGTTGCGTAGTAACTCTAAAAAGACGTCGGGCACGATCTGCCACGACAGTCCAAACTTGTCTTTCAGCCAGCCGCATTCCACTTCCTGACCACCGTCAGCGGTTAGCTTCGTCCAGTAGTAATCAACTTCTTCCTGCGTCTGACAGTGCACGAGGAGCGATATTGCTTCGGTGAATTTGAACTGTGGGCCCGCGTTGAGCGCGATGAACTGCTGACCATCGAGTTCAAAGTCGATAATCATGACGCTGCCTTTCGGGCCAGGCCCGGATTCGCCATAGCGAGCGACGTCTCGAATCTTCGAGTTCTTGAAAACGGAAGTATAGAAATTCACCGCTTCCTCGGCGTTCTGGTCGAACCAGAGAAACGTAGTGATCTTTTGTGTTTCGATTTGCTTTTCGGGACTTCGGGAGGTTCCGGTGGCTGTTTGGCTTTGGTTGGATTCCATGATCGTCTCCTTTTATGGTTGCCTTTTGATTGTCGCGCTAGACGCCGGGCGAGCGCTCATTGGAACGGTGCGATACTTTTTTGTAAAAAGTTTGTCGTTGGTCTTAAATCAGTGTGAGACGGCGAACACGTTCTGCACGGCCCACACCAGCGCAAGCAGGAGAATGAATAGTCCAGCTCCAAAGTAGAGAATCCATTTGTTGCGCTTTCCCGTCGCAATCTGCCACACACCGTTAACCAGACTCGTAAGACCAAACATAATAACAAGGCCAAGTAAAGCCAGCACCATCTGTCCTTGTTCCCGCGTGCCAGTGAAGCGCGAACCACTTGCGTCCGGCACTTCGGGCTTCAGCATAGACGGCGCGATGTGGTAAATGATGATGCCTACAAACCCGGCGAGAAATACACCGAGAAGCACTTGCACAAAACCAAGGCGCCGCACCTGCTTTGTTGAAAGCATCCCCCGCCCGCACTTTGGGCATTTACGAACAGCGTCGGTGGTTTCGTAACCACATTTCGGGCAGGTGCGCAGTTCGTCCATTTTTATTAATCTCTGCTCTGGTTCTGGTCCGTCACATCAAAGCGCCTCTTAGGTGGCACATCCTACCACTCAATCCGCATGTTGTTTTTAGAGATTCAAGGGGCAGGACGTCGTTCGAACTGGTACTCTTGCGTACACGTTCGCGAACCGCGATGGCGTCTGGAAGATTGAAGCACAGGCGTGGGGCCGCACATCCTAGCGACCCTCTCGGACAAAGGCTGGGCCATACTCTCGATTCGAGATCTCAGAATAGGACACTACCTTTTCGCGTATCCTGTGGCGGACATTACGATGACTATCTCTCGACGTTACTGGCCACTACTATTTCCCCTGACCTATCTGGTCCATGTCGCCGAAGAATACTTTGGCGGCTTTCCGAACTGGGCGTCGCACTTTCTCAGGTTCAATCTCACCACTGCAACATTTCTGGAGCTGAATCTGATTGCCTGGATATTTATGCTTGGCGCCAGTTTGCTGGCGGTGAGATATGCCTCGCTGGCATGGCTGACAATTGCCTTTGCGACAGCTACTCTGATCAATGGTTGCGCTCACACCATCGGCAGCGCAATCACCACCAGTTACTCACCCGGATTGATCTCGGGCTTATTCCTATGGGTGCCGCTCGCAACAGTAACGCTTTATCGAGACCGGCGGCAGATTTCACCTCGTCTTTTTTGGGCAGGCGTCGGCCTCGGCATCATGCTGCATGTGACGGTTACGCTGATCGCGTTTTTAGGGTGAGTGGCGCTGGGTTATTTCTTCAAAGCCTCACGCATATGGTTGACGGAATTCTTGAATCGTTTGGCAAGCGCGTTCTTCAATGGGTAGGACTCGTCGATGTATGAGCTGAGGTTTCCGTCATTATCGACCAGAAAGACACCGAGCGGGTCAGTGCCACTGCGAATGGCTGTCCGTGTCGAAGGATCGATCCATAAAAACAGAAGGTACGTTTGATCTTCCTTATACCAGGCTCCATTTGAATGTTGTATGACAGTCACACCATCGATCTCCATGCGACCATTTGTTTCCTGAAGCACGAACTCATCCTCGGCGATCGGAAGCATGTCAGAAGGCGCACTCGTGAAATACGAAGAAGTTACACGAGGAGGAGAGTGGTCCACCAGCGTTTCTTTAATTTTGAACTTGTACCAGGTGTGAAGGTTCCATGTGCCTTCGTAGGTCTTCTTTCCCACCAGTTCAGCCAGCACAACTGAGTCTCTGGAGAGTGCTGTCCGAAGACCGGCCATCTCCCAGCCACACGCCTGCACGACAGTCTCAACCTTGTTCTCGCCGCGGGCCTTAGCCTCAAGAATATCTGCTCTGAGAGTGCCGGGATCTGCAGTCGGAAAGGAGACTTCAGCGACAGGCTGTAGCGTGGGTTTGTGAGTTTTGAAAGTCGCGGCCCAATGCGCGCCCATTCCAATCGCAAAGGTTACAGCCGCAACCCAGAATGTAGTCGCCAATCTCGACCGGTTTTCCATATCGACACTGTGAAGAGCTTTGCACAAAGAGTCAAGAGAGCGACCACAGAGACTCAGAACACGCATATTTAGTCGGCTCCTTTCATCAGGGCCTTATATTTTTCCCAGTGTTCTTTCGTCTTTTCCATAAATGCCTTGAAGCGCTCGTCCTGGCGCAGGCTATCGAGATTGTGATCTCTTTGAAATAGAACGTAGCAGGGGAAGCCATCGTCAGCCGCCGACTCCAACCACTTAATTGCCTCGTCCGGCTTGTTCATGATCGCGTAAGCGCAAGCGATGTGGTACGCGGTATGGTGGAAGTGTCCGAATCCCTTGCCACGCTCAATGGCGAATTTAATCTTCTCTTCAGCTACGCGTGGTTGTCCGGCTGACGCTGCCATGACCGCCTGCAAACTCGCAAATAAACCGCGATTGACTTCCGGATAGTCTTTGACAAATTTATCGAGTGTCGCGGCTGCCTCGTCCTTCCGCCCCAAATTAAAGAGTGCCAGCACAAGCTGATGGCCCACTAACGATGGATTGACCTCCGCAGGCACGCTGCGCAAAGCAGCCACGGCTTCCTCATATCTGCATTCAAAGAGCAATATCTCCCCGACACGAAAACGCGCGAGATTATTACTGGGATTGGCGGCCAGCGCTTTGTCCAACTCGTCGTGCGCCTCGTCGAGCAGTCCCACATGGCCCAGCACCACCGCCAGTTGATTGCGCGCTTCGTCCAAGCTCGGATTCAAAGCCAGTGCGCGCCGATACTCCTGAATCGCTTTGTCGTGCGGGAAATGGTTTGCCGGCGTCCAGAGCAGACGCCCCCGAGCCAGATATGCTTCAGGTAAATCGGGATCTAAGTCCAGCGCCCTTTGTACAGCAGTATAGGCTTTCTCTTGCAAATCTTTCTGCTCGGGTGCGAACAGGAACAGTTTCCAAATATATGCCTGGGCCAGTTCAGCCCAACCGCCGGCGAATTCGGGATCGGTTGCAACGGCACTGTTAAGAGCCTCGATCGCAAGATCGTTGTCGGCTTTAGTCTGGCGGCTCAAGTAAAACCGGCCGCGCAAAAAGTTATCGTACGCAACGGGGTTGATGCGCCGTGCTTGAGCTAAACGGGCCTGTTCCTGTGGTGTGAGTTTGATCCGGATGGCCTGCGTGACTGCTCGTGCCACCTCATTTTGAAGTGTTAAGACGTCGCGCAGATCTCGATTGTATTCGTCGGTCCAAAGATTTTCTTCAGTCGCAGCGTCGATCAAGCGCACCGTTACATGCATCTTGTCGTCGAAGCGCTGGACGGAACCTTCAATCACTGCATCGACGTTTAATTCATGCGCGATCTGCTTCAAGGACTTCGTCGACCCTTTGAACTGCATCACCGAAGTGCGCGAAGTTACCCTCAGCGCAGTAACTCTTGCCAGCCCGGCAATGAGCGTCTCGGTCATTCCTTCCGCGAAGAAATCCTGTGCTGGATCGCCGGAAAAATTCACCATAGGCAACACGGCCAGCGATTTTATTTCCCCTGTTGTATGCAGTGGCGAAGTCCTGGAACTGCGGCTATACCACAGCGCCGCCAGCGCGATGGCGACTAAGATCACAATCCCCGTGAACGCGATGGTTCGACCTCTCGTCAATAGAGATTTACTCTTCCCCGGCTCGCGTGATGACGCAACGGCTTTGTAGCGTTGGAAATCAGCGCCATGTTCCAACTCGTGCTGCACGCTCTTTAGCTCGTCCAATAATTCCGCTGCCGTTTGATATCTCTCGCCCGGATCTTTCGCCAACGCTTTCGTGACGATGGGCTGCACGCAAAGTGCGTCGGGCGCCGATTTTTCCAGTGGCTCAGGTTCCCGTTCTGCGATCGAGATAATGACATCGGTGGGCGTCAGTCCCGCGAACGGTTGGCGCGCGGCAACCGTCTCGTAGAGCACTACTCCGAGGCTCCAGAGATCTGTGCGCGCGTCAACTTGAAGGCCGCGTGCCTGTTCCGGTGACATGTAAGCAACGGTCCCCATCACGACTCCGGGCATGGTCCTGAGATCCATGGCCTGCGTTTCGTCCTGACTGTTCGCCGGCGCCGATCTTGTCTCCGCCAACTTGGCCAGGCCGAAATCCAGCACCTTCACGTAACCATCGCCGCGCAGCATCACGTTCTCAGGCTTGATGTCGCGGTGCACGATTCCCTTCGCATGCGCAATCGACAAAGCCGAAGCGATCTGGACCGCGATTGCGAGTGCCTCGTTAAGTTCTATCCGCCCTTTCGTCATGCGCTCTCGAAGGTTCATGCCTTCGACGTATTCCATGACAATGCAGTGGCGACCGTCTTCAGTCTCGATGACTTCGTGGATCGTGCAGACGTTTGGGTGTGAGAGCGCCGCGACCGCCCGAGCTTCCACTTCGAAACGACGAAGGTGGGATTTGTCTTTAGTGAGAATCACAGGCAGGAACTTCAGCGCCACCTTCCGTCTTAGACGTGTGTCCTCGGCGAGATAGACTTCACCCATCCCGCCCGCTCCAAGGAGGGCGACGATCTGGTACTGATTGAACCTGTCGCCTTCCCTGATGATCCCGGACGGTTCTTCGGCCATCATTCTCACCGCGACCTCGAGCGCCGGTAATTCGATGAAGTTTTCGGCCTGCTGTTCATAGGCGAGCAGCGAGTCGATTTCCTGGCGCAGTTCCTCGTCCCCTGCACATTCCTGGGCCAGGAAAGTCGCACGCTCCTCAGGGTCTTTCTTTAACGTGGCATCGTAAAGATATTCGACGCGTTGCCATCTTTGATCTTTCACGTGCCGGCATCTCCTTCGAGTTGTCGTAACAACCACACTTTCGCGAGCCGCCAGTCACGCATCACTGTTTCTTTGGAGACACTCAACAGCTCAGCTATTTCCTCGATTGAGAGTCCGGCAAAGAAGCGCATTTCCACCACCTGCACCTTGCGTGAATCGATTTCACCGAGTGCCTTGAGCGCCTCATCCAGAGCCACGAAATCCGAACTCTGCTGCACCACCAAAGCAGCCTCACTCAGTGAGACAGGTAATGCGCCGCCGCCACGTTTGAAGTACTTCCTTTCGCGCGCGAAGTCGACCAGGATGCGACGCATCAGTTGCGCTGCTACGCCGAAGAAGTGCGCGCGATTCTGCCAGCGCACGTTCTTCCAGTCGATCAAACGGACATAGGCTTCGTTAATCAGCGCGGAGGTCTGCAAGAGGTGTCCGGGACGCTCGCGGCTCATGTAATTGTGTGCGAGCCGGTGCAATTCTGAATGGATGAGAGGTGCCAACTGCTGCAGCGCCGATTCGTCCCCCTCGCTCCAGGCAACGAGAAGGTGCGTAATCTCTTTAGAAGATTGAGCCCGCATAAGAGAGCTGTCGGGGGAAGCGCCACAAGTTACCACAATCGCGGTTATTAGGCCGCAAAAAAGCACAAAAAATTTTCCTCGCCCTGGTTACAGGTTTGGTCACGCAATCCCGCCTTCACAGATAAGAAATCCAAAACAGAAAGAGGAAAACGATGAGAGGTAAAACACTAACCAAGGGATTGGTAATGACTTTGAGCCTGGCTGTCGCTCTATCAATGATTTCTGTGTGTCCGATTTTGAGTGTTGCTTGCGCCACCGCTTCCAACACGCACTTGAATGTGACTGCCAAGGCAAAGACAACTCAACCAGTTGAGACAAGCAGTGTGGTCATGGAATGGAACCAGCAGGCGGTTACGTTAGCGCTGCTGCCCGCGTCTGCGCTCGTTCCTATCCAGCAAATCCGCGTGATGGCAATCGTTCAGCTCGCCATGCACGATGCGGTTAATGGGATCACGGGCGAGTACGAAACATACCTCTCGCAGGGACCGGCGCCCGCAAATGCGTCGCCTGAAGCGGCCGCCATTGCGGCTGCGCACCAGGCGCTTAAAAACCTGTTTCCCGGGAGCCAGGTGATGCTCGATGGTCTCTACGCCAATTCCCTCGCCGCGCACGGGTTGTTGCTCACGGATCCAGGTGTCGACTTTGGTAACGCGGCCGCAGACGCAATCCTTGCTGCTCGTGCCAACGATCATTCGGCGCAGGCGCAGTTTGATTACAACGCGCCTAACGTGGGCGCTCCGGGAGTATGGGTACGACTCAACAACGCGCCCGCACAGCTTCCCGGCTGGGGCCAGGTAACTCCGTTTGTACTCCGCAGCTCGTCACAATTCGATCCTGGTCCACCGCCGGCTCTCGACAGCGACCAATATGCAACGGACTACAACGAGATCTTACACATCGGTGTCGCGTCAGGTTCGACTCGCTCGGCTGAACAGACTCAGATCGCACTTTTCTGGCGTGCATCTCCGACAGCGATTTGGAATCCTGTGATTACTCAGGTTGTTCAGAGTCGCGATTTGAGCGTGTCGGACCAAGCTCGGTTGTTTGCGTTGTTCTATCTGGCCGCAGCCGACTCGAGCATTGTTTGCTGGAAGGCAAAATATAACTACAACGCCTGGCGGCCGCAGCTGGCGATCAGCAACGCTGACGCTGACGGCAATGACTTGACGATGGCCCAGGTGGGCTGGCTGCCGTTGCTCGCTACGCCTCCACATCCGGAGTATCCGTCGGGACATTCGACGAACAGTAGCGCGATGGCAAACATTCTAACTTCCGAATTTGGGGACAATCCCGGGGGGCCGATTACAGTCACGCTCACGGGCATCACGCGCCACTGGAGCACTTTTAGCGAAGCGGTTCAGGAAGTGATCGATGCTCGAGTGTACTCTGGGATTCACTTCCGCAATTCTGACGAAGTAGGCGCCCGGATGGGCCGCCAGGTCGCGCAGTTCGTCTCACATCACGCACTGCGAACCTCGAAATCGAAGTGAGTTACCGACGTCCATTTCCGATTGCGGAATATTTCGCAAAATCTGCGCGGTCTTCCGAAAAACATTCCACAAAAAGGACCTGACGCTTGCTAGTGCAAACGTCAGGCCGATTTGTGTTTTTGTGCTTTTTTGTGGCTAAACTTTTTTGGCTTAGGATCCCTGAAATGTCTGAAGCGTGCGAATGACTTGATCGATTTGCACATCGCGCTCGCGCTGCTTTCGGACCAACTCCTCGAGCAATAGTTCGCTTTTCAGATTCACTTTGAAATCCTGCTCGGCTGCAAGCCTGTCTTTCTCAGCCGCGCGGTTCTGCGACATCATGATTACTGGCGCCTGAAGCGCAGCGAGTGTCGAAAGCACTAGGTTTAGCAAGATGTAAGGATACGGATCCCATTGCGCGCCATTTTCGCTGTGTCCTAAGTGCGACAGCAAAAGCGTGTTGGTCGCCATCCAGACCAGTAAAATTCCACCGAAGATGAAAATAAATGTCCATGATCCACCAAATGCCGCTACTCGATCCGCGACTCGCTGCCCGACCGTATATCGCCCCTCCATTACTTCATTTACGTTCCGCGATGCACGTTGAGCCACCAGTAAATTCGTCTGCCGGAGACGTGCGCCAAGCTCGCAGATAACATCGATGGCACAATCAGGATGGGCCATTAAAAATTTCTGAAAGCTGTCGCTGCTCAGCCGGTGCAGGTGTGTGTCGACGACAGCTGAGGCACTACTCGAACGCTGACCGCGATCGAGTACTGACATTTCGCCGAAGAACTGTCCCGGGTTCAACTCCGTAAGCGTGACTTGCTGTACGTCTTCATCCGTTACCCAGATACGGACAGAGCCTTCCTCGACAACGTACAGCGCATCACCCTTGTCATATTCATGAAAAATAATCTCGCCGGCTTTGTAATTTACCTGCTCGACGTCCTCGGCCAAATGCTCGAGTTCATGGGGTTCGAGACGCTGAAACAGTGGTATGCGCGCCAAACTCTGTGCTTCATCACTCAGGGTTGAAAGGTCTGACATGTAGGGGATCCTTTCTGTTCCGCCTCAGGCTAAGCGGTTTAGGAAATCAAGGTTAATTGCAAAGGGATCGGTCGTGGGTTGATTTTGCGTAATAGTTTCGACGTCCTGGACCAACTTCAGCACGGCTGCGCCCAAATCCACGTCATCCGAATTAATCTCGATGCAGTCCGGCGAATCAAAGGGTGTGATGAACAAATAGCGCGGCACCTCGCCGGAAATTGGCGTAGCAGGACCAAGAATCAGGAGATGATTGTTCAAACGGGCATACCGATGAGCAGACCCTGATTGACGGTCCCATTGCAGTTCATGTTGTTGGGTTAACGAGGTGATCTGATCTATAAGGCGCCGCAAACGATCTGTTGTTTCTGAATCTCGTGTCATTGCGATCTCCTTCCTGGTTGCGACATCCATTGGGCCAAATGATATAGCGGGCAACTGCTTACGTAAACAATGCCGTTAACGCTGACTTGACTGAAAAATACCCATGCGTCGAAGGAGCAGCTGTAGGGGTGGCCTTCCGTGGCCGCCCGTCGTTGATAACACCAGCATCTCCCCTGGAAACGGGCGCCACAGAGGGCCGACCCTACATTGCGCCCTTAAGAATCCGACTCTTCAGGCCAAGCCCTGTTACACTGGCATCAGTCTTCGCTTCACGGCTTCGACCAACAACAGGTACGTTCCCGCCGCACCTGTTACAAATAGTAAAAAGCTAATGGGGAGTGAGGTAAATCCGATCAGTGGCCCGAGCGACGTATACGGCAGCAACGTCCCAAAGATCACGATCGCGACGGTTGTGAGTGTCAATGCGACACTCGGCCTGCTGCGCAGTGGATTGCGCGCGGTGCGGATAACAAAGATGACCAGTGTTTGCGTGGCCAGCGATTCGACGAACCAACCGGTATGAAAGAATTGTTCTGAAGCGTGAAAGACCTTGAGCAACACAAAGAACGTGGCGAAGTCGTATATCGAGCTTAATGGACCGATATAGAGCATGAAGTCTTGAATCAGTTTGATGTTCCAGCGCTGCGGCTTGCGAATGAACGTCTCGTCAACCGTGTCCGTGGGTATGGTCACTTGCGCTAAGTCGTAAAGAAAATTGTTCAAGAGGATCTGCGTGGGCAGCATCGGCAGAAATGGTAGAAAAAGCACTGCCGCAGCCATGCTGAACATGTTGCCGAAATTTGAGCTGGTGCCCATCAACAAATACTTCATCACGTTCCCAAACGATTTGCGTCCTTCGATAATGCCGGAATGAAGAACATTCAGCCCCGGTTCAAGCAGGATGAAATCGGCTGCATCTTTGGCGACGTCGGCGGCAGTAGAAACTGAAATACCGACGTCTGCTGCGTGCAGTGAAGGCGCATCGTTGATTCCATCGCCCAGGTATCCGACCACATGGCTGCGATTTTTCAGTGCGATGATGATTCGGTTTTTTTGTGAGGGCGAGACGCGAGCAAAGATAGAAGTCTGCTCGACGATGTGTGCGAGGGCGGGATCGGAGATCTTTTCGAGCTCGCTCCCAAGTACGATTCTTCCGGAGTCGAGTCCGACCTGCGAGCAAATATGTTGCGTCACTAATTCATTGTCGCCCGTCAGTATTTTTACCTGAATACCGTCTCGTCGCAGTTCCTCGAGAGTGGCTTTAGCCGTGGCTAGTGGCGGATCGGAAAAGGTTAAGAATCCGGCGAGCACGAGTTTGGTTTCATCGGCGGCTGAGTACAAAGCTTTGGGTGGAACATGGGTGTATGCGACCGCGAGTACCCGGTAGCCTTTCGCACAAAGATTTCGGTACGTAGCGTCAATGCGTGAATGTGAAGCTTCATCGAGAGCCTGTTGCTGGCTGTTCACCTCATACGCCGTACAAACAGGAAGCACACTTTCAGGCGCGCCTTTCGTGATCAGTAAGCTTTCGTCCTCATGCTTAACGACAATCGAAACGCGACG
>Ga0068859_100002987_pt1 | contig 17148 bp, 14 predicted proteins | sample KBSSwiS22_FD_66585 | JGI IMG/M metagenome (GOLD analysis project Ga0068859, IMG submission 66585) | Switchgrass rhizosphere microbial communities from Kellogg Biological Station, Michigan, USA - KBS Switchgrass S2-2 | ecosystem: Host-associated > Plants > Roots > Rhizosphere > Soil ...
ATCGCTGCTGAGCACAATCTGTTTCTGCGCATCGTACAGCGCATTGAACGTGTGGAAGAACTCGGTCTGCGTACCTTCCTTGCCGGACACGAACTGAATGTCGTCGACGAGCAGAATGTCAACCGTTCGGTATCGCTCACGAAAGTCGAGAATGCGGTCATAACGAACCGCATTGATCATCTCGTTCATGAACCGTTCGGATGAGATGTAGGTGAGTTTGAGCGTGCGGTCGTGATCCAGCACGAATTGCCCGACGGCGTGCATGAGGTGCGTCTTGCCAAGACCGACGCCGCCGTAGATGAAGAGCGGGTTGTACGAGCGCGATGGTGCTTCGGCGACGGCGCGACACGCCGCGTGCGCGAACTGATTCGACGGGCCGACGATGAACGTGTCGAATGTGTACCGCGCGTTCAGCCCTGCCGGCGTGCGCCCGTCACCAGTGATTTCGTCGGCATCGTCGGGAGGCGCAACGGGCTCCTCGGCAGCCACAGCGGGCGCTGCGCCGGGTTCGGCGACAAACACCAGCGACGTCTCGGCCCGGCGGACCTCCGCAAGCGCTTCGGACAACACGACCGAGTAGTGCTTGGTGAGCCAGTCTTTGAACAGGGGGTTCGGGACGCGAACGGTGATTGATCGCCCGCCGTCTGCGACAAAGGCCGTCGGCTTGAACCAAGTCGAGAAGCTGTGGCGGTTAACTTTTGTTTCGACGCGGGCGAGGATCTGGTCCCAGATGCTCGTTTCCATGCAAATCACCCGAAAAATCGTGAACGCGGGACTTTCGCCCTCACCAAGGCGCCGCCGCTGAACGCATTTCGCGATTCACGGACGCGCAAACGCCGTAAAACCCGGCAGTATCCACCTTCGCCTACGTCAAATCCTTAGAAATTGACGCAATCCGCCGGCACCTCAGCCGCCCATCCATGTTTTCCACAGTGTTTTCCACAGTTGTGGAAATCTTGGGGAACAAACCGAAGGTGCTACGCGAAACCGACTCTCGCCGGGGCAAATCGGAAGCGGGGACTGTAGCACAAGGCTGCGATGAGGGATCCTGCGTTGACACCCCGTTTCAGCGACGGCTAGTATTGACAGTTCGCCAAACTCGGCTGAGCCCAGCCTTCGCCAACAGGCTTCAGCGAGGCAGGCTCAGAAGGACACCATGAAGGGGAAGCGCACCTACCAGCCCAATACCCGTCGCCGCAAGAAAACACACGGCTTTCGGGTACGCATGTCGACGAAAAATGGCCGGATCGTCCTCAGACGGCGCCGCGCCAAGGGGCGAAAGCGCCTGACTGTCGCCGACGAACGGTAGACTGACAGCTTCGGCCGCCGTGGACGGACGTGGCCTGCCGGCGGCGCATCGCATTCGGCGCCGCGCCGAGTTCGAGCGGATCTATGCGGGCGGGGCAAAGGTTCACGGCCGTTACATGACGCTCTTCGTCATGGTTAATGGTGCCGCCACGCCGCGCCTGGGCGTCGCAGCAACACGGAAACTCGGGTCGGCCGTCGATCGCAACCGGGCGAAACGGCGTGCCCGGGAGTTGTTCAGGCGGCGGAAAGACATTGGCGGTTTCGATATCGTCATCGTGCCGCGCCGGGAAATGCTCGATGCACCGTTCGCAGCTCTTGAAGCCGAATACGTCGCCCTCCTCACCCGCCGCCGCGATCGTCCTCGGGTTGCTTCGGCTGTATAAAGTTCTTTTGTCGCCCCTTTTTACCGGATCCTGCCGCTTCTATCCATCGTGCGCCGATTACATGCGCGAGGCCGTCGAGGTGCACGGCGCGATCAGAGGAATATGGATGGGGACGCGACGGCTCGCGCGGTGCCACCCACTGGGGAGCCATGGCGTGGATCCGGTGCCACGACCCTGATTAGTTAATGGAACGTCGCGTTTTTATCGCCATCGTCCTCTCGTTTCTGGTCCTGTACTTCTATCAGACGTACGTGGCGCCGCCGCCGCCGTCGCCGAAACCAGCGGCGTCGAGTTCCGCACCGGCGGCGCCAGCCGCTGCGCCGCCGTCGAACAACAACGCTCCGTCGGCACCCGCATCGACGCCGCAGCCGACTGCGGCTGTTCCCACCGGACCGCCTGAGCCGAAGGCCGTTGTCTCCGATACCGCGGAGCACGAGATCACCGTCGAGACCGCCAAAGTCACGGCCGTGTTTACCAACCGTGGCGGACGTCTTCTCCACTGGCGATTGAAGGACTATCGGGACAATCGCGGTGAGCCGGTGGATCTGGTCCCCAGCGGACTCTCCGCATCCGAGGCACTGCCGTTCTCGCTGCGCGTGGCCGACGATCCAAACCTGACGTCGCGTCTCAACAACGCGTTGTACCGCGTCAGTGATGGAGGCCGAGTCGATGCGACGCAGTCGCCGGCATCGGTGACCTTCGAGTTCGAGGATGCCGCGGGCCTGCGCGTCCGCAAAGATTTTCGATTCGATCCCGCCAACTACGTTGTCGCTCTTTCAGTAGATGCGAAGGACGGCGACCGGACGATCAACCCGAGCATCGTGTGGGGGCCCGGTCCTGGAGACGTCACGCCGGCGCTTGCTAACCCCGGCTTCTTCAATCGCGGCGGGTCGCTTCCGCCGCCGGAGTTGATTCTTCATCGCAACGGCAAGGTCGAGCGCATTGCGATCAACAAGATCAGCGAGCAGCCGATCCAGGAGGGTCAATTTCGATTTGCCGGCGTGGACGACCACTATTTCATGATTGCGGCGGTCAATCCCGGGCAGACCCGCCTGGAATCGCGCGCATTGGTCGTGCCTGGTCCCGCGGACCAACGTCGCCAGTTTATTTCCCACGCGGTGCGGTTTCCGCAGCCGCCCATGAACGTGCGTTTTTTCGTCGGGCCCAAGCAGTTCGACCTGTTGCGCTCCATCGACGGCGAACTTGTCCGCGCCGTGAACTACGGCATGTTCGGGTGGCTGGCGGTGCCGTTGTTGGGCGCGCTCAAATGGCTGCACGGCATCGTTGGCAACTGGGGATGGTCGATCGTGCTTTTGACGGTACTGATCAATCTGGCCATGTTCCCGCTGCGCCACAAGAGCGTCGTGTCGATGCGGAAGATGCAGGAGCTGCAACCGCAGCTGAAAGCGATTCAAGATCGCTACGCGAACCTGAAGGTTGCCGATCCGGCACGCCAGAAAATGAATACGGAGGTGATGAACCTCTATCGGGAGAAAGGCGTCAACCCGGCGAGCGGCTGCATTCCGATGCTGCTCATGATGCCGGTTCTCTTTGCGTTTTACCAACTGCTCGCACAATCAATCGAGTTGCGGGGTGCCGCATTCGGCTGGTGGATCAAGGATCTCTCGCAACCGGATCCGTTTTTCATCATTCCGATTCTGGTTTCGCTGACAATGTTCTGGCAGCAGAAGATGACGCCTGCAGCGGGAGCGGATCCCACGCAGCGCCAGATGATGATGCTCATGCCGATCGTGTTCGGCTTTATCTTTCTGACGACGGCGGCCGGAACGGCGCTGTACTGGTTTGTCAGTAACATCTGGGCAATCGCGCAGCAGTACTTCACGAACTGGCTAATCGGGCCTCCGGTCGTGCACGCCGCCCGGCCGGCGGCGGAGCGGCGGCTGAAAAATGCGGGAACCGGACGCACTGCCGGCGCGGAGAAGCATTCTTAACGATGGCTTCGTTGACTCCACAAATCGCCAGATTCGTACAGGACGTCGTCAATGCAATGGGTGTGGCATTGACCGTCAGTGTCGAGGAAACGGCGGAAGGCACGCGCATCAACCTCGAAGGAGAGGACGGCGGCGTTCTCGTCCGACGTGGCGGTGAAGGGCTGCAGGCGTTGCAACACATCGTCGCCACCACATTTCGCAAGCAGCTCGGTGACGACAATCGAATTGTGATTGACTGCAACGGTTTCCGGAAAGACAAGGATGCGGAGCTGCGTCAGATGGCGCGATTCGTTGCGGAGAAGTCGCGCTCGAGTGGCATGCCGCAAGAAATGGGTCCGCTCAACCCGTACGAACGCCGCATTGTGCACCTGGCCATTGCGGAAGACCCGACCGTGACATCGGAAAGCATCGGCGACGCGTTTCTGAAGACCGTCATCATCTCTACCAAACGATAGTTTGTGGTTGGTGGTGAGTGTTCCTGTTCCCACTCACCACCAACTACCAACCACCAACCATGTTTCATGTTTGCGACCGATGACACCATCGTTGCCATTGCGACACCCGCAGGACGAGGCGCACTCGGCGTAATCAGGCTCAGCGGTCCACGAGCTCTGGACTTTGCGGGCGCGCTGCTCGCATGCGGTGCGGCGCTGCAGCCGCGGCATGCGACGCTCACACGAGTCACCTCCAACGACGGCGCCAGCGACGTGGACGAAGTGGTCGCAACGTTTTTTCCCGCGCCGCATTCGTATACCGGAGAGCATGTCGTAGAGATCACCGGCCATGGAAGTCCGGTGCTGCTGCAAGCGGTGCTCACACGCGCGGTGACGACGGGTGCCCGGCTTGCCGAACCCGGCGAATTCACACTCCGGTCGTTCCTGAATGGCAAACGCGACCTGGTCCAGTCTGAAGCGGTCGCGGATCTGATTGAAGCCGCGACACCCTTGCAGGCGCGAATCGCTTTCGATCAACTTGAAGGGACGCTCACCGAACGCATCGCGACGATCGACGCGCAGTTATTCGATCTCATCGCGAGACTCGAGGCTTCTCTCGACTTTCCCGACGAAGGGTTTCACTTTGTCGAGCCGACGCGCGCTGCGGCGGAGATCGCTCAGGTGATTGCCGCGCTCGATAATCTGCTCAATGGCGCGCGGGCCGGACGCATGATTCGCGAGGGTGCGACGGCGGTGATCGTCGGACGACCTAACGTAGGTAAGTCTAGTGTATTCAATCAGTTAGTCGGATCAGCGCGTGCGATCGTGACACCCATTCCAGGCACGACGCGCGATCTCGTAACCGAGAACGTGAACATCGGCGGCATCGCAATGACGCTCGTCGATACGGCTGGCTGGCGCGAAACGGTCGACGTCATTGAGTCGGAGGGCGTTTCGCGCGGGAATCAGGCTCGACGGATTGCCGATCTCGTACTGCTGATACTCGACAGCGGTGAACCGCTGACTCACGCAGACGAACAGCTCCTCGCCGAGACCGCAGCGATCAATCGAATCGTTGTGTTGAATAAGACGGACTTGGGAAGACATCAATCAATTGCGGAGCGAGGCTTCGAAGTTCCTGCGTCAGGTGTTCCGGTCAGTGCGCTCACCGGCGACGGCTTCGACAATTTGCGTCAAATAATCTCGGTCGCGCTCGTTGGAGAAGAGCGGTTGCGTGACGCTGCAACCATCTCGAACGCACGACACATCACGTTGCTCGAACAGTGCCGTGTCTCGCTGGTCGCCGCACGGGAGGCGGCCACAGCCGCGAACGTTCCAGAAGAATTCCTGCTGACCGATCTGCAAGCTTCCCGCGCATGCCTGGACGAGATCGTCGGCCGCCGCACGAGCGAAGATGTGTTGCGCCACATCTTCGAGCGGTTCTGCATAGGCAAGTAGGATGCGATTCGACGTCATCGTCATCGGTGCCGGGCACGCGGGGGTCGAAGCGGCCTATGCAGCTGCCCGACTCGGATGCAGCGTCGGGCTTTGCACGCTCTCGAAGGAAACCGTCGCGCACATGCCCTGCAATCCCGCGGTGGGCGGAACGGCGAAGGGGCATCTCGTTCGAGAGATTGATGCGCTCGGCGGGTTGATGGGTCGCGCGATCGACGCGACCGGCATCCAGTTCAAACTGCTCAATCGCAGCCGCGGCCCGGCTGTGTGGTCGCCGCGGGCCCAGGCAGATAAGAAGCGCTATGGGGCGTGGGTTGCCGCTGCGCTGTCAGCAGAATCGAACATCACATGGTTGCTGGGCAAGGCCGGACGAATCCTGACGGCGCACGGCCGCGTTGTCGGCCTCGCAATGGAGCACGGCGACGAGTTCCATTGCGACGCGCTCGTCGTTACGACCGGCACATTCCTAAATGGGCTTATTCATATCGGTTGCGACCAACAGGCTGCCGGCCGACATGGTGAGCCGCCAGCGCGTGAGCTCGCGGAGTCGATTCGCTCGTTCGGCTTCGAGATGGGCCGGCTGAAGACGGGTACGCCTCCTCGCCTCGATCGTAAGAGCATCGATTTCGCCGCACGGGTTCGCGACGGTGCGTTTATGGAGGAGCCCGGCGACGCTGTGCCGGTTCCGTTTTCGTTCGACACGACGGAGCCGCTTCGGAATCAGGTGCGCTGCTGGCTGATTCACACCAACGAGCGCATCCGCGAAATCGTACGCGGCAACATCGACCGAAGTCCGTTGTTCAACGGGCAAATTCGAGGAATCGGACCGCGTTATTGTCCGTCGCTCGAGGACAAGATCATGCGCTTCCCCGATCGGGAGCGTCATCAAATCTACCTGGAGCCCGAAGGACTCGACGTTGACGAGATCTATGTCAACGGTTTCTCGATGTCATTGCCTCGAGACGTTCAACTCGATCTCGTTCATGCGCTGCCAGGACTGGGCGATGCCGTAATGCTGCGCCCCGCGTACGCAATCGAGTACGACTTCGTACAGCCGACAGCGCTGAGATCAACGCTTGAAACGCATCGCGTAGGGCGCCTGTTCTTCGCCGGACAGATCAACGGGACTTCCGGGTACGAAGAAGCCGCTGGACAAGGAATCGTTGCGGGCCTGAACGCTGCCAGGGCCGTTCGGCGTGAATCACCGGTCATTCTCCGGAGGGATGAGGCGTACATCGGCATTCTCGTCGACGACCTCGTCACCCGCGGTTGCCTCGAGCCGTACCGGATGTTCACCTCGCGCGCCGAGCATCGACTGCTGCTGCGGGTCGACAATGCCGACCTGCGCCTCACGCCGATCGGACGTTCTGTCGGTCTGATTACCGACGAGCGGTGGGAACGATTCGAGGCGCGACGCCGAAGATACGAAACGAATCTCGATGTCCTGCAGCGCACCGACGTTCGCGACGACAGCGGCGCCAGAATCAGCGCGGCACGGCTGCTCAAGCAGCCAGCTGTTCGCCTCGAGCGGCTCATCGCGGAGAAGCACGTCGCGCTGTCGATCGCGGACGAGACTCGCGCGATCGATGTCGCCAGCGTCGAGACGACGCTGAAATACGATGGCTACTTGAAACAGGAGCAGGCGCGGGCTGAGCGCGCGAGGCGCGAAGAGCGACGCCGCATTCCGTTCGATTTTCCATTCGGCCGCGTGCCGGGCTTGTCACGCGAAGTCGTCCATCGCCTGTCGCAAGTGCGGCCGGAAACCCTCGGCCAGGCTTCGAGAATTCCTGGTATGACGCCGGCGGCGGTAGCCGTGCTCGGCGTATTCCTGGGACGGATGTCCGCCAATTCGTGACGAGCCGCGAGTTCCACGACCGACTGGGTCGCCGCGCGAAACGGGCCGGCGTGAACCTCCCGCCGAAACTGGCCTCGCGTCTCGAAATCTATTTCCGGCTTCTCGAAACCTGGAATCGCAAGATCAATCTGACGGGCCTGAATCTCGCGGAAGCCACCCCCGAGACGCTCGATCGCCTGCTCATCGAGCCGCTCGTCGCGGCGAGGCACATCCCCGCCGGGGTCACTCGAATGCTCGATGTCGGCAGCGGCGGAGGGTCGCCGGCACTCCCAATTGCGCTTGCTTTGCCGTCGGTCCGGCTACTGATGGTCGAATCGAAAACCCGCAAGTCGGTATTTCTCCGCGAAGCAATTCGTGCGGTGGAACTCGAAGGGGGCGACGTCGCCGCCTCGCGGTTTGAAGAATTGCTGACGCGTCCGGAACTGCACGAAGCGCACGACCTGGTGACGATTCGCGCGGTCCGCATCGAGCCGCGCGTGCTCTCCAACCTCCAGGCGTTCCTGAAGACGCGTGGGCTCCTGTTCCTGTTTCGGGGTGCAACGACGGCCGACCCGTCGGAAACCGTTCCACCGCCGCTCGCCTGGTCGGCCACCTATCCGCTGCTCGAGTCGTTGCGAAGCCGGCTGATTGTCCTCGAAAAGCGTCCAGTCGGGCAGCAGCGTATTGTTCCACGTGAAACAAAAGGGTTGACACGCGATTAGCTGCGTACTACATTCTTTCCGACCACAAGATGTTGGTTGGGCATATACCAGAAGAAAAATCGAAGGACAGAACTCATCCAATTCACGCGAGAGTCGTCGCGGTCGCGAACCAGAAGGGTGGGGTTGGTAAGACCACGACGGCAATCAACGTCGCGACCTCCTTGGCGCTCGACGGCCGTGAGGTGCTCGTCGTCGACGTCGACCCGCAGGCGAACCTGACCAGCGGCCTCGGCTTCAAGGGTCAACGGGCAGCTGGCGGCACGACGTACGAAGCGCTCATGACCGACGGGGCGCCCGAATCGTTTGTCGCCGCGACACGCGTCGAACACCTCTCGCTGATTCCCGCGGATCGGAATCTCACCGGCGCCGAGATCGAAATGGTGCCGATGCTCGCGCGCGAGCGACGGCTGCAGCGTGTGTTGGAGCCCCTGCGTTCGCGCTTCGAATTCATTTTCATCGACTGCCCGCCCTCGCTCGGCCTGCTGACACTGAATGCGCTGGTGGCCGCCGACGCCGTGCTGATCCCGCTTCATTGTGAGTACTTCGCACTCGAAGGGCTTGCCGATCTCGTCGGCACCATGCGCCGCGTGCGAGGCGTGCTGAACCCGTCACTCGATATCGAAGGCGTGCTGCTGACGATGTACGACGATCGCACGAACCTCGGTCAACTCGTTGCACGCGACGTCCGCGACTTCTTCAAGGAAAAAGTGTTCAACACGATCATCCCGCGCAATGTTCGCCTCGGTGAGGCGCCGAGTCACGGAATGCCCGGCGTCCTGTACGACACGAAATCGCGCGGGGCCGCAGCCTACATCGCCCTCGCGAGGGAAATGCTTTCACGCCACGCGGACCACGCCGCGTGATCGTTCGGGAGTGAACATGATCGAGAAACGTCCCGCTCTCGGCAAAGGATTGAGCGCGCTGATCCCCGACGCGCCGGACCCCGGTCGACAAGGCCCGATCGAAGTGGACATCGATCTGCTCGCGCCGAATGAGAAACAGCCTCGGCTGCAGATGGACGATGCGAAGCTTGAGGAACTGGCCCAATCCATCAGGGAAAACGGCGTTATCCAGCCGATCCTGGTGCAGAAGATCGGTGATCTCTATCGGATCATCGCGGGTGAGCGGCGGTGGCGCGCGGCGCAGCGTGCCGGCTTGCTGAAAGTGCCAGTCGTTGTCCGCGACGTTCCGATTGACGACGAGCGCCAGTTGCTGCAGCTCGCGCTCATCGAAAATATTCAGCGCGAGAATCTGAATGCGGTCGACGAAGCGGCGGCATATCAGCGGCTCGCCGACGACTTCGGTCTGACACACGATCAGATTGCCGCCGCGGTCGGCAAAGATCGCAGTTCGGTCGCAAACTACGTGCGGTTGCTGAAGCTGGTCGATGAGGTGCGCGCCGAGCTCGCAGCCGGGCGCCTGACAATGGGGCACGCACGCGCGCTGCTCGCGCTGACCGATCCGGCGCGGCAGCGTGAGGCGTCGCGGGAAGTGATTTCGCGCGGGTTGTCGGTTCGTGAGACCGAAGCGCTCGCGAAACGGATCGCGTCGCCCGTGGTGCCCAGGGTCGAGAAAGCGGCAGCCCCGACAAACGATGTCCACACGCGCGCGGCCGAGGATCGGCTTCGGTTTGCGCTTGGAACGAAGGTCCGCATCCTGCGCCGCGCTCACGGCGGCACGATTGAAATTTCGTTCGGATCGGAGGCCGAATTGAATCGGATTTACGAACAAATCACGAACGTTCAGTAACGCGCCCCTTCCAACTCGCCTCATTTCCTGATATAAATAGCGAGTTTGTGCCGTTCAGGTACAAGCTAGCCTTGCGCGTCCGTCCGTAAAGAGAAAGCCATCACCGCCTGACACGATGCCATCTCGAGCTTCAGCCGCGCGCTACGCGAGAGCCCTGTTCGACGTTGCGCTGAAAGAGTCCGATCCGGTCCAGATCGAGCGAGATCTCGCCGCATTCGCAGGGCTGATGTCGTCGAACGCCGAGCTGCAGGCCGCGTTCACGAACCCGGCCGTCCCGGTGAGCGCCAAACGTCGAATTGCCGAAGCGCTCGGTACACGACTGAGTGCGGCGCCTCCCACACGGAAGCTGTTGCTGCTGCTGGCTGATCGCGACCGTCTCGCCATCGTGCCGGATCTGCTCGCGATCTATCGCGAGCGGTTGATGGAGCATCAACACGTCGTACGCGCCGAAGTCACGACCGCCGCTCCGTTGTCGCCCGAACGCGTGACACAGATCGAGCAGAAGCTCGCGGCGTTGACCGGACGCAAGGTGAACATGACGACGAGCGTCGATCCCGCGATCATCGGTGGCGTCGTGACGCGGATCGGCAGCACCGTGTACGACGGCAGCCTCGCGACGCAGTTGGCGAAGCTGAAAGAGAAGTTGACAGTGTAGGCCTGGTCCGTTGGACCGGCACAAGGACAGACATGGACATCAGAGCCGACGAAATTTCCAAACTCATTCGCGACCAGATCGGCAGCTTCACGTCGACCGTGGATGTCGCTGAAGTTGGAACCGTGATCTCGATAGGCGATGGCATTTCGCGCGTGCACGGGATCGAACGCGCGATGGCCGGCGAAATGCTCGAGTTCCCGCACGGCGTCTTCGGCATCGCGCTCAATCTCGAAGAGGAGAGCGTTGGCGCGGTGCTCCTCGGCGACTTCACGGAAATCAAAGAAGGGGACCAGGTCAAACGGACGGGCCGCATCATCTCCGTTCCCGTCGGCGACGAGATGCTTGGCCGCGTCGTGAATGCCCTGGGTCAGCCGATCGACGGCAAAGGTCCAATTACCACCAAGCAGTTTCTCCCAATCGAGCGTCTCGCTCCGGGCGTCGTCGATCGGCAGCCAGTCAAGGAACCGCTGCAGACTGGTCTGAAGGCCATCGACGGCATGGTGCCGATCGGCCGCGGACAGCGCGAATTGATCATCGGCGACCGGCAGACGGGAAAGACTGCGGTTGCCGTCGACACCATCATCAATCAGCGCGGCAAGGGCGTGATCTGCATCTACAACGCAGTTGGTCAGAAGCAGTCCACGGTCGCGCAGGTCGTTCGTACGCTGGAAGAGTACGACGCGATGAGCTACACGATCGTCGTCGCGGCCGCGGCGTCGGATCCCGCGCCGATGCTGTACATCAGCCCGTATTCGGCGTGCGCGATCGGCGAGTACTTCCGCGACAGCAATCGCCACGCACTGTGTGTCTACGACGATCTGTCCAAGCACGCGCAGGCGTACCGCGAGATTTCGCTGCTGCTGCGTCGTCCACCGGGGCGCGAGGCGTATCCGGGCGACGTGTTCTACCTGCATTCGCGTCTGCTCGAGCGCGCGGCGAAATTGAACAACGCGCACGGCGGCGGATCGTTGACCGCACTCCCGATCATCGAGACTCAGGCCGGCGATCTTTCCGCCTACATTCCGACAAACGTCATTTCGATTACTGACGGCCAGATCTTTCTGGAAAGCGATTTGTTTCACCAAGGCGTCCGTCCCGCGATCAACGTCGGCAATTCGGTGTCGCGCGTCGGTGGGTCGGCGCAGATTCGGGCGATGCGGCAGGTCGCCGGGTCGCTGCGCTTGGATCTGGCGCAGTATCGTGAGCTTGCCGCGTTCGCGCAGTTTGGCAGCGACCTCGACAAGGCCACGCAGGCGCAACTCAATCGCGGCCGACGCCTTGTGGAGATCCTGAAGCAGCCGCAGTATCAACCGCTGCCGGTCGAAAAGCAGGTCGCGATAATATTTGCCGCGACAAAGGGCTACCTAGACGCGGTACCGGTCGAAGAGGTGCGACGCTACGAGGAGGAGTTCTATCGCTTCCTCGAGGCGCGCGCGCCGGGTGTCCTGACCGGCATCGCCGACAAGAAAATCCTCGACGACGAGGTGAGGGGCGCGCTCGAAGCTGCGCTGAAGGAATTCACGGCGCAGTTTACGACCACCGTTGCCACGACCGCGGCCGCGTAGGACATGCCGTCACTGATCGATCTCCGGCGCCGGATCCGCGCCGTCAAGTCGACGCAGCAGATCACCAAGGCGATGAAGATGATCGCCGCGTCCCGGCTGAAACGCGCGCAGGATCGGGTGATCGCGGCGCGCCCGTTCGCCCAGCGGATGCTGAAGGTGTTGAACAGTCTGGTCTCGCGCGTCGATCAGGATGCGCATCCGCTGCTTCGTCTTCCGCCGCAGGGTTCCGGGCGTCCGCTGCTGATTGTCATCACGGCGGACCGCGGTCTGTGCGGCAGCTTCAATTCCAACGTCATCAAAGCCGCCGGACAGTTCATCCTCAACGAAGCACCGGGACGCGACATTGCCCTCGGCCTGGTCGGTCGTAAAGGACGCGACTTCTTCCGTCGTCGTGGATTCGACGTCCGTTATGAAACGATCGGCATCTTTCAGAAGATGACGTTTGCCGACGCGATTGATATTGCGGATGCCGCCATCGAGGATTTCACCTCCGGCGCGGCAGCGAGCGTCTATCTCGTCTATAACGAGTTCAAGTCGGTGATGACCCAGCGGATCGTCGTCGAGCGGCTGCTGCCGATCCCGAGGCTCGAGGGTGAGGCGGCACAGCAGAAAGGTGAAGGGGCGGGTCCGACCGTCGACTACCTCTATGAGCCAGCCCCGGAAGACATCTTCCGCGATCTGCTGCCACGTCACGTCCAGATACAGGTGTATCGCGCACTGCTCGAATCCAACGCAGCATTCTTTGCGGCGCAGATGACGGCGATGGATGCGGCGTCGAGGAACTCGACCGACATGATCGAGAACCTCACGCTCTATATGAACAAGGTCAGACAGGCTGCGATCACGCGCGAGATCATCGAGGTGGTCTCCGGCGCTGCCGCGACCTAGTGGAGGCCAGGTTCTGTTGGACCCGGCAATCGAATGGCACAAACAGCAACGGCACAGCAAACCGGCAAGGTGGTCCAGGTCATCGGCCCCGTCATCGACATTGAGTTCCCTGAGGGGTTGCCTGCGATCTACAACGCGGTGCGCATCGTCTCCGACGGCAGCGGCGGTTCCGAGAAGATCGACGTCGTCGCCGAGGTCGAACAGCATCTTGGTGAAAACCGCGTCCGCGCGGTGGCGATGAAGCCAACCGACGGGATGACGCGCGGCATGCAGGTCATCGACACCGGCGCACCGATATCCGTGCCCGTTGGGCCCGAGACGCTCGGCCGTGTGCTGAACGTGCTTGGTGAGCCGGTCGACTTTCCGGACCGTCCTGTCGCCGCGAAGGATCATTGGCCAATCCACCGGCACGCACCGACGCTTGAACAGCAGTCCACCGAATTGAAGATGTTCGAGACAGGCATCAAGGTCATCGACCTACTCGAGCCGTACCTCCAGGGAGGCAAGATTGGCCTCTTCGGCGGCGCCGGCGTCGGCAAGACCGTCATCATCATGGAGCTGATTCACAACATCGCCCTGAAGCACGGCGGTGTCTCCGTGTTTGGCGGTGTCGGTGAACGCACGCGCGAAGGCAACGATCTGTGGCTCGAATTCCAGGAGTCCGGCGTCATCGACATGAAGGACATGTCGAAGTCGCGCGCGGCGCTGGTCTACGGACAGATGACCGAGCCACCCGGCGCGCGTCTCCGCGTCGGCCTTTCGGCGCTGACCGTCGCCGAATACTTCCGCGACGCGGAAGGGAAGGACGTGCTGCTCTTCATCGACAATATCTTCCGTTTCACCCAGGCAGGGTCGGAGGTGTCGGCGCTGCTCGGCCGCATGCCGTCCGCCGTCGGATATCAGCCGACGCTCCTCACCGAGATGGGCGAGCTGCAGGAGCGCATCACGTCGACGAAGAAAGGATCGATCACGTCGGTCCAGGCGATTTACGTCCCCGCTGACGACTACACCGATCCGGCGCCGGCCACGACCTTCGCGCATCTGGATGCGACGACCAACCTGTCGCGGCAGATCGCGGAGCTTGGCATCTATCCTGCGGTCGATCCGCTCGCCTCGACCTCACGCATCCTCGACCCGCGCATTCTCGGCGACGAGCATTACACGGTGGCGCGATCGGTGAAACAAATCCTGCAGCGCTACAAGGATCTGCAGGACATCATCGCGATCCTCGGCATCGACGAGCTCTCGGAAGACGACAAGTTGACAGTGGCCCGCGCGCGCAAGATTCAGCGGTTCCTTTCGCAGCCGTTCTTCGTGGCCCAGCAGTTCACCGGGTTCGAAGGCAAGTACGTGCAGATTGCCGACACGGTCCGCGGGTTCAAGGAGATCGTCGAGGGCAAGCACGACGAGTTGCCGGAGCAGGCGTTCTACATGGTTGGCACGATCGAAGAGGCCGTGGAGAAGGCGCGCGGCATGAAGGCGGCCGCGTAACATGGCGCTGCCAACGAAGCTCACGCTCGAGATCGTGACGCCGGATCGCGCGCTGTTGCGCGAGGAAGTGGACGAAGTCGTCGTCCCCGGCAGCCAGGGAGAATTGGGCGTGCTGCCGGGGCACACGCCGTTGCTCTCGACGCTGAAGATCGGCGAGCTGTGGTACCGGCAGGGGCAGGACAAGCATTACCTCGCGATTGCGTTTGGCTTTGTCGAAGTGCTGCCCGACCGGGTCACGGTGCTCGCGCAAGTCGGCGAGCGGGCGCAGGAAATCGACGTGCAGCGTGCCGAACGTGCCAAACAGCGCGCCGAGCAGCGGCTCGCACAGGCGCAACCACAGTTGACGCAGATCGATTTCGATATCGAGCGCGCCAGGATCGCGCTCATGAAGTCGTTGCTGCGGCTGCAGGTCGCATCGCGGGCGCGGACTCGCGTCTGACGTAGGCGACTGATACCTTATTGCTGATCTGCTCGCCAATCTCCAGCAGCTATTCCGCTATCGGGCGCTCATCTCGAGTCTCGTCGCGCGTGAACTGAAGGCGCGGTACCGAGGCTCGTGGCTGGGTGTCGTCTGGTCGTTCATCAATCCGCTCCTGCTGCTGCTCATCTACTCATTCGTGTTCAATGTCGTGCTGCCAGGAGCGCATCCGCGGGAGCTCGAGCCGTTTGGGCTGTTTCTCTTCTGCGGCATTCTTCCCTGGACCTGGTTTTCCTCGTCGCTGCTTGAATCCGCAAATGTGCTGATTACCGGCGGTAACCTGATTAAGAAAGTGTTGTTTCCGGCGGAAGTGCTGCCAATCGTCGCGGTGCTCGCGGGGCTCGTACACTTCTGCTTTGGCCTGCCAATCCTTGCGGCTTTCCTAATCTACTATCGCGTGCCGCTGTGGCCCACCGACTTGCTCTGGTTCCCCCTCATCGTCGCGGTTCAACTGGTCCTGACGGTTGGCATCGCGCTGCTCGTGTCCGCGCTGACGGTGCACTTCCGCGACATCCGCGATCTGCTGGCCAATCTGCTGACGCTCTGGTTCTTCGCCACGCCTATCATTTACCCGATGGAACAGGCGCCCGAACGTGTGCGCCGATTATTGAATCTGAATCCGTTCACACATCTGGCGATCGCATATCAGGAAGTCCTGTTTCGTCCCGGTCCGTTCTCGCAGGTGAGCCGCTTGTTCGTCGTGGCGGTCGCGTCGCTGTTGATCTTTCTGTTCGGTTACTTTGTGTTCGACCGTCTGCGGGACACCCTGCCGGAGGAAGTGTGAACACGGGCCAGTGGGCAGGTGGCAGGGGACAGGACGGCAAGGAGTCTGCGATCCAAGTTCGTGACGTTCACAAGACCTACCGTCGTTATAGCCGCCGCAAACAGTTCGCCACCCTGAAGAGTGCGTTCCTCTCTGGCAGCGTGCTCAAAGACCTGCGCCCCGACGCGGTCTTCGAGGCGCTCAAAGGTGTCTCGTTCGATGTCGCAAAGGGAAAGACCTTTGGCATCGTCGGCCGGAACGGATCCGGGAAGAGCACCATGCTCAAGCTGATCGCAGGGATAGGCAAACCGACCACGGGAAGCGTTCGCGTTCGGGGGCGCGTCTCGGCGCTCATCGAGCTAGGTGCCGGATTTCACCCTGAGATATCTGGTCGCGAGAACGTCTACATCAATGGACTGATGCTGGGCCTCAGTCGTCGCGAGATCGCCGATCGATTCGACGAGATCGTCCGGTTTGCGGAGCTCGACGAATTTATCGACGCGCCGGTGAAGACCTACTCGTCCGGCATGTACATGCGCCTCGGTTTTGCAGTGGCGATCAATGTCGATCCCGATGTCCTGCTCGTCGACGAAGTGCTTGCGGTGGGCGACGAGGCGTTCACGCACAAGTGTCTCGACAAGTTTGCGGAATTTCGCCGCCGCGGCCGCACCATCCTCCTTGTGACGCACTCGTTGGATCTGGTGACGCGGTTCTGCGACCAGGCACTCTGGCTGGATTCGGGCGTTGTCAAGGCGGACGGTGATCCCAAACGAGTCATCGACGCATATCTGATGGATGTTGCTCGCGCTGAGAATCAGGAGCTCGCCGGAGTCGCAAATCCCAAATCCCAAATCCCAAATCCCGAATCCCAAACGGATCCCGGATCCCGGCTCCCCGATTCCGGAACAGAGCCGCCGGACATGTTCCAAGCGGCAGAAGGTCGATGGGGCTCGCGCGAGGTCGAGATCACCGGTGTCGAAATGATCGGAGCGAGCGGTTACCCGGCGCATCTCTTCAAGTCAGGCGAGCGGGTCGACATCCGGCTGCACGTCCGCGCCAATCAACGCGTCAACGACTTTGCGTTCGGGGTCGGCATCTTCAATGCGGATGGCATTTGTTGTTATGGCACCAACACGCATATCGAGGGTGCGTCTGCGAATGAGTTGTCCGGTGAAGGAATGGTGATTCTGACGATCGATTCGCTCGATCTCGTCGAGGGCACATACAAACTCGACGTGGCCGTTCATCGACAGAATGGCGTGCCGTACGACTACCACCGATTGCTCTTCACCTTCCGCGTGAAATCACCGCGCAAGGACGTCGGGATTTTCCGGCCACCGCATCATTGGACGTTCTCCGGCGGCATCCGCATGTCTGGATTGTGAGATGGAGTCGGACGAGGGTTACTCGATCGATGTCGCCGCGCGCTTCGCTCAACAAATTCATGCGCGAGGAGGAACCGTCGTCTTCA
>Ga0068859_100002989_pt1 | contig 17143 bp, 9 predicted proteins | sample KBSSwiS22_FD_66585 | JGI IMG/M metagenome (GOLD analysis project Ga0068859, IMG submission 66585) | Switchgrass rhizosphere microbial communities from Kellogg Biological Station, Michigan, USA - KBS Switchgrass S2-2 | ecosystem: Host-associated > Plants > Roots > Rhizosphere > Soil ...
CCGTCTTCGACACGCTCCCCACCGACGCGAACCAGCCCTGCAGGGCCTGCCACGCGCACCCGTTCGGTGCCGCGGGAGGCCAGCTCGGCGGGGTGACCCCGCAGGAGCCGACCCTTCCCGTGACCGCCGCGCTCTTCAACGGGAACGCCGACCAGTCGCCGCACAGCGATCTCAAGGTCCCGCACCTGAGGAACATGGTGGACAAGCCCGGCCTGTTCTTCGGGACCCAGGCGAACCCCTACGACGTGAAGACGGGATTCGGCTTCGTGCACGACGGCTCGATACCGAACCTCCTGACGTTCCTGTCGATCAACGTCTTCAACCTCACCGCGACCGACGTGCTCGACCTGACCGGCTTCCTGTTGCACTTCCCGACCGAGACGAAGCCTTCGGCCGGCCGCAACTTCACCTGTCCGCAAGGCCCGCCCCCTCAGGCGGGATGCGACGAGGCGACGCTCACGACGCTGACGGGGACGATCGGCAACATCGCGTCCGCGAACCGCCACTGCGAGCTGACCGCCTCCGCGCTTTCGGGCGGACGCGTGAAGTCCTACCGGTTCAGCGGCGGGAGCTGGCTCTCCGACGTCCCGGCCGACCTTCCGATCTCGACGGCGACGCTGCGCGCCAACGCCGAAGGCCCGATCACGTTCCTGTGCGCCACCATCGGCTCGGGCCTGCGCCTCGGCGGCGACCGCGACGAGGACGGGACGTGGAACGGCGTCGATTGCGCGCCGGGAGACGCGGGCTCGCGCGCCGCCCCGCTCGAGGTCTCGGGCTTTTCGATCCAGGGGAAGGCGTCCACCGCGCTGACCTGGGCCGAGCAGGCGACGGCGACGGGGCCGGGGGTCGTCTACGACGTGGCCGGCGGGACTCTCTCCGCCCTGCGGTCCTCGGGGCTCTTCGCCGCGACCTCGTGCGTCGGCTCCGGCCTGTCCGTGCCGTCGTACACCGACACGCGGCCCGCGCCCGCGCCGGGCGCCGCCTTCTACTACCTCGTGCGCTCGCGTAACGCCTGCGGCACCGGTGGATTCGGCGCCGGACGGACGGCCCTCGACCCGCTCGTTTGCCCCTAGCGGGATAATGGTCGGACGGAGGATCCACGATGAAACGGAATGCGTCCGCTCAGTGGCAAGGCGACCTGAAGACCGGCAAGGGCACGATCTCGGCCGAGAGCGGCGTCTTGAAGGACGTCCCCTACTCTTTTGCGAAGCGGTTCGAGAACGAAGCGGGGACCAACCCCGAGGAGCTGATCGCCGCCGCGCATGCGTCGTGCTTCACGATGGCGCTCTCCGCGGAGCTCGGTAAGGCCGGGATGACCGCGCAGAACCTGCGCACGACCTGCACGGTCACCTTCGAGAAGGTGGGAGACAAGCCGACCGTGACCGCGTCGCATCTGGAGCTCGTGGCGAGAATCCCCGGCGCGTCCTCGGACGCCTTCCTCAACGCGGCGCACGCCGCGGAGACGGGGTGCCCGATCTCGAGGCTGCTCAACACGAAGATCACGCTCGACGCGAAGCTCGAGGGGTAGGCGTCACGGGCAGGAGGGGCGAGAGCGGTCGCGCCCTCCCGACGACGTCTCCCAGCGACCCGTCCCGCACGCGTTGGTGGCGCGGACGAGGTACCAGCTCCCCTGTCCGGGAGAGGGAGAGGGGGCGGGATCGAGCGCCTGCGTGCCGGCGATCGCGCCGGCACACGTGTCGCCGGGGGCTCCTTCGAAAAGGGGAAGTGACGAGAGCTCCCCTGCGAGGAGGTCATACACCGTCCCCGTCCCCGCCTCGCCCGCCGTTGAATTCCACGCGAGCGTGTCGTGGTCCAGGAAGCGGAGGGCTCCGACTTCCCGTGGCACCGCGAAGGACGAAGCATCGGCCGGCGCACAGTCGCATGCGTCGGCGCGTCCGTCGCCGTCACCGTCCGGCGACAGCACGCAGGACACGCCGAGGATCAGTCGCGGCGGATCGGCGTCGTCGCGGGCGTGGTAGCTCGCCGGGCTCGCGGAGGGCGTGTCGAGCGCGTAGCTCAAGAGCGCGTCGGCATCCGCGTTGACGTTTCCCGTGACGTTCGCGGCGATGGTGCCGTCGCGGCTGGACGGCGGCATGTTGATGAGCGACGCGCCGACGGCCGGCGCCGTCGCGTAAGTGATCGCCCCCTCGGTCCATGACGTATCGGCGACCGTGGAGACCCGCCCGCCTCCGGCCCCCGCGACGCGCAAGCTCAGCTTCGCGAGCGCGGCGGGTCGCGTGACGGCGGTCGTATCGAAACCGGCGTAGGCGGTGATCGGTGAAGCGCCGCCCTGCGACAGGAGCGGCACTGCGGAGCCGAAGTTCGTGCCGGGAGCGGCGGCGCTCACGTGCGCATCCTTCACGGCGTCGACGGCGACGAGGCCGAGGTCGGCGCGCGCGGGCCACCAGGCCGCCGCGGTGGACTCCCTCGCGAAGAAGCTCGAAAGGAGCCCCGCCACTTTCTGCTCGCCGGCGGCGCTGGGGTGCACGTGGTCCGACTCGAGATCGGTGACGAGCCACGTCAACCCATCGGAGCGCGGCGTCGTCCCGTCGGCCCACAGATACGGCCCCCAAAGGAGGAGCGGCGTTCCCACGGACCCCGCCGCGATCTGATCCTCGATGAGCCACTTCACGGAGAATCCCGACTCGTACGCCTGCGGCTCCGGATTCAGAGTTCCCTGCGCCGAGTAGCCGCCGTAGATGCGGCTCGACACGTAGCAGAGCTTCAGGTTCGGGAACTTGTCGTGGAGGTTCTGGACCACCGCCTTCAGCTCGTCGCGCAACACGGTGGCGTGTCCCGGAAAGTCGTTCGGCGGCTGCGCGTCCGCCTCCTTGAGCCAGGCGACTTGGACCTGTGCTTCGGTGAGACCCATCCCGGAGAGGCGCTGCGCCATCGTCGTCCAGTACGACGCTGCCGGGTTCGCGATGATCGCCGCGGTCTGGCCGCCGAAGCCGGTATCCATGAGCACGACGCGCGCGTTGCGGTTCCGGTCGCGATCCGCGTTCCGCTCGAATGCGCCGAACTCGTGGGTCGTGTTCGACATCCCCACCGCGATCATGCCGATGAGCCCGCCCGCCGCCGGTTCCCCGGCCGCGTTGCGGGGAACGATCTCGGTCGCGCGGGCCATCGCCGCTCGCTGGTGTGCGGGGGGCGGTTCGTTGAGCCCGCCGGGGTAAAGCCCGCCCTGGAATCCCAGGTACGTGCCCGTACCCAGATCCGTGATCGGGACGAGCCCGGTCGCGAGAATCAACGCCGCGGAGAGCGTCATGGGGATCGGATACTCCTTCCTCGCACCGGATTCAAGATGCCCGTTGACAACGCCCGTCCTTCCCCGTATCTCCCGCCCGACCGGGGGCTGCGGGAATGCGGGCGCTCGCTTGGGGGTTGGGACTCTTACTGGCCTCGTCGGCGACAGCCCGAGACATCACCTTCGAAGACCGCGTTCGCGCCGAGGAGGCGATCGAGCGCGTCCGTTACGGGTACCAGGTCGGCGCGATCGAGCCCTTCGAGCGAGCGGTGCCCCGCGCCCTTCTCGAGAAGAAGGTGAGAACGGCCCTCGCCGAGAGCGCCGCGCTCGCGTCGCGCTGGCGCACGCCGATCACCGCCGAGGCGCTCCGGAGCGAGATCGAGCGGATCGCGCGGGACACGCGCCTCCCGGAGCGGCTCGTCGAGACCTACGACGCGCTCGGGAACGACGCGGTGCTCGTGCAGGAGTGCCTCGCACGCCGTGTCCTCGCCGACCGGTGGGCGCGCCAGCACTTCGATGCGGAGGAAGCGAAATCCGACTGGGATGCGTGGTGGGCCGGCGTCGAGGATGACTTCACCGCGACGCAGGTCCCCGTCGTCGCCACGGAGGCCCCGCTCCCCCTCCCGTCGTCCACCCTCGCGTCCTGTCAGGCCGGCGACACCTGGGACAACGGGAGCCTCGGCGCGGTCCCGGAGGGGCGCGCCTCCGCGAGCGTCGTGTGGACCGGGCACCTCATGCTCGTCTGGGGCGGAACCCGTGACGGGCGCTCGCTGGGGAGCGGCGCGCGCTACGACCCGGTGACGGACACGTGGTCGCCGATGGCGTCCGCGGGCGCGCCCGCGCCGAGGTGGGGGGCGTCGGCGGTGTGGACGGGGAACCGGATGATCGTGTGGGGCGGCGGGCTCGCCACCGGCGGCCAGACGGCGACCGGCGCTCTCTACGATCCCGTCGCCGACGTCTGGACGCCGATGCCCACGACGGGAGCGCCGCCGCCGCGGCAGGACCACACGGGGATCTGGACCGGATCGAGCTACCTCGTCTGGGGCGGCTCGTACTCCGATTTCTCGGGGACGCACGACCTGGCCGACGGCGGACGGTACGACCCGGCCTCCGGCACGTGGACCCCGATGAGCGCGGCCGGCGCACCCGAGGGCCGCCGGAACCACACGGCGATCTGGACGGGGAGCGCGATGGTGGTCTGGGGGGGCGACCGCTCCGACGGCGTCACGACGTCCACGCTCGACACGGGCGGACGGTACGATCCGGCGTCGGACACGTGGCTTCCGACGTCCACCGCGGGAGCGGCCTTCGGCCGCACCTACCACCGCGCCGCGTGGACCGGAGGCGTGATGGTCGTGTGGGGCGGTCAGTTCTGGCCGTTGCCCGGCGTGCGGCAGTACCTCGACAGCGGCGGGCGTTACGACCCCGCGACCGATGCGTGGGCGCCGATGAGCGCGACCGGCGCGCCCTCCGCGCGCATCGGGCATGCGATGGCGGCGGACGGAGGCCTCGTCCTCGTGTGGGGCGGTCAGGGCGCTTCGGGATGGACCGGCACCGGCGGCCGGTACGACGCGTCGTCGGATACGTGGACGCCGATGAGCCCCGCCGGCGCGCCGTCGCCGCGCACCAACGCGGCCGGCGTTTGGACCGGTTCGCGTCTCGTGCTCTGGAGCGGTGCGGGATCCGCGGGGACCTTCCCCGACTCGGGGAGCCGTTACGACCCCGCGCTCGATCTGTGGACGCCGACCTTCAGCGCGAACGCGCCGGTCCCGCGCGAGTCGGCGAGCGTCGTGTGGACGGGGAACGAGATGATCGTGTGGGGCGGGCTCCACAACGAGGAGCCGCTCGCAACGGGCGGCCGCTACGACCCGCTCACCGATAGCTGGACACCGACCGCGGTCTCGCCGCTCGGCCGCCCGCGCGTCTTCCACACCGCCGTCTGGACCGGCTCACGCATGTTGGTGTGGGGCGGCGAGCCTTGCCCGAACGTCTACGACAAGGGAGCGAGCTACGACCCGGTGTCGGACACCTGGACCGCGCTCGACTACCTCACCGAGCCCGCGCCGCGGCGTCGCCACACCGCGGTGTGGACCGGAAACCGGATGGTCGTCTGGGGCGGGCTCCTGTGCACGGCGCCGCCCGTGGCGACGGCGACGGGGAGCAGGTACGACCCGGTCACGGACTCGTGGTCCCCCGTGATCGGCACCGGAGCGCCTTCCGGGCGCGAGGCGCACACCGCCGTATGGACGGGAAGCTCGATGATCGTGTGGGGGGGCGCCGACGAAGCCGGCGTGGCGACGAACACGGGGGGTCGCTACGACCCGCTCGCGAACGCGTGGTCGACGACGCGCAAGCCGGGGGCGCCCGCGGCGAGGCGCGATCACACCACCGTGTGGACGGGAAGCTCGATGATCGTGTGGGGCGGGACCGCGGCGGCGGACCTTTCGACCGGCGGCCGGTACGACCCCGTCTCGGATCAATGGACCGCGACCTCGACGATCGGTGCGCCGGCGGCGCGCCTCGGACACGCCTCGGTGTGGACGGGGAGCGAGATGGTCGTCTGGGGCGGCGACACGTCACTCGCGGGGAGCGGCGATGCGATGGCGACCGGAGGCCGTTACGACCCGGCCGCCGACGCGTGGGCGCCGACCTCGCTCGCCGGTGCGCCGTCCCCGCGGACGCGTCCCGGTGCGGTGTGGACGGGGACGTTCATGGTCGTGTGGGGCGGGATCGGCTGGACCGTGCCGAGCTCGGGAGGGCGCTACGTCCTGGGGAACCCCGACGGCGACGCCGACGGGACCGCCGACGCTTGCGATTGCGCGCCGGGGAATCCGGGTGTCTCCGCGGTGCCGGGCGAGATGGACGGGCTGGGCTTTTCGGCCGACAAGACGATCCTCACCTGGGCTCCGGCGAGCGGAGGTCCCTCGACGGTGCACGACGGGATCGCCGGCGATCTGTCGGGGCTGCCGGTCGCGGGAGACGCCGGTGTCGCTTGCCTGGGTCCGGGGACGGGCGCGACCTCGGTGCAGGACGCGAGCGTGCCGCCGCCGGGGACGGGGCGCTGGTACCTGGTGCGCGGGCGGAACGCGTGCGGGGCGGGAACGCTCGGTGCCGCCAGCGGCGGCACCGAGCGTCTTTCGAGCGTGTGTCCGTAAAAGGGGTCTGACCCTTTATTGGCCGTTGCCGCAGAGGCCGATCGTGTCGCCGTGCGCCAGGTGGTCGCCGAGCGCCTCGGGGAAATTGACCGCGATCGAGTTCTTCTTCGCGGGCTTGCGCGGCGTTCCCTGGGTGTAGTGGCAGACCACGGTCTTCGGCATGTCCACGACGAACCCCTGGAACCCCTGGTTCGTGGCGGCATTGCCTGCGACCGTCTCACCCGTGCCGGAGACGGACGCCGCGCTGTAGACGATCCAGCCCGGCGTGTAGGTCCCCTGCGCCTCGAGGAACTGCGAGAGGCTGAGCTGGCCGGTCGCCTCCGTCCAGATCATCGCCGCGGGGGGCGGTCCGAACTCGCCGAAGGCCTGCGCCCCGCCGACGGCCACGGCCGCGTCGTCGCTGACGTCGATCGCGAACGTGTAGAAGTAGTTCGGGTCGGAGAACTCCCCGAGGGATCTCACCCCGCCCTGCGGCGTCCACATCCAGGCACCGTTGTCGCAGTAGCGGATGATCGTGCCGTCGCCAAGGTCGAACATGCGCTCGATCGGATACCCCTCGCCCACGATCGCCGTCGCTTCCGCGTTGATGCCATACGCGGTCCCGACGTCGCTGAGGTGATAGAAGGGGCTCGAAGGATCGGAATCGCACACGGCCGGGGTCGCGAGCTGGATGAGCGACTCCTGTCCGTCGTCCCAGCGCGCGCCGCGCCAGAAGCCCCAGTAGTTGCGGTCCCAGCCGATGACGACCGAGCCGTCGGCCGAGAGCGTGTTGGCGCGGGAGGATGCGAAGTCGGAATCGCCGACGAAGCCGAGCTCCTGCGAGCCCGTCGCTTCGGTCCACTGGTAGGCGGAGGTCTCGGTGCAATCGCGCCAGGAGAGGCCGACGACCTTTCCTGCGTTGGAGACGTCCCAGGCGCTGATCAGATCGTCGTCGCACGGCTGGTTTCCGGAGACGAGAGAGATCGGCGCCCAGTCTTCGCCGCCCTGCCACACCGCCCCGATGTCCACGGGGTAGCCGAACGTCGCCGTGTCGGTGACGTCGGCGACGATCCGCAGGCCGTCTTCCGAGACCCCGGGCCGCGCGCTGAACGGGCTGCCGCCGATCGATTGCGCGCCGCCGTCGGCCGTCCAGCGGAGGACGCCGCCGGCCCAGCTTCCCACGGCCGTCCTCCCGTCGCGCGAGAGATCGGAGATGCCGGAGTTCTCGAGGTCGACGGTGTGGATGACCGGCGCGTCCTTGACGCGGTTGAAGGTGATGCTCGCGGTCTTCGCGGTGCCCGCCGCGGCCTGGATGCCGGTGAACGCGCAACGGTCGTCCGTCACGCCGTCGCCCGATTCCTGCGCCCCGTTCCAGAACTCCTCCGGGCCCGGCATGAGGACCGGCGAAGGCACCGAGAACGCGCCCGCGACCAGCCCGTCGACGTACACCTGGTAGGTCGCGCCCGGCGTGAGGCCGTGGAACGCGTACGAGCCGTCGGGACCGGCGAGGCCTTGCGACCACTGCCCCGAGATCCCGGAGATCGCGTCGCCGAAGGGGCTCGCGAGGTTCCGCGCGATGACGTTGATCCCCATCACGCCGACGTTCGAGTGGCCGTTGCCGGTGACCTGCACGGAACCCTCGATCGTCGCGGCGCTCGCCGGCCATCCCGCGGCCGGGTAGACGTCGGAGACCGCCGCCTTGTCGTCGAGCCGGTCGATCGTGCTCTGCTCGATCCCGTTCTGGAAGAGGTTCACGAAGGGGTACATCGTCTCGACGTCGACGGCCTCCGGGAACGTGGTGTAGGGGTCGGTGCATCCCTCCGGCCCGACGTACCCCTCGAAGAAGGAGAAGAGCTGGCCGTTCAGCTGCGAGTGGCCGAGGTTCATCGCGTGGCCGACTTCGTGCGTGACGACACCCGCGAACATCTCCGCGGCGAGCTCCGGCGTCACGAAGTCCGGCAGGGCGCTCCCGTTGAGAACCACGGTCGCCTCGAGGATCGCGGGGCTATCGTCGGCGACGTACTCGACGATCGTGACGCCGAGCACCGCCCCGCTGTAGCCGAAGAGCTGCTCGATGATCGACCCGTCGGCGTCGTAGATCACGCGGATGCCGCCGCCGTTGTACGCGCCGAGCTCGTCGAAGATGTTCGACGCGTTGACGTCGCTCGCGATGTCCCCGGCGATGACGCCGTGGAAGCTCGAGGTCGGCACCGTATTCCACTGCGACAGCGCGAACGACACCATCGCGTCGGCCTGCGCCTTGTCGAGCGGCCCCAGGTAGCCCTGGTCCACGTAGACCGGGGTGTCTCCCGCGGGCCAAGCGTAAGGGGTCTTGCTGGCGGCATCCTGGATGTAGATCGGACCACCGGCGAGGGCCGCCGTCGCGGCGCCGGCCATGAGGACCGTCGAGAGGATCTTTCGCATGGCTACCTCACCGCCTTCTTGACCGGACGGTCGAGCGAGACGCCGTCGTCCATCGTGCCGCCGTGTCCCGGCGGGTTCGCCGGCGCGCCCCACCAGTTCTCGCGGACCGCGCGGTCGACCAAGCTGACGAACGCGTCCGCGGCGACGAATCCCTTGGTGGTGTCGAGCATCGCGCTCTGGCTCGTGGAGAGCGACGAGGCCTTCGCGAGCGAGAGCGCCCGGAAGAGGCCGCGGTTCGCGGTCTCGTTCTGGACGTTGCCCGCCGCATAGTCGAACTTCCCCTGCCCGAGACCGACGGTGGTCCGGAACCCGGCGTGGGACTCGGGGCCGAGGAAGAGCAGGACCTGCTCCCCCTCGCGGTACTGCGGAAGCCCCGGCACACCGCCGACGTAGGTCCGGCCGTTCCCCATGCTTTCGGGGGCGGCGAGACCGATCTGGCGGAACGTGAAGGTGCGCCCGACGCTCCCCCGGAGGTCGCGGGCGACGTCGAGCGTGATCTCGACGTGGTTCATCTGGCCGGTGCGCGCGGTGCGCACCGAGGTGACCGTGCCGCTGACGATGACGGCGGCACCGTGAACCAGCTGCTCCAGGTTCGCGGGCGCGCTCATCGTCGTAGCGGGGGTGGGCGTCGCGGCGAGGATCGCGGCGACGGCCGCGGCGGTGGCCGCGGTGATTCGGAACGGACGACGGATCATGGCTTTCTCCTTGCGAGACGTTCGATCTCGAAAATCAGCTTCTCGGTGAAGTCGGGCTTGGCGACGCAGGCGTCGGCTCCGGCCGCCAGCGCCTCCTTGCGGACGACGTCGCTCACGTGAAAGGTCGTCAGCACCACGTACGGACCGTCGACCTCCGCCTTGATCCTGCGGGTCGCATGAAGGCCCGAGGCGTCGGGGAGGGAGACGTCCATGACGACGACGTCGGGGGCGAGCTCCAGGCACCGCGCCACGGCTTCCTCGCACGAGTGCGCCCGCCCCGCGACCTTCACCCCCGGCTGGAGGTCGAGCCACGCGACGTACGCGTCGAGCAGGTCGTCGTTCGCATCGACCAGGAGCAGGCGAAGGTCGGGCACGGATTCCCCCTGAGGCGGCGGGGAGTATCCGATTCCGGGCGTCCTGACGCCGTCGGGGAATCCCTGACTTCGGAGAGGTTTCGCCCTTACTCGACGAGACCCGCGCGGATCGCGAAGCGGACCAGTCCGGCGACGTCCCGGATCCCCAGCCGCTCCATGAGGCGGGCGCGATGTGTCTCCACGGTCTTCACCGAGACGTCGAGGATCCCGGCGATCTCCTTCGTGGACTTTCCTTCGGCGATGAGCTGGAGGATCTCGCGCTGCCGGTCCGTCAATCCTTCGAGCGGGCCGGGCCCGGCGGACTCTCCGCCGAGCATGCCGTCCACGACGGCCTGCGAGACGCGCGGGGTCAGGTAGGTCTCGCCGCGCATCACCGCCGCGAGCGCGAGCGGCAGCTCCGACACGGCCGCGCCCTTGAGGAGGTAGCCGGCGACCCCCGCCTGGAGCGCCTGCCGCACGTAGCTGCTCTCGGCGTGCATCGACAGGATGATCAGGCGCGTGCGCGGCGACGCTTCCGCCGCTCGCCGCGCCACCTCCAGGCCGTTCATGCCGGGCATCCCGATGTCGAGGAGGACGACGTCGGGGCGGAGCTTGCCGATCAGCTCCAGCGCCTCGCGCCCGTCGCCCGCCTCCCCGACGACCTCGGCCCCCGCGATCGACTCGACGAGCGCGCGGAGGCCGGCACGCACGAGCGTGTGGTCGTCGGCGAGGAGGACCCGCGTGCGGCTCACGAGCCGTCCGCCAGCGGAAGCTCGGCGCGGACGCGCGTCCCGCGCCCCGCGGCCGCTTCGATGACGAGCTCGCCGCCTATGAGCTGCACGCGCTCGCGCATCCCCAGGAGGCCCATGGCGTCGCCGGTGGCGGAGCTTCCCATCGTCGCGGCGACGTCGAAGCCCGCCCCGTCGTCCTCCACGGAGACGACGAGGCGTCCGCCGGCGCGCTCGACCGACGCGGACGCGCGGCGCGCCCCGGAGTGGCGCAAGACGTTCGTGATCGCCTCCTGCGCGACGCGAAACGCGGTGATCTCGACCTCGGGCGGGAGCCCGGAGAGCGCCGGGTCGCCGCGAAAACCGAGGTCGAGGCCGGTGCGCCCCGCGATCGTCTCGACGTACCCGCGCAACGTCGCCACGAGCCCGAGCTCGTCGAGGAGCGGCGGCCGCAGCGCGAGCGACAGATCGCGGATCTGCTGGATGATGCGGTCCACCAGCTCGGTCGACTCCGCGAGCCGCTTGGCCGAGCCGCCGGCCTGCGCCGGATCCCCCAGCAGCTGCAGGTTGATGATGACCGCGGTCAGGGACGGGCCGAGATCGTCGTGCAGCTCGCGGGCGATGCGCTTGCGCTCCTCCTCCTTCGCGGCCTCGAACCGGCGCGTGAGCTGCCGCAGGCGCTCGTACGCGGCGCGCAGCTCCTGCTGCGCGCGCTCGCGCTGCGCCTGGAGATCGAGGAGCTGGCGGTTGCGCTTCGCGAGGGACGCGGTGCGTCCGCGGTGCGCCCCCAGCGCCGCGCCGACGACCAGCACCACGGCCGCCGTCCGGAACCACCACGTCATCCAGAACGGCGGGGGGACCTCGATCTCGATTGCTCGCGCGTTGCTCCAGACGCCCTGGCCGTTGCGGCCCTTCGCCGCGAGGACGTGCCGGCCGGGGGCCAGGTCCGCGAAGGTGACGCTGCGCCGCGTGCCGAGATCGATCCAGGGCTTCCCTTCGCCGCCCAGACGGTACGCGTAGAGGTTCCGCTCGGGGGCCTCGAAGTCGAGGACCGCCATCTCGACGGAGAGCCACGCCCCGTACGGGAGGGTCAGCCGCGCGACGTCCCACGCCGGCGTGTCGCCGGCGAGATCGCCGCCCTCGGCGCGGATGGCGGAGACCACCGTCGGCGACGGGCCCATCGCGCGATGGGGGAGCGAGGCCGGGACCGCGACGAGGCCGCGCACGCTCCCGAAGTAGAGGGTGTCCTTCGAGCGCGCGGCGCTCCCGACCTCGAACTCGGCCGCGGGGATCCCCTCCGCGGTGCCGTAATTGGCGATCGCCCCCGAGTCCGGGTCGTACCGCGCGAGCCCCTGGCGCGTGCTCAGCCAGAGGCGGCCGGCGTCGTCCTCGAGGATCGCCGTGACGTCGTCGTCCGCAAGCCCGTCGGCCTGCGTGAGGCGCCGGAAGCGCGCGGCCCCCGAGGCGTCCCGCTCGACCCGGTGCAACCCGCCGCCCGCGGTTCCCACCCAGGTGCGGCCGGTACGATCCACGAGGACCGTCGTGACCGTGCGGTGGCCGAGCGAAGCTGGATCGTCGGGAGACGGGAGGTAGCGCGTCGCGGCACCGGTTAAGGGGTCCAGCGCGTTCAGCCCTCCCGATCGCGTCCCGACCCACAGGAGCCCCGACGGATCTTCGGCCAGGGCGGTGACGTAGTCGTCCGTCAGGAACCGCGCGCGCACCTTGCCGTCGGAATCGACGCGCTGCACGCCGCCCTCGCCGGTCCCGATCCACATCCTCCCCTGCCGGTCCTCGAGCAGCGCGCGCACGTAGCCGGGGCCGAGCGAGAGCGGATCGTCCGCGCGGTGCGTGAGCGTGAAGCGCGTCGCGCCCGAAGGATCGAGGACGCGAACGCCGTCCCCCGAGCCGACCCAGATCGAGCCGCCCCGATCCTCCGCGAGCGACAGCACCTGGCTTCCGCGCGGGACGGGAACGCGGTCCTCCCCGGGGGAAGCGCCGCGACGCACGACCTCGCCGTTGGTCGTCCCGATCCAGAGCTCGCCGGCGCGCGTGACGAGGAGCGCTCCGAGATCCTTCGCCCCCGCGAGCGCCGGGAGCCGCGCGTGCGCCGAGGCGGACGCGAGATCCATCGCGGCCGGGGTGAGCCGCTGGAGCCCGCCCCCCCAGCTCCCGATCCAGAGCGTCCCGTCGGCGCCCATCGTCAGGGCCGCGACCCGGTCGCTCCCGAGCGCGTCACGCCGCGACGCGTCGCTCACGTGGGCGATCGCGCGCCCGGTCGCCGGGTCGAGCTGGTAGAGGCCGCCCCCGAAGGTGGCGACCCACAGCGGCCCACCGGGGGCCGGCACGATCGCGACGGCGCTGACGTCGCGGATGGCGGTGTGCTCGAACGTCCCCGACTCGGGGACGAAGCGGTCCACGCCCTGCGGCGTGCCGATCCAGATCCTCCCGTCGCCGTCCTCGGCGACCTCGAAGACGCCGTCCGCGGCGATCGAAGCCGGGTCGTTCGCGTCGTGCCGGAACACGTCGAGGTGTCCCGTCCCCGGCGAAAGGCGAGAGAGCCCGCCGTCCGCGGTCGCGATCCAGAGACGCCCTTCGGGGTCGAAGTGCAGCGCGAGCACGTACTGCCCGCCCGACGCGATCCTCTCGACCCGGCGCGAGGACGGATCGACGCGGTTGAGCCCGTGCTGGGTTCCGACCCACAGCGACCCGTCCGGTCCCTGCAGGAGTGCCGTGACGCTGTCGTGGCTGAGCGAGGCCGGGTTCTCCGCATCGTGCCGCAGGTGCTCGAACTGCCATCGCGCGCGGTCGAGGCGCTCGAGCCCGCCGGCGTTGGTCCCGATCCAGAGTCTCCCGTCGCGATCCTCGAGGATCGTCCTGATGACGTGATCGGAGATCGACTTCGGGTCGCCCGGATCGTTCTTGAACCCACGGAACGCGTACCCGTCGTACAGGTAGAGGCCGCGCCGCGAGCCGATCCACAGGAACCCCGCGCGGTCCTGCCGGAGCGCGGTGATCACCTCGGGGAGCGGGCCGCTCTCCGATCCCACGCGCTCGAAGTGGAGGTGCGGCGCCGGCAGGGCCAGCGCCAGGGAGCAGAGGGTTACGGCGAGCACGGCGTGACGTTGACGCGCGCGTCGCCCATCGTCCCTTCGCCCGACGACGTGAGGCCGGTGACGAGATAGGTCCACACCGTGCCGGACGGCGGGTCCTGCGTGTCGCTGAACGCGCTCGACGCGATGCGCGTCGCCACGCACGCCCCGTTCCGATAGACGTTGAACGCGCTCGAGCCGCTCACCGGCTTCTCGTCCCACGCGAGATCGTCGCGGCCGGTGAAGCGGAGCGCTCCGACCTCGCCCGGCACCGGGAAGGAGACCACGTTGACGGTCCACGTGAGGAGGTCCCGGTTGGGACCGTACTTCTCCTTCTTGATGTAGTTCGTGTCGGCGATCGTCTCGCAGGTCAGCGTGTAGCTCCGCACCGCCGGGAACGTGTAGTGGACGGTCTCGACCCCCGAACCGATCACCTGGGATCCGTTCGCGCGCAGGGTCCACGTGATGGAGTTCGTGACGCCCGCGCCCGCCGCCAGGCGCGTCGTGATCCCGAACGTGACCGGGAAGCCGACGTCCACCGTGACCGGCCCGCCGGCCGGCGACGACGCGCGCACCGGCGCGGTCGGCACGGTCCGGGGGTGTCCGAAGAACGTCAGCCCCCACTGCTGGTTGCACACGTGGCAGAACGGCGGGCCGAGCGTCCGCATCTCGCAGCTGGTCTCGGGGCGGTAGATGCACGCGTCGAAGTACTGGCCGCCGGCCTTCGGCGGGCCGATGTCGCCGATCCATTCGGGCCACGCCCCGGTCACCGCGTTCGTCGACGTGTTCAGCTCGAACGCGGTGCCGCCGCACCCGGGGCCGCCGTACTCGTCCTCGAGGTCGCCCAGGGAGTGGCCCAGCTCGTGCCCCGCGATCTCGACCGCCTGGAAGTTCCCCGCGGAGTACACGGCGCGGGAGCCCCCGCACCCGCCGTAGCGCGTCGTGTTGACCATCACGATCGACTTGTCCACCGCGGGCGCGCGCAGCTCGGTCGCGGCGATGTTGGACCCGCCGTCGGAGTCGCACAGCCCCCCGTAGAACAGGCAGCGGTTGCCGGAATCGCCGCAGGGGTATCCGTCGTTGGGGAAGCGCGAGCCCATCGCGGTGTCGCGGATCACGCCGCAGTCGCACTGGTCGGTCCCGCTCTCCGCCGAGTACGCGTAGACGAGGATGTAGTTGAGGAACCCGTCGTGCTCCTTGTACGGGGTCTTCGTGCGGAAGTAGTCGACGAGCGCCCGCGCGTGGTCCTGCATGACGCTCTTCTCGGCGTAGGTGTACCCGTCCGGCACGATGACGACGTTGATCCGCTCGGAGATGCCCGCCGGGTCGCCGTAGAGCGAATACACCTCGCCGTCGCCGAACTGCTCCGGCCAGAAGACGGTCGCGGCGAAGCGCGAGGCGTCCGCGCCGGCGAGCGCCGCGCGGCCGATCACGCGCCGGGCGGCCGCCGACGTCCCGCCGTCGTAGTACGCGACCTCGACCGCGTCGTCCGCGGGAAGGTCCGGCACCTCGACGACGAACGACTCGCGGTGGAGCTCGATCGTGTCCCCTTGCACGTGCGGCTCCGTCCACGACGGATGCGACAGGCAGAGGCCGGCGACCCGCGTGCGTACCGTGACCGGCTCGGGGCCGAGCAGCGTGACCTCGATCTGCACGGGAGTGCCGGCGAGGTAGGACTCGACCGGTGGAAGCTCGGGAAGGACGAAGGGCCGCTCCTTCACCGAGGAGCCGAGGACGCGCGCCCCGTCGCGGTCGATCTCGAGGGCCACCATCCGCGTGCGGGCGGGCGGCGCCGCGGAGGCGGCCGACACCACCGTGACCGCGAAGCCGAGCCCGAGTCCGAGGATTCCCCGCATCACGCCCCCGCGCCCTCCCATCGTACCAGGGAGATCTCGACTATTCTCGCGCTCGTGCGCCGAATCCTCGCCGCCGTCCTCGCGCTCCTCGCCGCCACAGCACCGGCCGCCGAGGAGGGGGAAAAGCCCAAGCAGCTGGGGCTCAGCGAGCGCGTGCAGCGGCATCTCGCCCAGATCGACGTCTCCCTGACCGGTCCGCCCGAGCGTCTCCTCGGGCTGCGCCCCGACCAGTTCTCGCTCTGGGTGAACGGCATACGGGTCAAGCCGGTCGCGCTCGACGCGCTCTGCCCGGCCGGCGCCGCGGCGGCGGCTTCCCCGACGACGAGCACCGAGCCCGAGTCCCCGGTCGCCGCACCGACGTCGTACCTGTTCTTCTTCGATCAGCGGAACATGACGTTCGAAGGGCGGCGGCACGCCGTCGAGCAGGCGAAGGAGCTCGTCTCCCGTCTCGTGCAACGCGGCAACCGGGGCTCGGTCATCTCGTCGGGAAAGAAGGTGACGACCTTCGCGAACTTCACCGATCGCGCCGACGTCTTGATCGATGCGCTGGACCGCCTCTTCGCCGACGTCGGACAGTGGGACGACTACCCCGCGCTCGAAGGGTCGAGACAGGACAACGTGGTGATGGCGTTGCGAGGGGGACCCGAACCTGGCTGCCAGCAGGCCCGCATGTATCAGCGGGAGGAGCGCTCTCGCGCCGAGCACGCGCTCGAGCTGTTCCAGCTGACGCTGGGGAGATTCGCAGAGCTCGATGCTCCCAAGGTGGCGCTCTACTTCGCGGACACGCTGCGCGAGCAGCCCGGCCGTCACTACCTGAGCATCGCCGGGGACGATTGCATCTCCAAGTCATCCGACACGCGGCTCTCGTTCCTCAAGCTGCACGAGGCCGCGGGCACCTACGGCGTCACGGTGTATGCGGTCCAAGCGGAGGGGCTCGTTTCGCCCGCGGTCTCGGGGGCGCGCGGCGCACGAGACGCCGCGCTGAAGGACGGTCAGGCCGGGCTGAAGACGATCGCTCTCGAAACGGGTGGGAACGCCTTCCTGAACGGCGCCGGCACGGATTCGGTGGTGGAGCGCATCGAGGCGGCAGGCGCCTGCCTGTACGTCCTCAGCATCGACGCGACGCCCTTTCCGCAGGACAAGCCGCTCCCGGTGCGCGTGGACGTGGACGTGCCGGGCGTCAAGACCCGCGCGCGCACGACGCTCGTCATCCAGAGCGAATCGGCGCGGCGGATGGCGACGCTGCTCGCCGCGTTTACCGCCCCCGACACGCTCCACGACACCGTGCCGATGCACGGCGCGCTCGTGCCGCTCGATCTCGACGGCGAGAAGCTGCGTCTCCTCGTCCAAGCCTCGCTCCCCGAGACGATCCTGGCGCAGGGCGAGGAGTGGGACGTCGGGATGTCGCTCGTGTCCGGGCCCGCGGTCCGCGACGAGGCGTCCGGCAGGATCTCGGTGAAAAGGCCCGGGGTCCGCATCGTGCTCGAGTCCGAGATGAGCGTGCGGCCCGGGCCCTTCGAGGTGGCGCTGGTCGGGATGGAGAGCACGACCGGGCGCGTGGCGACCGGGCGCCTCTCCGGAAGCTGGATCGGCGCGTTGAGCGACGGCGTCTCGGCG
>Ga0068859_100002992_pt1 | contig 17140 bp, 12 predicted proteins | sample KBSSwiS22_FD_66585 | JGI IMG/M metagenome (GOLD analysis project Ga0068859, IMG submission 66585) | Switchgrass rhizosphere microbial communities from Kellogg Biological Station, Michigan, USA - KBS Switchgrass S2-2 | ecosystem: Host-associated > Plants > Roots > Rhizosphere > Soil ...
TTTTAGTGGGAGGAAAGACTTTACGGGCCGGATATTAAACCTCACAGCCGCAACTCTGCAAGAACCATTGCAACAACGTCTATATCCGCTTTCCTATTTTTGATACAAGTTAGCTTGCATCCTCAATCGCAAAGGAGATTCAAAAGATGAAACGCTTTGTATTGGCTATCGCTCTCTCGGGGTTATTGTCTGTGACCGTTCTGGCGGGTGAAGTACCGATCAATGGAGCGCCCGCGCCCGCGCCGCCACAGCCAACAACAACGGCTCAGTCTGCCAGTGTGAGCACGGTATTAACTAACGTGGTACTCACGATCTTTACGCTGATAGGTCGCTAAATCAGGATCACTCTCACGTGAGGCTTGCTGCCATTAGGCGGCGCGGGTGAAGTGTGCGCGGTGGTTCTATATGCAGATTTACTTGCACAGAATCTTGATCAGGCTTCTTCCGATGATAGTTGTGACGTGTGACAAGCGCAGCTATAAAACGCGCACATTGCTGATCTCCCGAAGCTCTGTGACGTGACAGAGCTTTGACCGGCAATGGCCCAACAAACATCGCCCAGAGTGTTGGGCGCACAAGGTGTCGCCGCCTCTTGTCAGAGGCGGGGGGCTATAAGGCGACTCCTTGAAGGGCGCTACGTGATGGTGGGACATTCGTGGCGCCCTATTTACTCACATGGGGCACAAACGAAACAGACCTGATCGATTAGCAGAGAAGCTGTTGCAGATTCGTAAGGCGCTCGGCCTGACTCAAAAAGAAATGGCAGAGCGGCTTTCAAAGCAAGCGGGAGTCAAAATCACTTACAGAAATGTCTCGAAATATGAGCGAGACAAAAGCGTTCCCTATATTGAGATTGTCCTTGCTTATACTCGCCTTGCAAATGTCGAAATGAATCAGATCGTGGACGATGATCTCGATATTGAACCTACCGAATGGCCGGAGTTTATAGAAGCGGATTTGACCTGAGTGTTGGACCACGTCGATTTGATAATCCCTGACGTTTACGATCCAGACGTACGCTCTGCCGTTCGCTGGTTACAGGAACACTTGCCTTTCTCGGATGAATATCTCGCGCAGTTAATCGGAGCTACTACAGAGCTATTCTCGGAATGGAAGACAGGCGCGCAGACGCTTTCAGATTCACAGATACAAACGCTGGAAAGTCTTTCACTGGCAATAAACCGATTGCTGTCATTTTACGGTTTTCGGCGCGATCTGGTAGTGAGTGTTTTGGAGTTTCATTCTGATAGTCCAGTTCAACGGAGTCGCTTTACGCCGCCGTGGGTAGGCGCTTCCTTAAAGGATTACATGTTGAGCCACGGAGCAAAAGGAATTGCAGAGGTTGACGACTGGATACAGACAATCAGATCCGCTAACTCGTGAGGCAGCACTTGGATTCCAATAACTCAATAGCTCGCTTGAAAACAAGAAAGCGGCGACAATAGCCGCCGCATTCTAAAATTTGACAATCCAAGTTTTGCCGCTACAATCGATTGGTGCTCTTTGAGAGGCTAGCAATCAGCGGCTAGGTCGCCGTGTGAAACCGTAAGTCGCTGTATTGAAATAAACTCGGTTTCGGGTTCCTAGTCGATGCTCTTTAGTGCTGATCCCACTAAAGACGCTAAAATCAAGGCGCATACCTTACGGGAGTGGGACTTCGGTTCCGCTCCCTTTTCATTTCTCAAACCGTTACCGTGCAATAAGACGTGTATTTGATTTCTTTTCATTTACCCGCCTTAGCCGATTACAAACAACTGCGGTTACGACCGTAACCACGTCAATGACATAGTAAACGAATAGCGTTGCAGCATGCAACGTGTAAGCGCGCACGTGTAAGCGCGCTTACAACGGCGTACGCGCGCGCGGATGCCAGCGCGCACGCATGTGCAAGCATAGTGCAAACGACAATGCTCGAAACATTAATATGTGAGATCGGGCGCATGTTGCACGTTCTTATGCACGATGTTCAAATTTGCTTGCGTAAGCGCTGTTCGATGTTTAGCTTGGCCGAATGAGTTAGATGCCATGAATTTAGAATTCATACGTGATTGTTTGCGCGATCGAGAACTTACGGACGCCACCGTTAAATGCTTCATAGAAGAAAAACTCAAGGCGGAAGCGCAAAGGTGCGACCCTGAAAAGGATACTAAGTACCTTGCGGTCTTTCGTTATGCGATTGAAACGTTTTACCCGCAGGCCGTAGAAAACATTTATAAGTATTCAGGCTCCAAGATAGAAACGATGTTTCTAAACTCTGTTCTGCTGTCTTTTCTATATGATGATCCTCTTGGCTTAATCATTTGGGAACCGTGCCCAAACATGCCGGAAGCGATTCGAGAACAACGAGAACGCCTTCGCTTAATGCTTAAGCGTGATAATGAAATCAAAGCGAAACTGGATGGGAAAGGCGGTATCGTTGAGTACATGGAATATCTTTTACAGGAGAAACTAATTGAAGAGGAATCATATGTCAGATACAAAAATGAATTCATCGTCATGCATGTTCTTGATTACTATCATGCGTTCATCCTAGTCATGCAAGCCGGATTCCCAGAAATTAAAATCAATGGAAAGTCCGTGCGCACAGATCTATTTATTTACGTGCCGGCTAACGACGAATTCAACCTTGTCGTTGAATGTGATGGCTTCGAATATCATTCCGGCAAGGACTCTTTCATTTCGGATAGACAACGTGATCGCGCGTTAAAGGCCAACGGCTTCGACGTGGTGCGATTCTCCGGATCGGAAATCTATAAAGATCCAGCTAGAGCGGGAATCGAGCTATATGGCTATCTCCAGCGGTTACGACTAAAACGATTTCCAGAGATGGGGGAAGTAAGTTTGCATGCAGAAGGACATGCAATAGATCGGTGAGGCAAACCCGCAGAATGATTTTTGCTGCATCCTTAGGGTCAAATGGTTCTGGCGCCGTACGGTATATGGCGTATCTCCCGTTCGTTCTCGCTACTGGAGCAAGCCTCAAGACAATCCAGAATTCAATAGCGACATTGCAATCGCCGTTTGGTCTGAATATAGAAGAGCTTGAAAACTTCTATGCTCTCACTGCGGGTCCGTTTGAAACGGACGTGGAGGCAACCAGGCATCTTGAGCTCTTACGTGCAGCGCTTTTATGGTTGTCTTTGGCTCAGGGAGTTGGAGTGAGTTACTCAAGGGTGAATGGAGGCGTTCAACTCTATGACACTCCGATCCCAATTTCCGAACCAAGTCCGATTTTCAAATTCGCTAATGATGCCGGTTGGACTGCGACTGATGGGCACTATGATGCTGATAAGGCCGCTGTACGTCCTGAGCACATGCGTCTCACGCGTTGGGAAATGGGACGACCATCGGTGATTTTATCTATTTCCGTTGACCAGTTTTTTGCAACTGTAGGTGAGGCTCTCGAATCTAAGAATCTCTCCGCAGTGAGCGACAATCCAAAACTAAAGCTCGCTATTGAACTCTATGCAGCATTTCGCTTCGAGCTCAGCGAGAATGCCCAATTGCTAACGCTGGTTTCGTCACTTGAATCGCTCTTACCAGATGTAGAGATTGATGCGTCTGCAAAAACGGCGCTCGCGGAAGCAACTAGGACCATTAAGTCCGTTCGAGATAATCACGCATCAGGCAGTAGTGAGTGGACTTTAATAAATAAATTGCTTTCTCGCGTCGCCAATTTGAAACGACAATCTATAGGAACTACTCTTAGAGACTACGCCTCAGGCATCGTGTCGCGCTACCCGGAACTTGGGCAGCCGATTGATATTGAAAAGAAGTTGACACAGGCTTATTCTGTCCGCAGCCACCTACTCCATGAAGGACACTCAGACGACCAACACATTCGCGAGTCTCTATCTTTCCTCCGCGAATTCGTTCCGAGATTTTTAGCAGTACAGTTCCGAGAGATAGCTCGTGCGGTCTAACATCGCTGCCTTACGGATCGTCGCCGCTTATCGTTACTCCGATTACAGTACCGCAATCGACACGCTCGCCGCCACGCGGGGTCTGATCAATGATTAGTCCAGGTTCAACCGGTAGATCACGCCGATTCGCCAGAACACGGATATTGAGATTTGCATCAAGCAATTTCATTTCCGCTGACTTGTAGTTCAACCCTACGACCACAGGGACCGATGTTTGTGGAGGCCGTGAGAGTCGTTCGCGCCTAACTGATATGGCAAGTGATGTAAGAGCGATCGCGGGCAGCACTATGCAACAGACAAAGGCAACAAAGGCAATCGAACTTAGAGTAGCTATAAGCAACGGCTTTCTGCCGCGTATGCTATAGCCTAAGAACAGACCTAGTATGAATCTCATGTCAGTCTCCTTATTTGTGCACGAATAGAAACACGTAGCGTTTGCCGCTACTGGTTTTCGTGGAATGGCTGTTTACGTGTGTGAGGAAAAGTGAGTCGGTTGTGAATGGAAAAGACGCCTAACGCACGTCCATTAAGCGTCCAATAACGATCCCTTTAGAGTACCTTACGGTGCTATCTATGCCGCGGGTTTCAGGAATTCAACGGTCCTTCGAGTTCGAATGCAAAATCCATTTCTGGATCGCCGATTTTTTTTGATGCCCACGCCCAAAGATGCTCGGCGTGCGTGGCATAGGCTCCAGCTTCATCACTTCCCAAAATCATTCCGTGCCATTCCCCCCATTTTGCATTTTTTGAATCGGGAGCTAGACGCACGGCGGCTCCTGAATCGCCAGGACGACTCACGGACTGAACAAAATACTGCCGTGCCGGATGCCCGAGCATGATTACGTCGCCAACGTCACGCAGTATGCCGTCATTTAATAAGTCTATCGATTTTTTAACCGTTAAGGATAATACTCGGGCCACCGTATCCCTTCTTCTGACAGAACCATGAAAACTTACTATTTCTTCTTGCAGCAACGTGGAAATTGATCTGACGCTGGTAGATAGCGGGCGATCTTCATGCTTTCGACAGTCAACCCCTTCGATCTTTATCAACGCCGCATCGAGTTGTTGCTCCTGCATTGTGAGGTTAGGAGACTTGTCGCAGAGGGTGAAATGCCTTACATCACCCAAGCGCCTTCCGGTGGAGGGAAGCTGAAGTTTCCAAAACTTTCGGCGAGTTCCTTCTATGAAAACTTGTGAGGCATTATTTACGACGTGGCCACATGTAAGTGCAAAGCAATCTCCGTTGCTTGCACAAAACAGTCCGCAAATAGTTCCGTGCCCTGCGTGAACATTCGACTCTGGAAAGATTCTGTCTCCACTTCGCCAGTGCGCTTTAGCGGCACTGACTGGACGGTACACGATGGTGGTTCCCTCATAATTCCGACGCTCGATGTAGCGATCACTCCACCGCTTGGGATCAACATCTATGATGACTTCTAGGTCCGGGCGATCATAATCATCATACGTGAAAGTTACGGGTCGATTTGAAAGTTCTTTCGTTATGAAGCCAGGAAACCAATGCTCTATGCGGAACCCAAGATCATAGTAATTGTAATAATGCAATAGACCTTCCACGTCAGGATAGCGAAGGTAGGGGAGATGCCGGTGGACATAGGGCGGCGCGAAACGAAGATGTTGACCAGTAGTAACCTCGGCTTCCACATAATCCGACAGTCGTTCCTCAAAAAAGGACCGCAAATATCCATTGAAGGCGACGTACCTTAAGTAATCGATAAACATTTAGATTATCCAACCGTAATCTTGGTAGCTGTTGTGAAAAGCGACTGCCAACCAATACCAAGTGGAAACAGAGCCGCTAGCTGAACGCCAATTGGTTTCTGAGGATCGAAAGCCGACTTATAGATGGCAGGCAACAAAACGATTCCGATGATAAGTCCAAAGACAATGCGTCCAACAAGTGCGGACCACTGCACAGACCACACACCATTCTGAATATAGTTCCGCAGGAGAGGTTCGACGACCACACCAAGCGAAACTACTAAGTACTGAGGAAGCACCGGCGCGAAAGCTGCCGTCGACTTGTTTCCCACCGGGACAGTCTTCCTGTGTCCAGACTGTAGATCGAAATAGCGAATCAGCGAGTTAAGCATGAGTTCCTCCTCAGGCGGGGGACATCCCGTCCGATAATTAATGATATTGGCTGAGTTCTGCGCAGTTCAGTGAGAAATCCATCGCAGATACGCTCAAGGTGACAAGCGAGTGTCGAAAGCGGCGCTACAGTACGATCAACCAGATGTCGGCGTCAACGTTTTGTGTTGTCAATGGCTGACAACATGGAGATTTACGGCTGAATGACGCCAAATTCCGATCTAGCGTCAACGTTGGGGTCAACGTTGAAACTCACGTTTTGTAAGCAACTGAAAATGCTCAAGTTGTGGTTTTGAACCCAATTACTGAGCCAAGCGGGCAGATATTTTCGTTAAAAGTATGCTACACCGGCAGTTGCTTATTTTGCAATCACTTACGAGCATGCTTTTTGGCGCTCCGATTGCTCCCGACGCCCTCAACGCCACCCTGAGCCGTCAAGATCCCGTCAACGTTGTCGAGCGCATGCATACTAACTATCCGGCCTTCATCGGTGGGGTGGATGTAGTTTGAGAAGCTCTCAAGCGTCTTGTGGCCGCTATATTTCATCACGGTACCGACATCATTACCGGTGACTTTCATAAGATGAGTGATAAAGGTGTGTCGAAGGCTGTGGCATGTCCATCCGTTCGCTTGTCCATAATTAAGCTTGGCCAGACGAGCAGCTTTGAGGCAGGCCCGCGCTATCGTATTGTCGAATGTCGCCATTGTTGCGCGAGCGAATACGAAGGCGCCGCCATTGAGGGTTGCGTCAGTGCCGAGCGATTCAGACGAAGCGGTCAACCTCGTCACATCAGCCACGGCAGCAAAGGCAAAGTTCCTAAGCGAGTCACATCTTTGCACCAGCTGCTATTGGTTCGGAAAGGCGTCTTTTTCGCTCTTGTCTGGTCAGATCAGAGCACTAATGACGGGGTTCCTTTGACCGCGCTTATCGGTGATGTCGGTCTGGCGCAACTCGTTTTGACGCGAGCGACATCATCAGGCTGCTCTTGTTGCGGCGTTTGAGTCTTGACCTGCCCAAACATCTGCTGCGCGGACCCAAAGCCGATCAAGAGCACGTTCAGGGAAAGCACGCTAAATGTTCGAATCGCATTCTTATTCGGGCTTGGGCCAGTTGTCAGGAAAAATGACCTCGGGAAATTCACTTTCCAAAACTTTCTCAATCTTCGGAACTTCTTCGCCGCGAAGTGTGGCAGTCACATAGTCATTTCGATTGATATGGTTGTTAAGTAAACTCAAAGGATAATCTGCATTGCGACAATGGACATCACAGTCGTGTACGACACCTTCACGGGGTAAAGCGAAATATCCAGTGGAACTTATACTATGTGGAATCGGGAAAGCCGCAACGATCGTGAGAAGAGGTTTCGCTTCCGATTCTTGCTCAGATATCGCAGCCCAATAGATACGTAATTTCCCGTCATCGCATCCTGTCATCAGATAAATTCCGTCAGGGAAGAAATTACATGTCCAAACCCAACCGGGATGTGTAAAAGAAAGTTCCTGCCTCTCGGATTGAATATCATAGATGCGAACTCTGGAATCACCACCGCTTGTTACAAGGCGTTTGCCATCAGGTGAGTATGCCGTAGCCCATACTTCCAGGCCAGCACCGACGGTTATCTCTTTGAGAGATTTGCCTGAAGCAGTGTCAAAAAATCGTACTTTTCCGTCACGACACCCAGTCGCCAACCGTGTTCCATCTGGTGAAAATGCAGTCGTTCTGACCCATGATGGATGGCGATGTTCAAATAACAGGCGACCATCTTCAACGCTGTAAATTTTAACTTGCCCGCCAAACGATCCCGCTACAAAGCTTTTACCATCAGGTGCAAAGGCGCACGTCCAAATTTCGTCACCATGATTGATACGGTGGAGCAATTGCCCATTCACGGCGTCGAAGACACGAACATAACCATCACCGCTGCCGGTAATAACTCTTAACTCCACCGGCGAGAATGCACAGGCTCGGAGCCGGTGTCCATGCGGTAGTGCGTGGACCAAACGACCGGTCTCCGTTTCGAACAAACGAGCAATACCGTCGCCGCAGGTGGTCACAATTAAAGAGCCATCGGACGAAAAAGCACATGCATTACTCCACGATCCGTGTTCTAACTCGTGTAGTAACTGACCGTTGGCGGCATCAAATATCCGCACTTTGGCGTCGCTGCAAGCGGCTGCGATCCGCTTACTATCGGATGAAATCGCTGCCGCTCTTACCCAGCGGCCGTGTTCTACCGTTTGTCTCAGGCGACCCTGCACCGCATCAAAAATTCTGACTTTTCCATCATCACACGAACTCAGGATGAACTGCGCGTCCGGCGAAAAAACTGCCGACCATACCCACCCGATATGTTCCAATTGCAGTAATTGCCGGCCATCACTAACCTGAAACATTCGAACTTTGCCATCATCGTCGCTCGTCAGCAGTAGATCGTTGTCCCGCGAGAATGCGCAGGACCAAACACTTCCGTTGTAATCCTTCTCGAATTCCCAGGTTCCGGTTTCTACGTTGAACAATTGCGCCTTTCCATCGATCCTGCCAAGGGCGAGATGGACGCCATCGAAAGAAAACACGCAGGCACGGAGCCGCGCGGGTGATTCAATTGTGATTACCAGTTCACCGAGTTCAGTCTTGTAAATCTTCACGGTTCCGCGATTGCTTACCACCGCGATCAGATCGCTTTGACCTCCAAAATCACATAGTTCTACCGGCCCATCATGTTCACATTCACGGATTAGTCTGCCGCTTTCTCTGTCCCAGAGACGAATCTTACCATCGGCACATCCGGTGACCAGGCGCCGGGCGCCACGTGAAAAAGCACAGCATCTCACTGCACTGGTATGCTCAAACGCCTGAACGGCAGTGGACTTCGTCGTATCAAATAGCCTCACTCGACCATCAGAACAAGCAGTGACTAACCACATTCCATCGTCGGACACACGAAAGTCGCGGACAGAATCCGGGTGTTCAAACTCGCGCAGCAGGCGAGCCGACCTGGCATCAAAAAGACGTACAGTGTGGTCCCAAGACGAAACTGCATAAGTCGCGCCAATTAAGGGCCAGCTCACCTTAAAGGGCGATCCACCACCGCCGCGCCAGGGAGGTTGTGGCAGAGTAATACCACGAGGTTGGCGTGGTGCGCGGGCAGATTCATGAGTCGCGCATGGAACTCCAATTGTCTTTCTAAGATCAACATCATAGAAAGCAGCGCCAGAAAAATCAGCGTCATTCACATTTAGACCATCAAGCCTGGTCCCGACTATCGTTGCGTAGCAAAAGTTAGCGCGTTGAGCAGACGCTTCTGTTAGGTCCGCACCTATCAACCTAACTGATTCGAGGATCGCGTCGTTCAACATCGCATGACGCATCGATGCACGATCGAGATGGGAACCCGAGAGCCGAGCGCCATCAAGGTGGACTTCGTCTAAGATCGAGTTTTGCCATCTGGCTTGTTCGATTTGCGCTTTGGTAAGATCCGCCAGGGTCCATCTAGAATTCTCAGCCAGCGAACCATTCAGATTTGCACTTGCCAGTAATGCTCCGGATAGATTGGCATGATTCAGATTGGCTTCCTGTAGGTGTGCGCCTCTGAGATCAGCATTCACCAGATGGATGAATGGCAAGTCTTGATGACTTAAATTTACTTCCTGTAGCGATAAACCACTGCCCCATACTTTCGCAAGCTTTTCCGTAAGGGCGAGACCGTTGCAATGTAACGAATGCAACCGGTAACCGGCCACAAGGGCGGCAGCTTTCTGATTCCTCGTGTCGGCGTTTTGCACCAAAGAATCGAGCCGTTTCTGAAGTATTACTTCATTGTTCTCTCGACGCAGAAGGCCATCGAGGAACTCCGCAACCTCTTGCGTGATATATCGCGGCGTACTGGTCCGGTTAGCATCTTCCGGGAATGGTGCGTGATTCTCCTCATTGAGACGCATCACAATGTCGTAGGCCAGGAAGAACTCCAGAAAAGATTTGTGAGCGAATCTAAGTCGTTGCTCCCCATCCCGCGCCAGGAAAGTTGCGTGACGAGTTTCTATAACTACTTTTTGGATCCAATCTGACTCGTTTCGATGTCCTCCATAGAGCACCAGAGAGGCCTGAAATAAGTCCCTCATATCAAGACTTTCAATCCCCTGAGTCCAAAGGCCACGCGCCAAACACCTGCTAATGGCTATCTTTTCCTGTGTATTCAGCGTATCTGCGTCTATTCTTCCGAGCCACTTTTGGGTGAAGTTCAGATAAAGGTCTGCGATGGTTAGATTTCCAAGAATAGTTTTGTGCAAGCTGTCGCGGACGTTGACGATCATGTCGAGCAATAAGGGCAACTTTGAAAGATCGGGCAGATCGTAGATAACTTCAATCAGATGTTGGACCTCACCACGCTCCGGTTCAGCCAAACGTGCAGCGAGATACTTGTTTACCTGTTTATCTGTGAGGCGCTCCAGCACAGCGATGAGGAAACCCGGACTGCTCTCAACTACTTTCATCAACTCCGACTGCTCTTCGCGCTGAGCTACCGTCGCGAGCAGCAGTTCCGTTGTCGTGATGAAATAATTGGATCTGCATGTCACCAGCATTTTGGCTCGAGGACCACGAACTAACGAAGCAAGACGGCGAAATTGTTCTACTATCTGCTGCTCCAAAGCCCGACTTGCCATTTCATCGAACCCATCAAAAATGATGACCACGAGCCCTGCTTCAATGGCCAGGTAGAGAAACTCATCCGACGCGTCAGTGGCGTAATCGGAAAGCGCGCTTCGAATGAGTGCTTCAGGGCCCATCGTGTCTCCTGTAAAACGAAGGTCAATACGAATAGGAGCCCTTGTTTCACCCTGAGAATTTAGAAATTGATCGGCGAGATCGCTGGCAAACTTACGACTTACGGTTGTCTTACCGGAACCGTATTCTCCCAGCAGAGTAAGATGAACCGCAGAGTCATCTTTGAGCCAACTTTGCAGAAGCTCGTCGATGTGTTGTGATTCGCTGCGCCGCGGTGTCGCAAGCAGATTGATGTAGTGCCTGGAGATATTCTCTTTGTCACCCTCATAGTCGCTGATTAATTTCTGCGCATGCTGAGACAGTCCGAGAATCCTTGAGAGAATCTCTCGCAAGTGCGGGACGTAATCATGTTCCTCGACGAGGGTGTATTTCTCGATGCGCCGGCGAAACTGTTCAACTTGTCTTGCCGCGTTTTCATTTGTAGTGAGAATGATTTCAATTCGTTCCTGAGCGGTTGTGCGATCACGCCACCAAAGGAAGTAGAAACCTTCGCTTTTACCGACACTACGCAAATAGTGGCCCTGTGCTTCGCCAAGTCGTCGCAGTAGCGAAACTGATTCCGGAAGCTGTGAAACTCTATTGCGCCAGACTGTCTCAGGAAGCAGATCGTGAGTAATCTGATTTAGAAGTGACGCCTCAACGTCAGAGAGACGATCAGCCTTATGAACATCTTCCAATGACTCCAGGGCTGAACGTGGAACACAGTCTGCCCAATCGGTTCTGACGAAACCAGCCAACTCTCGACTCTGTTCGCTTAGAACATCGAGAGCCTTCTTTGCATCGTTGTGTAAAGTATCGCGTGCATAGGCTTCGACTTCCTGCAGAACCAACTGAACCAGGTGATACCTGATCTCCGCAATGCTGGGCATGTCTGGGGCTAGCGACACATTTCGCAGGAGCGAAAGAGTATGTTCTCGATTCACCAATCGATCACGTTTTTGGATTAGTTGATTGAGACGATCTTTCGCGGACTTGGGTGCGTGTTGATCGCGAATCCAGTCGCGCATCTGCGTATCCCAACGTGATTTTGCAAGTAACTGAAGCAGAGATTTCAAGTCGAGCGTCTTTTCGGCCAAGGTTTGTAACTCTGAGAATCCGGGCATCACATTGCGCTCCAGAATCGAGGCGGTTGCTACGATCACTGAAGGTTTCCTGGCTCTAAAATCCGTGGGCGTTTTCAAGAAATGGTGCCGGAAGTCGACATCACAAATGAGTACTCCTTCTTCGGCCGCCGAAAGCCTCAGGCGTTCAGGGTGGTTGAGGTGAGGCATTTCCAGCACTGCCATAAAAGAGCCACCTTCAGATGCCTGGTTTGCAAAAAATGAAGGACGCTTATACCCCTTGAGAGCGTTGTTAAGAAGCGAAGAGAACTGAGCCATCGTGCCCGAAGGTGTTCGGGCGGGAATCATCATAAAATCGATCTGACCCATCTCTTCCTGAGTAACCAGACCGGAAAGATAGAAATGTTCATTATCGAGTTGATCAAGGCAGATGAGAACTGCGAAACGAAGTCCACTCGGACACAATATGGTATTCCAACCAGTGAGCTCTTTCTTATTTTCAAGTTCCCATTGGCTTAGCGTGAGCTTGGGAACAAGAGTGTTTGCCTGGCTGCCTATTACGGGAGCCACTGATGATCCGATTTCAGGCTCAACGACGTCTAGCTGCTTATATACTCCAGAGTTCACTGCCTCACCGGTTACGAGGTGAGTTCCGGCAACAATTGTTATATCAAAGGCGCGGGCTTTCGCTTGAAGATAAGGCAGAAGCGTTGTCGGAATGCTAAACTCGGGGAAAAGAAGAAACTCAGTATTTAACGATCCGCAAAAGTCTACGATCGCATCCAAACGCCTACATAACACTATCGTGTAGAGCCGAGAGACTTCACTACGAAGTCTAGAGAGGCGGAGATACCAGGGATCATCTATTCCGAGTTCTAGCTTTGTGAAAGGGAGTCGATTTAACTGGGGCCAGGGCTCTTCCAGAAAAGACCGGCCATCTTCAAAGAAGACGGGGTTGTAGTCGATCTGAGCGACCGCGACTCGATGGTATCCTTCGGCCTTCCGAGCTATTGATCCGTGACTGTGCTTGGTGACGCTCATTAGCAGTCTCTCCACGTCATTCGGCTCTTAACTGGACACCTTGCTCTACGTCCTTTCAAGAATATGGGTTATGGCCGTGATGGCCAATCCGCCAAAGCTCTGCGTCATCGCAATCCGTGCACCCTCTACCTGATTTTCGGCTGCGCGATCCATTAATTGGTGGTAAGCATCTACGATCTGGTAAACACCTGATGCACCCACAGGATGACCACGAGCTTTTAACCCGCCCATAGTTGAAATTGGAATTTGACCATCCAAACGGATTGCCCCTGTCTGTCCTGGTTCAAAGCCATGGCCAGCTTCTGAGAAGCCTGCAGCTTCGAGCGAAAGGATTGTAAGTATGGTGAATGCATCGTGTGCTTCAAACAAATCGATATCCGTGTGTGATAAACCTGATTGTCTATAGGCACGCTCACAAGAAGAGATTGCCGCCTCCAATCGCAGCGGATCTTGCCGGCTGCCGAGAGCAGCGACATCGGTTCCCACAGTCGAAGCTCGAATACGCACGGTAGGTGCGTGGCGTGATTTAACTCTCTCCGAACCGAGCACGATGGCTGCAGCACCATCGCAAACCGGCGCCGCATCCAACCGGCGCAAAGGGCCGGCTATTACAGGAGAGTTATAGTAATCAGCTTCCCTTATCTGGTGACGAAATACTGCATTTGCATTGGTCACTGAATTGTCGTGTGCGTTAAGAGCAAAAGGACAAAAAGCGCTCGACGTTACGCCATATTTTTCCATGTATAGCGTCATCAGCCTGGCATTAAGTGAAAGGATATTTTCACCGTTTCGTCCCTCCATATTCCAGTCAGTGGCATTTGCTAGTGCAGACTTTGTGGATTCTTTATCAAGCAGCGTCATATGTTCGGCGCCACAGGCGACAATGACATCATGAACACCTGCCTGGATTGCTAAACATCCCATCCTCACAGCGCCCGCCCCTGAAGCGCAGGCGGCTTCGACGGTTAAAGCCTCCACTCCGGCCAGACCGGCTCCCTGCGCAATTAAGGCTGCTAACAATTGCTGTCTGCTAAAAAGAGCTGAAAACATACTGCCAACGTACAGCGCATCAACTTCGATCAGACCAGCATCTTTGAGAGCCTCGCGGACAGCCGCAGTTCCCAAGTCCCTTATATTTGAGTCTGTTTGTTCGCTGACCGGCGTCTGTCCAACGCCGAGCACAAAAACATCTCGCATAATGATCAGTTCCTCGGATGCAAGTGCGTCCAAGCCACCGGAAGAATATGTCTCGAAGGTCCAAAACCTGGTGGATGTTTGGACTTGAGGAGTTTCAGAACTACAAAGGTGTTTCTCTCGTCGAGCTGAATGCAGCTCCTACTATATAGAATCCGGTGATGCTAAGTATGCTTCCGCAACGCGGGCCGGCATTAGCCGTCGTATCTCACCAAACAATCCCTTTTGTCGCAAGTTTCGAATTTGGGTTGAAGATACATCAGCGGCCAGGGATTCTGGAAGAAAAGTAATGCCGGAATACTCTGCCTGTGATGATACTCGGCTCTTGAGTGCCGCCACATCTCCTCGAACTCCGCAGACAAAATGAGAGCCCCCCAAACGGCTACCGAACTCTTCAGGTGTAAAGTAATCGAGGAGCCTGGTAAGCACATCGGAACCTGCAACAAACACGATATCCTTCTCTGGAATTACTTTCTTGAGGTACGCAAAATTTCTATAAAAATATCCAGTTCGTGAGAGCAGCACCGGGAATCCAGCATAATGAATCAAGCGTATACGCGAGGCTAATTCACGCGAGCTGAGTTCTCCTTTTGCAGTGTCGGATGAAAGAGCAAACAACGCGACGGATGATCGGCGTTGAGTCCTGACTGCTCGCAACATGTCAATATGCAGGTTGTGAATTGGATTAAAACTACCCTTGCAAATGACAATGCTTTCACGGTCTTGAACAACATCGGCTACGCTACGAACTCGCCCGAATTGATCGAGCACGAGATGCACATCCTCTTCATTATTAGTCAGAATATCCTCAATGGCGCTGATCAAGTTTTGGTAACGATCATGCGTGGTCAACTTTTTAGACTCGCAAAGCTCTGACACCACATCGCGAAGGTCAGCTCTGGTATTTACAACTCTGATTAATTGAGGAGAGACTTCGTTATAGACCGAGAGCAATTCGACCAATTTTTCGGCTGGACCAAAAAGAATGTAGAGTTCGGGCGCCAGTTTGCTGATTCTTTCGATTATGCTTGCAAAGCGAACTGTATTGTCTAGCTGAGAAGCCAGTGTTTCGGCAATATCGTCTTTGCTGTAAAGTTCGCCGCTGGTATTTGAGAGGACTGGTACATGAAACGGTTGAAACTTAATGGTTTCAAGCTTTGTCTTGAATTGCTTGCGTAGAGCGCTCTGCAACGGAGTGTGCAGGGGTTTGGTCACGCCAACGACCCAACGATGAGCAACTGATTGGGAGGTAAGGAATGCGCTAAACAACTCCGCTGCTCTTAAAGATCCGCCTACCGCGGTAAGTGCTGTGCCCTGTATCAACGACAAATATACGCGCTCGTTCTGAGACTCTTGATGGAACGAGTTCATTAACGACTGAACCTGATCTATTGGGAGCTCGATATTAATCAGAGCGCCCGGCGGCGCATCGTTCATGAGCTGAGATCTCGTGTACACAATCCGAGCCATCGCAGAGGGGCCCAGAGCTCCTGCCGCGACCAAAGCAGCCAGTTCGCCTGCGGAGTGTCCGGCAGTAACAACAGGTTCAATGGCACCCGCTCTGCTATCCATCGCCGCTTTGAATGATGACCAAGCCAGAATGGAATGCGTGTAGACAGCGACCTGTGTGTGAAGCGGAAGGTCGACTTGATCAGTTCTCATCAACTGGAGAATATCGGCCGGGTAGCCGCTGTTAGTGAGTTCGTTCGAGATCTGCGCGCCAATATATCGGGCATGTTCGCTATGCTCGACAAGCGATTGTCCCATGCCTGCATACTGAAGACCCTGACCGGGGAAAATGTAGGCGACCCGAGTCGCTGTCATGATCGTTCGCGGCGGAGTAAAGGAATTTCCTCTAAATATTGAAGTGGGATTCCCAACCTGTCTGATAGCAATGTTATTACACGCAGAGTAATTCCAAACAACATGCCTTGAGGAAATCGGATTGCGGGATAAACTAATGTATCGCGCTTATCATTAAGCGAGAGACTGTCAAGATTGGCAGCATCCCATAATTGTTGGGCCGGAATCCAGAATGCAGATTCAATCTCCGAGCTACACCGTACCATTGGAAGAAACTCACCGATAAAACAAACAAAGGAATCCAAAAGCAACTGCTGGTTCTTTCCTGCCAAATGAATACGTAGTTGAGGCAATGGAGCCAATTCCTCCTTTGTTACGAGGATGCCAACCTCTTCCTCGACTTCACGACAAGCAGCGGCTTCGGCCGTCTCGTTATCCTGACGCACTCCACCTGGCAATGCAATATGCTCGGACCAGGGATCGAGATCAAATTTGGCTCGACGAACAAAGAGGATACTAGGACTTTGGTGGGGACCTGCGATTAAGATACAGACTGACGCATTGCGTCGCGGTCCAGAGGGACGACCATCGCCAGAATCTGATCTTTCAAGGGAATGTCGGAGAACATCAAACCCGTTCATCGATTTCCTCTGCTAATCCGAATTAGAGCTGATTTTGGGCTGCTAGTCATACTAGAGTCAATCTCAATTCGGAAAATATCCTCGCAGAAACCTCAGTTATTTGGGAATGTTCTAAACTATATTGAGCCCGCACTGAGCTATGCATTCGCGGCGACGGGCTTTCTTTTGTTCTCTTAACCTCACCAAATACCCAGCATCTCTCCAGCAATACACTGCGACGCAAATCAGTTGGACTCTAATAGTTTTCTGTCGTTCGGGTGACCGTATCACCACAGTCCCGAGCTTCGGAACTCAGCGCCAAAAGCGCAATTGCTGGCAAAACAGGCCATCGCATTTTGGGGGTGACTGTAGAACTTTGAGATTTCAAAGTTTGGAGGTGAGTGCTTCTTTTACTGAGCCAAGCGGGCAGATGTTTTCGTTAAAGGTATGCTGTAAGCGTCCCGCGATTACACCCACGAGTTCCTAGAGATTTCCGGTTTTTGAGCTCCTCCCAATTTCGCTACCGGCCTAAAATAGAAAAAGTTGGACCATTAACGTGTTGTTGGACCACCTCATTCGGCGTCAGACCCGCCAAGGAACTAT
>Ga0068859_100002994_pt1 | contig 17129 bp, 13 predicted proteins | sample KBSSwiS22_FD_66585 | JGI IMG/M metagenome (GOLD analysis project Ga0068859, IMG submission 66585) | Switchgrass rhizosphere microbial communities from Kellogg Biological Station, Michigan, USA - KBS Switchgrass S2-2 | ecosystem: Host-associated > Plants > Roots > Rhizosphere > Soil ...
CCGAGGAGCCGCCCGAGCCGCTGCTGCCCCCACTGCCGGTCGTGTCCGCGACGACGCCGCGAACCTGCGCGAGGACATCTACCGTGGTCGGCACGGTCAGCCCGTTCAGCTTGAACTCGGAGAACGTCGCCTCCTTGAGGGGTTTGCCGCAGTTTGGAAGACCTACCGTCGTGTTGCACTGGTTACCGATGTACATCCGGACGGTGGCGGTCCCGGGGACCGTGGCGGCTTTCGCCGCCGCAGACGGGTAGAGCAGCGCTCTCAGGTACACCGGTCGCTTGCATTCGCAGCTCGCGTGGTCGAGGAAGAGCGCCTGGTTCGCGACCGTCAGGTTCACGCCCGGCGCATCTCCCTTCTGAATACCGAGGAAGAAGTCCCCCATGGCGAGGGTGCCAGTACCCGTGGTGCCTCCCGTTCCCTGGGCGCGGGCCGAATGCGATAGGCCGGCCGCAAGGGCAGCGACCGTGACCACGACCCGCGCGAGCCTGGCAAGGCCACCCGTCGGTCGCGAGCGGTGTAAGGGAGGATTTCTTTGAGAGGGGATCCAGCTCATGGCTTTGCTCGCGAGAATGTCGAGGCCGGGGGCCGGTGCAATCCTAGTGCCTCGTTCTCCGAAGCCAAATGTGGCCGTCGGTGCGGAGGGCCCGCTCTGGCGGCTGCCCCCCTGGCGATGTCGCGGGCCGGCCCGCGACAATTTGGCAGGCGCCCACTCAGGCCGCCCGGACGCCCGCCGGCGGGGATTCGGCCGGCTCGCCCAGGCGGGTCAGAAGGCGCCCGAGCTCCGTCACCCGCGCCTCGTCGATCGCCGCTCGGCCGAAGCGGGCCTCCAGGTACAGTGCCGTGAGCTCGGCGAAGGCCGCCGCGCCCTCCACGCCCGCCTGGCTCACGCGCCGGGCGTGTTCCCGTTGCGTCTCCGACGGGCGACGCCCCAGGTTTCGTCGCCCGAGCCGCTCGAGGCACTTCCGGTATAGCCGCCCGACGGCGTGAGGCAGGGGCGGGTGCCCCTGCGCGCCCGGCGCCGTGACGAACCGACGCCGGCGCGCCGCTAGCCACGCGAGCCCCGCCAGCCCGAGCATCACGCCCGCGCCCATCCCGATCCGGCGCCACGTGATACTCCGGCTCGCGGCGGCCGCGCCCGCGCGTCCCCCGCCCACGCCGCGCTCCAGGTGGCGCGCCAGATCCAGCTGCCGGCCCAGATCGTAACCGACCACCCATCGACCCCAGAAGAACTCGATCGAGTCGAGCAGCTGGCGCAGGCCGTTCATCCTCGTCGAAGGCCGCATGGGAGGCGTTGCGTCCACGCGCATCCACCCGAGCTCCCCGAGGTAAGCCTCGACCCACGCGTGGGCGCGGTTTTGTCGCACGGTCACGTACTGCCCCACGGCGTTCCATTCGCCGCCGAGGAAGCCGTTCACGTACCGGGTCGGCACGCCGGCCCCACGTAGCAACAGGGCCGCGGCCGTCGCGAAGTACTCGCAGTGCCCGCTTTTGCCATGGAACAGGAACGTCTCGATCGGATCGCCGTTCCCCGCGTGGTTCGCCAGGTCGACGCTGTATTCGTGCGTCTTCTCGAGCCAGCTCATGACCGCGACGATCTTGCCCGCGGGCGTGGGCGCCGCCGCCGTCACCGTCCGGGCCAGATCGACGATGCGCGGCCCCAGCGCCGGTGGCAACGAAAGGTACGGCTCCATCAGCACCGCGGGCAGCTCCGACATCGGGCGGCCGGCCGACGCCCGCACCGTCCCGAACGGCTCGCGCGAGTACGCCACGTAATGGGCGCCCGAGAAGATATGCAGATCGCCGGTGGGGTCCGCGAGCCGGCCGTCGACTCCGGTGTTCTGGAAGGCGACCTCGCCCGACCACCGCGGGACCAGCCGCAGATCGGCGAGCGCCCCCAGCTTCGGCGGCGGCAGCTCGAACGCGACGGGGTGGTCCAGGGCGAAGGCGACCGGCGCCGCGACGCCCACGATGTCGATCTCCTGGCGCACGAGACCCGCCAGGTTCGCCGACGGCTCACCCGGCGGATTCGTGTGAGGCTCGCGGACCAGGTACGGCCCCGCCGTCTCCTGGATCTGCGTGCGCAGCGCCTCGTCGTGGGTCCGCAACCACCGGCCTTTCTGATACGACTCGTAGACGGTGCCGCGCCAGTAGAGTCGATCCAGCTCGCCCTCGCGCTCGCGATCCGAAGCGATCCGCGCCAGACGCGGCAGCACCGCGCGCAACGCGACCGTCTCGTCCTCTGCCGACAGGAACCCCGAGGTTCCCAGCGTGACCTCGTCGGAGAACCCGATCAGGTTCTTGCGCGCGCGCGCGCCGCCAAGGGCGAACCCGGCGCCCACCCGCGGAACCAGCGCGAACGTCAGCGCCGATCCCAGGCAGATGATCAGGGCGACCGCTCCCGTCGCCGCCAGGAACGGCACCCCGACCACGCGGCGCGAGCTCAGGATGCGGGCCACCCCCACCTGGTGGCTGGGGGCGTGCCCCGAGTGCTTGACCAGGTAGTTCTCCTCCATCTCGCGCCGGAGGTGCAGCAGGATCAGCGTCCAGGTCGTGATGACCACGTAGGCCGAGAACGCGATGGCGAACAGGAAGCTCTGGGCGAAGGCCGCTCCCGCCAGCACCATCAAGAACCCGAGCACGTAGATCTGCAGGTAGTCGCGGTTCGCGCCCCGCTGGAAGAGCTTGTAGACCGTCAGGAACAGAACCAGCCCCAGGACCGGGGTCAGATCCGGCTCCGGCAGGCGCGACCAGACGTCGTAGGCCGCCAGCGCGAAGACCGCCACCGCGACCAGGCGCATGGGCACCGTCGCCCGCTCGAGCCAACGGTGAAGGCGCGAGCCGGGATCGCTGAACCACGACGCCGCGCCGAAGACCAGCGCCAGCCCGAGGGCCCGACCGCCGAGCAGGTTCGCCGTCGACAGCGTCGACATCGCCACCAGCACCAGCAGGTAAGTGGCCAGCTTGTGGGTCAGCTGGAACCTCACGCGATCCTCCTCGGCGCACCGGCCGCGGGCTCGAGCCCGACCTCCGGGGCGCGGCCGGGCGCGATGCGCAGGACGGCGCCGCCGCGGCCCGCGTTCGGCGCGGCAGCGCCGGGTGCCGCGCGGTCGACCAGCGCCAGGAAGCGCAGCACGCGGGTCGCCTGCGCCGGGCCGCTCTCGGGCGCGATCTCCTCGCCGCGGACGGCCAGGCCCACGCGATAACCGCGGTGCAGGAGCTCGCACGCCACGGAGGCGGTCAGCGACACCGCCCGCTCGAAAGCGGGCGCAAAGCTCGGCGAGGCGGCGGGATCTCCTGTGCCGGGGGCCGGCGCTGCGTTGTCGAGCACCAGCCGCACCTCCTGGCCTTCGTCGTCCTCGGTCTCGCGCACGAACGCGCCGCCTCGGCGCGCCGACGTGCGCCAGTGGATGTCGCGGGGATCGTCGCCTTGCCGGAACTCGCGCAACCCGAAGAACTCACCGCGCCGGCTGCGCCACTTGTGATAGCCGCGGCCGTGGTGCGACGTGAACCCGCGCAGAAGATCGAGCGGAACGGGACACAGCGCCGGATACACGAGCAGATCGGTGGGAGCCGCCACGTCCTTCGATTTGTGGATGAGCCCGAACGGAAATCGCGTCGACACCCGGAACCCCGACAGCCGCAGCCGCCCGCGCCGCGGGGCCACGTGCCGGTACGCCGTCTCCTGCGTGCGTCCGGCCGGCAGCTTCAGGAAGTAGCACCGCTTCTCGATGGGGTACCCGTCGACCAGGTCCTCGACCTCGACCGAGAACGAAGGCAACCGGCGCTTGCCGTTCGACAGCGCGATCCCCATCAAGTACGGCGATTCGGCGAAGATGGCCTGGGGGGACGCGCGCCGCACCTCGAGCTTGCGCAGGCACAGCTCCGATAGCACGCCGCTCGCCAGGATCAGGAACAGCATCATTCCCCACACGAGGAAGAGGAGGTTCAGCCCAGCGTTGATGGCGGCCAGGCCAATCAGTAGCGTGGCGACCAGGAAATACCAACCTTCGCGGGTGGGGGGAAAGCGGCGGCGCGGCGCCAGCCAGCGCAGGCCGCGGCGCGCGAAGAGCGGGACGCGGCGCGGGCGGGAAGGATCGAGGGGCCCGGCAGCTTCGGAGGTGACGGAAGACCCGGAATTCCCGGTCATGGGCGCGCTTGCCAAGCCGGTCGCCCTCAGGCCGGCGCCGGAACCCGATCGATCAGGTCGAGGAGGATCCGCTCCGCGTCGGGGCTCGACCGGCCCTGCGTGTCCGCCTGCGCCGCCACCACCACCCGGTGTGCCAGCACCGGCACCGCGACGCTCTTGAGGTCGTCGGGCAACACGTAGTTGCGCCCGTCGATCAGCGCCACGGCCCGCGCCGCATTTCGCCACGCGAGTTGACCGCGCGGCGACACGCCCAGCGCCAGGTGCGGCGAACGCCGCGTCTCGCGCGCGACCGTCACGATGTAGTCGGCCAGGTCCGGCTCCAGATGAACCCGCTCCGCTGCTTCCTGTAGCGCGCGCACGTCCGAGATCCGAAGAACCGGCTCCAGCTCCGAGAGCTTGTCGCCGGCGCGCCCGGGCATTTCCAGCAGGATGAGGCGCTCGTCGGCCGCCGACGGGTAGTCGATGCGGATGCGAAGCACGAAACGGTCCATCTGGGACTCCGGCAGCGGGTACGTCCCGTAGTGCTCGGCCGGGTTTTGCGTGGCGATGACCATGAACGGCGTATCGAGCGGATACGTCTGGCCGTCCACCGAGACTTGCCCATCGCTCATGGCCTCGAGCAGCGCGCTCTGCGTGCGCGGGGTGGTGCGGTTGATCTCGTCGGCCAGCACCAGATTCGCGAAGATGGCGCCCGGGTGGAAGGCGAACTGGCCCGACGCTTGATCCAGAACCGAAACGCCCACGATGTCGGAGGGCAGCAGGTCGCTCGTGAACTGGATGCGGTGAAAGGTCCCGCCGATCGACGTCGCCAGCGCCCGCGCCAGGGTGGTCTTACCCACGCCCGGTACGTCCTCGATGAGCAGGTGCCCGCGGGCCATGAGCGCCACCACCGTGTGTCGGATGGCTTCCGGCTTGCCGCGAATCACGCGCGCGATGTTGGCCTCGAGGGCAGCGATCAGGGCGGCGAAGGAGCTGGTCGCGCGCTCCTTCGGCAGAGCCGTGCTCATCCCAGCTAGGATAGCGCACTCGCGCATGGGACGTGAGGGCGCCTCTGGGACTCTCGAACCGCTTCCCGCGCACCGGGGACTGGCGGGGGCGAGGGCGCGGCCCCAAGCTTGCCGCGTACTGGCGACAACTAGGCAAACCGGATACCATGTCGCCTCTGTGTGTTTCCCGGAATGTAGGCCCAATGGAGGCGTCAGGATGCGCAGGTTCTCAGCGATAGGTCTCGCGTGCTTCTCGATCGCCGCCGCCGGATTGGCCGGTGGCTGCGGGGATAACCTCGCACCCTCCGCGCTCGCCGGAACGGGCGGGGCGGCGGGGGGCAAGGGCGGCGCTGGAGGGACTGCGATAGGAGGACGGGGCGGCACCGCCACCGGCGGCCAAGCCGGGGGAGCCGGTCGTGGCGGCGCAGGCGCGGCGGGAGCCGCAGGGGGAGCCGCCGGAGGTCAGGCCGGTGCCGGAGGCACGGGCGTGGCCGGCGGCGGAGGCCCCGGTGGTATCGGCGGGGGGAGCGGCGGAACGGCCGGCAGCGGCGGCACCGCCGGTGGTAACGGCGGCGGCACTGCCGGATCGACGGGCGGCGCGGGCGGAGCTGGTGGTAGCGGGGGAAAGCCCCTCATCACCTTCGTGACCCCGACCACCACCAGCAAGCTCTGCGCCGCCGGCAACAACGCCAACGGCTGCATCGCGGACGCCGACGGCGCCACCCCCGGCTGGCAGGGGACCATCACCGTCAAGGTCACCCTGGACGGCGCTCCCGTCGCGACCGGCAACGCCAACCTCTCGATCGGCGGCCTCGCCTTCGTGAGCAAGCCTCTCGACGCCACCGGCTCGGCGACCTTCGCGAGCTCGTCGTTGGCCGAAGGCCCGTCGGTGGTCCTGATCGCCCAGACCGACGACATCCCAGGCCGCGGAGTGGGGATGGCGACGCTGAACATGGTGGTGGATACGATTCCGCCCGCCGCCGCGCCGACCGCTCTGGCAGTTGCGCCTCTCGATCGCCGCGCTACGTCCTTTAATTTGTCATGGACCGCTCCTGCCGACAGCGGGCAAGCCGCGGTCGCAGGCTATGACGTTCACGTTAAGAAGGCAGATCCAGCCAAAGTCGATCCCTGTGGAACGGAGGTAAAGGCGATTCCATTTACGGCTACGCCAAAATCGGCCGGCGGCTTGGAGTTGCTCACTGCGACGGGCTTGATGATCGAGACGTCGTATTGTTTCACGGTCGCGGCGGTTGACGCCGTAGGGAACGTGGGACCAAAGGCGACCGGTGGTGCCACGGCCAGGTTTAACCTTACCGTGCTGTCGCCTCCCGCAGGAGGACCTACCAACGAGCGTTTTGGCGCCTCGATTGAGGGATTCGCAGACCTGAACGGTGACGGGAAGTCCGATCTCCTGGTCGGATCGTTCTCAGGACAGAATGCCTATGTTTTTTACGGATCCGACACGGTCGGCGCCCCTGCGGCTCCGTCAGTTACGATTAGCGGCCCGTCGGGTGCAGGCTTTGGCCGTCAGTTCGTCGATATCGGTGACATTGACGCTGACGGCAAGGACGACTTTGCGCTGTCGGCCCCGCTCGTAGGCAACGGTCGTGTGTACATCTTCAAGGGCCGCACGACTTGGAAAGCCACCTATTCTGCCGATGTCGAGGCGGACTATGTCATCGAGCTCGACTCCACCTATGCGGGATCATTCTTCGGGGCGGCGTTGGCTCGACTCGGCGACTTCAACGGGGACGGTGTCGACGATTTCGCGGTGGGAGCCTTCGCCTTTGGAGGGGGCCGCGGCCGCGTCGTGATCGTCCTGGGCAAGGCGGGGTTCGCCGGTTCGGGTGTCAATCTCCACTTGATCGACGGTGATCCGACCTATCCGACCGGCGGCTTTGGCGGTGCGATCCTTGGAATGGGGAAGTTCTACACGGCGACGGCTGGGACGACGCTGATAGCCTCGGGATCGGCGGGGGGGCTGTCCGGAAGGGGGCGTGTCTACGCGTTCCACGGCCTCCCCAGCACCGGGGGGACGCTGTCCGCAACCATGGCGGATCACTCTATCGAGGGGCCTGTCGACAATGGTGCCTACGGCCAAGCGCTGACCCTCGTTGGGCCGATCGGTGGCTCGGCGGGCGTGGCCATCGGGTCGGGGCGAGCCTCGACTATCGGCAACGGCTTCGTCGACCTTTACTACGGAACGCCGACGACCGGGCCGTTCGGACCTCCGGGCTCCCCACCTCTCCGATTCATCGATTCCCTGGCCAGCACGTCCAGCGATCTTTTCAGCCGCGTGATTCTAGGTAGCGCCTTCTCGGGAACGGCGGTTACGGTGTCGGTGATTGGGGACGCGAAGCCCGACCTGATTATGGCGCCCTTCACCGAGTCGGGCGGTGGCCCAGCCCGGGTCTATATTGTGGACGGCAGCCGATTCGCTGGCCTCATGACCCCGTCTAACGTCGTCACGACGGCTGACGTGATTCTTCCTCTTCCGGTCGATTGGAAGACGTTGCCCGCACAGCGCAGTGGCATGATTCGGGACCTCGACGGAAACGGTTACGCTGACTTCGCCATTGGAGAAAATATCGCGACCGGCGCTGGGCGTGTCGCAATCTTCTGGTGAGGGGCATGCTGCCTGTACTGGTCCATCCTACCTAGCGAGGCACGATGTCGCTGGTTGCCGCGATTGTGGACTGGGACGTAGTCGAGGGACCGTCTCTCGAACGGTTGGGCGGTCTCCTTTCGGCTCTTCCCGGCCGAGCTCCCGATGGGCGGTTTTTCGTCAGAGGGCCTCATGCCGCCCTCGGACTGGGACGGCGCATTGTGCGGTCGAGGGAACGGTCAGAAATTCAGCCGCTTCGGGATCAACGGCGACGGCTTTGCGTGGTTGGCGACTTGAGGCTCGACAATCGCGAGGAATTGCGGAGTCTATTGGCCGACGGAACTCGACCTCTGACGTCCGACGTCGCTTTGCTGGCGGCCGGCTACGATCGCTGGCGCGAAGGACTTGCCGAGCGCCTGATCGGTGACTTCGCGTTCGTGATCTGGGACTGGTTTCGTCGTCAGCTCTATGCAGCCCGTGATCCGTTTGGCGTACGATCGCTGGTCTATCGGGCTTGTGACGGAAGTTTGGCCTTGGCCACTGAGCCCGGCCAGTTCCTGGCCTGGCCAGATGTGGATCGAAGCCCGGATGACCAAACCGTGGTCGATTCTCTTTCGTGGAGCTATGCCCACTATGGCTCCACCTTCTTTTCAGGCATTCGCAGCATTCGGCCGGGGCACTATTTGCTTGCGCGGGAATCAGGCCTCCGCGAGGTCAGATATTTTCTCCCGCCCACGTCATTCATCAACTTAAGACGCCGAGCTGATTATCATGAGCAGTTTCAGGTTCTGTTTCGAACCGCCGTCAAAGATCGGCTGGACTCCGAATCGCCGATTGTTTCGCAGTTGAGTGGCGGGCTCGACTCCTCGTCGATTGCCTGTATGGCCCACCGAATCTACGCAGACAGGGGCGAGGTTCGTCCGCCCTTGATCTTGGCGTCGGCCTTGTTCCCCGGAAAGTCCAACAACGAGGAGCCTTTCGTTGATGCCGTTGCCGGGCAAGTGAGCTTTTTGTCCCGGCGCTGGGATGGCAATGTTCCAAGTGGCAGAGAGTTTTCTCGACCCGCCCTCAGTATTCCCGGAGCCAGTGTATCTTTCAACGGCGGATCTGCAGGGGACCTCGACATCGCATCATCGATCGAGAGTCGTGTATTGCTGTCTGGCGAAGGCGGGGACTACGTGACGGGAGAGATGGGTTTGTTCAACGATCTCGTCGTCGCAGGCCGCTGGCTCACGGCCTGTCGGCAAATCGCAATAGCCGAATCGCTCGTTGAGAGAAGATCTCGGACTGCGCAGGCGAAAGCGGCCCTCAAAGCGGAGGCGCCAGCTATCCTAGGTCGCTTGTGGGACATGCGGCGATCGCGACCGGCTCCTTCGCCTCCGCCGTGGTTGCACAGGGACGTGAGTGGGTTGTGGACAGACCGTCATGCACCGATCCCGTCCGAATCGCATCCGTGGCTCAGTCGACTGGAGAGGGAGTGTTGGCGCCACTTGACGATGGCGCGCATGGGGTGGGCGATCGACTGTCGCGGCGTTTATGCGGCTGACGCCGGTATCGAGGTGCGCTACCCCTTCCTCGATACCCGTGTCGTTCGGTTTCTGCTAGCGGTTCCTCCCGAACATCGCCTCGTCGGCGGGATTGGCCGGTGGTTTCATCGTGAAGCGCTCCGAGATTACCTCCCTCCGGCTGTACTGACCCGCGGTACAAAGGGGCGATTCATCGGCGCCGTGGTGGAGTGGGGCTATCGAAGCCTCGCTTCTATCCGAGAAATAATCGCTGGATCGTCCTGGCTATCGGAGAGATTCATCGCTCAGGGCGAGGCACAGAAACTGCTGAATCGGCTGGCTTCGCGGTCACCATCAGACGGGGACTGGAACGAGTGGCGGGACATCCGGTCGATCGTAAATATCGAGACTTGGCGGCGCGCGGTTTTGGAGTATCCTACGTCGAAGGAGAGGTTGCCCATGTCCGAGGTCACCGATGCCAACGAGGACGAGAAAGCCGGAGGCGACGTAGGTTCCGTCGCTGGAAGGCTTCCGTACGCGCCGCCGCGTCTAGTTCCAGTCGGCAATGTGCGCGACCTGCTCGCAGGGGCTCCGGGCAGCACGACCGATGGAGAGCAATTCAATACTCAGCCTTAGTCTCTTCGAAGCGGGCCGTGTTCTTTGGGTCCTACCGCGTGTTGAGTGGGGTCGGCTGACGCAAGGACCAGCCCCATTGGTATCGATGCTTCGCACTCGCGGCAAGGGAGGGCGATCGAGATCGAGGTCTGAAAGGCGATTGCTGCAGAGAGTTATCCATGTGATCGATGGCGCTCTTCCGGACGGGGGGAACTGCTATCGCCGGTCGCTGATCGAGATAGCGCTCGACAAGGTGGCTGCCCAGGAAAGCCTGAACATGGGGTTCGCAGCCGAGGGGGGCCCACGCTCGGGTCATGCGTGGTTGGGGAGGGCCGAAGAGACGAACGGGCGCTACGAGGTGATCGTATCCTTGTAGGGCGCTGCAGCGGCTCCAAGCTCAGCTAGTCCGCTGGGCATCGTGGCTCGGAAAACCGGCACGGCGCGGGCGATGGACGCAAGCCGTTGAAGTGTCACTTCCCAGGTCGTTGCATCGGTGGATGCGAAGTATGCGCTCTCGGTTAGCGCCGCCATGGCGTCAGCCGTCGCCAACCGCGAAGCTGCAATTTGACTACCTTGCCTCCGTTCGGCGTCGAGGAGGAGAAGCCTCCCAAGGGGAATTCTTTCTCCTGTGAGACATCCGTCGAGATCTCCGCAGGTGACGGATTGATCGGGACGGGCTGCCAGAAGGCGTTTTCGCTCGGACAGCCACCTGCGAATGACCGGCTCGCCACCGACGACGGCTGCAGGACCGCTCGGTTCTGTGGCTAGGACCAGCAGATCTTCACTGACGAGCTTGCAACCCGTACGGGCGAAGGCACGTGCACTCGTTGTCTTGCCTGCTCCACTCTTGCCGCAGAAAACCAAGAGAGTGCCACCGACATCGACGGCCGAGGCGTGGAGGAGCCCGATACCTCTCAAAGCCAGCAGTTTCGGGACGACCGTATTCAGGTTGATGAAGGCATCGGATGCCGACGGTTCGACCCCGGCCCGCCAAACCAATGACTCGCCCCGCGACGCTACTTCGCAAACCAGCCTAGTCTTGTCGAACAGGCCGTACCCGTTTGGTGTCGTTTTCCAGACGCAGCAATCCGGAACCGCCGTGGGGAGCGGCGCCGGAAAACCAAGGAGTGCGTCCAGGGTGTCCTGCTCAGCGCTTTTGCTATCAAGGCCGAATCGTCGCACCAGGGCGGCCGAAATGCCCTGGATGGATTCGCCGGCGATCATAGCTGTCCAGACAGCTAGCGCGCTGGAGTTAACACGATACAGGGTACCGGTGATCCGGTTCAGGAGGATCCCTTCGCCCTTGAACGCGATAATAGAAAACGTCGCTCTTAGGGCCTCTAAGTCAACTTCTCGGGTCATCGAGTCCTGTGTCCGTGGATGCTATTCTCAGTGGTTTCTGTCTTTCTGATGGTCCAAACTGCATTCGATGATGGACAGAGCGGCGCGTTTTCGGATGTCAACCCATGTGGTGACGCGCGACGTTGCCGAGGGCTCGTTGCTCGTCAATGTGAGCTCCGGTGCAACCTGGAAGCTAAACAAGGTCGGTACCGACGTCTGTCAATTGATAGATTCCGGCGTGAACGTATCTTCGATTATTGCGAAATTGGCCCGCAATTACGACGTCACCATTGAAACTCTCGAGAAGGACATCGAGGCCCTGCTGGGCCAATTGCGGGAAAATGGCATCATTCAATACCTTCATGCGAGTGGCTCGTCCTGATCGCAGAAGCCTCACTTGGAACTCAATCGCCTGTCAAGGATAGATTCATCCGAAGCACGCATCGCAAGCGAGCTATTCTATATGAATGGCGGTTTATGCGTCGTGCGTGAAATCGCCACGATCCTGGCACCTCACGGGATCGTGATGATGCCGCTGAAGGGCGTCCTGCTCCAGCGTCTGATCTACAAAACGTCCGCATGTCGCCCGATCGGCGACGTCGACATATTGGTTCATCAGTCGGCATTTTCAAGAGCATGCGCCGCCATCGAGGCAGCTGGCTACACGGCGTTCGGCGTCGGACGAGACATTTTTCGCCGGCCGAATCAGATCTTGGAAGTCGACTTGCATCACCGGCTCTCGACGACCATCCGGAGTCGGCTTTCGGGGAGCGACATGCTCCGACGGGGCCGACTAGACGCGGACCTGTTCGGCGCTCGGGTCATCATTCCGAGTCCGCTCGATCTTTACGCCCATTTGCTGCTGCACCTGACTCTCGATTGGGTCAATCACGGCAGGCTTCACCATCCGGAAGATCTTGAAGCGGTTCCGGAGTCGCTGGCGATTACCGTCCCTTCCCTGGTAAGGCACCTCGCAGTTCTGGGCCTGGATCTCCACGCTGGGTTGATGCTGCCCTTGGTCGAGGCGCATCGCCCCGGCGGGATCACGCGGAAGGTGCTCGACTGCTTGAGGCTAACGGAAAGCAAACGCATGGTCGTGGCGGCCTCTCGAAAGTTGTGTCAAGGGGCTGCTCCAGGTTCGGTCGCCCGTCGTGTCGGGGGCCTCATGCTGGCACCTTCCTGGGTCGAAGCCGGTCGAGAGGCCGTTCTGCGTCGCCTCTTCGACCGACAGCGATCGTCCGTCCCCATGTGACAGCCGAAAGCAGAAGCGATAACCCGGGGTCGACGGGCGTTTAGACCCCACTCGCCTTCAGCTTCTTCACTTCCGCGATCAGGGCCGGGATGGCGGTCTCCCAGGTCGCGACCAGGCCGTAGTCGGCGATCTGGAAGATGGGGGCTTCGCCGTCTTTGTTGATGGCGACGATGACCTTCGAGCCTTTCATGCCGGCCAGGTGCTGGATGGCGCCGGAGATGGCGACGGCGATGTAGAGCTGGGGGGCGACGATCTTGCCGGTTTGGCCGACCTGGAGGTCGTTGGGGACCATGCCAGCGTCGCAGGCCGCTCGGCTGGCGCCGAGGGCGCCGCCGAGGAGGTCGGTCAGCTCTTCGAGGAGCTTGAAGTTCTCGCCGGCCTTCATTCCGCGGCCGCCGGACACGACGATCTTCGCTTCGCTCAGCTCGGGACGCGCGCTCTTGGTGGCGTGCACGGATACGACCTCCGAACCGAGAGCCTCGATGGCGCCTGCGGACCCCGCCTCGACGGTTCCCGGCGCGGTCGACGGGGTCGCCGCAGGGAACGCGGTCTGGCGGACGCTCAGGACCGCGATGGGGGACGCGATCTCGACGTCGTTCAGGGCGTTGCCGGCGTAGGTGGGCCGCCGGAACTTGTTGGCGCCGTCGACTCGAATCACGTCGGAGGCCATGCCGGCGCCGAGCAGGGCGGCGGTTCGGGGGAGCACATCCTTGCCGGTCGACGTGGCGGTGGCCACCACCGCGGTGGCACCAGCTGTCTTGACGGCAGCGGCCAGCACGGGGGCGTATGTCTCGGCGAGCGGCGCGGCGAGGCGGGCGTCGTCGAACGCCAGTACGCGGGCGGCGTAGCGGGCCGCTTCGTTCGCGACGGCGCTCACGCCCTGTCCAATCACCACCGCCACGACGGGACCGCCGTGATGGGCGGCCAGCTCGCGCGCGGCCGTCAGCGCCGGCAGCGACGCCGAGCGCAGGGTACCTCCGGAAGCTTCGCAGAAAACCAGGACGGCGCCCATCAGATCACCTTCGCTTCGTTGTGGAGCTTCTGCACCAGCTCTTCGACGCTGCCGACGCGCGCGCCCGCCTTGCGTCCGGGGGGCGCCTCGTACCCGGCGGCGCGCACCAGCGGTGCCAGCGTGACGCCGAGGTCGGCGGGGCTCAGCTCCTTCACTTCCTTCTTCTTGGCGGCCATGATTCCCTTGAGCGACGCGTACCGCTGGGTCTCTTCCCATTCGGCGTCGGGGCCGGCCAGCGCCTCGTTGCGCACGGCTTTCTTGGCGATGATGCGCAGGTCGACGGTGACGACGGCCGGCAGGCGAACGCGCTTCTCTTCGACGCCGGCATCGACCTCGCGCGTGGTGGTCGCGCTCTTGCCGTCGGCGGCCAGCTTGATGGTGGCCAGGAACGTCGCCTGGGGCCATCCGAGCAGCCCGGCCAGGATCTGACCGACCTGGTTCGAGTCGCCGTCGACGGCTTGCTTGCCGAGGACCACCAGATCCGGCTTCTCGCGCTCGACGACCTTGGCCAGAACGCGCGCGACGGAATCCGAGTCGAGGGCCGCGTCGTCGGCCGTCACGAGCAGGCCGCGATCGGCGCCCATGGCCAGCACGCCGCGCAGCTGCTGGGCGACCTCCTTGGGGCCGATGGTCACGGCCACCACCTCACCGGAGCGCTCGCCGCCTTTGCCCTTCTCGGTCAGGCGCAGCGCGGTCTCGACGGCGTACTCGTCGAAGGTGTTGATCTGCCAGGTGGCCGTCGAAAGGTCGATCTTGCCGCCGCCGATCTTCAACTTCTGTTCGGGGTTTGGCACCCGTTTGCACGTCACCAGGATCTTCACGATGCTCTCTCTCCGACCGGCGTCTCGCGGCGGTCTGCTGGTTGGTTGGATTCGCTCGAAGGCTAACCGCTCGCGACCTTGAGCGCCTCTTCCAGACAGAAGAGGATCTCGTCGTCCAGGTCGACCAGGTAGACGGTGGCGGGCTTGGCCTGTCGGTGCGCCCGGAGCTCGTCGACGATGGCGCGCGCGGCGTCCGAGGGATCCACCCCACCGAGCCCCGTGCCCATGCCGGGAATCGCGATGAGATCGAAATTGTGGTGGGCGGCGGCGAGGAGGGCGGCCCGCGTGGCGCGCCGGACGTTCTCGACGGCGACCTTGGTGCCCGGCTCTTCCATGGTGGGCGCGTGAATCACGCGCTTCGCCTGAAGCTGTCCCGCGTTCGTGACGACGGCGGCGCCGACGGCGATCGGGGCCAGCGACATCGCCTCGCGCTGAATCGAAGGACCGCCGCGCCGGGAGAGGGCGCCCGCCACACCTCCGCCCATGATTCCGAGGGAATTGGCGGGGTTGACCACGGCATCAACCGGCATCGTCGTGATGTCCGTCTTGGCCAGATGGACCTGCATGGCTGGGGAACCGAGCGGGAGACAATAACACTCCCTGGATTAGAAGAAAAATTCTTCTGAATCGAATCCGGTTCCGCCCCGGCGGGACGGGTGGAATGCCCGCTTCCGTACGGTGAACGCCGCTACGCCAGAAGGCGGTCGAGCTGCTGCTCGATGTTGGCCTCGTCCTGGGCCTGGGCGACCGACAGCTCCTGGACGATCAGGCCGCGGGCGGTGTCGAGCATCCGCCGCTCGCCAAACGACAGGGGCTTCAGCACCTTCAAGCGATAGAGGTCCCGGAACACTTCCGCCACCTCGAAGAGCGATCCCGACCGGATCTTCTCCATGAATCCCCGGTAGCGCCGGTTCCAGGTCTGGCGGTCGAGCTGCACCTCCTTCTCGCGAAGGATTTGCATGACCTCGCCAATCTCTTCCTTGCCGGCCACGCGGCGCAGCCCAACCTGATCCGACTTGTCGATGGGAACCAGGATACGGTTGTCGCTCTCCAGGACGCGCAACACGTAAAAGCGTTGGATCGTTCCGAAAATCTCTTTGTGCTCGATGCCGAGCACCTCCGCGACGCCCTGGGACGGGTAGACGGCCTTGTCTCCGACGGCGAACTCAGTTTGCACGCGGTTACCTCCGCACGGGCTGGCAAGAGCAGGAAGTGCCGAAAATCACAAGGATTTTTCTTGCAAGCAACGCCCTGTCACACAACGTACCTGTTTGCGCACATGAATGTCAAGAGGCGATGTCGGATGTCGGCGTACGCGCGGGGCTTTTGGGAAAAGAATGTTTTGGGAATCGGAGCGGAATCCCGGAGGCAGGGGGGCCGGGAGACGGCGCGCCTGCCTCCGGCCAGGTGGCAGAGCGTGCGCTGTGTTCGTCGTGATTTTGGATGATCTGGGGTATTTTCGTTCGGGCCATGTCCTTCGGCTACAACGACTTGCCCCCGGCGCCCCCTTCGGTCCAGATCCACCGGGTCGGGGCCTGGAAGTTGTACGCCGGGGCGGTCTTGGCGGCGGTGGGCGTCGGGTTTGCCGGGTACGTCTATCTGGGGCCTTACCTGAAGATCACCAAGGTCGTTCGCGCGCAGGCAGCCGAGCTGAATGACGAGCGCGGGTCGAGCGACCAGATGGTCGCCGAGCACGAAAAGCTGAAGGCGGCGCTGGCCCAGCGCTCCGGGGCGGAGCGTGAGAAGGCGTCGGCGGCGTCGAAGGCCTCGCCGCCGATCCAGGACTACGCGGCCGAGCTGAAGACCTCGCTCGCCGCCGTGGGGGCCGACGTCGCGGTCGAGGACGGTCGTTTGCGCGTGGGCCTGCCGACCAAGGTCTTGTTCGATCAGCCGTTCTCGACGGTGGTCTCGGCGCAAGGCGACGCGGCGTTGAAGGTCATCGCGTCGGCTCTGAAGAAGACGGGGATGCGCGGGCGGGTGCACGCGCCGCTCATTGCGTCGCCGCCGCCGCGCGAGCTGGCTCAGTTCAAGAACATCGGCGAGTTCGAGGTGCTGCGCGCGGCGCGCGTGATGTTGCTCCTGGCCGCCGCTGGCGTGGCGCCCGATCGGGTCATGGTGGCCGGTGAGGCCGGACCGGCGCCGGCGGCGGCGCCGCCGGCCTCGAAGAAGGGGCGGCCAGCGGCGTTGCCGGATCACGTGGACATCGAGCTCGAGCCCGTTTGACCGTGCGCGCCCGCCCCCCGCGGCTGGGTCGAGCCAACGTCGTCGCGCTGCTGGCAGTCTCTTCATTCTTGGCGTTGGCGCGCGTCGTGGGGATCGCGCTGGTCGGGCTGGCGGTCTTGCTGTCGCTCGCACGGGAGGCGGCGGCCTACGATTTCGTGTTGACCGCTCGTACGGTGGGGCAGGGCTATCAAGAGCGACGCTACGGGGTGGGCGGAGCGGCCGAGCTGTTGAGCCGGCGCCGGCTGACCCAGTACCTGTCTCTGTCGGTGTTCGACCTCGAGCCGGCGGCGTGGCGTGGCGAGCACGGTGACCGCAACGTGCTGTCGTTCGAGATCGGGATGCGCTTCGATTCCGACTTCGGCACGTTCATGACGCGGAGGCCGAGCGGGCTCGATTCGATACGCGAGCTCGCGCAGAACCAGCTCGATCTGCTGTACGCGTACCTGATGGCGCGCGATGTGGGTGGACACCTCGATCTGCAGCTCGGACGCCAGCTTCACTACGATCTGGTGGACTTCTATTCGTTCGATGGGGCGGACGTCCGGCTGCACGTGGGGTCGCTCGCAACGGTGCAGGCGTTCGGGGGCACCGAGGTGCGGGGCGAGCTGCCGCTGTCCGCGCC
>Ga0068859_100002997_pt1 | contig 17126 bp, 11 predicted proteins | sample KBSSwiS22_FD_66585 | JGI IMG/M metagenome (GOLD analysis project Ga0068859, IMG submission 66585) | Switchgrass rhizosphere microbial communities from Kellogg Biological Station, Michigan, USA - KBS Switchgrass S2-2 | ecosystem: Host-associated > Plants > Roots > Rhizosphere > Soil ...
CGCCTGCCCGCCACCCATCCCATCGAATCCCGGGTGGCCGTCGGCTCCTTCGTGGCGCCTCGATTCGGTCGTGCGATCGATGTGAATGACCGCGTGGTGCACGGGAGCACCGCCCGCTCGGAATTCCACGGCCCGAACGTATCGCGCGGTTGGAAGCGATGTTCGCACCACCAGATTGCGATAGACGTCGCCGCGGCCGGCGGCCAGGTCGTAGGGTCTTGGTGGTGTGAGGACAAGGTCGGGCTGGCCCGTCTCCCATTGCCCCGCAAAGACAGGTGGTTCCGGTCGGCCGGCGGCCGGTCCTTCGGGGGCGTCTGCGTCAGCCCACCGGCGAATGACGTCGATCTGATCCGTCGCGAGGCGCCGTTCGCCGATGAATGGGACGGGACCGGGCTCGGGCAGCCAGGGCGGCATATGCCCCGTCTGGACCGCCCTGGAAATTTTCGTGGCCTTGGCCCGTGCGCTTTCGTAGTCGAGGAGCGTGAACGGAGTGCCCTGGTCCGGGCGATGACAGGGGGCACACCGCTCGAACACGATCGGGGCGACGTCCTGATTGAACGTCGGCACGTGAGCCGTGATGGCCCCGGGGGGCGGCCGACAGGCGGTGAACGCGGCCACTACCGTCAGCAGGCCAAGCTGTCTGACGGGTTCCCACCTCATGGTTTGCCATCCTCTCGCATTCCATCGCGCGATGCGCGTGGCGATACCGAGTTAACCGTAACCAAACGGTAACCGGAACCCTCGATCGCCCAAATCCCGGTGCTACCATCCGCCCACTTCGAAAGCTGCACATCGACCGTCTGGCCCGACATTGCACGATGGCCGGGCGGGACGTGTATGAGACGGGTGTCTGAGGAGAGTGATCTCATGGCGGTTCATCCGCGCTTGGTGTGGAAAGTCCTGGGGCTTGCCAGTTCCGCGGCCCTGCTCGTCGTGATCCTGGCCGCTTCGGCGGCCGCTCAAGGTGTCACCGGAACCGTGTCTGGCACCGTGAAGGACGAACAAGGTGGCGTTGTCCCCGGGGCAAGCGTCACGCTGATCAACGAGGCGCGAGGCACCAAGCTCGCCCCCGTCGTCACGAACACGCGCGGCGACTTCGTCCTGCCGAACATTGCGGCGGATACCTACACGATCCAGATCGAGATGCCATCGTTCCGCACGCTGAAGCGCGAAGGCGTGGCGATCAGCGCGGGTTCCCAGATCTCGGTAGGCACGCTGACCCTCGTCGTTGGCGGAACGGCAGAAGTGGTGACGGTCACGAGTGAAGCGCCGCTGATCCAGTCGGTCAGCGGCGAGCGGTCGTTCACGGTGACGACCGATGCCGTCTCGAACCTGCCCCTCGCGAATCGCAGCTACGACGGTCTGCTGGCGCTGGCGCCGGGCGTCGCGGTGAATTCCGGTGCGCTGACGCCCGCGACGCGCGTCGGGGGCGGTGGCGACGGGAACTTCATGCTCGACGGCGCGACGGCGATGGATCCAGGCGTGAATCGCCCCGCCACGCGCGTGAGCGTCGAGGCCATCGCTGAAGTGAAGCTGGTGACCTCGACCTATCAGGCCGAGTACGGCCGGTCGAGTGGGTTGCAGATCAACGCGACAACGAAGAGCGGCACGAACCGCTTTCGTGGTTCCGTCTACGACGTCGAGCGCAACTCGAAGTGGAACCAGAACAGCCAGACAAACATCCTGAACGGCGACCCGAAGACGTTCCAGGACGAGCGCGACTGGGGCTTCTCGATTGGCGGTCCGGTCGGCAAACCAGGTGGCAACAACAAGCTGTTCTTCTACTACAACCAGGAATACAACCCCCGCACGTTCGGCAACGAAGTCAACCGCTTCCGGGTGCCGACGCTGCTCGAACGCCAGGGCGACTTCTCGCAATCGACCGACAACAACGGTGCGCTCTACAACCTCATCAAGGATCCGACCTCGACGGCGGCGTGCTCGGCGACCGTGAAGACCGGCTGCTTCCAGGACGGCGGCGTCGTTGGCCGCATCCCGAAGAACCGGCTGTATCCCTCGGGGATGAACATCCTCAATTGGTGGCCTGTGCCCAACGCTGAAGTCGCGGGACAGAACTACAACTACGAGGTCACGGCACCCAAGGTGAACCTGCTCGGCTATCAGCCGATCATCCGGCTGGACTACCAGCCGACGTCGAGCATCCGCGGCAGCTTCAAGTTCCTCGAGTACCAGCAGCCGGCCGACGTGATCCCGGGTACCATCCCCGGGTTCAACGATTCCAAGGAGCACAACTACGGCATCTGGGTGCCGGCCGGCACGTTCAACTGGACGCTGAACTCGACGACCTTCGTCGAATTCAATTACGGCGCGAACTACCACCACCAGGAGGGCTGCTCGATCACCGGCGGCTCGCCGAACTATTGCCAGAGTGGCAATGGGGTGACGGCCGCGGGGAACCGCCTGCAGTCGGGTTTCGGCGACATCCCGTACCTCTTCCCGGACGCGACCATCCTCAGTCCCAACACCTTCTCGTACGAAGTGCTGAACAAGGTGGGCACGACGCAGTGGGACGGCACACGTGTGCAGGCGCCACCGCAGTTTGCCTTTGGCAATCGCATCACGAACTCGCCGCCCAACAACCTCGGGCCGTTTGGCAACTTCATCCTCGATACCCGCAACCGCACGTGGAACGCCACGATCACCAAGGTGCAAGGGCCGCACACCTACAAGTCCGGCTACTACTACTTCCGCAGCTTCCAGCGTCGCGGGCAGGGCAACATCACCGGCAACATCAGCTTCGCGAACGACACGGCAAATCCGCTCGATACGACGTTCGGCTTCGCGAACGCGGCTGTCGGCGTGTTCAGCTCCTATTCACAGCTCTCGCGCTGGGGCGAAGGTGCCTACCTTGCGGTGAACCACGAGGCCTTCGTGCAGGACAACTGGCGCGTGAACAATCGGTTCACGCTCGACTACGGCGTGCGCTTCATTCACCAGGTGCCGCAGTACGACTCGTACGGGTTCAGTTCGAACTTCCTGGCGGAGAAATGGAACCGCGGGTCGGCGCCGGCTCTCTACGTCGCCGGCTGTTCGACGGGAACGTTCCCGTGCACGGCGGCCAACCGGCGGGCGTTGAACCCGGTGACGGGGCAGCTGCTCGGACCGAACTCCGTCCTCGCGGTTGGCACACTCGTGCCTGGTACGGGCTCGACGACCAACGGGGTGTTTGCTGCAGGGGATGGCATTGCCGAGACCAACTACACGTATCCGGCGCTCGGTGTGACACCTCGCGTCGGCGCGGCCTGGGATGTCATGGGCAACCAGAGCTGGGTGGTGCGCGGCGGCGCCGGCCTCTTCTTCGATCGTCCACCGGCCCAGAACATCTACAACACCGTGAACAACCCGCCGTTCTCGCGAAACGTCACAGTTCGGTACGGGCAACTCCAGAACTTGGGGTCAGCGGGCCTGACCACCGAAGCCCCACCCACGCTGACCGTCTGGCAGTACGATAACAAGCTGCCGGCGTCCGTGCAGTGGAACGTCGGTATGCAGAAGACACTGCCGTTCTCGGCTGCGATCGACGTCTCGTACACCGGGCAGCACAGCTACCACACGAATAGCCAGACCAACATCAACTCCATTGACCTCGGCGCGGCATTCGTCCCCGCGAACCAGAACCCGTCGGCGGCGACCTCGGCGTCATCGACGGATCCCACGACGTCCTATGTCTCGACCAACCCGGACCTGGTGCGGTTCTACAAGGGCTTCTCGGCCATCAACCAGCAGCAGCCGGTAGGCTGGCGCACGTATCACTCGATTCAGATCTCAGTGAACCGTCGCTTCCGCCACGGCCTGCTGTTCGGGTTCAACGACACGGTGAGCCTGTACGATCACCAGAACGCGGCACTTCGGCTGCAGCACAACGCGGACGGCACGGTGACGATACGGGGCGACCAGGCGGTAGCGCAGGATCTCTTCGGCGACAACAAGCCGCAAGGGCATCTGATGCGCGCCAACTTCGTCTGGCAGCTGCCCAGGCTGCCCGGTTCGAGCAAAACCATGCAGGCGATTGGCTACGTCGTGAACGACTGGAGTCTGTCGGGAATCTGGTCCGGGGCCAGCGGCTCGGCGTACGCGGCGAACTTTTCGTATCAGAACGGTGGGGGCAACACGAACCTGAGCGGCTCGCCGGATTTCGCGCCGCGCGTCCGCATCGTCGGTGCGACCGGCTCGGGCTGCTCGAGTGATCCGCTTCGACAGTTCAACACTGCGGCGTTCCAAGGGCCTCTCGTGGGAAGCGACGGCCTGGAGTCGTCGAACGGATACCTGCGAGGCTGCTTCGTGAGTCAGACGGATCTCGCGATCGCCCGGACGATCAACCTTGGGCGCGGGAAGAGTGTTCAATTCCGTGTCGACGTGTTCAACGCGTGGAACCAGGCGGCGATCACCGGTCGGTCGACGACGATGAACCTCGCGAGCCCGAGCGATCCCGTCACCGTCACGAACCTGCCGTTCGATGCGGCCGGCAACGTCATTGCCACGCGCTCCACTCCGAAGAACCCGGGCTTCGGCATCGCCACCGGCTATCAGCCGCCGCGCACGATGCAGCTACAGGCACGGTTTTCGTTCTAACCGCACGCCGTTCACGACGCGCGGTGCCTCCGGCTCAGGTCGTAGCGATGCGGACTGAGCCGGAGGCCTTTTCAGGACAATATGACGACTCGCGACGCGTGGATGGCCCTTGCCGGGCAACTGATGGGTTGGGTGGCTGTGTGCGCCGCGCAGCAGCCCGTCTTTCGGTCGACGGTCAACCTCGTGGCGGTGGACGTGCTTGTCGTCGATCGAGACGGCCAACCACATACCGGACTTGGGGTGCGCGACTTCGACGTGTCGATCGACGGTCGTCGCCGGCGTGTCGAGTCTGCGGAGTTCCTGCAATATCTGAGTCGATCAGAGATGGCCTCGCGTCCCGGCGTCAGCTCGGCTGTGCGCGCGTCGAATGACTGGCCGGTTGGCGCGCCGCCGCGCACGTTCGTGATCGCGGTCGACACCTCGAGCTTCACGGCCGGAGAGTCGGCGCACGTGCTTCAGTCCGCCAGGGCATTCGTCGATCGTCTATCGGCGTTGGACCTCGTTGGTGTCCAGACCCTTCCACACGGCCCCACCTTGCCGCCCACCGCCGACCACGCCGCCGTCCGCCGCACGTTGCAGTCGGTTGTCGGCATGCAGGCCATGCGTCCGGGTCAGTTTCACCTCACACCTGCGGAGGTGATCGACATCACCGCTGCCGATGGTGTGATGCAGTCGGGCCCGCGGCCGCCGGGACGCGGCGCGGCCGCCGGATCTGCGGTGGGTGACACCAACGACGCGCTGCGCCAGGTACAAATGCGCGAGTGCCGGTCGGCAACCGATCAAGGGTGCCTCGCCGGAATCCTCGCCGAGGCCGATGCGATCAACCGCCAATTCGACGACGAGGCGGAAGAGACGCTGAGCAGCCTCGACCGCGTGATCAATGGGCTCGCGGCCTACCCGGCGCGTCGCACGATCGTACTGCTGAGCGCCGGTATGCCGGTCAGCGATCGCCAGGGCAACTGGCACTCGGGCGGTGGTCGTGCGCGACGGATCGGACAGACTGCGGCGCGGGCGAACGCGACCATCTATGCACTGCACGTCGATCGTGGTTACAGCGACGTCTTCTCGGCCGAGGCTCGGCGCCCGCGGCAGGACATCACGCGCGAACGCGAAGTCGAGCAAATGCTGCTGAGCGAGCTGGCGGAGACGTCGGGCGGCACGCTTCTGTGGGCGCCGACCGCGAGTGCCGACCCCGCGCTCGCACGGCTCCTGCGGGAAACCTCCGCGTACTACCTGCTGGCCGTCGCGCCGGAACCGCGGGACTTCGACGGCCGTTCGCATCAGCTCAGGGTGAAGACCACGGCAAAGTCGGTGGATGTGCGAAGCCGGTTGTTCGTCCATCTACCGAGGTCGCGATAGGTGCCGCAGGAGAAGAGAATAGTGATGATGCGCAGACTTGTAGCAATGAGCTGGGTGTGGGGCGTGGCGGCAATGCTCGCCGTCGCAAGTGGAGGCCTGTCGCTGGCGCGCGAGGATGTTCCAGTGCCGGTGGTCACGAAGATGGCTTCCGAGCGGGCAGGTGCGCCGACGCGCAACTATCCCTTCTTTTCGACCGACATCGTCCTCCAGAACTACGGCTATGTCGAAGAAGAGTTCTTCTACGAGGGTAAGGCCAACACCTACACGACACCTGAGTTTGGAAAGAATGCCGAGGTCAATGCGAGCGGCATTCCTTACCGATCACGACTACTCGTCCGGCGGCCGGCGCAGGCATCGAGATTCAACGGCATCGCGATCGTCGAGTGGCTGAACGTCACGAACGGCTACGACACCGACGTACTCTGGCTGTATCAGAAAGAGTTCTTCCTGCGTGAGGGCTACGCCTGGGTGGGCGTGTCCGTTCAGGATGGTGGTGTCTCGCGGCCGCCGAATGGCATCAAGGTGTGGAGCCCCGCGCGCTACGGCTCACTCAATCTGAACGGCGGCGGCTCGGTCACGGACGCCTCGCTCAACTTCGACATCTTCTCGCAGGCTGGCGCGGCCGTGAAGCGCGTGCCCGCCGTGCTGGGCGGGTTGAAAGCCACCCATGTCATCGCGGCAGGGCAGTCACAGTCCGCGTCCCGGATGGGACCGTATTTGAATGGCGTCCACACCCGGAATCCAATCTACGACGCAGCGTTCCTGACGGTGAGCAATCAGCCGATGCGCACCGATCTCACGATTCCTGTGATCAAGGTCCTCAGCGAGACCGAGCGTGCGGTGAGCCGCAGTCAGCCGGACTCGGCACTCGTCCGCGTGTGGAACGTCGCCGGGGCAACGCATTCGGAGCAGTACTCGCTGCTGTCACGAGCGGCTTTCCTCATGCGGGATCTGAATTTGCCGGCAGTCGACGCCTGTGACACGCCCGCGCGGTCGCGTGTCGAGATTCGATATGTGTACAACGCCGCGGTTGATGCCTTGGTGAAATGGAGGAAGTCTGGCCTCCAGCCGCCCCACGCTCCAGCGCTGATCTTCGACGAGACCAGCGTCACGGCGCCGGCCCAGGCCGGCCGCGGGCGAACGCCCGTCGGGCAGGCGGAAAAGCCGCTCGAGCGCGACCCGTTCGGCAACATCCTCGGCGGTATTCGTCTGGCCGAGATCGAGGTGCCTGTCGCCAGGGAATCCGCCGAGCTCTGCGGACTCGGCGGCACGCACGTGCCCTTCGACACCGCCACGTTGAATCGGTTGTACCCGACGCACGCGGTGTACGTCGGCAAGGTCACCGCCGCAGCGCGGGCGATGGTGAAGGCGGGATTTCAACTGCCGGCCGACGCCGAGCAGACCATCGATACGGCGAGGCGCTCAATCTATGGGACCCAACTGGTCTGCGGGCCTCTGTGCGCCGACGAAAGTCAGTTCCCGAAACATCCATCCTCGATGCTGCTCGCCAAGCAGACGTCCTATCTGATGATCAAGGACGGAGATTCGCTCGTGAGGATCATGGACGACGTGACGCGGCGAATTGCCGAAGGCTACACGCTCGGCACGGACCCGAAGGCGAAGGCGAAGTTCGCGGATGCCGCGAAGGGTCTGGAGTTGTACATCGCTCGCACCAGAGAGCTCCGTGCGCGAGGCAACATGCCGGCTGAGACGGAAGCCCTAATGGTGACTCAAGCGACCACACTTCAGCAGAAGGTTACGGCGCTCACGCAGTAGGAAGCACGCAGGGGCATTTCTGGTCCAGAATGTGTCATGCACAAACACATCGCTGTGACCGTCATTCTCGGCGCACTTGCCTTAGCTGCTCCGTCCACCGCGGCCCAGGCGCCCGCCCCAACTCCCGCGCCAGCTGCCAGTGTCGTCGTCGCGACCCCGACCTACGCGTCTATTCCCATGGAAATCATGGTGGACCGCCCGGCCGCGGAGGTGTGGAAGAGAGTCGGCAAGTATTGCGACATCGGCGAGTGGCTGCGCGTGGCGTGCACGATCACGTCGGGCAAGGACGGTGAGTTCGGCGCGGTTCGTTCCGTTGGCAACGAGGTTCTCGTGGGCAAGACCGAGCTCTCGTACACCTACACCCAGCCGCCCCGCGAGGGCCGGCCGTACAACCTCTATCACGGCACGCTCGAGGCCCGCCCCGTGACGGCCACGACGTCCAAGATCGTCTACACGCTGTTTTTCGACAACTCGATGTTGGCCGACGATGCCGCGCGAGAAGCGGATCGCGCAAGAAGGAACACCCAGTTCATGACGGCGCTGCAGAACATGAAGATCCTTGCGGAGGGCGGCACGCTCCCGCCGGCGCCGCCGAGGGCGGGTGGGCCCGGCCGGAGCAACTAGGCGAGAATGGAAGGCGAATTCACGAAGCTCGGCCGTCCCGCGCTGATGGTGTTCGTTCGCCATGGTGAGTCCGCGCGGAACGTGGCGAAGAAGCACAACCGTTTCTTTCTCGATGACGAGTCACGCAAGTCCGTTCAAGGCGTGCCGGACTGGCAGGTGCCGCTGACCGAGGAAGGTTGGCGGCAGGCGCGAGTGACCGGCCGCGGCCTGCGCGAGCGATTCGGAGCGTTCGACTACGTCTATCACTCGGGGTACCGACGGACGGAAGACACGGCCGCGGGCATCCTCGAAGCGTATCCACCGGAGGAAGCGGCGCAAATGCTCGTGCGCATGAACCCGTCAATCCGCGAACGCGACAACGGCTACACCTACGACATGACGACCGCCGAAGCGGAGGCGGCGTTCCCCTGGCTGCAGAGCTACTGGGACACCTTCGGCCCGTGGTTCTCCCGTCCTCCTGGTGGCGAGAGCCTGGCCGAGGTGGCCCAACGCGCCTACACGTTCCTGAACACCGTGTTTCGCGATCGCCCTGGCCGCCGAGTCCTTGTCGTGACCCACGGCGGCACGCTTCGGGCGTTCCGTTTTCTCCTGGAGCGGTGGACGTTCGACCATGTCTCGAAGGAACTCCGAGCCTACAGCACGCCCAACTGTTGCGTGACGTCGTATCACTTCGACGAAGAGAAGCATCGGCTGGTCCTGGGCGAACTCAACACGGTCTACGGCGACTGGCGGCCGGCATCGACGATTGAGTAGACGCCCATCCTCCCAAGCCCTGACCCCAAACGGGCTTCCATCTCGAACTGCCACAAAAGCTCGCCTTCGAGCGTTCTTGTGATGTGAACGCACGGAGCATGACTGTATCGAGCGAGATCGCCAGCCGCGACACGGGTGCGTTGGATCGCATGTTTCGCACCCACTACGAACGCGTGGCCCGCGTCATTGGCCGGGTCATTCATGACCAGGCCCGCGCGGAGGAACTGGCTGTCGATGTCTTCCTGAAGTGGTGGCGAAACCCTTCAGCCCATGGCGATCACGCCGAGGGCTGGTTGTATCGGACCGCGGTCCGGCAGGCCCTCGACGAACTGCGTCGTCAACGTCGACGCGAGCGCGTGGAGTGGTTGCTCCAATACGCGCTTCGAACGCCACCGACACCGGAACACCTGTATGCGGCGAGCGAAGAGCAACGGCGTGTCAGAGACGTGCTTGCTGCCGTCTCGCACCGGCATGCCGAGCTGCTGTTACTGCGGCATGAGGGATTGAGCTACCAGGACATTGCGGTCGCGCTCGATCTCAAGGCCACTTACGTCGGAAGTCTCCTGAGCCGTGCGCAGGACGCCTTCCGCAAGGAGTATGTGAAACGCCATGGAACAACATGATCGAGAGCGTTGGATGTTCGATCGGCTCGCCGTACTGGAGCCAGGGTGGAATCCTGAAGTGGCGCGGGCCCACACCGTGCTGCAGGACCGACTCGTGTCTCGGCGACCGCTGTCCTGGATCTGGGCGCCAGTCGCGGTTGTGGCGGTGTGCTTCGTGCTGGCCGTGATTCCGCAGACGCGTGCGGCGGCGCAGGAGGCATGGGCGCGGTGGACGATGGGCCGGTTCGATGTGATCCGCGTCGACTTGTCCAAGCTGCCTGTGCAAACGCACGTGACGATGAATGGGCCGTTGCCGCAGCGCGTCAGCCTCGAGGACGCCACCAAGGCCGCCGGGTTCGCACCGTATCTGCCGGAGTCTGGTGTCGCCGCCGGAGTGCCGGAGTTGATGGTCATCGCTCCTGTGACGGTCGACCAGACCGTACGCGTGGCGGACCTGCAGGCGGCGCTTCGCAGCGTTGGCGCTGCCGATGTGCAGGTACCGGCCTCGTGGGATGGCGCGTTGCTGCGAACCGAGATTGGACCGATGGTCGGCGCCGACTATCCGGACGGAACCGAGGTGCTGCAGGTTCGGCCGATCGCGTTCTACGCGCCGGCTGGGTTCGCCCTCAACACCTTTGCGGAAGTGGCGTTCCGAGCCGTCGGGCTTTCCGCGCGTGATGCCCGGGCCGCCGGGCTCGCATTTGCGATTCACCCGGCTTGGCTGCTCGATATCGCGAAGGACGAGCCCGTGGAACTGCAGGATCTGTCCTTGCGCAACGGGAAGGCCCTGTTGATCGAGGAGTTCGGCGGGGAGCCGGCCCAAAGGCGCACGACGATTCTGAGGAATACGACGGATCGGATGTTCGTGATCGCGGCGAAGACGCGTGAGATTGCCGTGGCGGTTGCCGAATCGCTCCCGTGAGGCACGCGTCGGTCGCGGGCAGAGGACCACGGACCTTTGCCCGCGACCCGATTACGTCGTGCGGTGAGTCGCAAGCTTCAGGATCTGGTCGATGGCTCGCAGAATATCGAGGCGGCCTGCCTGCGTCGTCGACGAACTCACGAGTACCTCCGGCACATCGAGTCCAGCCTCAGTGGCACGCTTGGTAAAGGCGGCCACGTTTGCGCGCACCTGCGCCTGCTGCTTGTCGGCCTTGGTGAAGACCAGCGCGCTCCGGACAGAGGTCGTGGCCAACCAGGCCAGAAACTCCAGATCGATACGCTGCGGCGGCAGGCGCGAATCGATGAGCACGAACACGCAGGCTAGGTTCGGCCGGTTGGCCAGATAGTCCACCGAGGCCTGCTGGAACTCAGCCTTGTCTTGTTTCGGCCCCGCGGCGAATCCGTATCCCGGAAGGTCGACCAGCCGCCACGTGTCGTCGATTCGAAAGAAGTTGACCAGCCGGGTCCGCCCCGGCGTGGCGGAAGTCTTCGCCAGGCCCTTCGAGCGCGTGAGCATGTTGATCAGGGACGACTTGCCGACGTTGGACCGGCCGATCAGGGCGAACTCCGGCAGCGTGGCCCGCGGGTACGATGTTTCTGCCGGAGCACTGGTTTCGAAGACGGCGGTCTTGATCTTCACTGGACAAGAGTACCTGATGCCACCGTAAGGGCGTTGTTCACCCAGGTCCACCTCCGGCTGACGAGACTGGACAGCCGCTTCGTGCCATCACTCGCGGAGAATTCGGCAAAAGAGAGAAGGAGCATCGGGTGAAATCGTCCTCGAATGATGACGCCTCGTGGCCGCTGCGCCCGCAATCCGTCAGGCGGACCCCAATAAGCTCAAATCATGTTGGCAAGCAAGTTGCGATGGAGGTGGGTACCATGCGTCCTACCAGACTCTTCACTTCTTCCTTGGCACTCACGGCGGCGCTGACCCTTGCGGTCGCGCCTGCCAATGCACAGCAACGAAATGGCAATCGCGGCTCAGAACAACGCGGCGGTGGCCAGCAGCGCGGGGGCGGCCAGCAGAACGGCGGCGGCGACCAGCAGCGCGGGGGCGACGACCGGCAAGGCGCCCAGCGCAGCCAGGCCGTTCCGCGCGGGGATTACCGGCGTGGCCAGGCGCCACGCGGCGTGTCGTCTCGGCCCTACACGGTGTTCCGCGGGAATTCAGGCGGCTATGGCGGCGGATACAACGTCCGTGGCAGCGTCCGCTTCGCGCCGCGCGTGCTCGATCGATATGCCTTCATCATCGGCGGATCGCGCTTCTCTCGGCCGTACTACACCTTCCGTCCGCGGCTGAGTCTCGGTTTCGGTCTCTCGCTCGGATACGCCGTGCCGTATCCGGCCTACGAGACGCCCTACTACTACGGAGGCTACGGCAGCTCGTATCCCTACGGGTCCTCGTATCCGTCTGACTCGTACTACGGCAACTACTCGTCCAACTACGATTCCAACTACGACACCCGGTCCTACGACGGGCCGGCCTACAACGACGATTCGCTCTCGAACGGCCAGCAGCCTGGCGGCTTGAGCTTCACGATCTCGCCCGTGAACGCAGCTGTCTTCGTGGACGGCACCTATGTGGGAACGGCCAACGAGTTCGGGGCCACGGAGCAGCCATTGGGGCTCGCGCCCGGCCGGCACCGCATCGAAATTCGCGCCAACGGCTACCAGACGATGGCGTTCGACGCGGACGTGGTGGCGGGCCAGGTGCTCCCGTATCAGGCGACCATGCGGCGGTAGTCCGGGCTGCGGGCTGCAGACAGCAAACTGAAGGCGGTGTTCGCGCAGGCGGGCACCGCCTTTTCTCGTGTACGCGGTCTGCAGACCGCAGCGCCTGGTTCGGGAACCGGTAAATCAGTGTTCCGTAGCTGCGGCGCGGCCTGCGCTGGAGCCGCGGACGCAAAGTCCGCGCTCATCCGTGACCTCAGACCTCAGCGACGAACTGCACCGCGGGGTTCTGACGCTCGGCGTACTCGAGGGCCCAGGGAGACGGGAACAACAGGATTTCTCGCCCGGCTCGGTTGGCCGTGACCATGACGTTTGGACCCAGTCCCTCCAGCGATCTGGCCGCGCCCACGTGGCCTTCAAGGCCGCGCGCGGTCACGTAGGTGAGCGCTTCGAGGTGGCATTCGGTTCCGTACTCCGATTTCAGCCTGGCGACGATCACCTCGGCTTGCAGCGCGCCGACCACGCCAACGATTGGGTCGCGACCGCCGGCGCGCGAGAAGAGGACCTGCATCAGGCCTTCTTCCTCGAGCTGCCGCACGCCGTCGTCGAACTGTTTGCGGCGCGTGTCGTCCAGGCACAAGCGGCTGAAGTGTTCGGCGGGGAATCGGGGGATGGGGGGGAACCGCACGCGACGACCGCTGTAGATCGTGTCGCCGATGGCAAACCGGCCCGGATTTATCAGGCCGACCACGTCGCCAGCGTAGGCCTCCGCTGCGGTCTGGCGATCCCGTCCGAAGAGGCGAACGAGCCTGGCGGCTCGAATCGTGTCGTCGAGGCGTTCGTTCGTGACGGTCATGTCCTTGACGATTTGTCCCGAACAGACCCGTACGAAGGCGATACGGTCGCGATGGCGCGGATCCATGTTCGCCTGAATCTTGAACACGAATCCGCTGAAGTCCGGCGAGGCAGGATGCACCAGGCCGTTATCGCTTGGCCGCGGACGCGGCGCCGGCGCCAGATCCTTCAGGGCCTGAAGAAACGGCTCGAGGCCGAAGTTGGCAATCGCGCTGCCGAAGTACACGGGAGTTTGCCGACCGGCGAGGTACTCCTCGCGATCGAACGTCGTGCCGGCGGTCGCCACCAGCGCGCTCGATTCGAGAAAATCCCGATGCGCCTCTTCACCCGCGAGCTCAGCGATCCGTGGATCGTGCTGATCGGACACGTCCATTGGCGCCCGTCGCTGGCCCTGCGCGTACCGGTCGTAGAGCATCACGACGTGCTGCTGCAGATCGTAGACGCCGCGAAATCGGTCGCCGCGGCCTATCGGCCAGTTCATCGGCGCCGCGTGAGTCCCAAGCACGCTCTCGATCTCGTCGAGCAGCTCCAGCGGATCGCGCCCGTGCGTGTCCATCTTGTTGACGAACGTCAGCATCGGCAGGCGATGGCGCTTGGACACATCGAACAGCTTGCGTGTCTGTTCCTCGATGCCCTTGGCGGCGTCGATGACCATGACCACACTGTCGGCCGCGAGTAACGAGCGGTACGTGTCCTCGCCGAAGTCGCGGTGACCCGGCGTGTCGAGCAGGCAGAGACGATGGTCGTCGAGGTCGAACTCCAGGGCCGTGGACGTGAGCGAGATCCCGCGTTCGCGCTCCATCTCCATCCAATCCGACACGACGGCGCGGCGGGTCTTGCTGCCTCGCACGGCGCCGGCGAGTTCGATGGCGCCGGCGTACAACAGCAACTTCTCGGTGAGCGTCGTCTTGCCGGCGTCCGGGTGAGAAATGATGGCGAACGTTCGGCGCCTGGCTACCTGTGCGGCCAGTTCTGGGCTGATTTGAAAGTCTGTCGTCGTCATGGTTATGAGACCGGGTCTCCCGTATTCATCAGGGGAGACCCGGTCTCTTGTGTCGTGACTAGTCTACCCCCGACCCGAAAACGAGGGGCGCCATCAGAAGGTCGGGCTCAGTCGACGCGCAGGGCGTCGACTGGGTTGATCGCCGTGACCCTCCGCGCCGAGAGCAGGCAGACGACGATGGCGACAAGGAGCAGCACGACGACAGCTGCGATTGGGATGATCGTTCCGCCCGTGTGCATGCTCGGGAAGCCGTTGGCGATGACGCGCGATAGTGCGAATGCGCCAAGAATGCCGATGCTTGCGCCCACCGCAGCCACCCGGAGGCCGGCTCCGACGATCAACTGGAGCACGCTGTGGACCTGGGCGCCAAGGGCCAGGCGGATCCCGATCTCCGGTGTCCGCTGGACGACCATGCGTGACATCACCCCGTAGATGCCAATCAAGGCCAGAAACATCCCGAGAGCCGCGAATGCAACGAGCAACTGGCGTACGACGTCGATTTGCGACGTGAGCGATCCGACCAATGCTTCCGCCGACGAGACGTCTTTCACGACGATGTCGCCATCCAGATCGGCGATGGCGGAGCGCAATGCTCCGGCGAGCGTCTCGGGTGGAACGCCCGCAGTCCGAATCGCGATGATGCTCGGCGTTCTCGGATCCTGGGCCGCAGGCTCGTAGATCTGAAATGCATTCGGAGGCTGGGCGATGTCAATCGGCCGGGCGTCTGCGACGATGCCCACGATCGCCATCCACTCGGGGGCGCCCTTCTCGGTGATGCTGACGCGGCGTCCCAACGCAGACTGCTCCCGGAAGAGCATGCGGGCGAGACTCTCACTGATGACCGCGACCTTGGTGGTTGAGGCGGTGTCCGCATCCGTAAATGTCCGGCCGGCGATCAACCGCGTGCCGGTGACGCGGAAGTACTCCGCGCTCGTACCGTTGAGCATCGTCCTCAGTGGCGCGCTCGTGACGCCCTCGGCCTGGACGTTGGCGGCTCCGCGCAGGCCGAGGTAAGGCAGTCCGTAGCTGACGCTCGCCGCGATCACTCCGGGCATACGGCGCAACCGTTCGATCGCGCGGGCGTGGAATGCTGCGATGGCCGCTTCGTCATCGTATTTGTCCGCTGGCAGCTGCACGCTGCCCTGCAGCACGTGATCCGAGTGCCAGCCGTAGTCCTCGGAGAGCAGCCCGGCGGTGCCAAACATGAAGAGGCCGGCCCCTGTGAGCAGGATGGTCGCGAGTGCGAACTGCGCCGCAATGAGGAAATTCCTGACCCTCCGCGGGCGCGGCCCAGACGTCTGGGTGCGTCCGCCCGCGCTCAAGACGGTGTTCGGACTCGTACGCAGCGCAAAGAGACCAGGCGCCAGTCCCACGAATACCGCCGTCAACGCACAGCTCATGGCGGCAAACGCGAGCACGTGCCAGTCGAGGGGCAGTTCGATCCCTCCGGCGTCCGTCAGGTTCGCGCGGAGCCAGCTCGACGTCCAGAGGGCGACCACGATGGCTGACGCGCCGCCCGACACGGCCAGGAGCAACGCTTCGAGCAACAGCGGTCTCATCAATTGAAACCCCGACGCGCCGAGGGCCGCCCGCACGGCGGATTCACGATGACGCGCGATCGCCCCGGAGAGCAGGATATTGGCGAGATTGGAACACGCGATGAGGAGCACGCATGTTGCCAAGCCGATGAGCATGGCCACCACCAGCTTGCCTGTAGGGCCAGTAGTCGAGAGTGGAAGGCCCTCGCTCCGCCACGATACGCGTAGGTTGCTTGCGGGACGGTCAGCGCTGATGCGGGTGCCAGCCGCGGCGACGAAGGCGTCGCCGGCCGCCGCCCCGAGACCGTCCCGTCTGCGACCGATGATGCCCACCCTGGTGGTGTCTTCGCCCTGCCGGCGATCACGGCGAACCAGAAGAGGACTCAACAGTCCGACGCGACCGAATAGCCGGTGGTCGCGCGCTTCCGCCGGAAGTACGCCGATGATCTCGTACGACTCGTCGCCGGCATGAGCGATGCGGCCGACCACGTCTCGCGAGCCACCGAACTGGTCCTGCCACGTCCGGTAGCTGATGACCGCGACGCGTGCGCCGGTTCGGTCGTCGTCCGCGGTGTACGGCCGGCCCATGAACGGTTGCACCCCAAGAATCTTGAAAAGGTCGGCGGACGCAAACATCCACTGCACGGAGCCCGGCGCGTTGTCGAGCGCCGCGTTGCCGAGACGGTACGCTGCAAATTGGCCGAACGGCTGTTCCTCTGCCTTGAGGCTCAGATAGTCCGCCGGTGAGAAGTCGCCGTACTGATTGTCGGGCGTGGTCCGATAGAGACGCACGATGTTGCCGGCATCGGGGAACGGAAGGGGGCGCCACAGCAGGCTGTTGGCCAAGGAGAACATCGACGTGTTCAATCCGATGCCCAGCGCCAGCGTCGTGATCGCGACCAGCGCGAATGTGGGTCGGCGCGCGAGGGCGCGCCAGGCAGACTTCAAATCCTGCGTCAGGCCGCGGAACGGAAGAGGCCGGCGAGTGGGCGGCGGGGATGGTGGCATTACATGGAGAATACGCGCCAGCGAGGCCATGGTGAACGAAGGGAGCTACTTGGCCGTCCGTGGCCGCTCGACGACCAGCGCCGGGCAGGTGAGTTTCAGGACGTGGACCAGGTCATGAGACACGTTGTGGATCACGGCATCCGTGCCCTGATCGATCAATCGCGTCAGCAGAATCTTTGAAATGCCAATCCAGGAGTCATGCATTTTCTGACTGGCGAGGAGGCGACCTTCGTGGCGATCCGTCAAGAGCTGTTGCTTCGGCCACGCTGTCGCGCCAGTCGAGGCGGCACGTGCGGGATCCGTGTCGAGGCGATAGTCGTCGGCCGAAACGGCGCCGCGCGGATGGCCGTCCTCGAGCGCGCCGTCTGACCGTGAAGAAGCCGTGACGTACACATGCGC
>Ga0068859_100002999_pt1 | contig 17118 bp, 6 predicted proteins | sample KBSSwiS22_FD_66585 | JGI IMG/M metagenome (GOLD analysis project Ga0068859, IMG submission 66585) | Switchgrass rhizosphere microbial communities from Kellogg Biological Station, Michigan, USA - KBS Switchgrass S2-2 | ecosystem: Host-associated > Plants > Roots > Rhizosphere > Soil ...
TTGGTCATGGTTGCGCTGGTGGCCTGTTTCATTCCGGCGCGGCGGGCGACCAGGATCGATCCCATGATTGCGCTGCGCTACGAATGAGACTCGCGTTAAGAACGAAAAGGAGCATTATCAAAATGCAAACATTTTTTCGTGACCTTCGCTATTCGGCTCGAATGTTAATTAAGAGCCCGGGCTTCACTGCCGTCGCGGTGCTTTCAATTGCGCTCGGTGTCGGCGCGAACACAGCCGTGTTCAGTGTCATCAATACCGTGCTGCTGAAATCGCTGCCTTACAAAGATCCTCAGAGCCTCATGCTTCTTTGGGGGACCAGCGAGAGTGATGGCGCACTGCGTAATCGCAGTCAGGTTTCGGCCACGGATACGGCTGATTTTCGCAAGCACAGCACAAGTTTTGAAGAGGTCGCGACCTACTCTGGATGGTTCCCGATTATGACCGGTGACGGCCGCGCCGAACGAGTCCCGGCAATTCAAGTGGGCGATGGCTTTTTCAACGTGATGAAAGGCACACCCATCCTCGGGCGGGTTTTTACGGCGGAAGAACAGCAGGATGGAAAGGACTTCGTGATCGTGCTGGGCTACGGCCTCTGGCAACGACGGTTCGGTGGTGATCCTGAAATCGTCGGTAAGAAGGTGCTGCTTAACAGCCGGCCTTACACGATTGTCGGTGTCATGGGGCCGGACTTTCGCGCGTTACCCTCGACTTTGGTTTTGCCTGAAGGCCAGTTTTACCGCCCCGTGGCCGAAGGCTATGACGACTCAAAACGTGACGAACGGCATTTGCGCGCAATTGCTCGCCTCAAACCGGGCGTAACCATCGGTCAGGCGCAAGCCGAGATGACGGTGCTCGCGCAACGTCTCGAGCAAGCGTATCCGTTGACCAACAAAGGACGCGGTGTGCACATAGCTTCGATTACGGAAGACACAATCGGCGGAACAAGCCGTGCGCTATGGATGATCCTCGGCGCGGTTGGCTTTGTGTTGTTAGTCGCCTGCGCCAACGTAGCAAATCTGCTCCTCGCGCGTTCCACGGCCCGGCAAAAAGAGATGACCATTCGTTCGGCAATCGGCGCCGCCCGGGGTCAACTGATCAGACAGCTTCTGACTGAGAGTCTGGTGCTGGCGGCACTGGGAGGTGGCCTTGGTTTGTTGATCGCTTTCTGGGGCACCGGACTGATCGAGAAGGTAGGGTCGAAGATCAATCCGATGTTCAACGGCTTCACGATCGACCTGCGTTGTCTGGCATTCACCTTAGGCGTCTCGATTATCACTGGTCTGATTTTCGGACTCGCGCCGGCTTTGCAGATGTCCAGGCCGAATCTGGCCGAGTCGCTCAAGGAGAGCGCCCGAGGCTCGGGTGGATCGGTGAAGGGAAATCGCTTGCGCGGCGCGTTGGTGATCACCGAAGTCGCCATGACTCTGGTGCTTTTGGTCGCTGCCGGCTTACTTGTGCGCACGCTGCTGCGTCTGAATCGCGTGGACAAGGGCTTCAATTCTCAGAACGTCCTGACGATGAATATCGGATTGCCCAGCCTGAAATACCCCAAACCGGAAAATGTGATCGCTTTCTACCAGCAGGCGACCGAGCGGATTTCAGCTCTGCCAGGCGTCAAGGCTGCGGGAATAACCAGCGTGCTGCCACTGAGCGATAACTTTGATGGCCGCGGGCTGGATGTAGAAGATCATCCCAAGCCGCGCGGTGAAGAATACAACGTGGATCTTTATGTGGTGACGCCCGGTTATTTGCGCGCTATGGAGATCCCTTTGCAAAAAGGTCGCACCATCACCGAACACGACAAAACAAGCACCGAGAAAGTCGCTTTAATTAACCGGAGGATGGCCGATGAATTGTGGGCCAACCAGGACCCGATTGGTAAGCGCATAAGATTTTCCGGCGAGGATAAAAACCCCTGGTGGACCATTGTCGGCATCGTTAATGATGTTTCGCAGTACTCGCTCGATCAGAAAGCGCCCATGCAGATTTATTTGTCGCATGAACAATTTCCGACGTCGTTCAACACTATCGTCGTCAAAACCAACGGCCAGCCTGAAACCGTGACTGCGGCTGTTCGCAACGCGATCCTGTCGGTCGATAGCGAACAAGCGATTTTCAACGTTGCGACATTGCAGGAGTTGCAAGCCAACTCAATTCTGTTGCGGTCGTTTTTCATGCTGCTTCTGATCATCTTTGCCTTGCTGGCTTTGGTTCTGGCGGTCGTTGGGATTTATGGCGTGATGTCTTACGCCGTGACCCAGCGCACACAGGAGATCGGAATTCGGCTCGCACTGGGCGCCCGCGCCGGGGATGTTCTGAGTTTGATCCTGCGAAACGGGATGATCTTAACGTTAGCGGGTGTGTTGCTTGGATTAGCCGGCTCGTTTTTCCTGACGCGTTTGTTGGCCACATTGCTTTTCGGCGTGGAACCAACTGATGCAGCCACCTTTGCTTCAGTATCGATCGCCTTAATCGTCGCCGCGTTTGTTGCCTGTTATATCCCTGCGCGACGCGCCACCAAAGTCGATCCGCTTGTTTCGTTGCGGTACGAATAATTTCCAGGGGGAGCTGACGTTTATGGAGACTCTATTCAAAGACATTAAGTATGGTATTCGAAGCTTCATGAAGCGTCCGGGCCTCACTGCGGTGGCGCTGATCACACTGGCGTTGGGAATCGGCGCCAACACCGCAATCTTCAGCGTGGTAAACGCAGTGGTGCTGCGACCGCTGCCTTACGAGGACCCGGACCGGTTAGTCACGCTTTGGGAAACGATGCCGGGAAGCGATCGGCGCTCGGTGGCGCCCGGGAACTTTGTTGATTGGCGCGCGCAGAACCAAAGCTTCGTGGAATTAGGCGCAACGTTTTATGGCAACTTCAACGTTACCGGTGATGGCGAGCCGGAGCGAGTCGATGGGGCCACAATTACCTCCAATTTTATGCACGTCCTGGGCGTGCACCCGCAGTTGGGCCGAACGTTTCTGAGTGATGACGATGAACATCAAGACCGTAACCTGGTACTGATTAGCGATAGCCTCTGGCGACGACGGTTCGCAGGCGACCGTAACGTCGTGGGCCGCGCCATCACCATTGACGAACAATCCTACACGGTCGTCGGAGTAATGGCGCACCGTTTTCAGTTTCCGGAGCGGTCAGAGTTGTGGGTACTGGGCCGCAACCGTGGCGCCGTGCCGCTGTCGCTTTTGGCTCAAGCACCTAATGACGATTGGGTTCACAACCGCGACGCACACTTCATCCGCGTGATTGGTCGACTGAAGCCCGGTGTTAGCCTTTCACAAGCGCAGTCTGACATCGCCGGTATCACCCGCCGGTTGGAACAGGAATTTCCGAAGACCAACGGCGGCCTGGGATCAAATCTGGTTCCGCTGCATACGCAAATTGTCGGTGAAGTTCGCTCAACACTTTTTATTCTGCTGGGCGCGGTGGGCTTTGTCCTGCTCATAGCCTGCACCAACGTCGCCAACCTGATGCTCGCGCGGGCTTCACAACGCGAGCGCGAAATAAGTGTACGAGCGGCGGTCGGCGCAAGCCGTCGTCGCCTGATCCGGCAGTTGCTGACCGAAAGTCTGACGCTTAGCAGCCTCGGGGGTGTTGCCGGTTTGCTTGTCTCAATTTGGGTGGTTGACCTGTTTATCAAAGTGAATCCGGGGGGCATCCCCCGCCTGGACGAGGCCCGCCCGGATCTCTGGCTGTTCGGCTTTGCGCTCCTGGTGTCCGCGCTCACGGGAATTGGGTTTGGCCTCCTGCCGGCCTTCCACACAGTACGCGCAAATCTCAACACCGCCCTCAAAGATAGCTCGAAGGGGATTGAAAGCGGCCAGCGCCGGCGCGCGCGCAATGTTCTGGTGGTGACTGAGGTGGCGCTGGCGCAGGTGCTGCTCGTCGGGGCAGCGTTACTAACAATTAGTTATGTGCAGGTCGCCAAAATCGATCCGGGCTTCAATCCTGATCGAGTACTCACCGCGAAAATTGCTCCAGCCCGTCAGAAATATCCGGATCCGAAATCCAGAACTGCCTTTTACACAACGGTGCTCGACAACCTGCAGCAGGTGCCTGGAGTGGAATCCGCCGCGATGGTGATGAGTCTGCCGCTGAGCGGCGCCAGCATGAATCGCGGTTTCAGGGTCGAAGGCCGTCCTGAACCAAAAGCCGATGAGAACATCACGATGGATTTTCAGATTATCAGCCCGGATTATTTTTCGACGCTGCAGATTCCCATGAGGCGTGGTCGCAGTCTAAACGCCGGTGATACTGAAAACCGCGAACGCGTAATCGTCATCAACGAATCGATGGCCCGCCGTTACTGGCCGGGTGAGGATCCAATCGGCCGGCGCATGGCCATTGGTGAGAGTTCGAAGGATACCTCCTGGCGAACCATCGTCGGCGTGGTCGCTGATAATCGTCACGCAAGTCTTAGCGAGCTGCCGGTGCCTGCGGCGTTTATTTCCTACCGCCAGGATCTCGAGTCGTGGCCGCGCATGGGCTTTGTCATTAAATCGAAAACCGACACCACCAGTCTGATCGCTGACGTCCGCAAGACACTCGCTGCGGTTGATCGGACTCAGCCCGTTTACGCCATTGAACCGATGACGAATTTACTAAGCGCTTCGATCGCGCAACGCCGGTTCATTATGAGCCTGCTTGGTTCGCTTGCGGTTGTCGCAGTGGCGCTCGCCATGATTGGCGTCTACGGAGTCATTTCGTTTTCCGTGAGCGAACGCACTCACGAAATCGGAATTCGCATGGCTCTGGGCGCGCGCACCCTCGACGTTCTGCGCATGGTCCTCGCGCAGGGAATGAAACCCGCAGTCGCCGGAATATTAATCGGCTTGCTGGCAGGCATAGGGCTGATGCGATTGCTTGCCAGCATGCTTTTTCAGATCAGTCCGACCGACTTACGGACATTTATCCTGGTCGCAATTGGCCTGGGCCTGGTGGCGCTGTTCGCTTGTTACATTCCGGCCCGACGCGCGACGAAAGTCGATCCGCTGGTGGCGCTGAGATATGAGTGAAGACATTGCCGATTGCCGATTGCCAATTGTCGATGGCGAGCGGTGGTTGGCTGTGGTCAGTACCATCCGCGTGAGCGGATGGGTCAAAAAAGGCGGTTTAGAATCACGAAAGTTTCTTTATCCCATTCGCTTAGGCGAATGGTACTGACTCCATCTCATGCGTACGTGGTGACAAATCGAGAATCGGAAATAATCTTACCTACCACCGATCGGTAGACCGAAGAGGAGGACGAAAATGCTTCAGAACCTACGACTTGCCCTGCGAATCATATTTAAGAATCCCGGCTTCTCGGCCATCGTCGTTATGACTTTGGCGTTGGGCATCGGCGCCAACGTGGCACTCTTTTCGGTGGTTAATAGTGTGCTGCTGAATCCGCTACCTTTTTCGCAACCTGACCAACTGGTGATGCTCGATCAGAGCAAGCCGAATTTCGATTTTGGGGCGATCCCATATCCGAATTTCCAGGATCTGGAAAAAGAGAATCGGACACTCTCGGCCATGGCGATTTCACGCAGTGCCGGCTTCAGTTTAATAGGCGCGGGCGAAACTGAGCGCGTCACTGCGCGCCAGGTGTCGGCGGATTTCTTTTCCGTGCTCGAGGTAAAGCCGGTAAGGGGGAGACATTTTGCCCGCAGTGAAGATCAGCCGGGTGTCGGGGGCGTGGCGATCATTTCCGCCGACCTTTGGCAGCGAAAGTTTGGCGCTGCTGACGACATCCTGAGCAAGACGGTGACGCTGGACGAAAAGACCTATTCAATTATCGGGGTGGTTCCCGCCGACTTCGGTTTGTTTCGCAATACGGATGTGTATGTGCCGATCGGACAGTCGGACAATCCGGCGCTGAAACAGCGCGGCGCGGGTATGGGGCTCCACGGAATTGGCCGCCTCAAGCCCGGCGTCACGATCGAGCAGGCCCAGGCCGACCTGAGCGGGATCATGGCCAGACTCGCGACGATGTACCCTGAAACGAACCGGGGCAACGGGGCAAAGGTATCTTCGCTTAAGGAAAGAATGACTGGCGGCATTGGGTCGACTCTTTGGCTGTTGTTGGGCGCGGTCGGGTTCGTCCTGCTGATTGCCTGCGTCAATGTCAGCAACCTCCTGTTGGCTCGTTCGACCGGAAGGACTCGAGAATTTGCTATTCGCGCGGCGCTGGGCGCAGGCCGTTGGCGACTGCTCCGGGAATCTCTCATCGAGAGCACGTTGCTGGCCCTCACCGGCGGTGGACTTGGACTGCTCCTCGCCGGTTGGGGCACGTCGGCCGCGGTGGCGTTGCTGCCCACCACGTTGCCGCGCGCGTCAGAAATACGTCTGGATTTTCGCGTCCTGATATTCGCGGCCGCCATTTCTCTGCTGACTGGAATTCTTTCGGGACTGGTCCCGGCGCTTAAGAGTTCGCGGGCGGGTTTATCCGAAACGCTGAAGGAAGGTGGACGCGGCTCGAGCAGTGCGCGCGGCCGGGCGCAGGGTGCTCTGGTAGCGATTGAAATAGCGCTGGCGCTGGTTTTGCTGGTGGGGGCCGGATTGATGATCCGAACTCTCAGCGCGCTTTGGAAAGTCGATCCGGGTTTTCGATCAGATAACGTGCTGACGTTTGGACTGAGCCTTTCACCGTCGTTGAGGTCGGCCACTCCGGACGCGATTCGTGCCAACCTGCGGCAACTGAACGATCAATTGCGCGCGACGCCGGGCGTGCAAGCGGTTTCATTTACCGCAGGAGGCATTCCCCTCCAGGGTGCAGACGACCTGGTCTTTTGGATTGATGGCCAGCCCAAACCGGCGAGTGGGAGCGAAATGAATTCGGCTTGGGTTTACCGTGTCGAGCCGGGTTATCTGCCAGCGATGGGCATTGAGCTGAAACAAGGCCGGTTCTTTACCGATCAGGACACTGAGAAATCTCAAGATGTAGTCGTGATTGATGAAGTCTTTGCTCAGAAATATTTCGGCACTGAGAGCCCAATCGGCAGACGGATTCGCCAGGGAGAATACCCGCCGCAGCAGATAGTTGGGGTGGTGCGGCACGTAAAGCAGTGGAGTCTCGATGGTGACGACCGGCAAAGTCTTCAGGCACAACTCTACGAACCTTTCCGTCAGTTTCCGGACCAGGCGATGTCGAGACTTGCGTCCGGCGTCCTGGTGTTTGTCCGTTACCAGGGATCGGCACCGCCTTTCGATTCAATACGACGTGTGGTCCAGGACCACAATAAGCAGAGTGTCGTTTCTCGACCACAGACCATGAACGAGGTGGTCGCCGGTTCCCTGGCGCCGCAGCGGTTCTCGATGATCTTGCTCGACGCCTTTGCTGTAGTGGCGCTGTTGCTGGCGAGCCTCGGACTCTATGGTGTCATTTCATATCTAGTGGGCCAGCGGACCCACGAACTCGGGATTCGTCTGGCCCTCGGCGCTCAACGCCGGGATGTGCTCCGGCTCATTCTGAGCGACGGCATGAAGATGACGCTGGCGGGCGTGGCGCTCGGTTTGGTGGCGGCGTTCGGCTTGACCCGTCTGCTGGCAAAGATGCTCTACGGCGTCAGCGCAACCGACCCGGTGACTTTCACGGTCATTGCCGTGTTGTTGACGGCGGTGGCTCTACTGGCCTGCCTCGTTCCCGCCCGCCGAGCGACGAAGGTCGATCCGCTGGTGGCGCTGAGATACGAATAAGAACCACGATGAACACCCTTTTCCATGATCTCCGATATGGCCTTCGCGGCTTACTAAAGCGGCCGGGCTTCGCGACTGTCGTGGTGCTCACCCTGGCTCTGGGCGTCGGCGCCAACACCGCGATATTCAGTATCGTTTACGGCGTCTTATTGCGTCCGCTGCCGTTCCCGGAACAGGAGCAATTGGTTGTTGCGTGGGAGAAAGACATTACCGCCAACACCCCCTTTGTCGAGCTTTCGGTGGCTGAGGTCCGCGATTGGCAGGCGCAAAGCCAAAGCTTCACCAGCCTGGCGGCAATGCCAACGACGGTCTACGGGTACGGGTATGTGCTCACCGGTCGTGGCGATCCGCTGCAACTGGAAAGCGCCAAAGTTTCGGGAAGCTACTTTTCGACACTGGGCGCCCATGCGGCGCTGGGCCGCGTCTTTAATGAAAGCGACGATCAGGTCAGCGCCCCAAACATCGTCGTGATAAGTGATCGGCTATGGCGTGAACGCTTCCAGTCGGATCCGAACATAGTCGGCCAAACCATTACTTTGAATCGACAGGGCTTCACCGTCGTCGGCGTGATGCCCGCCAATTTCGAATTTCCAAAAGGCGTCGATCTTTGGAAGCCTTTGCTGGCTTCAATGGATCCGCGCACGGTTGAGAATCGAGGCGTGACGTATCTACAGGTGATCGGGCGTCTCAAACCCGGCGTCACGCTGGGCCAGGCCGAAACTGAACTGAACACAATCATCGCGCGGGTTGCCGCCCAGCACCCGGAAACCAAAGCGGCCGGATATCGGGCGGTGCTCACTCCTCTGGCCGATCATTTGTTTGGCAATGCGAAACCGGCACTCTGGGCGCTATTTGCAGCGACGGGGTTGTTGCTTCTAATTGCTTCCGCGAATGTCGCCAATCTCACGCTGGCCCGCGCGACGTCACGTCGCAAAGAGCTGGCGGTGCGGGCCGCGTTGGGGGCGAGCCGCTGGCAACTTATTCGACAGTTGTTGTCTGAAAGTCTGGTGCTGGCAGTCGGTGGCGGTCTCGCGGGTGTGCTGCTGAGTTATTGGCTGGTGGCGCTATTGAAGGTACTTGCTCCGGCCGACATCCCGCGTCTGGAAGACGTCTCGATCAACGGCGTCGTGTTGCTGGTAAGTTCGCTTTGCACCTTTGCCACGATCTTCATTGTCGGCTTGCTGCCGGCGTTGTCCGCCTCGCGGGTCAATCTTGGTGAGTCGATCAACGAGGCCGGCTCCAGACTCGCTGGTACTCGAGCGGGTAACCGTTTGCGCGGGACCCTGGTAGTGGTTGAGGTGGCGTTGACGATCGTCTTGTTGGCGGGCGCGACCCTGGTCCTGCGCAGCTTCATCAATCTGGCGCGGGTGCCGTTGGGCTTTGATCCGCATCAGGTTCAGTCGATGCAAATACGATTAACCGGTGAAAAGTACCGTGCGGTTGAAGCCCGTCGCGAATTCTTCCGCGAACTGGTGGAACGCGTGGAGGCGCAACCGGGTGTCCTGGCCGCCAGCGGTGTTTTGATACGCCCCCTCGAAGGCACGGTGGGTTGGGATTTCGACTATGCCATCGAGGGCCAGTCGCTCGACGACGCGCGCCAGAACGCGCTCGTCAATTACGAGAGCATCACGCCGCATTACTTCCGCACCTTTGGAATTCCTCTTAAAGCCGGCCGTGAATTCGAAGCCCAGGACCGGGCCGAGAATCCCAGCGTCGTGATCGTTAGCGAGAGTATGGCGAAAAGGTTCTTTGGTTCGACCGCAGCAGCTATGGGTAAGCGCCTCAAACTTGATCCCGCCGATGCCGAAGAGCCCTGGCGCCAGATTGTGGGGGTAGCCGGTGACGTGCGTTACCGCGAATTACAGACTTCCAGGTTGGACCTTTATGTTCCGCACAGTCAGAGCACACCGAGCCTCAATCACTTTGCCGTACGGACCACGTTGGATCCGCCGCAGGCGGTAGCGCTGATCAAACGAGAGGTCGCGGCGCTCGATCCGTATCAGGCCGTAAGCCGCGTCGCCTCAATGGACGAACTCTCGGCCGCACAGTTGGCTCGGCCGCGCTTCAATGCAGTGTTGTTGAATTGGCTTGCTGGTCTGGCGATGTTGCTGGCCGCGCTGGGAATCTTTGGGGTGATGGCTTATGCGGTGGTGCAACGGACCGCCGAGCTGGGATTGCGCATCGCGCTGGGGGCCCGCCCCGGAAACATCATGGCCCTGGTGATTAGCCGGGGAATGAAGCTGGCCGCGCTCGGCGTGTTGTTGGGGCTGGTCGGAACGGTCGGCCTGACGCGCTGGATGGCCAGTCTCTTGTACGGCGTGAGCGCGACTGATCCGTGGACGTTTGTGGTGATTGCGGTGTTGCCAATGATGGTCGGTCTGGCGGCGTGTTGGATCCCGGCGCGACGCGCGACAAAGGTCGATCCGTTGGTGGCACTGAAGTACGAGTGAGCAATAGGACCTATGGGTCCTATAGGACTTATTGGTCCTATTGGACCTATCAGAAGGGCTTGAGAATGAACACTCTTTTGCAGGACCTTCGCTACGGTATTAGAAGCTTATTGAAGCGCCCGGGCTTCACCTTTATCGCCGTGCTGACTCTGGCCCTCGGTATCGGCGCCAACAGCGCAATCTTCAGCGTCGTCAACGCCGTGCTGTTGCGTCCGCTGCCTTACCAGGAGGCAAATCGACTGGCGCTCCTTACGAGGTTCGATCCGCAAAGAACGACGCCCAGCACCAGCTACTCGATTCCCAAATTCAACGCCATCAGAGATCAGAGCCAGGCCTTTGAGAGTATCGCCGCCGTCGCCGACGACAGCTTTAATCTCACCGGCCGAGATGCTCCGGAGCAAATTCACGGAGCGAGAGTATCGGGCGACTTATTTCATGTTCTGGCAGTGAAGCCTTATCTGGGCCGCAGTTTTCTTCCGGAGGAGGATCGAGCCGGTGGCCCACGCGTGGCGCTGCTTAGTTATGGCCTCTGGCGACGGTTGTTTAGTGCGGATGCGAACATCGTAAATCGGGCCGTCGAACTTGATGGGCAAAGCTACCAGGTCATTGGCGTTCTGCCCGCGGACTTTAAGTTTCTCGACGAGACACATGAAGTCTGGTTACCCAGAGCTTTTGAACCGAGTTACTTCGCGCCGGACAGCATAAATCTCGGGGCCACTTACCTGCGTGTGGTGGGGCGGCTCAAGCCCGGAGTTGAGCTCACGCAGGCCCAGTCAGATTTGGCAACATTGAGCGAGCGCTACCGGCAGAATAATCCACTCAATAGTGATATCGCGGGGAACTCCGGCCTGATGCCGTTGCAGTCGGCGGTGGTCGGAGAGATTCGCAAGGCCCTGCTGGTAACTTTTGCGATCGTAGGTGTGGTGTTGCTGATCGCCTGCGCCAATGTTACGAACCTGCTCCTCGCTCGCGCGGCGGCCCGTCGGCGCGAATTCGCGGTGCGGACGGCATTGGGGGCGACCAGGTTGCAGTTGATCAGACAGGTGCTCACCGAGAGCCTGATGTTGTCCTTGCTCGGTGGCGCAGGCGGCATCCTCATCGCCTATCTGGGACTTGATTTGCTGTTGGCCGCCAGGCCCGGCGCGGTGCCGCGGCTGGATGAGATCGGTCTCGATTTTCGTGTGCTTGGATTCACCCTCGCGATCTCGGTTTTGACGGGACTGATCTTTGGTCTTGCTCCGGCGCTGCAATCATCTGAAACCGATCTTAACGAAACGCTGAAAGACGGAGGACGACTCGGGGCCGGCGACGCGCGCGGTAATCGCCTGCGTCGCGGGTTGGTGGTGTGCGAGATCGCTTTGGCCCTGGTCGTGTTGGTTTGTGCCGGATTGTTGATCAGAAGTTTTCTGCGCCTGCGCCAATCGAGCCCCGGCCTCGATTATCAGAATGTGCTCACGATGGCGGTAAATCTGCCGCAGGCGCGTTACGCCGAAACCAATCAGCAGATTAAGTTTTACCAACAGACCATCGACCAGGTTCGCGCGCTGCCCGGCGTCACGAACGTTGCGGTCGCTTCCGACATTCCTTTAATAGGTCCGTCCGGACATTTTCGCGTCTACATCGAAGGCGTGCCCGACCCGGGTTCGGAAAAGGTGCCAAGGGTGCCGGGCAAAGTTATCAGCAGCGACTACTTCAGGCTGTTGAAAATCCCGATGGTTGCCGGCAGGCCTTTCACTGAAGCTGATAGCGAGAAGGCGGGCAAAGTTGCGGTTATCAACGAGAGCTTTGCGCGTCGTTTTTGGCCGAACGAAAATGCGCTCGGTAAACGTTTTGCTTACTCGACCAACAGAATACTTTGCGAAGTAGTCGGCGTAGTCAGAGACACAAAGACCAGAGTTTCAGACATTGAACTTCGCGAAGAGATGTATTTCCCCACGCCGCAGCGGCCCAGGCTGAGCATGAGTCTGTTGGTCCGAACCAGCACGGAACCAGCCGGCCTTACCGCCGCAATCCGGCGTGAAATTCTGAACATCGACAAGGATCAAGCAGTGACGGAAGTCGCGACGCTCGAGCAGGTCGTCGGTGAATCGATCGAGCAGCCGCGCCTGACAATGTTTTTGTTAAGCATCTTTGGGCTGGTCGCGTTGACTCTGGCGGCGATTGGCATATACGGCGTGATGGCCTATGCGGTGGCCCAACGCACACGGGAGCTCGGCATCCGCATGGCGCTCGGTGCGCAGACTCTCGATGTCTTGAAGCTGGTGGTCAGGAACGGAATGACGTTAGCGGTGATAGGAGTGGCCATCGGACTGGGCGGAGCCTGGGCATTGACGCGCCTGCTGGTGAGTCTGTTATTCGAAGTGACCGCCACGGATGCGACTACCTTTGCGATTGTTTCGGTTGGGTTGCTCGGCGTTGCCTTGCTCGCGTGTTTCATTCCGGCGCGGCGAGCAACCAAAGTCGATCCGTTGGTGGCGCTGCGTTATGAGTGACAGCAAGGACGTAGTACCAGGACCAAAGAGGGAGAAAGAAACGTACTGACTCAAATTTCGGTTTGAACGCGCAAAGCAGAAAGGCCTGAAGCCAAAGACCAAAGACCCAAACAAGAGGTTTCATCATGCACACCTTGCTCCAGGACATCCGTTACGCCCTCCGCAGTCTGATTAAGCGACCCGGTTTTGTTGTTGTCGCTGTTGCCACTCTGGCCTTCGGTATCGGAGCCAACACCGCCATTTTCTCTGTAGTCGATGCAGTGTTGTTGAGTCCCTTGCCGTTTCCGGAACCAGCACGGATTGTTGTCCTTGACGGTACGAATCTTAAGTTGGGCATAGCCGAAGGCGGCGCCACGTCAGTCCCTGATTTCTTTGATTGGCGAAACCAGAGTTCGTCTTTTGAACAGATCGCAGGCTTTGTCGCAGGGGGAACAGTCCTCATCACTAACGATGAGCCGGAGCGGGTGCGTGGCACAAGTGTAACCGAAGACTTTTTTCCTCTATTTCGTACCGCGCCATTTAAAGGTCGCCTGATTCAGGCTGACGAGTTTAAGGAAGGAAATGATTTTGTCGCGGTAGTGAGTTATGCGCTCTGGCAACGACGCTTCGGCGCCAGCGACAAGGTGATCGGATCGAAGGTTCAGGGTAGTAACTTCAGCATAACGATTGTTGGGGTCATGCCGCCCGGGTTCGACTATCCGACTCAAACCGAAATCTGGTTTCCTCTCCGAATCGATCCTGCCAAAGAGCAGCGTTTCAATCGTTTTCTTAACGTGGTTGGTCGTCTCAAACCGGGTGTCAATATTGAACAGGCTCGATCGGAGATGACCGTCATCAACGAAAGACTGGCTCAGAGCTATGTTGAAACGAACCGTGGATGGAATGTCAAACTAACAAACCTGCAAGATCGACTTGTCGGTAATCTACGTGCCTCCCTATTGATTCTCCTTGGCGCTGTCACGCTGGTGTTGTTGATCGCATGTGCAAATATAGCGAACTTACAACTGGCGCGCGCTACTTACAGGCAGAGAGAGATCGCCGTTCGAACAGCTCTGGGCGCAAGCAGGTTTCGCATCGTTCGACAACTGCTTACGGAGAGCGTGCTGCTTTCGATAGTGAGCGGAGCACTGGGACTTGTGTTGAGCGTCTGGTTAACCAGACTCCTCGTTTCTATCAGCCCGCCGAATAGTCCTCGATTTGAAGAGATCGCCATGGACGCGAGAGTTTTCGGTTTTGCTTTTGCCGTCGCCTTCGTAACCGGCGTCGTTTTTGGCTTAGTGCCTGCGATTCAAACTTCTAAGATCGATCTCAATGAGACTCTCAAGGAAAGTGGTCGATCGGGATCTCACGCTCGACGTAACCGCATTGGCAGCGCGTTAATGGTGTCCGAAATTGCGCTTTCATTTATGTTGCTGGTGGGCGCCGGGCTGCTAATCAAGAGTTTCATTCGCTTGCGCGAAGTGAATCCAGGCTTCAATCCTTCGAACATGCTCACGATGCGTGTCTCGCTTCCTGCCGGCAAATACCAACAGGGAGAACCACGCGCGCAAATCTACCGCCAGCTTGTTGAACGAATCAGCAGCTTGCCCGGAGTCGCATCGGCTGGCGCAATTCTGAGTTTGCCGCTGCGCGGAGATACCTTCAATCTCGGCCGTGGATATCTGCGGGAAGGGGATCCGGCGACATCTGAGGCCGCAGGCAATGCCAATTTTCTTTCGGTGACGCCCAGGTACTTCGACACGCTGCAAATACCACTTAAAGCAGGGCGCGGCTTCACTGAGCGCGATACGAACGAAGCGCCAAAGGTCGTCATCGTCAACGAAACTATGGCCCGTAAACTTTGGCCCGGCGAGAGTCCCGTTGGTCGAAAAATTTGGGTTTGGTACGACGAGAAGTTTCATCGTGAAATCGTCGGTGTTGTCGGCGACACACGTGCGTCTCTCGACACCCAAGCCGAATCCCAGATGTACGTACCTTTTGCCCAGGATGCAGGGTGGGGCAGTCTTTCCCTTGTCGTAAGGACCAACGGTGAGCCCACCGCGTTGGCCGGCGCGGTCCGCAACGAGATAAGAGGCATCGATAAGGGGCTGCTAATTTACAACGTCAAGACATTGGATGACGTTGTTGCCATAGCGGCGGCGCCTCGTCGGACACCAATGTTGCTGCTCTGTTCTTTTGCGGGTGTTGCGATGTTGCTGGCAATGCTCGGAATCTATGGGGTGACGGCTTATTACGTAACCCAACGTACTCACGAGATAGGTGTGCGGATTGCTCTGGGCGCGCAGATGAGAGACGTACTCAAGCTGGTTCTAACACGCGGGGTTATCTTCGCGTTGGTAGGGATCGCAATCGGTGTTGCGGGCGCATTTGGTCTGACACGCTATCTCACGACACTGCTCTTTGGCGTGCAGCCCATCGACCTGATGACGTTCCTGCTGGTCGCCGCGATATTGATTGTCGTGGCTTTGTTGGCGTGTGTAATACCGGCGCGAAGGGCGGCAAAGGTCGATCCGCTGGTGGCACTCAGATACGAGTGAGGCATTGCCGATTGCCGATTGGTGAGAGGCGGTTGGCTTTGAGTCAGTACCATCTGCGTAAGCGGATGGGTTAAGGAAGCGGCTGAGGGCTAAGGAGGCCTCTTTATTCCATTCGCTCACGCGAATGGTACTGACACCATCGGTCTGACAACATCGCCCGGCGAATGGTTTGACAAATTGGCAATCGGAAATGGGAAAGATCACATGTCTGGATTAATTAAGGACGTACGCTACGGAGTTCGCAGTCTGTGGAAGCGCCCTGGCTTCACGGCGATCGCAGTCATTACGCTGGCCCTGGGTATCGGCGCAAATACCGCGATTTTCAGTGTGGTCAATGCGGTGTTGCTAAAACCATTGCCCTTCAATGAACCCGAACGCCTTGTATGGGTGTGGGACACTCAACCACAGCTCGCGACGACCCCTACCTCGCTTCCTGACTTTCTTGGTTGGAAACAACAGAACCAATCATTCGACCACCTCGCGGCTTTTCAAAGCGGGAAGATGTTTCTCGATGCCGGCGACGGCATAACAACGGATACGCAGCTCGGGCTGGTGACGCCGGAGCTGTTTTCGGTCTTTCACGTGAACCCGATCCTGGGCCGCACCTTCACCAGCGAGGAAACCCTGCCTGGAAGATTTCGAGTGGCGGTGTTAAGCCACTCAATTTGGCAGAGCCGCTTCGGATCAGACCCGACTGTTTCGGGCCGGACGATACAACTTAACGGCGCCGCTTACACGATCATCGGCGTGATGCAGCCGGGTTTCTCTTATCCGGATCGCGCGGAGCTTTGGCGGCCTTTGCCGATCGACCCCGCAAGACTGGATCCCGGGCCTCACTATCTGAAGGTTATCGGCCGCTTGAAACCAGGGGTCGCGCTGGCCCAGGCGCAAGCCGACATGTCCACCATTGCCGCACGATTGTCGCAGCAGAACCGGGAGAAGAACGCCGGTCATGGAGTAAAGCTCGAACGTCTGGCGAATGTAGTCATTGGTGATATTGGCCTGGCGCTCTATGTCCTGTTAGGGGCGGTTGGGTTTGTGCTTCTGATAGCGTGCGCAAACCTCGCTAATCTCATGCTCGCTCGGGTCGGCGCACAGCAAAAAGAGATCGCCGTTCGCACCGCACTTGGGGCCAGCCGTCTGCGCATCGTGCGGCAGTTGCTGATCGAAAGCATCATCCTTGCAATCGGTGGCGGCGTGATTGGGCTATTGCTTGCTATCTGGGCCGTGAGCTGGGTCGTGTCCCTTAGCGCCGACACGATTCCTCGGGTTCAGGAGATAAGTGTCGACCCACGAGTCGCCGGGTTCACGTTGTTAGTTTCCGTCATCACCGGCGTGCTATTCGGTCTTGCGCCGGCACTACAAGTCTCCAGACCTGACCTTACCGACGCGTTGAAAGAGGGTGGAAGAACTACTGCCGGCCTTCGCAAAAACCGGCTCCGCAGCGCGCTGGTGATAAGCGAGGTCGCTCTTTCCCTGGTGCTTCTGGTCGGCGCGGGTTTGATGATCAGAAGCTTCGCAAAACTCAATCAGGTCGATCCCGGATTCAAGCCGGCCCAGGTACTGACGATGGGAGTGGCGCTTCTGCGTGCCAGGTATCCGGCGGACGAACAGGTTGCCCAAACTTATTCGCAAATCCTCGAACGTACGACGGCTGTGCCCGGCGTTGTATCAGCGGGCGCGATATCGGATTTGCCGCTGACGGGAAGTAACACCAGCGACTCCTTCACAATCGAAGGCCGCCCGCCCATTGCGAAAGAAGCGGAGCCGTCGACTGAGTATCACGTAGTTACGCCGCGCTACTTCGAATCAATGGGCATCCCACTTTTGTCGGGACGTGATGTTGCCCACACCGACACGCGGCAGTCTCCCAACGTGGTCGTGATCAATGAGGTCTTCGCGCGCCGGCACTTCGCCGGCGAGAATCCGCTTGGCCATCGCTTAAG